>Ga0163144_10026231_pt1 | contig 11339 bp, 8 predicted proteins | sample OliLak19BULKMAT1_FD_123175 | JGI IMG/M metagenome (GOLD analysis project Ga0163144, IMG submission 123175) | Freshwater microbial mat bacterial communities from Lake Vanda, McMurdo Dry Valleys, Antarctica - Oligotrophic Lake LV.19.BULKMAT1 | ecosystem: Environmental > Aquatic > Freshwater > Lake... | reverse complement strand
TGCTTGTGCCTTCTACATTGCGTATTTCTGAATCAATGGCTATAAAAGAAGTATAAGCTGTTAGCAGGTTATATTTTAGACCAAGGCGAGTTACTTCATCGATTCTATCCTTGTTGCTAGGGTCTGCTTGAATCATTTGTGTTACTTGTGATGCTGTAGGGTCTCCCCAGTAATTGATAGAAAGGCGGTTATAATCATCTAGGGTTTCTATTTTCTTTCTAGCCCACAGATAGCGAAGTGCTTGATTATTGTTTTTACTTGCCTCTGATACATTGATGACTTGCTTATAGGTTTTATTTCCAGAAAGTCCTGTAAGGGTAATCGTGCCACTTGGATTGCCTCTGTATTTTCCATAAATAATAATAGGACGCTCTGCAAACACATCAGGGATACTCGTCTGGGCAAGGTCATAGACCTCAAAACCATTGTAAGCAAGTTGTATATTGGTCAATACAGGGTTCTGGATATAATTTCTAAATTTCTCTGCAATGCTTGGGGCTTCTTGCTGATTAGTGATGATAAAAGGCTCGCCCATTCCTACTTTTGCCATGCCTTCTATGAGATAGCGATTGACAGAAGAACCTATCCCAAAAGCAAATAAATTGGCTTTATTAAGATTATCACGGATAAGGTCAAAGGCTTCTCTTTCTACACTCACATATCCATCCGTAACTACTATAAAAGTTCTAGAAAAATCTTTAGTTTCTTTAAAAGCTAGGGCATTTTTGAGGGCAGGCATCAGTCTTGTTCCGCCACCACCTTTTTGCTCATCTATTACTTTAATGGCTTTGTTGATATTGTCTTGAGTAGCCGCCATTGATTCTTCGGCAAGCATTTGATTGCTACTTTCAAAAAGCATTACATTAAATCGGTCAGTAGGACGTAATTTACCAATCAGTTCACGCAATAATTTTTTAGAAATATCTAAAGGAAATCCATTCATAGAGCCAGAAACATCTACTATAAACACATATTCACGAGGAGGAATTTGATCATTGCTAGGTGCTTTGGGAGGCTGCATCATTAGTAAAAAAAACTTCTCAGCTTGTCCATCTTCATAGTTTTTAAGCTCACCACTTGCTACGGCATTCTCACCTTCATAAAGCAATAGACCTGACTGAATCTGTCCACCTGTGAGTCTATATTTAAGGATATAGTCTTTATTTCCTGCATATTTCTCAGCATTTTTAAGGCTAATCTGTGCAGCGTTTTTGCCTGCATATTTGACAGCAACCTCGTGAGAAGTACAAGTAACTTGCTGAATAGGCATCCCAGCATTGAGATAGGTATTCAAGTCAAAAGTATAGTTAGGTTTTTCTCCCTCGTGTAAGTAGGGGTTATTGACCCATTGTTCGTGAGGAAGTGCTTGGCTTTCAGGAGTTTCAGAGTAGCGAGGCCCTACTACGGTAGGGTAAGCAAACTCATAGACACCTTCGGTAGGCACAAGTAACTCAGTGTAGCGTAGCTCGACCGTGATAGAGTCACCAGGCATAATATTAGCCACATTCATCTGAAAAACATTGGGATTTTGTTGCTCTAAGAGAGAAGCTGTTTTACCTTCTTCTTTGGCTTGCTCGTAATCTGCTCGGGCTTTTTGGCGTTCCTCTATCTTAGCGATGAGTTTTCGCTCTCCGATAGTCATCGTCATGCCATACACAGCAGCTTTGGTAGAGCCTGGAAAGACGTAAATGGCTTCCAGTGTGTTTTTGCCTTGATTGACATAGACTTGTGTTACTTTCACATCTGCAATCACACCTGAGATATTTACATCTGCTGAGGTATGTTTGAGAGGCATCTGATCCACTTCTTTGCTTGAGCTTTTGACCAAGAAATAAGGAGAAAGCGTCTTATCAGGTTTTGTCTGTGCATATCCTAAATGCACCAAACCGATTAAAAAGGAGAGTAAGAGTAATTTTTTCATAGTTATAATTTTTTGGGGTTCAAATAGGCTTACCCACCTTCCTCTGAAATATTACAAGGAAGGAGTATTTTTTTTTAGAATGGAGGGAATTGGGGGTATGTTCTCTGGAGAAAATTCCTTTATTCTAGCAAAAGTCGTATTTTTAGAAAAAAGAAAATCAATTATTCGCCAAATTAAAGTCATTTTAAACATTCAGAAACCCATTGCTACTTGAAAAGAAATTTTTCGTTCTTTGAGGATAATTAAAGCTGAGTAAGAGAAACTTCTATGACAAATAGCTTTGAATTAATTCATTCCATTTTTCTTTATGGATTTTTTTTATTTCTGAATCCTGTTGAATTAGACTACTATAATTCTCAATAAAGTCTTCTAATGATAGAATCAGGCGTAAGTAATATTTGATAGTGGATATAAGTCCATTTACTATGATTTGACAGCCATGTTCTAATTTCAGATTTTCTATTAAACCTTCAATCTCGGTTTTATCACTTTCTTTTACGCCCACATAAGATAAGATATAATATCTATCAGGATTGAAGCGTATAATTTTTTCAATCGCAATTCGTACTATTGTAGCATCTATCTCTTTATCTAATTTCACCTCAATTGCCTCAAATAAAAATCCATTCTTGAAAATTTCAATATCACCTGCAGATTTTGAAGTTCTATCAGAGGCAGTATGGCTTCCTAGACTAGCTAGAATGCAATCTTTATAACGAGCCATTTCATCTACCAAGCTTTCATAGATGGCAAAAAATGCTAAGACTGGTAATTTTGAGCCACCGTATGTTTTATAATTTGTTCCAAAATGTAGATTCAAGATAAAAATGATTTTATCTATGGTTAATTTTTCAGGGTTTTCTAATGGAATGATAGAAACAAATGAGTTTTTTTTAGATTGAATTGCTTCAAATAAAAGTAATCGGAGTATGTTTGTAGCTAACTTTGGAGTCTTCTCAATAGAATCAAGGATGTGCAGAAATGCTTTTCTAACTACCTTGTTGCTGATTTTTCCATTATAATCAAGATTATATGGATATGGCTGCTCCAGAGAACGTGTAAGCCAACCACTTTCTGCCATTGAAGGTAATCCGAGTTCTTTAAGAGTAGGAGTAATAAAATTAAAATCAATAGTTCGACCTGAGAAACCACCTTCCATGCTTGTTTGATGCTTTCTTATATCTTGCTTTGGATTCATTATTTTATGTGTCAATAAAGTAACTAATACTGTAAAAACACCTTTTTGAGTATTAATTTTCTCTCCAATTGATTTTATAAAATCTCTGGTTTCATCATTTACGTCTTTAATATCAATGAGTGAATAAGAGCATTTGTAAATCTCCAGCAGTTTGTCTTTGTGGTTCATTCAGCAATAATTTTTGTTCTTTTATACTTTCTGCAACTGCACGGATTACAGGAATTGCAACAGAATTCCCAATTTGTTTGTATTTTTCGCCATTAGTTGGATGTTTAATAAAATCAGTTTGAAAACCCATAATTCTATAACATTCGTTGATTGTGAGTTTACGAACTGCATCTGACTTAGGGAGATAAATAAAAAATCTACCAGCAGTCTCTTGAGAAGGAATCGTTGGATGAGTTCCATCAACTGAATAAATCCTGTTTGGTTGTCTATGGACTCTTGAAAGATGTTCAGTATTTTCTCTGATGCCTTTTTTCCAAATATTTTTATTGCGGTACCCAACGAATATTAAACCACTCTCTTGATTTCGTGGATTATCTATGAGGGTATATTCTGATTTATCTAAAAACTCAAAATCGCCTTCAGTGTCTAAAAAATCTCTTAAAACCACCCTTTTATATGTTTTTAATTTTGAAAAGTTAAAGTAATGATTTTTGGTAGCAATAATGAAAATACGTTCTCTATTTTGAGGCAAACCAAAGTCTTTAGCATTGAGTATTTTATGGGTTACATGATAGCCCAAATCCATTAATGATTTTAGGATAGTCTTAAAAGTTCTTTTTTTATCATGATAAATTAAGTGCTTTACATTTTCTAACACCACTACACTCGGTTTTTTTTCATTGATAATTTGGCAAATATCAAAAAATAAAGTTCCTCTGGTATCCTCAAAACCCATTTTTTTGCCTGAAATACTAAAAGGCTGGCAAGGAAACCCACCCAATAAAATATCAAAATCAGGAATATCAACTGGTTCTATTTCAGTAATGTCTCCAAAAGGTTTATCACCAAAATTTGCTTCATATACTTCTTGACAAGCTTGGTTTATTTCAGATGTAAAAACACATTGAAAACCTGCTTCTTCAAATCCTTTTCTAAACCCCCCAATTCCTGCGAATAAGTCTATAAATTTATACTTCATTTTGATTTTCTTTTTGGTATTTAATTTTTTCTTCAGCTACAATTAAAATCTCGTTTGCATATTCTAAATCTTTTAACTCATAGAATATTTTATCAGCAAACCAATCAATTAATAAATCTTGTTGGGAGAGATTATAAAAATCTGCCAATTTAATTAATTGTGCTTTTGTAGGTTTACGCTTCCCTTTTTCAAATTTACTAATCAGAGATTGATCAATATCAATTGCAGAAGCAACTTTTCGCAAGATAAGTTTTTTATCCTTACGGGCAGCTTTTAATGTTTTACTTAAACGACTCATTTGGACATATTTATTTTAGACTATCAATGTCCAAAAATAAATATTTATTTTTAAAATACACTCCTATTTCGCACAGTCATTTAATTCATCACCACAAAATTTATCGGACAACCAAAAAATTTATCACTTAACAAAGTTAATCCACTGTTAATTATAAAACAGTCTGTTTTTTAGGGCGTATTTAAAATAAATAGGTTTTAGTGTATAGTAAAAATTTATAACATTGTGAAGATTCTTTATAGCCTTATTCTAATCATATTTATCTCGAGCCTAGTCTATGGACAAAATGGTGCTCAACTGATTGTAGTGCCTTATCATGAGCAAGATATTTGTGCTGGTTTTGATGAGATGACTGCCAAACAAAGAGAAGCCATTGATGAAATCAGCAGTCAGTTAAAGCAAAAGGGCTTTCAGACGGCAAGTTTCACGGCAGTAATGCGAAAGTTTAAATCTAAAGGTGGCTGTGATACACACAACCCTAATAAAATGCTCAAAGAGGTGCTTGAGTCTGCCAAAAGCACCTACTATATTGTGGTAGAAAGCGAATTTCAAGAAACAGGAGAAGGTAATTATGTTAATCTGAATGTATCTGTTTATCAGGCAGATAATGATGAATTGATTACTTACGAATCAGCCCAATCTGACAAAGAATACATAAGCAATGAGCGTTCTCTGACTAGAAACGCTTTCCTTAAAATAGTAGATGCAACTGCTAATTATTTGAGTCCTAGTTTTGCCAATACACAAGCTACTAAGCCTACTACGAATGAGCAAAAAATAAAAGTTAATCTCATCTCAGAGGTAGATTTTAACTTGCCCAAAACCCGTATGCAAAACCCTGACGCTGTGGCAGTGGTCATAGGAAATGCCAATTATACCAAAACAAAAACGGTTGATTTTGCACTTAATGATGCTTTTATTGTGAAGAAGTACTTGGTGGAAGTCTTGGGTTTTAAAGAAGGAAATATTCTTTACAAAGAAGATGCTTTGAAGAGTGATTTTGAAGTATTGTTTGGTGTAAAAGACAACCCAAAAGGCAAACTCAATAACTCTATCAAACAAGGTAAAAGTGATGTTTTTATTTTTTATTCAGGACACGGAGCACCAGGACTGAAAGATAAAGAAGGATATTTTGTGCCCGTTGATTGTGACCCACAATATATAGAGTTAGGTGGCTATTCTACAGATGTATTTTATAAAAACTTAGCCCAAATAAAGGCAAAATCTGTAACTATAGTGCTTGATGCTTGCTTCTCGGGAGTAGAGCTGTATGAAAATATTTCTCCCATCCGAATCAAAACTAAAGGAATTTTGGGTGTGATAGATGGAGTGTTGCTTACCTCTTCTTTTAGTGATGAAGTTTCTTGCTGGTACAATGAAAAAGGACACGGTATGTTTAGTTATTTTTTCTTAAAAGCTATTCACCAATTTAATGCAGATTTTGACGAAGATAAAAAACTCACCTTCAATGAGATTCATCATTACATTGCTGACATTACCGAAGGACTACCTTACTATGCTCGAAGGTTACACGGAATAGAACAAAACCCTACACTTCAAGGAAATAATACCTACAAGGTATGGATTGAAGGTGACAAATAAATCACCATTAATATTTAAGTAATAAACCCATTTTAATTTTTAATAATAATGAAAACAAAAAGAGATTTTTTTAAAACAAGTATTTTCAAGGCTACATTGATGCTTTTGATTAGTTTGAGTAGTTTTTCAGCTTTTGCTCAAGCTACTGATTTGGTAGTGTTTTCGGAGCAGGGAGAGAGATTCTGGCTTGTGGTAAATGGCATCAGGCAAAATGACAAGGCTGGACAAAATGTAAAAGTTACTAGCCTGAATGGGGATAATTGGCAACTCAAGATAGTTTTTGAAAATGAAAACTTACCAGATATTGACCAATCCCTTTATTTTACTGAGAAAAACAAAGAACTTACTGCACGCATTAGAAAAAATAAAAAAGGTGTATTGAAACTACAAATGTTTGGTGTAACCCCTATCTCTAATGACAATCAAACTACTACTGAGCAAGAAATCATCCCATTTCATACCATCGAAACAAAAGATGATGATTATAATATAAGAGTAAAAATCAAAGTCCCTGGTTTTGAAACAGAAGTACAGGTAGATGAACCTCTATGGGAAGAGGAAAATCAGCCAGGAACCAGAACGGAACGCAATCGTAATGATAGTCAAAGGCAAAATTGCCAATATCCTATGCAAAGTTCCGATTTTAATAAACTTAAAGAAGTTATTGATAATCAATCTTTTGACGAAGAAAGGGTAAACATCGCCAAACAAGCCCTACGCTCTAAATGTGTGAGCACCTCTCAAGTAATAGAAATATTGAATTTAATTACTTTTGAAGAAAGCAGGCTTGATTTTGCCAAATTTGTCTATGATTATACTACTGATATAGGCAACTACTACCAAATTAATGAGTCTTTTACTTTTGATAGCACCAAATCAGAGTTTAATAGTTTTTTGGAAAATAAGCAATAATCTCCATCAAAATCTCCTCAAATAAAAATTTGAAATGCCTATTTTTTTAACCAAATCTATGTATATTTGCTAATTAAATAAACATTTAAAAAGAGAATAATATGACTACTTGGTTCATTTGCAAGGTAAAATACCTAAAAATTGATGAGCAAGGCAATGCCAAACAAATCACTGAGCCTTATATCGTAGATGCCGTTTCTTTTACAGAAGCCGAAAGCCGTATTTATAAAGAAATGGAGCAGATAGTGCCTGGAGGAGACTTCACAATCGCTGACATTAGCCGTAGTAATTTTGAAGATATTTTTTATTATGAAGATGCAGACACACTTTATAAGTGCAAAGTAACATATAGCGATTTGGATACAAAAAATCAAAAAGAGAAAAAAGTATCTAAATATATGCTTGTTTCAGCCAATAATATCAAAGAAGCCTACGAAAGATTAGAAGACAAACTCAGCACAATGATAGTACCTTACGAAGTACCTAGCATTATAGTCAGTTCTTTCGTAGATATATTTACGTATGAATCAGCCGATGTGCGTGATGCGATTGCTAACCTGCGTCCTCTTGCTTCTATGGAAGAAAAATAATCTTAAGTAAGAAAATAATAGATTCTTAATGAGATATTTATGAGTTTAGCTCTTAAATATCTCATTTTTTGTATAATTGAGATGAATTAATCCTATCTCTCATCCTCTAATTTCCGAACTAAATAACCTTCTTTGAGTGCATAAGAAGAGATTTTGATGCTCTCTAGCTCATACTGCTCTACCACAAATTTAATCAGACAGGTAGCCAACACAATCATATCTGCCCTAAAATCAGGCATTCCTACTAGCATTCGTCTATTAGTAGCATCTTGCCTGACCACCAATCTAAAAAGTTCATCAAAATTATCACGGTCTATTTCGTAGTTTTTTGCAATCATTTCATAGTTTTCATCCATAAATTGAGAAAGATTTTCTTCCCCTTCAACGCCTGCAAAGGTGATACAGGCAAGCGTCTCAAAACTCCCTGCTGCCCCAATCAAAGACTTAGGAGCAAAGCGAAATACTGCCTCTGAAAGCATAAAAAGCTGTGTCTCAAGATAAATATCTAGCCGCTGAATGTCTAAATCTGAAATGGGGTCAGACCTCATAAAGCGATCCATCAATCTTTGACCTCCTATCTCAAAACTCTGCTTCCACAAAGCACGGCGATTATTGGCAATGATAAACTCTACACTTCCGCCACCTATGTCCATCATCAGCACATTTTCATCTTTGAGAGGCAAAGCAGATTTGATTCCGTGATAGATGAGTTCGGCTTCTTGGTCTCCATCAATAATTTCTATGGAAATGTTGAACTCTTTTTCGAAGTCCTCAGTGATTTTAAGTCCATTTTTGGCATTTCTGAAAGCACTGGTTGCCAAGCCCCAAATCTGAGAAGTATTTACTTTATACTTTTCCCAAGTTTTTTGAAGTTTTAGAAGGGCAGTGTGTAGGCGTTCTTGAGCATCTTCGGTAATAAAACCTTTTTCAAGACTAATTTCTCCGATTTTCACACCGATTTGAGTACGATAAATCACCTCAAACTGAGTTTTTTTCAGTTCGGCAATCAAAAGTTTGCAGGTATTAGTGCCAAAGTCAATAATGGCAACTCTTTGATTTTGCATATCTTATATTTGAAGAAGAATAAATTATGATAAACTAAAACGCTATAATTGGCTTATTTATGCACTCATAAGTGTATTTTATGGATTAATACACAAATAAGCTGAGATGTAAGTCAGGAATATAAAAACACTCAAAATATAAATCGTTTTGTTAAAGAACTCTTTATGCCTAATTTTGGCAAAGAATTCAATAGGCTTTTGCTTATTTTTGTATTTGATGTAATACTCTATTAATACCAAAAATATTTAAAAGACATTGATTATTAAGATATGAATTTGTAAAGTATTCATAATTAAATGATGAGCTATAAATGATGAGTGATGAGTTTTGTTATTAGAACCCTGATAATCAAATGTTTATAACAAAATTAAAGTATAAACTAATTTTAATCATTTACTTAAATTAATCAAATACTTTATTTTTAATAGAGATTATATAACCTTTCAAGCGAAGACGCTTGAACGGGGTAAATACTGGTATAAGCGTCTTCGCTTGTACCTCTATATATAAAATCGTGGTCATGTTTAATACTTTATTTATCGACAGTTTTGTTTTTAATTGAATACATACAACCCTATTTTTGACTGAATGAATTTTGTATATCCTGAATTTTTATGGGCTTTATTGGCACTTTCTATCCCTATTGCCATTCATATATTTAATTTTCGCCGAGTTCGGAAGGTTTATTTTAGCAATGTAAAGCTACTTCGTGAAGTAAAAACCGAAACTAACTCTTTCCGAAGAATTAAGCACCTTTTGATATTGCTGTCTCGCTTGGCATTTTTGAGTTTGCTTGTGTTTGCCTTTGCACAGCCTTTTTTGCCTAGCAAAAACCAGAAAGAAATCAAAAATCTTAGTGGCTTGGTAGGTGTCTATTTAGATAATTCTTATAGCATGCAGAGTGAGCTAGGCAATGACAAATACCTAGATTTGGCAACACTCTATGTCAATGAGTTGCTTAAAGTATTCCCCAAAGATGCTCGTTTTCAGCTGATTACCAATAAATTTGATAACACAGAGCAGTACCCCGTAGCTGCCAATAAAATAGAAGACAGACTCACCGAAACCCAGTTTTCTAGTGAATACAGAGATTTAGCGACTGTCTATAAAAGGCAATTGAGCTTGCTTAATAGATATTCTAATGCAGAACGAAACCAAGTTTTTTGGTTTACTGACTTTCAAAAAAGTACGGCTGGCGACCTCAGCAAAATAGACTTAGATACACTCAATCAATATTATATCGTCCCCATTAAATCTGAAAAAACGCCCAACCTGATGATTGATTCGGTGTGGCTTGCCAATCCATTTATAAAATCATTGGAAAGCAATCAGATTAATGTCCGTCTAAAAAGCTTCAGTGATGAAAGCTATACAGATTTAATGCTCAAGCTATTTATAGATGAGCAGCAAGTATCTACCTCTACCATTAATCTTGCTCCAAGAGAAAGTGTAGTGGCTAATTTTAATTTTACGGTGCAAGGGGAAGGGATGAAGCCTTGTAAGATTTCTTTTGAAGATTTCCCTGTTACTTTTGACAATGAATACTACTTTGTCATTAATGCCTCCCCTAAAATCAATATCTTACACCTACACGAGCAACTCCAAAACCGATATGTGGAGAGTGTCTATTCCAATGAATCTGTCTTCGAGGTGAATAGCTTTAATGTTAATAACCTAGATTATAAGCGAGTGGAAAGTGCCGAGTTGGTAATTTTGGATGAAGTAGAAAGTGTAGAAGGAGATCTGAATCAAAAACTTCAAGATTTTGTCAAAAAAGGGGGAAGTTTATTGGTATTTCCTTCTTTAAATTCTCAGACAGGCTTTGAAGGATTTCTCAATAGTGTAGGAGTCAATGCTGCTCGCAGTGTCAAGCCTGATTCATTAGGAACAGGCAAAAGTAATGAATTAGCACTACTCAACATCAGCAATCCTTTCTTTCAGGGAATGTTTGAAAAAGTGCCAAGCAATATGAATATGCCTTATGGCAATGCACTGCTTAACTGGGGAAATGTAGGTGAAAATCTACTTCAGTTCAAGAATCAACGACCGTTTTTGACTCGCTTTCGTGGTCAGAATGGCAAGGTCTATGTCTGTGCTTCTCCTTTGCAGACCCGATACAGTAATTTTGCAAAGCATGCTCTCTTCGTGCCGATTATGTTTCAGATTGCAGCTCAAAGCAAGCAGCAATCAGAGAACCTTGCTTATACCTTTCAAGAAAATAATATTCGGGTAAAGCTAGAAAATCCTTCAAGCAATCAAGTCTATAAGCTGGTAAAAGACGACTTAGAAATCGTGCCTGACCAACGTATTATTGGAGACGAACTAGTGTTTGAGATGCCAAGTCAGACTTTAGAGGCAGGCTATTATAAACTCATGCTAGATAAGAAAACAGTGGGTTTATTGGCTTTTAATTATGGCAAAGCAGAATCGGAGATGGATTTTTATAGCCAAGCCGAAATCACCAAAGCCTTTGCTGGTAAGAAGAATGTGCAGGTTTTTAACTTTGCAGAAAGTAAAAACTTTATCCAAACCTTCAAAGACAATAATATTCAAGTAAATCTCTGGAAATATATGCTCTTTTTTGCCTTGATATTTTTGTTGATTGA
>Ga0163144_10026230_pt1 | contig 11339 bp, 11 predicted proteins | sample OliLak19BULKMAT1_FD_123175 | JGI IMG/M metagenome (GOLD analysis project Ga0163144, IMG submission 123175) | Freshwater microbial mat bacterial communities from Lake Vanda, McMurdo Dry Valleys, Antarctica - Oligotrophic Lake LV.19.BULKMAT1 | ecosystem: Environmental > Aquatic > Freshwater >... | reverse complement strand
TCCAACTCGCGCAGAGGCCTTCGGCCATAAATACAGGGTGCCCGCTCATCATACGATTGAGGCGATGCTGGCTGACCCTTCGGTTGATGTTGTGTCAATCGCTACACCTAGCGGCCTACATGCAGATCATGCGACCGCAGCGGCGGTGGCGGGACGGCATGTGGTTGTCGAAAAGCCGATGGCATTGCGCCTGCAAGATGCTGATCGGATGATCGCGGCGTGCGACAAGGCCGGGGTCAAGTTGTTTGTTGTGAAGCAAAATCGCTTTAACCTTCCGGTGATCAAATTGCGAGAAGCGATTACGGCGGGTAGATTTGGTCGCTTGGTGCTGGGAACCATCCGCGTGCGTTGGTGTCGAGATCAAACGTACTATGACGGTGATGCGTGGCGCGGAACCTGGGCACAGGATGGTGGCGTACTTGCCAACCAAGCGAGTCATCACGTCGATTTACTGGAGTGGATGATGGGTGAAGTCGATAGCGTCTTTGCCAGGGGCATCACCGCTCTCGTTGATGTAGAGACCGAAGACACCGCAGTCGCTACAATAAAGTTCCGTAACGGAGCTTTGGGCGTAATAGAGGCGACAACCGCTGCGCGTCCAAAGGACATGGAGGGCAGCATCAGTATACTTGGCGCGCTTGGCGCAGTTGAGATCGCAGGATTCGCGGTTAACTCCTTGCGGACTTGGCAATTCTCGGAGCCCATGCCGGGCGACGATGATGTGAAGCAAAAATATTCCGTTAATCCGCCTAGTGTATACGGATTCGGCCATGTGGCTTATTATGCCCACGTTGTCGAATGCCTGCAGCAACGTGTTGCGGCGCTCGTCGATGGTTTGGAGGGTCGGAAAAGCCTGGAATTAATATCTGCGCTATACGAATCAATGGAGACGGAACGCGAGGTGCGTCTGCGCTTCTCGCCCCAGCACTGCAGGCTTGGCAATGGCTGAGGAACTTATATTTCCTGCGGTTTCAGTGCCTCAGCTTCGTGCTGTTGGGATACGTGATGTTGTATTCGGCACGGGGGTGACGGTTGTTTCACCGTCGAATCTCTACGATTGCCATATTGGAGACGGTGTATTTATCGGTCCATTTGTCGAGGTTCAGCGTGGTGTTTGCATCGGTGCGCGAACACGGGTCCAGTCGCATTCGTTTGTGTGTGAATTGGTTACAATTGGCGATGATTGTTTTATTGGTCATGGCGTCATGTTCATCAATGATTTATTTTCTAAGGGTGGACCTGCTGGGGGCGACCGTTCGCTCTGGAAATCCACAAAGATAGGTAATCGTGTGAGCATAGGCTCAAATGCTACGATTATGCCTGTTTCCATTTGCGACGGAGTCGTCATTGGGGCGGGATCGGTTGTAACTAGGGATATTGCCAGGGCAGGTGTCTATGCTGGGAATCCCGCGCGCATTCTTCGTCCACTCTGAAGGAAATAAAATGAAAGTACCTTTTGTCGACCTTGGCGCACAGTACGCCGCTATCAAGGCGGAAATAGACAACGCAATATTTGGGGTGATTGCGGAGTGCAGCTTTATCCGAGGTCCCCATGTTGATGACTTCGAGTCATCTTTTGCTGGTTTGATTGGTAGCCCTCGTTGCATTTCAACGGCCAACGGGACCGATTCACTGTACATAGCCATGCGTGCGCTGGGCGTCAAGCCGGGCGATGAGGTCATCACCACGGCTCACTCTTGGATATCGACCAGCGAAACCATATCTCAGGCCGGCGGGAAGGTGATCTTCTGTGATACCGATGTTGAGACATTCACTCTGGACCCTGACATGCTAGAGTCCTTGATCAGCCCGCGAACAGTGGGGATCATCCCGGTGCATTTATATGGTCATCCTGCAAATATGCCGCGCATCATGTCAATGGCTGAACGTGGTGGGCTGTGGGTGATCGAAGACTGCGCGCAGTCGCACTTGGCAACAATCGAAGGGCGTTGCACTGGGACGATCGGGAACTTTGGAAGTTTTTCATTTTATCCTGGGAAAAACCTGGGGGCATATGGGGACGCCGGCTGCTTGGTGACTGCTGATGCCAAACTCGCCGAGTGGTGTACATTGTTTTCTCGGCATGGTGGTAAGGGCGATCATGTAATTGAGGGCATTAATAGCCGCCTGGATGGGATGCAGGCAGCAATTCTCAATGCAAAATTGCCGCACCTTCGCTCGTGGACGGCGAAAAGACAGGAAATTGCTTCGCGATACAGCGTTGCCTTGCGTGGTTTAGGCGACATTCGCGTGCCTACTGTCGCAAATGGTTGTATGCACGCCTACCATTTGTATGTCGTACGCACTCAGCGGCGTGATGAATTACGCGCTTTCCTTAAGCATCGCGGGATTGACACAATCGTGAATTATCCCAAGGCGCTGCCATTCTATCCTGCATATTCGCATTTAAGACACAGTCCTGGCGACTTTCCAAATGCCTACGCAAATCAGTCGGTCATCCTTTCGCTGCCGATGTTTCCGGAGTTGACCATGGAACAGCAGGAATATATCATTGACTCCATGCGTGCGTTCTTTGGGTGCTGAATTCCATATGGGCCAGGTGGAGCACCGGATGAATATTTGGCTAATCACCACGGGCGAGGCGCTACCGATAGATGGCGTTGAGACCCGGTTGTGGCGCACTGGGTCATTGGCCCAGGCACTTGTTGATATGGGCCATCGAGTCACATGGTGGACCAGTGACTTCATTCACGCGATGAAGCGACCGCGATTTGGAGTCCATACGACGGTAGAGTGTGCACCAGGGTATAAAATTCAATTATTGGCTAGTTGCGGATACACAGGGCATATATCCCTCCGCCGCATTAAAGATCATCGGCAGGTAGCGTGCGCCTTTCTTGAGCGGGCGGCCCATGAGGAGTCACCGGACGTCATTGTTTGCGCATTTCCAACAATAGAGCTTGCAGATGCCTGCCGTCGCTTTGCTGCTCAACGCAGTGTTCCGCTTGCGTTTGATATCAGGGACTTGTGGCCAGATATCTTTCCTGAGGTGGCGCCGTGGCTACTGAGGCCGGTGGTCCGTGCGGTTCTTGCCCCCTATGATCACTTGGCGCGTCGCGCCCTGCGTTCCGCAGACGCAATTATTGGCATAACCGAACCGATACTCGAATGGGGATTGGCCAAGGCTGGACGAAACCGCCGGGATATTGATGCGGTTTTTCCGCTGACCTATTCTGCGCCGTCAATGTCCTCAGGTTCAGGCGGTGTGCTTCCTGCTGGTATTGATGGCGGTCCCTCCCGTCCTTTTACGATATGTATGTTCGCGACTTTTGGTAGACATTTTGATATGCAAACGGTTATATCTGCCGCCAGGATTCTTGCTGAGCAAAGGATTCCGGTGCAATTTGCCATGTGTGGTTCGGGCGATCTTTTGGATTCATTGCGGCGCATGGCTGCAGATTTGCCGTCGGTTGTCTTTCCTGGGTGGCTGAATGGGGGGCAGATGTCCGCCGTCATGGCCGTATCGCACATGGGGATCGCCCCGTATCTGCCACGTTTCGATTTTGTGCGGAGCATTCCGAACAAACCCATCGAGTACATGTCTGCTGGCCTCCCAATCCTGACCTCGCTTGAGGGCTTGCTCATGGATATTGTGCGACGTGAGAACATCGGCTATGGCTATCGCGCTGGTGGCGCGATGGCCCTTGTCGACGTCGTGAAGTCGGCAATGAATGACCTGCCGGGACTTGCCGCTATGGGCCTGCGAGCAAAGGAGCTATTTGACCGCCAGTTTCGATCGGACATCGTCCTTGCTGGCTATTGTCGGTTTATTCACGAGCTAGTGAATCACCATCAGAAGAGCGGGGCCGCGAAACAGCGGGAAATGGTCGGATCATGATCTTCTGCAGACTTTCCCGTCCTGGAAAAGTGTCATCAATATCTGAAGGCAGCACGGCTGCGCATCTCCTAATTCCAGCAACCCCTCAAGTGGCCGTACTTGATGTGCTACCTGAAAATGTTGAAGTATGCGCTGTGCGCGGCGTCGTACTTGCGGTTGCTTGCGGATGGACGGCCAGTGCGTGCCCGTTCGACGGTGCTGGCCACAGGCCCATGGACCTGCACCCTGGCTGGCCTACGGCCGGAGCAGCTAGTGCGGTTCACCAAGGGCGTCCACATTGAGGTGCCGACGTTGGGCTTCGCTACGCCGTTCAGCCCGGACAGCATAGCCTTGTTGTTCACTGCGCCGCAAGATGGCCGCGTGTTCTTCGCGAATCCGTGGAAGGGGCGGACCCTGGTGGGAACAACCGACACCTTTTGGGAGGGCGATCCGGACGAGGCCCGTGCAGGCGCATCCGTGCGGTGCTCCGCCATGCGCACCTGGGGCTGGCCCCCTACCGGACCGGACCGGATTTCCGCCGCAGCATTCCCAACAAACCGGTGGAATACTGGTCTGCGGGACTGCCGGTCCTCACCTGCCTGGACGGCCTGCTGGCGGAGACCATCGCCAGTGACGGGGTGGGGGTGGCATATCCGCCCGGTGACCCGGAGGCTTTGGCGGGGATTCTTGACCGCTTGCGCCGGGACCCCGCCCCCCTGGTGGACATGGGGCAACGGGCCCGGAGCCTCTTTGCCCGGTCTTTTCGTGCCGATCTGGTCTTGGCTCGATACCGGAAATGGATCGCCGACCTGGCGCACGGCCGCCCTCCTGATCTGCCGCACCTCAACAGGGTTGCACCCGTCCCCTGGTTCAAATGAATAATAACCTAAAGCCTTGAAATTTGGTTACATGTATTTAAACATCTTGCAGCCCATCTCGGTGGCAGGTCGTCATCCGGCGGCTTATTATTCTGTTATTCCGCAAGAAATCAACTTGGAGAACCGTATGAAGCCCATAGAAAAAGAAGAACTTTCTCAGCAAACGCAGGATTGGTACAAAGACTATTATCAGAAGAAAGGTCAGGATAGAAATGATTTACTGACCAATCCCGAGGTCCTGTTTCAGCACTTAGCATTTGAATGCGCAATCATTTCTGCGCTTAGAGATGCAAAAAATCTTAATAGGAATTTGTCGAGAATACTAGATGTTGGATGTGGTGGCGGTGGAAGCTTGACAAGGTTTACACAATTGGGATTCTCACCCGACAATATCTATGGCATTGACATAATAAAAGAAAGAATAAGCGAAGCAAAGATAAAATACCCGAACTTTAATTTCGTTTGTGACGATGCGGCATCCATGCCTTATGAAACCAATATGTTCGACCTGGTGATGGAATCAACAATGTTCGTGCAGCTAACCGACGAAGAGCTTTCGCAAAAAATATCTCAAGAAATGCTGAGAGTAACGAGGCCTGATGGATATATATTATTGATGGACTGGCGTTACGGAAAGCCAGGAAATAAAAATTACTTGGCAGTGTCCAATAAGAGAATAACTAAATTGTTTTCAGTTGGCTCGCTTTCAGATGTCGTCTGCCAGCAAAGCGGGGCTTTGGTTCCCCCGATTGGTCGAGCAGTTTCTAAATATCTGCCTTCAGCTTATTTCCTTCTGCGGGCAATATTTCCTATCTTAGTCGGAGCGAAGGCAACACTATTGAAGAAGCGAAATGCTTGATCACGGCATAACGGGGCGCTTCACCGAACGGCAATTCCATTGCCGCCGCTGAGCTTGGTCGTTGGGCAGACAGCCGACTGCTATCGGCGGTCCATAATATTGTGAGCATTGATTAAAGAGTGCGTCTCAGATCATGCACTGTAAGTGTCAACCAAAATGTCAACGAACTACAAGGAATAATGTCTATGTCCTACTATGAAAAATTTCAATCCGTCAACGGATATCCCTTCTAAAGATCTTGCGATGGACGGCTGGTGCGTGCCCGTTCGACGGTGCTGGCCATAGGCCTATGGGCCCGCACCCTGGCAGGCCTAAGGCCGGAGCGGCTGGAGCGATTCACTAAGGGCGTCCACAATGAAGTGCCGGCATCGGGCTTCGCTGCGCCGTTCAGCCCGGACAACACAGCCTTGTTGCTCACCGCACCGCAAGATGGCAGCGTGTTCTTCGCCATTCCGCGGAAGGCGCGTTCCCTGGTGGGAACAACCGACACCTATTGGGAGGGCGATCCGGACGAGGTCCGTGCAGATGAGGGAGACATAGACTATCTATCTTTTGGGTGTACTGAATGCTTGTTGCCCAGGGTTGGCATTTACTCGCGTGGACGTCTCCAGGACGTGGTGCGGCCTGCGTACCCTGGCGAAGGCGACGGGCGGGCCATCTTCACTGTCCCGTGAATGGACTCTTCACCATCCTGAGCCGCGGCGGTGGCTGCCGATCGGAGGCAAACTGACCACCGCCAGGGTTGATGCGGTGCGCATTGTCGATGCCGTGGCGGCAGAAGGGGGGTGGTCGCCGATGATCGTTCCGGAGGTGTTGCACAGTTGTGGCGGGACACTACCTTCCTCGCCCTTCATCCTCTGCTATTCGCTCTCGTCTATACGCCTCAAGGGACGCTGACATGACTGACTATGACATCAACTTGCGCAGGCTGCGCATGATGTGGCGTATCCGCCATGCTGAGGAGGTCATCGCCGGGTGGGTAGAAAGCGGGCTGGCGCGCACCCCCTGCCACCTGTACATCGGGCAGGAGGCGGTGGCGACCGGGATCTGCGGGTCGCTGACGGCCGAGGACCAGGTGTGGGGCAATCACCGCAGCCACGGCCACTATCTCGCCAAGGGTGGGGATCTGACCGGGATGCTGTGCGAGGTCCTTTGCCGGGCCAGCGGCTGCGCGGGCGGGCGGGGCGGTTCGATGCATCTGCTCGGCCGCGAGGTCGGGATCCTGGGCACGGTGCCCATCGTCGGCGCGACCGTGCCCCTGGCGGTGGGTGGCGCTCTCGCCATGCGCATGCAGGGCAAGGGACGGGTCTCGGTGGCATTCTTCGGCGACGGATGCGTCGAGGAAGGCCATGTGGGCGAGTCCATGAACCTGGCGGCGATCTACCGGACGCCCTGCTTGTTCGTGATCGAAAACAATCTCTACAGCAGTCATATGCACATCCGCGAGCGGCGGGTGAAAGACAACATTGCGACCATGGCCGACCTCTACGGCATGCCCGGCGAGGTAGTGGACGGCAATGACATCGCAGCGGTGGCCGTGGCCGGTGCGACGGCGGTTGCCCGGGCCCGGGCTGGCGAAGGCCCGTCCCTGATCGAGGCGCGTACCTTCCGCTGGCGCGGTCATGTAGGCCATCGCATGGACCAGGATGTGGGGGTGTCGCGTCGAGGCGAATTGAGCGAGTGGCTGCCCCGCTGCCCGATCGCCCGTCTGCGGGCCCGCCTGTTGGAAGCAGGCGTGGCGCCCACGCTCCTTGAGCAGCTTGAGGTGGACAGCAAGGCCGAGGTGGCCGCCGCCGCCCAGGTCGCCGAGGCTGCGCCCTTCCCGGATCCGAGCACCCTTACCGACCATGTGTACGCCGGAGGCCAGTCATGAGCGAATCGACCTACGGTGAGGGCATCCACCAGGCCCTGGTGGCATTGTTGGAAGCCGACCCCACGGTCTTCGTCCTGGGCCAGGGACTGTGGAGCCCGTGGTATGTGGGCGGAACCATGACCGACCTCGATAAGCGCTTCGGGCGCGACCGCATCATGGATGCGCCAGTAAGCGAGAACGCCACCACCGGCACCGCGATCGGCGCCGCGATGTCGGGGATGCGGCCGATCGTGGTCCACCCCCGCATGGACTTCATGCTGCTCGCCGCCGACCCCATCATCAACCAGGCCGCCAACTGGAGCCACCTCTTCAGCGCGAAGGTCCCGGTCCCGGTGGTGATCCGGGCGATCATCAACCGCGGCGGCGAGCAGGGGGCCCAGCATAGCCAAGCCCTCCAGGCCATGTACGCCCACGTGCCGGGGATGAAGGTGGTGATGCCGGCCACGGCCCGGGATGCCTACCAGTTACTGGTGGATGCGGTCTATGACGGCAATCCCGTCATGTATATCGACGACCGCTGGTGCTATGGCCAGAAGGGTGAGCTGCCCACCGGCACGGTGCCGGGTCCGATCGGTATGGGGGCGATCCTGCGCCCGGGCAAGGACCTCAGCATCATCGCCTGGTCGGTGATGGTCCAGGAGGCCTTGGCTGCGGCCGAGGTCTTGGCCCGGGAAGGCATTGAGGCCGAGGTCGTCGACCTGCGCGCGATCAAGCCCTGGGACCGGAAGCTGGTCCTGGAGTCGGTGCGCCGCACCGGGCGCGCCCTGGTGGCCGAGGCGAGTTGGGCCACTGCCGGCATGCACGCCGAGGTCGCCGCCGTCATCGCCAGCGAGGCCTTCGACCGGCTGCGGGCTCCGATCCTGCGCGTGACCCTGCCCGACTGCCCGGCGCCGTCGGCCCGGACTCTGGAGGAGCCTTACTATCCCAAGGCTGCCACGGTTATCGCCGCCGCGCGCCGCCTGTGCGGCTGCAGCCCGTCTCACCCGCTGCGTCAGGCCACTCTGGCGGTGCCTGGGTGGATCTGCTGACCATGACAGCCACGGTTCCCGATTTCACGACGGTCACCGAGGTTCCCGGGGTGAATGTCACCCGCAGCGAACTCTCCCAGATCCTGACCCGGTATCACTGGGCGGCCCAAGGGTGCCGCAGTTTGCGGATCCTTGAGCTGGGCTGCGGATCCGGCCAGGGACTCGGTTATTTCCTGGGGCATGGGGCTGCCACGGTGGTCGGCACCGACATCGAGGAGGCGAATCTCGCCCACGCCCGCCGCCACTACGCGGGCCGGACTGGCATCGAATTGGCGGTGGTGGATGCCCAGCAGCTTCCCTATCCCGATGCCGACTTCGACCTCGTGCTGCTCTTCGAGGCGATCTATTACCTTCCAGACGCGAAACGTTTCCTCGCTGAGGCCTTCCGCGTGCTGCGGCCCGGGGGACGCCTGCTGATCTCCACGGTCAACCGCTCTTGGCCCCAGTTCAACCCCTCTCCCTTCAGCCACTGGTATCCTACCGTCCCCGAGTTTCATGGGGCCCTGGTCCAAGCTGGCTTCACGGCCCGGATCAAGGGGGGCTACCCGGACACCGAGACCTCTCTCGCGCGAAAGCTGGTGCGGATGATCCGGCGCGGCGCGGTGCGCCTGCGCCTGATCCCCGATACCATGAAGGGCAAAGAATTCCTGAAGCGGATCTTCTACGGTCGGCTGCTGCCCATGCCCCACGAACTCGCAGACGGCTGCGGCGACCTGGAGCCTTTGGTGGAGCTGGACCCGCTCCTGCCCCATCCTCAGTACACCTTCCTCTACGCCGAAGCCACCCGCCCGTGAATCCCATGACCACGTCCCGCCCTGTCCCCTTCTTCAACTACCCGCGCCTCTTCGCCGACGACAAGACTGAGTTCCTGCGCATCATCGAGGATGTTGGCGCCCGCGGCGCTTTCATCTTCCAGCAGGATCTCAAGGACTTCGAGAGCGCCCTCGCGGCCTACACCGGCGCGAAGCACGCCATGGGTGTGGCCAACGCCACCGATGGCCTGGAGCTGGCTTGGTTGGCCATCGGGCTGCGGCCGGGGGATGAGGTCATTTGCTCGGCCCACACCATGCTCGCCACCGCTGCCGCCATCGTCACGGCCGGCGGCAAGCCGGTGCCGGTGGACATCGGTTCTGACAACCTCATCGATCCCGACGCGGTCGCTGCGGCCATCACCCCGCACACCGTGGGCATCATGCCCACCCAGCTCAACGGCCGCACCTGTGACATGGACCGCCTCGGGGCGATTGTGAAGGGCAAGGGACTGTTCATGGTCGAGGACGCCGCCCAGGCCCTGGGTTCGCGCTTCAAGGGTCAACATGCCGGCACCTTTGGCCAGGCCGCGGCAATCAGCTTCTTCCCCGCAAAAGTTTTGGGCTGCCTGGGCGATGGTGGTGGTGTCATCACCGGCAGCGACCATCTCCTGGACCGCATGTGGCAGCTCCACGACCACGGTCGCGACCAGCAGGGCGAGGTCCGCTCTTGGGGTCGGAATAGCCGCCTCGACAACCTGCAGGCCGCGCTGCTCAACTTCAAGCTCAAGAGCTACGATGTGGTCATCGCCCGCCGTCGTGCCATTGCCGCTCGCTATCAGAGCCTGCTTGGCGACATGCCTGAACTCCAGCTGCCGCCTGCGCCCGACGCCGATCCGCGGCATTTCGACATTTATCAGAATTACGAGCTGCAGGCCGACCGCCGCGACGAACTTAAGGAACACCTTAAGGCCAGGCAGATCGGCACCCTGATCCAGTGGGGGGGCAAGGCCATCCATCAGTGGGAGCGCCTCGGCTTCACCTGTCGGCTGCCTGCGGTCGAGCGCTTCTTCACGCGCTGCATCATGCTGCCGATGAACATGTTCATCACTGACGCGGACGTCGATCATGTGGCGTCCGCCATCCGCGCCTTCTATGGCCGGCCGGGAAAGTGACGTCATGAAGCGGTGCTTTGATATCGTCTCGTCAATTATCGGACTGCTGCTGCTGTCCCCCGTCCTGTTGCCGTTGATGCTGCTGGTCTGGCTGCAGGACTTCAAGTCGCCATTCTATATTGCCCCGCGGATGGCCCGAGGCAGCGGCATGTTCCGCATGGTCAAGCTGCGATCGATGGTGGTCAATGCGGCGAAGAGCGGGGTCAATTCAACTGCTGCCAACGATCGGCGCATCACCCCCATCGGCACGTTCATCCGCAAGACCAAGATGGATGAGTTGATGCAGCTCTGGAACGTGCTTCGTGGCGATATGAGCCTGGTCGGTCCCCGACCCCAGGTCCAGGTCGATGCGTCGCTCTATACCGAGCTTGAGCGGCGCATGCTCAGCGTGCGTCCGGGCATCACCGATGTCGCGTCGATCGTGTTCAGCGATGAGGGTGACATCCTCGCTGGCGCGACGAATCCCGATTTACGTTACAACCAGGTCATCCGTCCATGGAAGAGCCGCTTGGCGCTGCTTTACATCGATAACATGGGCCTGGTCACTGATCTGCGTCTCATCTTTCTGACCGCCCTCGGCGCGCTCTCCAGGAAGATGGCGCTGAACGGTGTGCAGGGCATGGTGAGGCGCTGGGGCGCGGACGACCTCCTGCTGCGCATGACTGCCCGCGAGGAGCCATTGCAGCCCTACCCGCCGCCGGGGGCGGCCGAGGTTGTCAGTAGCTACCCTTGAGTCGGTTGGCGCGTTTTTTACGGATTAGCGCCTTTCATCCGGTGAAGCCCGCCCTTGTCGAGTGACTGTGAATGCCTACGGTGTCTAACCCAGGCTGTCGATACCAGCGTCGCCTGCGTTCGTAGCCCACCACCTGGTACGATGAGTCTGCCGTGAAGTCATTGACGCCGCTGCCGCTTTCCGCCTCGCGTTCAGACACCGCTATT
>Ga0163144_10026229_pt1 | contig 11339 bp, 7 predicted proteins | sample OliLak19BULKMAT1_FD_123175 | JGI IMG/M metagenome (GOLD analysis project Ga0163144, IMG submission 123175) | Freshwater microbial mat bacterial communities from Lake Vanda, McMurdo Dry Valleys, Antarctica - Oligotrophic Lake LV.19.BULKMAT1 | ecosystem: Environmental > Aquatic > Freshwater > Lake... | reverse complement strand
TTACGACGCCGGTGCGGTACTACAACGCGACCTCGCGATCAAAGCGTGAGGTGATCGCGCAGATCGATACTTTGAGGGCGGACGGCGGGACCCAGCCGATGCCGGCGTTCACCATGATCTTGCGGATGCAGCCGCGGCCTGACGCGATCTACTTCATGACCGACGGGCTGTTTGACCGTGAGATTCCTGGGCAGGTTCGGCAGTTGAACCTGGCGGGGCGACGGGTGCCGATCCACTGCATCGCGCTGATTGACAACTCATCAGAGTCACTGATGCGGCGGCTGGCGAACGACTCTGACGGGACGTACACATTCGTCGGCGGTTTGCCCAGGGGGCGGCCTTGATCGCGCGTGGCCCGAAGCGGGCCGGGCGGGTGACGCGCGCTCCTGTGCTGGCGTGCGCGATGACCATCGTGCTGGCGGCGGGCCGGGTTCTGGGCCAAGCGGGCCAGGTTCAGGCGGGCCAGCCGAACGAGGGCGTGAACGCGAGCGTTGAGTTTCGCGGCAGCGGCGGCGTGGTCGAGGCACCGGTAGAGGTGCTGAGCGCGGGGCTGCTGGTGCGGCCGCGTGATGCCGCGGGCGGGCAGACAACGCAGGTGGTGGCGTGGCATCGCGTCCGCGACGTGCGCGGCGACGGGCTGAGCGTTGGCGCGTGGGGCGAGGTTGGGCAAGAACTGATGCGCGCGGTGGCGCGGATTGAACGTGGCGATGGCGCGCTGGCGGGCGACGTAGCCGAGCCGCTGTACGCGCGGCTGCTGGGCGCTGGTGAGCTGCGCGGGCCGACGGGGCTTGTGCTGTGCGAGGTTGTAACGCGTGTGCGCTTGGAGCGGCAAGGCCCCGGTGGCGCAACGCTGGCGTGGCTGCGGTGGTTGCAGGTTGCCGCTGAGCACGCGCCAAGTGTTGGTGGTGCGGGTGGTGGCGGTGGTGGTGGCGCAAGTCAGGCAACTTCGTGGACCAAGGCGCAGTGGGTTGGGCAGCGGACGACATTGACGCCGGTGGTGGATGAACGCACGGGGCTTTGCCCGCAGCTTCCGCCGGTGTTTGGGCGTGGGCTGACGGGCCCGGCGCTGGTAGCGATGCTGGCGAGCGCCGAGTGGCCAGCGACGGATGAGAAGTCGATCATGTCGGCTGGCGCAGGGGGCGCGGCTGGCGATCCGCGGCGTGACGCGCTGGTGATCGCGTTGGCGTACCGCGTGGCGGCGCAGTTTGAATCTGGCGGCGAAGCGGCGCTGGGGGCGGCTGGGGCATCGGGCGTTGGCGTGGTAAAACTGGCGGAGCAGAAGCAGGGCGAGGCCGCGGGGCTGGTGCTGGACATCGTCGCGGCGCGGGTGGGCGACGCGGGGGTTCGGGTCGAGGCACGCAAGCGGCTGAGCGAGCGGCTGGCGAGCCTTCGGCGCGATGAGACCACAAACGAGATCGAGCCCGACGATGCGCCGATTGATCGAACCTGGCAGCGCGCGTGGGTACACCTTGGGCTTGGGCGCAGCTTGCTGCGTGAGACCGAGGCGGACCAGCGTCGGCGCGGGCTCGTTGAGCTCTTGCACGTGCCGGCGTTGTTTCAAGTTGAGCACCCGAGCCTGGCGGCGCTGGCGCTGCTTGAGGCGCGGAGCGAGGCGGGCGGGATGAACCTGGGCGCGGGGGCGATCGAGGCGATCGAGCGTGAGCTGCGCGAGGGGCTGGGGTTGGGTGAGGGGCTAAGCGAGCCGCCGCCAGCGAGTGGTGGCGGTTGATGGGCGTATGGATGGACAGTCGATGACCGGCGGGTGAAGTCACTGATCAGGAGCGAGCCTTGCTGATGCGTATGAAGCCGTGGATGATGCTGGCGGTGATCGTGCTGGGGGTGCTTGCGCTGGCGCAGGGCGCGGCGATGGGCGCAGCGCAGCAGGGCGGGGCCGGTGGCGGTGGAGCGGCGGTTCCAACTTCTCCGGCGGCACAAGCAAGCGGTAGTGCAAGCGCGAGTGGTGGGGGCGGCGGGGGTAGTAGTGGTGCTGATCGGTCGCTGCTGGGGTATATCCACTCGGGCGGGATCATCTCTTACATCTTGGTGCTGCTGAGCGTGGTGGCGGTGGCGCTGATGGTGACCAACGCGCTCATGCTGCGGCGCAGCTCGCTGGCACCGCCGCATGTGATTGAGGGCCTGCGCCGGTTGATCGCGGAGCGTCGGCTCGACGGCGTGAACGCGTTCTGTGTGCAGCCTGAGAACGACAGCTTTCTCTCACGGGTGGTGGGCGGTGGGTTGGCGCGCGTGAGCCGTAGCCAGTTTGGTGTGCTTGAGCTGAAGCCAGCGATTGAAGAGGCGGGCGCGCGCGAGCTTGACCGGCTGGACCGTGTCAACCACGCGATCGGGATGCTGGCGCAGGTTGGGCCGATGCTCGGGCTGCTGGGCACCGTGATCGGGATGGTCCTTGCGTTCAACACCATCGGTGGTGACACGGGGGCGGGCAGGAACGAGAAGCTGGCGGGGTACATGGCCATCGCGCTGGTGACGACCGCTGAGGGGCTGATCCTGGCGATCCCGTGCACGTTCGCGTACTCGCTGTTCAAGCGGCGGACCGACCGCGTGGCCGCGGAGGTGGGCGACGTGGCGGAGAGTTTGCTGGGTGAGATCGCGGCGGCGTCGAAGCCGTCAGCGGGTGGAGCGAAGCCTGCTGTTCGTGCGGCGTTGCTTGGCGCGGCGGGCAGCGCGCCGGCGGCGTGAAAACGAGTGGTGGTGGTTGGAGGTTGGAAGTTGGAGGTTGGTGGCTGAGGCACGATGAACTTTCGCAAACGCATCAAGGTTCGTGACGAGGCGCAGTTCGATCTGACGCCGATGATCGACATCACGCTCTTGCTGCTGACGTTCTTTGTGATGGGCTCACAGTTTGCGCAGGCGATGCGTCGGCCGATGGACCTGCCGCGGCAGCCGGGCGAGACGGCGCGGGCCGACAGCGAGCGGTCGGTGGTGGTGGACCTGTTGGCGGACGGGAGCGTGCGGTTTGCAGATGGTGCCGCGGTCTCTGTCTCGCAGCTCGCCTCGGCGTTGGCGCGTGACTCGAAGCGACCCGGGGGGCTTGAGCTGACGATCCGTGCTGATCGTGGTGCGCCGGCGCGGGTGCTCAACGCGCTGGCGGCTGAGCTTGCGCGGGTGGGGATCACGCGTTGGAGCCTGGCGACAAACAGTGCGGGTGTGGGCGCGGGTACGGGCGCGGGCGTGGGAACTGGTGATGGTGCCGGCGGGAGCAAGCCGTGAACTTTCGCAGGCAGCGCAAGGAGGTCTCGCTGATCCGCCTGCCGGTTGCGGCGCTGATCGACGTGGTGCTGTTTCTGCTTTTGTACTTCATCATGGCGGGGACGCTGACGCCCAGCGAGGGCGAGCTGCCCTCGGCGTTGACGACGCAGGCGCAGGGTTCGGGCGCGGGCGCGGGGCTCTCGCCGCAGGTGCTGCGGGTTGAGCGTGCGGCGGGTGGCGGCGTGGTGTTCCGGCTTGGCGGCAACACGGTGACGGAGCAGGGCGCGTTGCGGGCGCTGCTAGAAAGGCTGCCAAAGGAGCCGGGCATCGTGCTGCGGGCCAACGATGACGTTCCGGTCGACGCGGCGGCGATGGCGCTGCAGGCGGTGCGCGACGCGGGTTTTTCACGCGTGAGCTATGCGACAATCCGGTAAGGACAGATCGGCACGAAGAGGGCGCGGCGCTGGCGCGCTGGGCTTCGAGCCTTCGCTTGGCTGCGCGGTGTTGTCGCGCCGGTGCGCGGTGGCGCTTGGCTGCGCGGTGGTTCTGGCTGGGACAAGCGCAGCACTGGCCCAGGGCGGTGGCGCGGCGGTGCCGGGTGCGCCGGTGAAGTCGCCCTTGCTTGCCGCGGGCGAGGGCGAACGGGTTGAGCAGTACCTTGTGCGGCTGGGCTTGCAGGAACTTTTGGCCGAGTATTTGCGGGCGCGGCTGTCAGACAATGCGCTCACGGACGTGCGTGAGCGTGGGCGGGTGGCCGAGCGGCTGGCGAAGCTATACGCGCAGATGCTCGCGGGCACCAGTGACGGCGCGCGGCGAGCGGAGCTGATTGCGCAGGGCAGCGAGCTGCTGCGGACGGGGCTGGGCGGACGGGGCTATGGGCTGCGGCTGACGCTGCTGCGCGAGCGATACCGGCCGTCAGAGGAGCAGGCGGAGCGGTGGCGGCTGGGGCTGGCGGGCGAGCCTGAGCGCGGCGCGGCGGTCGAGGAGCTGAGGGGCGTGCGGTCGCAGCTGATGGCGGTGATCACGGAGGTAGCGCGGCGTGAGCGCGAGGTGACTGCGGCTTTGGACAACGCGGCCGCGAGCGACCCGGTGGCGCTGGACAACGAGCGGCGTGACTTGCAGGGGTACCGGATTCAGGCGGACTATTACGCGGGGTGGTGCGCGTATTACATGGCGCTGATGCACCCGAGCAACGAAGGGGCGGGCGAGGCGGTATTAATCTTCGCGCGGGTGCTGCGTGTGCCGAGCGAGAAGACCGAGCCCGAGGGGTACCGGACCGAGTCGTTCAGTGATGAGGGGCTGGCGCGCGCGGCGGTGGGTATGGCACTGAGCCTTGGGCTCGCGCGCAAGACGACGCCGGCGAGCGCGTGGCTGGACGCGCTGGAGCGCGAGCCCGCGACGCCCGCGGGCGTGCGTGATGGGCTGCTGTCTTGGCGTGTGTCTGTGCTGGCGGGTGGCGGGCGGTGGAGTGACATTGACCGCGCGGTGCGTGTGAGCCGTGAGGGCAAGCAGGGCCAGCCGCTGACGGTCAGCGGCGCCCGGCTGCTGATCCAGCTTGGGCTCGCGGCGCAGGTGGGTAAGGACCCGTTGGTGTTGGCCCTGACCGGCGGGCTGATGCGCGTGGCGATTGAGGACTTGGTAGCGCGACGTGAGCTGGCGCACGTGCTTGAGCTGGTCCGCAAGGTTGGCCCGCAGGTGCTTGGCGAAGGCGGTTTTACCAAGGGGTTTGTGGGTGTTTATGTGATGGGCCACCAGGCCCTTGAGCGTGCGCAGGAGGCGCACGAGGAGGGCGGCGCGAAGACCGATGAGCCGGCGACGCAGGCGGAGGTCGTCAACGCGTTTGCGGACGCGGCGCGGCTGCTGAACGATGCGAGCGAGCAGGAGGACGCGGGTTACTTTGCGGGCGACGTGCCGCAGGCGCTGCGGTTTAGCGGGCGAGCGTTGTTCATGGCGGGTCGGCTGCGCGAGGCGGCGGAGCGTTATGCGTTGGCGTCCCAGGCCGCGAAGAAGGCCAACGACGCGCCCGAGGCCGAGAGCGCGCTGTGGCTGGCGGTGGGCGCTCTGGACGTGGCGTCACGGCGTGAGAGCAACGTGACGGAGCTGGCGGCGATCGAGGAGCGGTTGGCGAGCCTGAGTGAGATGTACTTGCTGGACCATCCTGCGGGCGAGCGGGCGGCGACGTTGGCGTTGCGGCAGCTTGCGCGCAACGACAAGCTGGACGAGCGTGCGGTGCGGGCGCTGCAGTCGGTCACGCGCGGGTCGGCGCTCTTTGAGCAGAGCCGTCGGCAGCTCGCGAGGCTGCTGTACCGGCAGTATCGTGCGGCGGGGGCGAGCGACAAGGCGTTTGCGGCGAGCCGTTTCTTGCGTGCGGCGGACGAGGCGCTGGGGATTGACCAGCGGGCGGCGGCGACGGCGGGGCCCGAGCAGAGCGCGGCGCTTGAACGCGCGGTGACGGTGGCGCGGCAGATGCTTGATGCGCTTCTGGGCATGCCGGGGCCGGACGCGGACCGCGCGGAGGCGGTGCTGAACGCGGTGGAGCAGATGGTGGCGCAAGTGGATGCGCAGAAGGGGGCGGGCGGTTCGCGGCTAGACATGGTGCAGATCGGCGATGAGCTGCGTTTGCGGCGTGTGCAGGTGCTGCTGGCGCGCGGGCGGGTTGCGGACGCGGCGCTGCTGGTTGAGCGGTGGCGCACAGAGCTTGAGGGGCGCACCGGGGCTGGTAGCGTGACTGCTGGCATGACTGGCGCCGGGGTGAATAGCGCGAGTAGTGGGCGGACTTACGTGGCGGCTCGTACGGCGATCTTCCGCGAGGTGGAGCGTCGCTGGCGTGAAGCGCCGCAGGGGCCAGAGCGCGTCGTGCAGGCGCGGGCGGTGATGGTGCAGGGCTTGGCGCTGCTGGCGCAGACCGCGCCGAGCGATCAGTCGTACGCCCAAGGCGCGACAGCGTCGCTCGCGGCGCGGACGGCGGCGGCGTGCGCCGAGCTCTGGCGCGGCGAAGGAGATGCGCCGGCGCGAGATGCGGGGTTGCTGCTCGACGGGCTGATCTTAAAGGGCAGGTCGGGCGTGGCGGAGAGCCTGCGGCGTGTTGCCGAACTATCGGAGGGCGCTGGCGACAACGCGCGGGCGCTGTTGGCGTGGCGTGAGCTGGCGACGGGCCTGGCGTCTGGACTTTCGAACGGGCGGGCTGAGGGCGACGCGGAGCACGCCGGTGGCGGCCTCAGTGGGGGCCCAGGTGAAGCGTGGTTTGAGGCGCAGTATCACGTGATTCGCCTGCTGGCGCTGGTTGATCGCGCGGGGGCGGCGGTAGCGGCTTCGCAGCATGTGGTGATGAACCCGCGCGGGGTTGAGCCGTGGCATTCAAAGATTGTGCAGCTTGCGCGCGAGCTGGGCCCGCCGAGCGGCGGCGGGGGCACGAAGGATGGGCCGGGTCGGTAGTGTGTAGCGGCGTTCAACGTGATGTCGGCCGGTGCCTGAGTGTGCCTGCCCGTTGGTGTGATCGTTTGAGGAATCCATGAAGCCGGCCCGCGCTCGCGCGCTCATCATGAGATTCTTTGGGCCCGAGGCTGGGACGCTTTTCGACGCGGATTGGCCCGAGACGATGCTGCAGCTCAGCCCCGGCGCGACGCGTGAGCAGGTGCTGGCGGCGCTGGTGAGCAAGCTGACGCGGATCGACGCGCACCCTGATGGGCAGGGCCCCGACGGGCAGGATTTGGCGGCGGCGGTGCGGTCCGTGGCGGCGCAGATGATCGATGGGCCGGGGGCGGGCTGGAGCGCGGGGCTCTTGGCGTTGGTGGGCGAGGTGCCGATGCCGACGGCGAGCAGTGTGGTGGTGGTGCCCACGGCGCCGCCGGGCGTTGAGCCGGTGGTGATGTGGCCTGAGGCGGTGGCACCCGAGGAGTTGCTGGCGCAGGCGCGCGCGATTGTGGCGACGACGGCGAACCTTTCGGTGGCGATTGCGCGGGTGCGGATGCTGGCGCTGGCCGAGGGGCTGGACGAGGCGACGGCGATCCGCGTGGTTCGGCACGTGGCGGGCGCTGATGGGCTGGAAGATGACGCGTCGGCGCTGGGCGCAGTCGAGGCAATGGGCGCAGGCGGCGCGATGGGCGCAGGCGGCGCAATGGGCGCAGGCGGCGCAATGGGCGCAGGCGGCGCAGCAACAGGCGGTGGTACGGCCACAGTTGCCAGCTCGCCGTTTGGCGAGACTCGCGCGGCGGATGTTCAGCGCGGCGTGCCCGCGCGCGATGTCCAGCGCGGCGGCGCGGCAAGTGGTAAACGGCGCGCGGCGAGCAGCGCGGCGTGGGTGTGGTGGGTTGGTGGGGCGGGAATCTCGCTGGCGTCGGTGGTGGTGTCGGCGGTCTTTATCATGAAGTCGGGCCGCCCGGCGCGGCCGGTGGTGGTGCAGGGCGGTGCGGGCGCGGCGATAGGTGGAAGCGCAGCGGGAGCGGTGGGCGGCAGCACATCGTCGGAGGCGCGGAGCGGTAGCGCCGGCGGAACTGGTTCAAGCGGATCTGGCCCTGGCGGATCTGGCCCTGGCGGAACTGGCACTAGCGGATCTGGCACTGGCGCAACTGGCAACGGCAGTGCGGTGCCGAAGGCTGTGAGCGCGCGGGTTGAGCTGCCGAACGCGGCACTGCTGCTGAAGGAGATGCGCGACGCGGGCGTGTTGATCAACGCTGCGGGGGCGGGCGAGGCCGAGGTGCTGGCTGCGATCGATCGGCTCGCCGCATCGGTGGTGGCGTTTGTGACCTGGTGGCCGCGGCTTGATGAGGCGACGCGCCGCGCGGCGGCTGAGCTGGTAGTGGAGGCCGGGTACAAATGCGCGAGCGACGCGCAAGGTGAGCGGTTTGTTGCGATGCTGACGCCGACGGCGCTGCAGGCGGCTGGTGCGGGTGGTTCGGCGGGCGTGCTTGGCGCTGATCTGATCTGGCCCGAGGCCGGGCGACTTGGGCTGCTGGCTCGGCTGCTGCGTGAGCGTGAGTTGCCCGGTGGCGTGCTGCGGCGCGTGGAGGGCGCGGTGCGTGCGGCAGCGGGTGGCGCGCGGCCTGGTGCGGCGTTTGATGCGGGCGCCGAGGCGGCGCTACGGCTGATGCCGCTGAAGATTGTTTCGGGCGAGGCACCGCTGGGCCCTGGCGAGCGTGCGACTGTGGCGCGGGCGGCAACGCTGGCGGCGGATCGCTGGCTGGTCGCGGCGGGTGGCGCGACCGGGGGCCAGAGCGTTGAGCGCGCGCAGCGCGCCCAGTTGCTGCTGGCGCTAGACGCGGTGGAGACGGTGCTGATCAGCGGGCCGGAGCTCAATGACCATCCCGGCGCGTTCAACTTTGTGCAGGGCGTGCTGGCGAAGCTGCGGTACCGCGAGGCTGATGCGTCGCGCGGGCGCGTGCTGGCGTGGCTGGCGGACGAGCGTGTGAGCATCGGCGACGCGAGCGCGGTGATGCAGATGCTGGCGGCGCTGGGGTCGTCTACCGGGGTGGACGCGACGATGACCTTCACGCTGGGGGCGACGCCATTGGACCGCGACAACGCGCGGTCAACGCTGGCCTCGGCGTGGGCGATCGCTGCGCCGGCGAGCGGTGGGGGCCTCGCGGCGGACTGGCTGACGGCGGCGCGCGTGGCGCTGAACCAGGCGACCACGGCGGCGATCGATACAGAGCACTTCGCTAGCGCCGCGACGCTGGCCCGGGTGGCACGGGCGGCGGCGCACCGTCAGCGAGGCGAGCCGGTGCCAACGGAACTGCTGGATACAGAGGCGGCGAGCGGGCGGTTTGCAGGTGCGCAGGCGGCGTCTATCGACCCCAAGGCGCTGCACAGGGCCAGCGAGGATGATGGGCAGTGGACGCTGCGTTTCCTGGTTGAGAGCAAGACGGTCGCGGCGCGGGTGGCGCGGCTGGACGAGTTGGGCGGGGTTCAAGAGATTGGCCCGGTGGATGCCGGGGCGTTGGCAGAGGCGGCGCTGGGTGCGGCGCTCGAGGTGCGCTTGGCGGCGCAGTCTGCGGCGCTGCGCTATGCGCACCGCCCGTCGATGATCAACGCGGTTCTAGACGTGCTGCCGCGCGCGCCGCGGGGTGCGAGGAACATCGGGTTCCTGTCGCAGATGGCGGGGGTCGGGCTGCTCTCGCACACGAGCCCCGGGTACATGCTGCACTACCGGCGCGGGCTGGTTGAGCGGTTGCTGTTTGAGACGGCCAGCGCGAGCCCCGCGCTGTCGATTGATGATTCAGCGCTGCTGATTGCCGAGGCGTACAGCATGACGGCGGGGCGACCGCTGCCCGGGATGCAGAGCCCGCGCGCGGGGCTGCTGGCGGCGCAGAGCGCCGAGCTGCTCACGCGGACGCTGCGCGAGGAGGTCACCGGCTTGCTGCCCGGCGCAGCGCTGGTGATCAGCCCAGTGGAGATTGACCAGCGGCAACGCGGGCGCGTGCTGGTAAGCGCGGGGCTGGTGCAGCGGTTTGTGGCGCACCAGGCGGCGGCGGCCGAGCTGCTGGCGGTGCTGGCGGCACGCGAGCGGCCCACGCGCGTGGAAGAGGTGCTGTCGGTGATCGCGACGATGAACCAGGCGCGCGGGCGGGCCAAAAGCGCGGGCGAGCAGGTGCGTGTGACGCAGGAAGCGATCGTGCGGCTGTGGGCCGTGCGACTTGGAGAGCAACTATGAGCGTGGGCGCGCAAAGACGCGGTGGACTTGTTGGGCGTGGTGGATTCGATGGGCGTGGTGGACTTGATAGGCGTGGCGGACTTGGTGCGCGCTCGCTCGCAGCAGCGCTGGGCCTTGCTCGCGTGCTCGCTGTGAGAGTGGTGGTGCTTGTCGCTGGGCTCAACGCGGGGCTTGCGACGGCGAGTGGGCCAGAGCGGGCCGCGGCGGTGCCGATCGTGCAGGTGCCGGTTGTGCTCGCGCCGGGGCAGGTGCCGGGGCAGAGTTCGACGGCTCGCGCTTCGCAGATCGGCGGCGTGGTGGCGCCGTCGCTGTCAGAGATCCCGCTGCCGGGGCTGGCGGCGCGGCTAAGCGCGTTGGTGCCGGCGCAGCCGCTGGACTATTTCTTGCTGGCTGAGGAGCTTGGGCAGGAGCCGCAGGCGCGGGATGCGCGGGCTTTGGCGCGGCACCTGTACGCCGTGGGCTTTGAGCTGGCGCGCAAGGGCGGCGATGCGCGGCTCGCGAGCAGCTGCGCGCTGGGGCTCACAGAGCTGACGGCGCGGAGCGATCAGCGGCGCTGGCTGCGGGCGATCGCGGCGATCATGTCGCCGGCGGCACAGGGCGGGACGCTCGATGGGCTCGCACCGGCGGCTGGCAGCGGTGGGGGTAACGCGTCGGGCGTGAAGGGGCAGGGCGGCGTTAACGCGGCGCAGGTGCTCACAATCGACAACGCCGACGAGGGCGAGCAGCAGCGCGTCGCGCTGGAGCTGTGCACGGCGTTGGGTTTGGCGCGGGCCGGCGAAGGGCGGCGAGCCGCAGTGTTTTTGGGCAAGCCGGGCGTGCGCGAGCTGCTGCGGCAGTATGAGGGCGTGCTGACCGAGGGCGGCATGGCGGACGCGGAGGCGACTGTGCAGGGTTGGATTGACCGCTGGCCCAAGTGCCGCACGTGCGACAATCGGCGTGTGCTGCGTAGGGGTGATAGCAGCCGTTTGTGCAGCGAGTGCAACGGGGTGCCTGGCCCGCGACTCTCGGCGGAGGCGCTGATCGTTCAGTACCGCGCGGAAAGTTTGTTCTTGCGGGGCGTGCACCGGTCGTGGGCGGCGCAAACGCTGGCAGATCGTGGCGAGCCGCTGCGCGACCCGGAGCCGTCGCTGCTGTGTGAGCGGCTGGGCGTGGACGGCAGCCTGACGGTGTGGCGCAACGGGGCGTGGTCGAAGCCCTGAGGACGCGGGTTTGTGGCGCATGTGGTGATGTGGCGCATGTGGTGATGTGGCGCATGTGGTGATGTGCCGCGTGTGGTGATGTGCCGCGTGGGTTGGTGGGCGGTCTATGCTGGCCGCCGGAGACTGATCATGACAAACCCAAGCCCGACCAATCCTGCCAATCCTGCCAATCCTGCCAATCCAGTCGCGCCGACGCCTGCCGCGCCGGCGCATCCCGCAACGCCTGCCGCGACAACGCCTGCCGCGACGACGCCTGCCGCAACGCCTGCCGCAACGCCTGCCGC
>Ga0163144_10026228_pt1 | contig 11339 bp, 8 predicted proteins | sample OliLak19BULKMAT1_FD_123175 | JGI IMG/M metagenome (GOLD analysis project Ga0163144, IMG submission 123175) | Freshwater microbial mat bacterial communities from Lake Vanda, McMurdo Dry Valleys, Antarctica - Oligotrophic Lake LV.19.BULKMAT1 | ecosystem: Environmental > Aquatic > Freshwater > Lake... | reverse complement strand
TCGATTTGCCATCGCGATCGATTCAGCCACGAAACCACTTCTCCAACCCGACAGTCTGCGGCAGTTGCAGGAACGACCTTCGTTTGCCAGTTCCGAAGTCGATACCTGGTACGGACTGGGATGGAACGTAAGGTCCATTGATGGGCCGGAGCGCACGAACATATGGCACACAGGTCTGCTGGCCGGCACATCGACAATTCTTGTGAAGCGCTGGGATCACTTTGTCTGGGCTGTGCTGTTCAACTGCGATGAGTCGCAGGATGGTGAGAAATGTACAACCCTGATCGAAGCTCCGATGCACACGGCCATCGATAGCTCTCAGGCATTGATCGAGCAAAACCTGAGACCTGAGTGACCCCGGCATCAAACAGCTGACGTCAAATTCTCCGATTTCATGCAACTGCTGCAAATCGGCAAACAACGGGTTCACCCACGTTTGGTGACTTTCCACGGTAAGTCGCAACTCAAATGCGCCATCAAAACGAGTCACTTTGTCGTCAATTCGACACCATTCGCGTCGTTGCACCCGAATGGTCCTCCTGGCTGAATAAATCAGCCAGAACTGGCAATGGCGCAACTGATGGCAGTTCTATAATATACTGCACGCGGTCGAAAATGAGTCCGGCGAGCGGAGCGGCGTGAGCCCTCCGGTACCTCGTTTTTGTGCCGGCAAGCCGACGCATGCCGCTCGCCAATTCTCTCACTCATGACCGCCAGGAGTATAATTAGGCTGTTTGACTTTCGACGCCAAGTGGCGTCCACTACGGCGCAGTTTTTGCTGATGGAGTATGGGGGGCCTTTTCGAGGAAGGGCAACGTCGGCCGTCGTGATGTGTATCAGAGATGCCTCTGGCGCGTTTGAGGCGAACATCGGATGTCCGACTGAATATCAGGAGTTACACACCATGAGACGATATCACTACAAAGCGTTTTCGATTTTGAGTGCTGTGGCAGCAGTGGGAGTTCTCCTTTCACTGAGTGCTCAGGGCATGCAGGAGTTGCCCGTCGATCCTCTGTCAGATCAGCAGGGTCCATACCAACTGGGACCGGAGAACAAGTTTGCTCCTGGCATCGCCCCGATCTCGCCTCCCGTCCCGGCGCCGTTCGCTCGCGTCGATGCTGAGGGCGTTGCTGAGGCAGAACCGATGCTCCGCGGTCCGGTGCACGAGGCCTTCGCTGAACAATTCAATCAGGACCCTGTCCAGGGGCAGATTGTTCCACAACAGCCCCCGGAACCTATTGAAGAGCTTCCACCGGAAATGCGTCCTGACGGTCGCCAGGTGGAATGGATCTCAGGCTACTGGGCCTGGGACGATGATGACCAGGACTTCTTTTGGGTCAGCGGAATCTGGCGGGAAGTTCCGCAGGGTTTTCGCTGGCTCCCCGGATATTGGACCCAAGCTGACACTGGCCATCAATGGGTTTCGGGGACATGGATTCCTGAACAGACAGAAGAAATTCAATACGTAGAGACTGCACCTCCGGAATCGCTGGAGCTTGGTCCGGTTGGTGTTGCGCCGTCGCAGGAGCATATCTGGATCCCCGGCTGCTGGAACTGGAATGACCTTCGCTATGCGTGGCGGCCGGGATACTGGAGTACAGGGTTCAGCAACTGGATCTGGGTTCCCGCCCGCCACGTCTGGACACCGCGGGGTTATCTCAACTGTAATGGGTATTGGGATTATCCTTTGAACCGTCGTGGTCTGCTATTCGCCCCATATCGTTTTCGGCGTTCCGCGAACTGGAATCGATCGCGTGGGTTCACACCACAAGTGATCATTGCTTTGAATCGGCTGCCCTGGAATTTGTGGGTACGTCCGCGATCCGGCCACTATTACTTTGGTGACTACTATGGACCGCGATATGCCAGTGCTGGTTTTTACCCATGGCATCAATTCCATCGGCAGCGACGCCAGTTCGATCCATTGTATTCCCATTTCAGCCGTAGAGCCGGTGTCGGGAACGCGAACTTCTACGATCAGGTCAACGACCGATTTGATCTCCTGACAAGCCACGCCGACCGCAGACCGGCACGCACTTTCAACCATCACGATGGGCGCGAACCATCACGACTGAACATCAATGACGATCAATCGCCTTTCCTTGGCACCACACTTCAGCAACACGTCAAAACAGCGGGAAATACGCGATTTGTGAAACTCGAGGAAGACCAGCGGATTCGTCTTCAGACAGACAGCAAATCGTTGCGCCAACTTGTGGATCAACGACGGGACATGGAAAACCGCGGGCGCCTGGAAGCAACTCGCCTGAATCACCAAACCAATGATTCCCCTGGACGCATTGTGAATTCGGACCAGCACGACACCGAACGACGAGACAAGCCTCCCGGCCCTGAAACTCGGCACGGCGAAAAACGGAGTGATATTGCGAAATCGGTCACTCCCCCACCTGAACGCAGCGATCGTCTGAGACTTCCGCCGGTGGTACGACACGGCAAGGACAACAATGGACTGTCAAACACGGGTCCATCGTCGAACTTGAAGGCATCGGAGTCCAGAACACCCGGTTCGCCTGTTGCACGTGGTGAACGACCGCGCGGAGTGGATCCCGTTCTGAATCGTGGAAGAAATCGTGTGGATTCGAATACGGTGGGTTCTCGGAATGGTAATCCGACAAACAATACCGGAGACCGTGCCGCGCGACCGGATGAACGACCGGTCAATCCACCAGGATTGAATAATCCGCAAAAAGCCCAGGACCTCAAACCTCTGACGAATCGTCGACTTGACGTTGACAACCCGCCCGGAGCGCCGAGACGTTCAAACGGTGGTGTGGAATCTTTGCCGGGCACAGGAAGATTGCGACTTAACTCACCGAGCCCAAAGCCACAGGCCGGTAATGCGGCTGATGCCTCGAAGGCCAGAGCGAGCGGCGCTGCACGCAGTGACACTGAGCGATCCACTGCTCGACCTTCCGTCACAAGTCCGCCGACTCGAATGGAACGTGAAGCACGTCCACCTGCGGCTGGCAAGGCGGGTGGCGACGCCGTACACCGGAGAATTGATAACGGCGTCAGGCCGCAGAATGAAACTCGGTCTACACCACCGTCAAGACCCGCTGCGGAAAAAACTCGCAGGACAGAGTCGGCTCCGGCAGCACGGCCATCTCGAGTGCAGACAAATCCGGGTGCGGGAAGCGGCGAGCGTCGCAGGAAGAAGTAGCCCTCTCTTTGTACCGGGACTGCCTTAAGGTTTTCGATGAACGATTAACTCAACTTCGGGATATAGCGATTCGCAAGTTCCGCATAATCTTCCCGCACCGGACTAAACACGTCCAGCACAACGGCGGGTCCATCGACAGCGACGGCTCGATGCGGAACGTTCGGCGGAATGATGAAGAGGGACCCCGCTTCGACGATGCGTGTTTCATCGCCGATCGTCAACTGAACTTTGCCTTGAAGCAGGATACCTCCTTGTTCATGCGGATGGTGGTGCAGGGGCACTTCGGCACCGTCGTCCATTTCAAGGTACGACAACATCAGATTCTGCCCGTGCGGAGTCCTCATGCGGCATCCGGGCACGGGTTCGATGTATGGAAACGAGCTGAGATCGATGAACGGCATGTTGCGTCTTCCTGAATGACGTCTGACTGACAGCACAACCGTGCTCTTAATCTTAATCACCCGTCGCCATGACGGCAGCCGGCGAGATTAAGATTAAGATTAAGAAATTCAGGACCGTCACCACTTTTGCATCACTGACAATTTTATTTCGAACAAGCCAACCCTGAAAAATCCAGGGTGGCAAAATAGTCGTCGTGTGTTTCTGCGCGGCGGATCATTTTCACCGATCCATCCGGCTTCATCAGAAGTTCAGCACAACGCAGTTTGCCATTGTATTGAAACCCCATCGCATGGCCGTGTGCTCCGGCGTCATGGATGACAAGCAGGTCGCCGCGTTCGACGGCTGGCAGAGATCGGTTGATGGCGAACTTGTCGTTGTTTTCGCACAGCGATCCGACCACATCCACAATGCGGTCATGCGGTGCATTTTCTTTTCCCAGCACCGTGATGTGATGATAGGCCCCGTACATTCCGGGACGCATCAGGTTCGACATGCAGGCATCAACGCCGACGTAATCGCGGTAGATGTGCTTGTGATGAATCGCGGTTGTCACAAGAAAACCGTGTGGCCCGGTGATTACGCGACCGTTTTCCATCATGACTTTGAGCGGGTCGAGAGGCGTGCCGACGATCATCGCATCATAGGCCTTCTTCACTCCCTGCCCGACGGCCTGCAAATCGACAGGCTTGTGTTCAGGGCGATATGGGATTCCGATACCACCCCCAAGATTCACGAATTCCATCCGCACTCCGAGTTGCTGATGAATTCGCACGGCCAGATCGAACACCATGCGGGCGGTTTCCACAAAGAAGTCGCCATTCAGTTCATTGGAGGCCACCATCGTGTGCAGGCCGAACCGCTTGACACCTGCGGCTCTGAGGATGGCATATCCTTCAAAGAGCTGTGCCTCGGTGAAGCCATACTTGGCTTCTTCCGGCTTGCCGATAATCACATTGCCCTCGCGCGCCGAACCGGGGTTGTAGCGAAAGCAGAGCAGATCCGGCAGACCGACGTGTTCCTTCATATAGTCGATGTGAGACAAATCATCAAGATTGATGATGGCCCCCAGATCTACTGCCTTCTGATATTCGTGGGCCTGAGTATTATTGGAAGTGAACATCAGATCTTCGCCGGTCAGGCCAACTCGTTCTGAGAGTTCCAGTTCGGCAAGACTCGAACAGTCCGCGCCCAGGCCTTCCTCCTTTAAAACTTCGAGAACATACGGATTCGGCAACGCCTTGACGGCAAAGTATTCCCGAAAACCCGGACACCACGCGAAAGCCGCGTTGAGTTGGCGAGCGGTCTCCCGCATTCCCTGTTCGTGGTAGAGATAAAATGGGGTTGGATATTCTTCAGCGATACGGCGAACGGTCGCAGCATCGAATGGAAGGGGCTTTTGCATTGTTCTTGAATCGATAAGTGTCTGAACAGAATTGATCGGAGTTTCAGCATGGAGAAAGGACCGCAGTTTCGCGACGAAGTTCACTGAATTCAACCGAGGACGCCATCATCCGCGACGACAGGAATCCCATGGTGCGGCGATGCTCCGCAACGGGAATACTCACTTCTGATCTTCACCGCGTCGGCAACGGCAGCATAAGAATTCACGGAAGTCGCAGCATGATAAGCGTCAGCGACGCGATTGCCGCAGTCCTGCTCGCCACAAAACAGTCGAGCCTCGGGTGCCGCTGGTCGGTGCAATGCAGATTGCGGTCTCGGCACTGCGGGCCGTGCTGGATCTGGGTATCGTCGTTGTCAGCCGCTTGCGAAAAGACCGCCTCGAGTGCAGGCCATAAACAAGCGGCCATCAGTTTGGCGATGTTCCGGTCGTGGCGCCTGGCGCGTCCGTTCCGTCCGTCGCAGATTTGTTTGGCGCAACGGCTTCGTCGGGATTGGGATTGTCAGGTTTTGGCGTGTCAGCTTTTTCAGGTGTAGGTTCCGGAGCCTGATCGACCGGGGCAACTGTTTCAGCAGCTTTGCCACCATTCCCCCGCGGCGAGACCAAAGGCAGTTGCGACATGAACAGTGCCCGCATCCTCATTTCGACTGCTGCCTCCAGCGTGGGATCGATAAAGACAGCCCCTTGATACATGGAACGAGAGAGTTCGGCACGACCGGCCTCTGCGGCCAGATCTCCAAGTTCCATACGAGCCTGAGTCCCTTCTCGGGTCTTGACAACGTCGGCAAGTTTAGCCGAAACCTGTGATTCCAGATCCTTGAGTTGATCGACTTTCTGTTGAGCCGTTGCTGCGAGTTCTTCATCTTCCGCGATCGTGGCCAGTTTTGCCATAACCTCGAACAGTTTCAGATTGCGTGTGTGAATACTGATCGGTCCCTCCAGCTTTGCCAAAGCTTCAATTGCTTTCTCTTTCGAACCGCTGGCCGCCATGATCTTGCCGTACGTCAGGTTCGTCGTGGCATCGTTCGGGCTTTCGGTCAGTGCCTGTTCGAGCGCTGAGAGCGCCTGGACGGTTTCATTTTTTCCGGCCAGAATCAAAGCTCGCGCAGATTCGCGGATGCCGACCGAATCAACGCCGGGCAGAAGTATTTCGACCCCTTCCAGGTTGCCAATTTCCATCCGGCACCTGATCATACTGGACATCGTCGAGGAGTTCGAGGGATTATTCGGATCCGCCTCCAGCGAAGCTTCGTACCTCGTCGCCGCTTCCGTGTATTGGCCCATCTCTGCATAGATATCGCCAAGCAACTGATTCACAATCCCGGGTCTGAAATTCCGCTCAACCAGGGTGTTAAGTTGCTTGATCGCGCCGTCCCAGCTGATCATGTCCTTCAGGACATATGCCAGATTCAGCCGAGCGTCATCGGTGTTTTCGTCTTCTTTGAGAACCGTTTCCAAGATTGCGATACTCTCGAGTCGCTGACGAGAACGCATATAGGCGTTCCCCAGTTGCGTCAATGCTTTAATGCGGACAGTGGGGTCCTTTGACGCCTCCTGAAGAATGGGTATAGCAAGCAGCGGCTTTGATTTTCCAAGATACAACATACCTTCGAGCAGTTTTTGTTGTGCAGCGTACTCCGGGAAATCCATCAGCTTCTGGATGCTGCGTTCAACTGTAGGGACGTCACCTATTTCCAAGGCCGCCAAGCCGTCCTGAACATACATCCGGGGGTCTTCAGGAATAGCTTTCCTGACCAGCGTTGTGACGACGGAGACACCGAAAACGACCAGGATCAACCACAACCACCAAGGAATTCCACCGGAAACTCGTGTCGGCGCAGGGACGGTTCTGGATGGTGCAGGCTTTTGGGACATAGTTCGAGTTGCTTCACTTTCGGAACACCGGGGACCGACGGGACGATGGGCCTGTCAAACAGAAACGAACGGGAACTTTGCGTAATCGCCGATTCTGCAACTACGGATTGAGCCCCAAATTAGCCGCTTTCCTGTTTCAGATTGTTGTTACGACAATTTTGTCTATGGTATTGGGTGTTTTTACAGGAGTACAGGTTTTAGGCCCTCAGTTCGCAACCGGAGGGCAGTACTCGACTGCGTTTTCATGTTTCTGAGCGTTCCCTGCATGCCCGACCCACCCCCGTCTTCTTCACGCCGAGACCTGTTTTCGGCCCTGAATCCGATACGCGCTATCCAAAAACGTGATTCTTATGCCAATTCGTCTGGCAGTTTGCGGATTCAGCCGACGGCAGGAATTACCGTGCGACTTTCCGCGCGGGTGATGGCGTGTGATTTTTCGGTCATCATGAATCCCGGGCCGACAGAACAGATCGAAGTAGCGGGCGAAGCTTTGGAGTTGGTCCACGCGATCGAAGGCTGGCTGAGCATTTATCGCGAATCCAGCGAACTGTCGGCGGTCAACCGAACGGCTGCCGAAGCTCCGGTCCACGTTCGTCAGGAACTGTTCGATTTTCTGCGAAAAGCTGCAGAAATCCACATGCGCACAGACGGCGCGTTCGATATGGCGACTGGTTCCTTGACGCGGATCTGGCGTGCGTGCCGCCGCGATCATCGGATTCCCAATCAGGTCGAAATCGATGCCGCATTGACTCAGGCCGGGCTGAAATACGTGGATCTGCACGTTGAATCGCAAAGTGTGGAATTTCGACATACGGGAATTGTACTCGACCCCGGTGCGATCGGAAAAGGATACGCGCTGGACGAAGCCAGCGATTGGCTGGCCCGATTTGAACATGCCCCCGACTCTTTTCTGCTGCACGGCGGACACAGTAGCTTGCTTGCACGAGGCGGACACAACGGTCATCCAGGCTGGCCGGTTGGCATCGGAAATCCGCTTTTCACCGAAAAACGCCTGGGAACACTGCTGCTTTGCGATCAGGCCATGGCGACCAGTGGCTCGAACATTCAGTTTTTCCGACATGAAGGAAAACGCTATGGGCATATTCTGGACCCGCGAACCGGTTGGCCAGTCGATGGAATGCTGTCGGTGACGGTTTTGGCCCCGTCAGCGGCTCTGGCCGACGCACTCTCGACCGCATTTTTCGTAATGGGAGTCGAAAAAGCCCGACGCTGTTGCGAGAATTGGGCGGACGTCGGTGCTATCCTGTTGCCTTTTCCGGACAAGGGAAACAAGGTCCAGCCGACCGTTGTCAACATTCCTGAGGAACTCATCGTCTGGGACGAAGACCAGATCATGAGACCTTGAGGTTTGGAATTTGAACGTACTTCCAGACAGAAATCGGAGATTTTCTCCAGTGATTGATATTCGCCGATATTCGCTCGCCGCTGTCGTGCTGCTCGTCGTTTTGCGAGTTGGCATTGGATGGCAACTGCTCTACGAGGGCATGTGGAAAATTGACACGCTCAGCACACAGTCACCGTGGTCGTCTGATGGTTACCTGAAAAGCGCACAAGGGCCATTTCGCAGTCTTTTCCGATCCATGTCGGGCGACCCCGACGATAAGTCATGGCTGAATCCGGATGCCGTCGCAGCGCGCTGGGATAATTTTAATCAGCGTTTCAGCAGCCACTATAAACTGAGCGACGGGCAGAAGGCTCAGCTGACAAAGTTGATCAATGGTGCCAGCAGCCATGACGCTGTGCTCGACATGGCGAAGCTGCCGGACGGAGTAGATTTTGCTGCGTTAAAACTGGATAAGACTATCGCATTCGACGCTGCGGCGAAACGACTGAAGATTGATGGACAACGGCGAATGACGGCTTCTGAGAAAGCCAGCCTGGACGCACAAGTCGCCGATCGCGGCGGTGATGACTACGATAAGTACCTCAAGGCACTCAATGAAGCGTTCTTACGCGCGAGTCGTTTGTCTTACAAGGAACGTATGCGTGCGCATCTGCTGGGTGATCCGGACAACGCTGGCCTTGTCAATGGGCGGATTGGTCAGATCGAACTGTATGACGAAATGGTGCATCGTTACGAAGATCGACTGGCCTCAGCCAAACTCACGTTTGAACAGGAGCACCTCAATCGCATCTGGTCCGATGCCCGCGCGAAGGCTCGTGATCTGGCGGGTCCCGTGATGGCAATGGACAAGGAGTTGCAGGAAGAGGCGTTGAAGATTCCAGAGGTCACTCAGTTGGCTCGCGGCCCTCTGTCACCGCCGTTGTCGGCGATTCGTGTTGTGGACCTGCTCACGATCGCAGGCCTGGCGGGGCTGGGGATTCTGTTGATTGTGGGACTGTTTTCACGATTTTCCGCCCTGTCCGCAGCGTTCATGGTATTTGGATTTTACCTTGCGATGCCTCCGTTGCCCGGCGTGCCCGATGCGCCAGGTCCGGAACATAGTTTTATTGTGAACAAGAACCTGATTGAAGTTTTTGCCCTGCTCGCATTGTCCTCAGTTCCCACCGGCTATTGGTTCGGACTTGATAAACTGGTCGCTGGATTTCTCTATAAACGAAAGTCGGCGAAAGCTGTTGAAACGAAATAGTGGCCGACAAGGCGCTAACCCAATGGAACTCGATTTCTTCTATCAGCCGGTACGCGCTAGCGTCCGTTTTAATTAAAATTACTGGGAAAACCGGGTGCCAGCGGGCTGCGGCTGATACAAGTTGCGATCAAATCGAGTGCCATTGGGCGCTAGTCGCCAGTAACTGATGGCGAACCTTCGGGTCAGAAATACAACAACGAACAATCACAGTTATCGTGGAGAATTAGACCGTGGAAATCACACCTGAGCAGACTCAGATTGGAATCGACAATTTCAACGAAGTCGTCGGCATTACGCGTCGCGATATGATGAAAGCCACGGCTGCTGCCGGCGTTGGTCTCGGTGCGTTGTACTTTGATTATGAGAAGTTGAATGGTTCTCCAGTCAAAGCGGCGTTTATTGGCTGCGGCGACGAAGCGAACGTGCTGCTGACCGAGCACCCGACGGAATATATGGAAGTCGTTGCGATCGCTGACCCGCGAAAGGCAAATATCGAAGACACATTCAGGGGCACTCACCCGGAAGCTCGCATCGGGCTGATCAAAAAGCTGGGACAGGACAAAGCGGGCACAGTCCAGGTCTTTGAAAGCCATCTCGAATTGCTGCAGGCACGAGCTGATGGCAAGGTGAGTTTCGACATTGTGGTCATTGCGGTGCCACTCAGCCAGCATGCACCGATTGCGATGGCATGCCTTGATGCCGGACTGCATGTGCTCACCGAAAAGCTGATGGCTCACAATATCACCGAATGCAAGCAGATGATTCGCAAGGCCGAACAGAAAGGCCTGCTGCTGGCGGTCGGGCATCAGCGTCATTACAGCGTGCTGTATGACAACGCAAACGATCTGATCAGGAAGGGTCTGCTGGGGGATATCAAGTTCATCCGCGCTCAGTGGCACCGGAACAACAGTTTCCCTGGACGCGACAGTTGGCGTAAGTGGGAAGATACACCGACTGCGGAGCGAGAGCATCTGCTGGAACTCGAAAAATCGGGCAAGCTTAAAGAACTGGGTTATGACAGCGCGTAGCAGCTTGTTGACTGGCGACTGTACAACAAGACGGGCGGCGGACTGATGGCGGAACTTGGCAGCCATCAGATGGACGCTTCCAGTATTTTCCTGGGCAAGAAGCATCCGCTGGCCGTGCAGGGCTATGGCGGAAAGAACTTCTACGGGGTCAAAAGACTTGGTCCGGAAGACAAGTGGATTGATGATCGCGACATTGATGACCACATTTATGTGACGCTGGAATTTCCTGGCAGACTTTATGACGAAGAAAAGAACGATATCGCGATCGTGACGTATTCTTCGATCAGCACCAATCGTCAGGAATTCTACGGCGAAACTGTCTTCGGCAGCCGTGGCACGCTGGTCATGAAGGAGGAAAAAGAAGCCTTGCTCTACAAGGAGCAGACGCAGTCCAGCGGTGGTGGTCTGGATCAGCGATTGTGGGTGATTGACAACGCCAGGGGCGGCGGACCAGCACTCGACAGCTACAATACAGCAGCTCCGACAGCGGCCGGTGCGATGGCTCAGGCAGGCATGGGCGACAAGGTCAGCCGAGGCTACAAGGAAGAGATGGAACACTTCTGTTATTGCGTCAGCAATAAGCTGGGAGCTGACAAACTGCGATGCAACGGTCGCGTCGCCATGGCCGATGCCATCATGGCTCTCACAGCAAATCTGGCAATGAAGCACAAAAAACGTATTGTGTTCAAGGACGAGTGGTTCGATCCGTCGAGCGATGCAGTTCCCGAAACTGATGAGCAGATTACATCATAGGCAAGTCGCATGGGACGCTGGCCTGACAATCGTCGCTCCAATCTGATCGCCTTCGCGCTGATCTTCGTGCTGTTCCCGCTGCTGGCATG
>Ga0163144_10026226_pt1 | contig 11340 bp, 14 predicted proteins | sample OliLak19BULKMAT1_FD_123175 | JGI IMG/M metagenome (GOLD analysis project Ga0163144, IMG submission 123175) | Freshwater microbial mat bacterial communities from Lake Vanda, McMurdo Dry Valleys, Antarctica - Oligotrophic Lake LV.19.BULKMAT1 | ecosystem: Environmental > Aquatic > Freshwater >... | reverse complement strand
TACCGCGCCTGCCATTGACACCAACCCTGTTGAGCAAACCCTCATCTTCTAAATACTGTTTTGACTGGATGAGCATGCCACCCGATCCGCAGGTCGGATCATACACTTCCATTCCCGAATCTGGCTTGATAAGCCGAACAAGCGTTTTGACCACTTGTGAAGGCGTGTAAAATTCTCCACCTTTTTTCCCTGCGCTGTCGGCAAAATCTTTGATCAAATATTCATACGCCGCACCTAACAAGTCGGGAAATTCAAAATCGTCGTTCGTTAAACGATATTCATTGAAATGATGAATCAAGCTCACAAGCTGTTCATCTTTGAGTTTGGTTTTGCCTTTTTTGGCATTAAAATCAATATTTTTCAAAACACCTTCAAGCGCTTCATTATGTTCTTCCAATGCGGCCAAGGCGATATTCAACTGGTTACCAACATCTTCTTTAATTTCAAGAAGCTCTTGCCACTTTGCTTTTATAGGAACAAAAAAACTATCGCCGTATAAAACAGGGTCTTCAATTTGCTCTTCGAGTTTTTTTCCACTAATTCCGGCTTTTTCAAGTTTTTGTCTTAATTCTTTTTGATGTACTTCAAATTGATCGGAAACACGCTTTAAAAAAAGCATTCCAAAAATGTATTCTTTATATTCTGATGCATCCATTTTACCGCGCAGAATATCTGCCGCTTTTAGTAAATGAGTTTCGAGTTGTGAGAGTGTTATTTTAGACATATTTTTTATTTCATTAAATCATCGAGCGAAACGCCGAGAGCGTCCGCTATTTTTTTGACTGTATCAATAGTAGGGTTGGGAGTTGATCCAGCTTCTATTTTAGCAATCGTATGAAAAGCCAAATTTGCCTTTTTTGAAAGCACATCTTGAGAAATACCAGCAAGTTTACGGTATTTCCTTATATTGTCCCCAATTGTGGATTTTTCGTTTGACATATTCGTATAGTTTTACTATTACAGTTGCATAGTATTAAAATCATCACTTATCACGAGTTAGTATATAAATTTTTAGCATTTAGTCAAACAGAATTTGGGAGTTCATTTGAAAAAACGCGCGCACGGGTGGGTGGGGCAAGGAAAAGAATCTGTCCGCCGAAAAATCCGTCCGTCCAAAAGTTTTGGGGGTGAAGCCCAAGCAGGCGGGCAAAAAGGAAAGGGGTTCCACCGTCGCTAAAGCTATGGCGGACAGGTGGGGGGAAGGAATCCCGTGTCGTGGCACGGGACAAGCTTTTGCCCGCTCGTGCTTGCCGTTCCCGTTTCGTTTGAGAAAAGAAAAAGCGCAAGGGGGGTTTGGGGGGAATTCCGCTTTTTCTTTACGAAATCAAATTGTGGACAGCCCCGCCACCTGCCTGCCGGTAGGCATGGGGCTATTTCTTACGATTTCACAAAAAGTGTAAAATGGCGGAGAGGCAGAGATTCGAACTCTGGACCCCCTTACGAGGGTAACGGTTTTCGAGACCGCCCCATTCGGCCACTCTGGCACCTCTCCGGAAAGAATTCTTGAGCTTCTATAATAATTTACAGAAAACGCATTATAAAGTTTCTTAGTCGAGGCGTCAATCATTCAAAATTATTCATTCTTCTTAAACCGGATTAAAAGAAACGAAAAAAACGACATCGCTTTGAGGACATCATCATATTTCAGTAAATGAGCCAGAGGAAACATCGACACTGCCTTGACCAAGAACTCTTGCGCTGCGACATTGTTCTTTGCGATAAGGACCTTTCACCTTGCCGGATTTTGGCTTCAATGCTGTCCAAGCGTCAGTTACCATTCGTATCCAGCGACGGAGCGGGTAAAGTAAACTTTTCCGTGGTCGTCTTATTGTTGAGTAAAATCATATCAGCAAAAATTTGCGGATCGCTTCCCTGCCAGGTCGTGCTACGTAAATACGGCGCCCATCGGGTGAAGCCTAAAAGCTTCTTCCCTTTTTTATCAATCGTAACAACGCGAAAAAGCAAAAATTTAACTTGAAAGCTAGCATCTTGATACAGGTGCACAGCGGTCCCGTGATCGGTACGCGGCTTGATCACAAAATCTTTAGTAATTTTGTTTTTGTCTCCTCTTTCGCTGACAACAAAAGCCCCGCCGCCGTCGATGGTAAATGGCGAAGACCCGCCGCTCGGTACCAGCGCGGCATCCATAACATATTCACTGGGCCGTATTTTCGTAAAATCAAAAACCGGGCTTAGCTTAATCTGGTCGAGAAAACCGTCTTCATTGAGATCATAATGCTTCGGGTCTAAATCGAGGACTTTAATCTTGTCATTCTTACGCCAGAGATTATTAGCATTAAACTTTCGCAAATAATCCCAGCGCAACATACAAACGGTAAAACTAAAAAGAAACTGTATGGTCAGAATTGCAACGAGCAGATTGCGGAAACTAGGCCAAAACGGACGAAAAAGTATACCAAAAATACTTGCCAGAATAAGTGGTGCCGCATAATACAAAAACCAGATCGAAAGCATTAAAATATTGGGGGTCTTATCCAAATCTCCCGTAAACAAGGGAGCTTGAAAATGGTCGATAGCTAGTGCCGAAGCAACAACCGTAAGGACATAAATCACCAGAATATTAGCCGCCAAAAAAACCCTGGCCTGCTGGTCCACATTGGTTGTGCGCACGTCGGTTTCCATGGATTACGCGGCGGGGTTTTGAATGATTACTGCAAGAGCATCGACGACGCGCTGGTCGACCTGGTCTTTCATCTTGCGGAGTTCTTCAAAGGCTTTTTGTGAAGTAAATGAAGGGCGGTAAGAGCGTTCGGACGTTAACGCGTCATAAATATCGGCGACCGTCAGAATTCTGGTCAAGAACGTTATGTCATTCCCTTTTAAACGGTCTGGATATCCAGTCCCGTCTAGTTTTTCATGATGATGCCGGATGGGATCGCAAAGATTCTTTAAGGAACGGATCGGTTTAATAATCCCTTCCCCGATTTCGCTGTGCCGTTTCATCATTTCCATTTCATCAGTCGTTAACGGGCCTTCTTTCTTGAGAACGGCGTCGGTGACTCCAATTTTTCCTAAGTCATGCAATTTTGAGGCATCGCGTAAAAGATTCAAATCTCCAGCATTCAAATTGAATTGTTTACCGATTCCGACAGAAAAACGGGCCACCCGTTCGGAGTGACCGCGCGAATACGGGTCTTTTGCTTCAACGGCCAGCGCCAGTGCGGAAATGGTTTCGAAATACGTTTTTTCGGCGTCTTCGTTGAGCCGGGAATTTTCGATGGCGACGGCGGTTTGTAAGGCCAAATTGCTAAAAAGATTTAATTCTTCCTTGTTATAGGCTTCTTCGGTGGTTCTTTGCCAGACGGCCATAAAACCCATCACGTGCTCATGCAAGACCAGCGGAGCGCAAAGGACCGGGGGATGGAAAATTCTGCCCGGATTAGCATCCGGAAGAATTTTGCTCAGCAATTCGGCTTTCTTTGAAATAAGTAACGGTGTAATCAATGCAGCTTCGCGCGGAATGCGGATTTGTGTGTTCGGTGCAATTCCCTTACCATATGACACCTTGAGGTAAAATTCATTGCGCGTTTCATCGATCAAGAACAACACGCCGTTTTCGGACTGCAAGGATTCGGTCATCGTTTCAACAATCAAATGCAGAAAGTTATCAATATTGTCCATCGAGGAGATACCCTCACCAACACGGGACAAAACCGAGTGTAAAGTTTTTTTGGCTAATTCGAGATTACGGATATTTTCTTCAAGACGCGAAGTAATTTCATTAAATGATTTGGTCAAAATCGAGATCTCGTTACTGTTGCCACTGGAAATCGCGCGGATTTTTTCAACACCTAAAATCTGTTCTAACGTTTCGGTATTCCGACGTGTAATATCGGTTAATTTAGAAACCATAGCGCGCATGGCAAAGTAACCGACAAAGATCCCGACCCCCACGAACATAAGAGCATTATTAAAATCCTCGGGTTTTAATTCAATCTTGCCGGTGCTTTGTAGCTGAAGATAAAGATAATAAAGAAATCCGAAGGGAATAATAGAAATGACGAAATAGAAAATCGAGAGCTTACGCAGAAGTGATGCATTTTCAAATGAAGTGAGCTTGAGTCGTATAGCCATAAGGAAATAATCTTATCATGACTGTCATTACCGCGAAAGCGGGAATCCATCTTTTTTCACGCGGCGTGGATCGTTCGGTATTATTTAAGTCTGACTCGGCAAAAGACTCTTTATCGCGGCCTCGCTTTGTCGAGAGTCTGGTTCGGCAATATCCCGAAAAGAATTCTTTTCGGGATCCTATTTTCTTTCCTAAATTTACGTAATCTCTATCCTTTCGGGTTAAGAGATTAACGCTTAAGGAAGAAAATACGGAGAGGCAGAGATTCGAACTCTGGAACCCTTTCGGGTTAACGGTTTTCAAGACCGCCGCATTAGGCCACTCTGCCACCTCTCCTCAAGAAACTTCCCCTTTTTATGCATCGCCTTTTTGCAAGCATTTATTTAAACGAATTAATGCGTATACAACCAAGGCAATACCGAATAATAAACTTATAATTAACCCCAAATCCGTATGAAGCCACGGGCATCGATCCAGCCATATCCAAAGACTGCGATAAATAAACACCGAACCTATAATCAACATCAATTCCAAGAGAGTTATTTTTATCATTTACAACCTTAACTTGATAATTTATTGGGATTGTCGGGTTGTCTTTGATTTAAAAATTCCTATTCAAACCGAGTATAAAATAAAGACTTTCTTTGAACAAGGCAAAATAGAAGCACTAGCGATAAAATCCAACTTACTTGATCATAAAAAGTTGATTATAGACAGCCGTGTAAATATTCGTTGCGGTGTCATATGCGGACATTCCGACATTGGTAAGCGAAAATTCCGAAAAATTCAGTGCGAGCAAAGATGCCAAAATCACGATATTAAAAATATACGTCAAACTAAACAAAAATAAATAATGCGGCTTCAAACCGCTGGTATCTTCTTCAAACTCGGCATGCGCGGAAAGGATCAAGTGCATCGCAAAAGTAAACCCGGCGAAAAACATAAAATAACTTTTCGCGGGCAAATAATCAAAGAAAGATATTGTCACAAAACAAGCGACCAGAACTATCGTCGGCATAATCGGAACAAACAACGGAACGCAGGCCGCCAGAAGCGGAATCGATTTGAAAATTTCTCCAAACACTTTTTGTCCAACTTGAAACAAACCTTGGGGCGTATAAAAAAAGAGTTGGAGCAGAACGTAAACAACGACACCCCAGGTAAAAAAGATCGCGTAATCACCGATCATCGGCATTTCGCGCAAAAATCCCGACGTGAGCGCATAGCAGATCGGCATCAGCAACACCGCGAAAATGATTTTAATCAACATTAGAAAAGCATCCTTCATGTTTTTTGAGCCTCCTCCAACCATTTTGCTTCCATAATCAAAAAATATTCTAAGCTTCTGCCCAAGCGAAGAATCAATTTCTAGAGATCTTGTCTAATCCGCCCATGTATGGTCGCAACGGTTCCGGAATGACAATTTCCCCAGTCTTCGTCTGATAATTTTCTAAAATCGCCACTACCGTCCGCGCCAAAGCCACACCCGAACCGTTTAACGTATGCACAAACGAGGGCTTCTTGGCATCTTTCCCTTTAAAACGGATACTCGCCCGACGGGCCTGAAAATCTTCAAAATTTGAACAGCTCGACACTTCCAGCCAATTTCCCAACCCCGGAGCATACGCTTCCAAATCATAGCACTTCGCGGCGGCAAAGCTCATATCGCCACTGGCCAACATCAACACACGATACGGTAAACCTAAAAGTTGCAGAACCTTTTCCGCATTGCCGACGAGCGATTCCAATTCATCATAGGACGTTTCCGGTTTGACGAATTTAACAAGCTCAACTTTATCAAACTGATGAACCCTTACTAACCCGCGCGTGTCTTTACCATACGAACCTGCTTCCCGACGGAAACAGGCCGTATATGCCGCATAATAAACCGGCATGTGTTCTTCATTAAGTATTTCATCGCGGTGAATATTGGTGACGGGAACTTCCGCAGTGGGGATCAAATATAAATCTTCAGGGGACAGATGATACATGTCGTCTTTCATCTTCGGCAATTGTCCCGTCCCGGTCATCGAAGCGGCATTGACCAGATACGGCGGAAGCATTTCTGTATATCCATGCTGACTCGTGTGCAGATCAAGCATCCAGCAATACAACGCACGTTCCAGCTTGGCACCCAAACCTTTATAAAGGATAAAATTCGAACCGCTGATTTTCGCGGCCCGTTTGAAATCAATAATATCGAGCGTTTCGGCCAATTCGATATGGGTCTTCGGTTTAAAATCCAGCTCGCGCGGCGTTCCCCACGAACGAACGACCTTATTACTCGACGGACCGCCGACCGGCACCGATGCGTGCGGCAAATTCGGGATCGTCAAAAGTAACGCATTAATTTTTTCATCAAATTCGCTTAACTGCGGCTGAAGTTCATCAATTTTGCGGGCAGTCTCTTTCATCGCGGCGATTTTGTCTTTGGCGTCCTTCTTGTCCTTAATCAAGCGGCCTATTTCTTCGTTGGCGGCATTGACCAGCGAGCGCAAATCATCGACGGCTTGCGCGATACCGCGGCGCTTTTTGTCAACTTCCAAAAGTCCATCAATATCGATATTGGCGTTCTTGGCTTTTAAACCGTCTTTGACAAAGGTTGCGTTTTCGCGAATGAGTTTGATATCTAGCATAAGTGCGGACTTTAGGGTTGCTGGGCTTGTTTTTTGGCTTGTTCGGCGTCTTCGATCAAAAGACGTGTGTGCTCTAACAGTGTGGCGGCCCCAATCGGCTTGGATAAATAATATTCGGCTCCGACGTCATAACAATCGATGACTTTGTTCGGGGTAACCGAGCTACTCAAAATGACGATCGGAATGTCGTTGGCATAGCTTTCGCTTTTGATCCGTTTGCAGGTTTCCTGACCGTCTATACCACCCGGCATGGAGAAATCCAGGAAAATCACGTCGGGCTTGCTGTCGCGGGCCAGTTTGATCGCCTCTTCACCGTTCGTAGCCACAAGGACTTTATAACCGCGACGGGTCAGCGTTGTTTCCATGAATTTTCGTTCAACTTCACCGTCGTCAACGACTAAAATCAACTTATTGATGTTGATCATTGTCTTGCGGTGAAACAAAAAGTCTAAAAGTTTTGTAAACACAGTCTTCCTTGATTAATAGCTAATAAATGACGAATTATAACAGAGAACCTGTTTCAAATCACGAAAAAGTTCTCAAAAGAAAAACAGGCCGACTATCCCCTTCGGGCAATCGGCCTGCTTGTGCAATAACGTTCGCTCATTCTCAACTAATTGATTTGAATCAAACTTTTTCGCATGTTTTCAGGAACTTGATCAATCGTGACAATACGTAACGCTGGATTACTCTCATTAGCTGCTACCTTTTGTGTAAGATTCGCATAAACATTCGGTGGCAATTTCCACATTTTGCCAGTAATCGGATCAACAATTAACATTCCAATGAGTCCACCAAAAACAATATTTCCAAAATACCACCCACTTATTTCAGACTTAACAACGGCAGTTTGATCAGCATAACCTGGCTTTGAAAATGTAAGGGTATAAGATTTAGCATGAAAATAAGATTCCCCAGCAGCTAATGTTACTGTGGTTGGAGTTGTTCCGTTGAACACGTCCTTTCCGTACTCATCCTTTACAAATACCGTAGTTCCTTGTGGGTTGCTGTTAATACTTAATGGGAACACACTCTGCCCAACAATGCTTGCGCATCCTGTTAAAAGAAATGCTACCAATGTTAACAATACACTCATTTTTTTGACTTGCATCCAGCCTCCATAATTGTTTATTATTAATTTTTACGGAACATCTTCCCTTGTCTTTACCGCGTCATTCAAAATCTTTTTCGTGCTATCGATCGTACTCTTATAATTCGACGCATCAATACCGCTTTGTTTGAAATAACTATTAGGATTGTTGGCGTTCTTTTGATTATTTTTTGTGGCGAAATAATAGATCAGGCCAATGATCAAAACCGCAAACAACATCGAAAGTAAAGCCATGCCGCGCTCGTTAAAAATTATTTTCACTGATACGTCCCTTGCTTAAAACTCAACCCCCACCTTTGCACCGATTTCCGTGGAATTATTTTTGGGTTCATGCGCTGTACCAGCGACGGAACCGGAAATCGAAACGGCTGAGTCCTTGGACCTGTCGATACTCCAATAGACCACATAAGGCTCGACTAGTAAATTCATATTCTCGATTACTTTCGTGATCTTAACTGACGCGCGCAGACCATAGCCACCCTCCTGATCATTGGTCACGTCGCTATAGGCGCTATTAAAATCACTCAAATTGCTATATTGTTTACCAAACCAAAATAAATCGTACTCAAGTGTGACACCGGCCGTCCAGCCATCACCAAATGGAGTCTTTGTTTCCACCCCGATCGGGCTGTACACATAGTTAGAAAACCGTCGATAACCAGCAGGGTCTTTTGATAAGTTGTCGCTCAAAAAACGATACCCGATCCCCGCAAAAGGCGTTAATGTCGTCGAGGAAAGTAGCGAGACATCAAATCCAGCAACGCCGCGCAACTCGCCAAGAAAATCATCGATATCATTAATTTTATACGGTGTCCCGTCCGATAACTGTCCGTCATAATCAACTTGCCCGGTGCTCACTCTTGCTTCCGTTTTAAACATAAAGTTTCCATCAGTATTAACCGGTGCTCGGAAAGTATAAGAACCAAAAAGACCATAAAAAATCCCTGTTTCTTCCATAATGTCCGGCTCTTCATATGTGATATAGGAAATTTGCGGTGTAAGCGTGAAAGTGTGCGGCTTTGTTTCCTGCGCCTTGACTGTACTAATGCTGGCAAAAAATACCAGACCCACCATAGCAAAAACTCTTAACATTTTGCAATGCGCCATTTGTTCCTCCATGATTTAACAATTGTTCTTCTTAATTACCCTTTTCCTTGACCTTTTGTATCCCGATAATCCGATAATTGTGACCGTTTCTCATTAAACGATTGCAGATATTTAACTTCCGCTTGAAGTGGGTAGATTGAAGGCTCTATTGCAACACAACAACTTAATGAGAAACGGTCCAGATTAAATGTCGCTCTGCCCTCGCTTAAGCCTGTGTCCCAAAATGGGCTGTCCCTCTGCCCTCGGCAATGGTCAGACAGTGTCATTCCCAAATCTTTTATCGGGGATCCAAAGTAAAACACCTGTCATTGCGAGAAGCCTGAGCGTTTTGGTTTGCCAAGCCCAAAGGATGATGGCAAGCCAACGGAGGCGACGAAGCAATCTCAGCCTGTCAAAGAACAAAAGTTAGGATTAAGAATATGTTATTGGGGTAAAAACTTCCCGTGGAATTATTTTGGTACCACTTCCAACGTAACCATTATGGCTACAGCGGGTCAAGCAGAAACGGTCCAGTTTAAATGTCGCTCTGCCCTCGCTTAAGCCTGTGTCCCAAAAGGGGCTGTCCCTCTGCCGTTTATTTCTTATCAAATTAGTGATTCCGGGTTCGGATTACCTTTAATTAAAATGCCTTTTTTAAAATATAAGTAATTTTTAAACTTCCAGTGGGGTACATAAACCCAAATTTCATCAAAATCCGCAGCAAGCTTATTAATAATTTTGTCTGGCGTGCCCCAGTTTTCTCGGACCTGTTCGCAAGTCATGCCTATTTTAATTTTATTAAAAAATCTTTGCTCTTGAACTGATGAAGTTGAAGAATAGGACGCACTGGAACAACCACTACCACTCAAAATAAGAATAGTTACAATCACAATTAGTATATTATTCATATTACGTTACTATTTTTTGTAATTATCATTAGCGTTCACTCCTGACAAAACACGATAACCTAACTGCCCACCGTAATTCCCATACACGGCAGTAGTCACATACATATCCCACGACGGCCCTATATTAAAAATTGTTGATGAAATGCCCCCGTTTAAAAGTGATAAATTGGCGGCCTGGTGACAAACACCAAAGGTGGCATATGAAAGTGGGTTGACCTTAAAATTAGAAGTTACGTTCAATACGTTCACAGAAGAATGTTGAGCACCAAGTTGCTTCAACCCCGGCACGTCCAAGACACGTTTCTGAAAACTTCCGACTAATTTACCATCCTGAGTCAATCCTTTTACATGGTCAACCTCGAATGATCCTTTTGTTTTAAGTGAAGGGCCAAACATGCTTTCATCTCCAGCAAATTGACCAGAATCACCAAGAGTCTTTAATTCCCCATCACTCAGTAGTTCTTTTTTGATATCTACCGGCTTTGCCACTGTTGCAGACGCAAACATTTTCTCAAAAGTCAAAGTAGCCGCAATTCGGACCGTTACTGCTGACCAAATATATGCTGTTTTCGGACGCATACCCAAAGCATCATCAAACACTTGTGTGGCTAGACCTTCTGTAAGTTGCTTGCCTTGCGGAGTAGCAAGTACACTTTCTGTTGCATATGTAGCAGCAGCGACTATCGGGTTAAATCCGGACACAACAAACGACGTTGCAGTAGCAATCATTATATTTGCGTAACCCTTCCAATCACCGGTAACTGCAGCACGAAGAAATGGACTTATAAAATTTCCATACCTCTTCATGAACTTCTTGAACCATTTATGCCCGTCAGGGTCAATACGATTGATGGGATTGTTCCCACAATAGGAATAGCGATTGAGCGTCTGCGGGTCAGACGGATTTTGAACAATCGTATCTGGAGTTATAAATCTGCCAAGGAGCGGGTCGTAATATCTAGCTCCAAAGTAATACAATCCCGTTTCATCGTCCAGCTTTTTCCCGGTAAATTGTTGCTTGGCCAAACGCGCGCTGCCACTTGCTCCGTCGTGTCGCTGAATTTTTCCATACGGATCATATTCCAACAACTCCGCGACCGCACCTGTCGAGCTCGTCATCACATTCGTCGAACCTAAGTGATCGCCGTGATAAAAGATCGGCGCACCGTTGTTCGTATCAATCGCTGCTACCCGCTGACTGCCTAAGAAAATAAACGCGGTGCCCACATTATCGACTTGCTCGTACATTTCCCCGACGTATTTGCTTATCACTGGGGTTGCGGTGATTTGCTGATTACCGGTTATGGCTCCAAGAGAACCCGAGACCGTGTTCGTCGTTATTAGATAGGACGTTTTCTGCGTTCGTCCACCGTCGCCATCATACAAATATTCGGCGACTGAGGACGCAATGTCCGAAGGAGTGCCGAGACCTCCGGGCGAGGCCAATCAAAGTCAGACAGTGTCATCCCCGAAATCTTTTATCGGGGATCCAAAGTAAAACACCTG
>Ga0163144_10026225_pt1 | contig 11340 bp, 3 predicted proteins | sample OliLak19BULKMAT1_FD_123175 | JGI IMG/M metagenome (GOLD analysis project Ga0163144, IMG submission 123175) | Freshwater microbial mat bacterial communities from Lake Vanda, McMurdo Dry Valleys, Antarctica - Oligotrophic Lake LV.19.BULKMAT1 | ecosystem: Environmental > Aquatic > Freshwater > Lake... | reverse complement strand
CGATCCATGCCGACCTGGCGCTGATCAAGGCCGAGCGCGGCGACCGCTGGGGCAACCTGACCTACCGCAAGGCGGCGCGCAACTTCGGACCTGTGATGGCCACCGCAGCCCGGACCACCGTGGCCACCGTGCACGAGATTGTCGAGCTCGGCGTGCTCGACCCCGAGCAGATCGTCACCCCCGGCATCCACGTGCACCGGATCGTGTTGATCGACCGCGTGGCCACGCAGGCCGGCGGCGCCAAAAAGGCAGCCTGACATGCATTACCAGAAACGCAGCAAGGACCAGCTCGCCCGTCGCGTGGCGCGGGACATCCACGAGGGCGCGTACGTCAACCTCGGCATCGGCATGCCGACGCTGGTGGCCAACCATATTCCGGCGGACCGCGAAGTCATCCTGCACAGCGAGAACGGCATCCTGGGCATGGGTCCGGCGCCGGCCGAGGGCCAGGAAGACTACGACCTGATCAACGCCGGCAAGCAGCCGGTCACACTGCTCGCAGGCGGCGCCTATTTCAACCATGCCGACAGTTTCGCGATGATGCGGGGCGGCCACCTGGACATCTGCGTGCTCGGCGCATTTCAGGTCTCCGCCACCGGCGACCTGGCGAACTGGCACACCGGAGAGCCCGGAGCGATTCCCGCCGTGGGCGGCGCCATGGACCTGGCCATCGGCGCCAAGCAGACCTGGGTCATGATGGACCTGCTGACCAAGCAGGGACAAAGCAAGGTGGTGGCACACTGCAGTTACCCGCTGACCGGTATCGGCTGCGTCAAGCGCATCTATTCCGACCCGGCGACGCTGGCCTGCACGCCCCAGGGTCTGCGGCTCATCGACAAGGTCGAGGGCCTGAGCCACGCCGAGCTCGAGAAACTGGTCGGACTGCCAATCGCCACCTGACCGTCCCCTTCTCGGCCGCATCCACAAGCGCATCCACGACACAACCCTGTCGGAGAACCCCATGAATCACGCCTACATCTGCGACGCCATCCGCACCCCCTTCGGCCGTTATGGTGGCGCGCTCAGCTCGGTGCGTACCGACGACCTCGGCGCGATTCCGCTCAGGGCGCTGATGGCGCGCAACGCCAAGGTCGACTGGCAGGCCGTTACCGACGTCATCTACGGCTGCGCCAACCAGGCCGGCGAAGACAATCGCAACGTGGCACGCATGGCCGCATTGCTGGCCGGCCTGCCCATCGAAGTGCCCGGCGCCACGGTGAACCGCCTGTGCGGCTCCGGCCTGGACGCGATCGGTACCGCGGCACGGGCCATCAAGGCCGGCGAAGTCGCGCTGATGATCGCCGGAGGGGTCGAGAGCATGAGCCGCGCGCCGTTCGTCATGCCCAAGGCCGAGTCCGCGTTCAGCCGCGGCAACGCGGTCTACGACACGACGATCGGCTGGCGTTTCGTCAACAGACTGATGAAGGCCCAGTACGGCGTCGACTCCATGCCCGAGACCGCCGAGAACGTGGCCACCGACTACAAGATCGAGCGCGAGGCGCAGGACCGCATGGCCCTGGCCAGCCAGCGCAAGGCCCTGGCGGCGCAGAAGTCCGGCTATTTCGATTCCGAGATCACGCCAGTGTCGGTGGCGCAGAAAAAAGGCGATGCGGTCGTCGTCAGCCAGGATGAACACCCGCGCGACACCTCGCTCGAATCGCTGGCCAGGCTCAAGGGCGTCGTGCGCCCGGACGGAAGCGTGACCGCCGGCAATGCCAGCGGCGTCAACGACGGCGCCTGCGCGCTGCTGCTGGCCGACGAAGCCAACGCCGCGAAACACGGGCTGACGCCGCGCGCGCGCGTGGTCGGCATGGCGACGGCCGGTGTGCCACCACGCATCATGGGTATCGGCCCGGCACCGGCCACGCAAAAGGTGCTGGCGCTCACGGGCCTGACGCTGGCGCAGATGGACGTGATCGAACTCAACGAAGCTTTCGCCGCCCAGGGCCTGGCCGTGTTGCGCGAGCTCGGTTTGCAGGACGACGACCCGCGCGTCAACCCGAACGGCGGCGCCATCGCGATCGGCCATCCTCTGGGCGCCAGCGGCGCGCGCCTGGCTACGACCGCGGTGAATCAGCTGCACAAGAGCGGCGGCCGTTATGCCTTGTGCACGATGTGTATTGGCGTGGGGCAAGGCATCGCGCTGGTCCTGGAACGGGTCTGAACGCGGGAACGCGTCGCGATTTCGCCGTCGGCGTACGCAGCCCGCGCGGCCGACATCCACCGCATCGCACGGACTTGTGCGCCGCGGCCAGCAAGCCGTGTCACCCCGATCAAGGGGGCAAGCCGTCTTCACATCTTGCGCCCAGGACGTTAGTATTTTCTGTGTGTTCGCTCATTGCGTCTTGATCCGGGGACTCCCGGAGCAAGGTCGGTGCAGCCAGAGGCTCACAAAACATACGGTACCAGGGGAAAAACAATGCACCATCGGTGGATGCGCTTCGCCGCCGCCTTGTTGGCTTGCTGCGCAGCAGGCGCGGTTCACGCCGCAACCAGCCTGGCCTACACCCGGATCGACCTTCCCGATACTGTCGCCGGCAACGACGCCTGGCGCCACACCTATACGCTCGAGGGCGCATTGGACGCCTTCCATGGCCTGACGCTGATCTACGATCACACCCGGTTCTCCGATCTGGACCTGGGCCCCGTGGACGCAGCGTTCAGTCCCCTGGTCATCCAGCCCGATACCGCGTTGGCCGCCAACGGGCTGGTCGAACTGACCGCCTTGAGCGCCGTTCCAGCGACGTTCAGCACCCAGTTCGTGCTCGACTTCGTGCGTATCGGCCCTTTGGCCGACCAGCATCCATTCGCGTTGTTCGACGACAACTTCAACGTCATCGGTAGTGGTACCGCGAGCCTGGCCCCGGTGCCCGAGCCCTCGGTCGCCGCGCTGATACTGTCGGGCGTCCTCCTGATGGCCGCCTGGCGCAGACGCAGCGCTGCACCGCCGTCCTGATCCGGGTCGTCGGGCTGCGCCATCGGTCAGGGATGGCGCGTCGGTTCCAACCCGACCTGCATCGCACGCACCAACGCCGTCCCGGCCATCGCGCGCACGATCAGGTTCCAGTTCCCGCTCATTTTGACCGGGGACAAAGGAGTGCACATGGTCCATCGTGCCCAGACGCCCCGACGGCAAGCCCGCCCGAGCCGACTGTTGTTGCAACTCGTGGCGCGCCTGGGCGCCTGGATGCGCCACCTGGTGGCAGACCCATCTATGGACCACCTGGGACAAGTTCGCGCGCCGCCCACCCGCCCGCGCCCGACTGGAGTTCGAGAGCTTCGAGCCGCGTGTGTTGTTGTCGGCAGACCTGCTGCCAGCCAGCGCGGCGCCGGAGCCGTCCACGACGCCCGTTGAGCAACGCCTCGTCGAAGCACAAGGCAGCAACGACGACAACCCGATCACGATCCGTTGGGACGGCGCCAGCGGCGGAGTTCCTGTGGCGGCAACCGGCGCGGCGCCCGCCGGCGTCAGCGTCCAGGATGCGGACGGCACCGTCGCCGAGCTGCAGATATCCGGTCCCGGCAGCGCCAGTTGGCAGACGTCCAACGGCCAACTCACACTGCGGATCGACGGCAGCACGTCCGAGACGCAGGTGTTGCTGCACACCAGCGGCGGCGACGGCCGCATCGGCGTCCACGCCATCCACGCCATGTCGGCCTTGGGCCGCGCCGCGCTCGGCCAACTCGATCTCTCAGGGCTGGCGCAATTCGACGGCGGCGTAGGCACGCTGGAGCTGGGGCAGTTGCAAGGCGCCGTCGTGCAGATCGGCGGCAACGGTCCGGCGCAGATCAGCCTGGTCGACGTGCACGACAGCCAACTGCTGGCCGAGGGCGCCAGCGTGGCGCTGCAGGTGGACAGCTGGCACAGCAGTTCCTCCGGCGCATCACGCATCGACGTCGCGCAACTGCGCAGCCTGCACAGTGGCGGCGACCTCGAGGCCGACCTGCAGGTCCGTGGCATTGGCCAAACCGGTTACCTGCTGGGCCTGGTGCAGGTCGCCGGCGCGATCGACCGGGGTCACTGGAACGTCGAGGGTCGCGCCAACCGCATCACCGCCCAGCACACCGACGCAGCCTGGCATCTCAACGTCAGCGGCACGCTCGCCCTGCTGCAAACGACGGCAGACGCCGCCGGACAGGTGAGCGTGGCCGGGCTGCAGATGCTGCTGGTCGGCGGCGCGGCGCGTGAGCTGACGCTGCTTGTGGGCGCAGACTTGGGCAACGACGCGGCGATCGGTGGCTCCGGCCCGAACGCCGACACCTTCCGGCCCGGTACGCTGGCACGGGCACGTATCGGTGGCGACATGCACGACAGCCTTATCCTCGTCGGCGTCGATCCGCGCAACGGCACTTGGCTGGACGGCGACGACACACTGCTGGGAACGGCGACGCGACACGTGCAGGAGTTGCTGGTGGGCGGCCAGCTCACGGGCTCCACGCGTATCGTCGCACCCGCATTCCCGGGCCTGGTGCGCGTCGGCGGCGCGCTCGTCGACCCGGGCACGCTGGACGTGCTGGCAACCCGGCCGGTCGATACCGTGGCGCCGGCGCTGTCGGCACGGCTGGCGCACGACAGCGGCGCGTCCAGCACCGACGGGCTGACCAACGACCCTTCGATCACCGGGCAGGTCACCGACAACGGCAGCATCACGCAGTTGTGGGCAGTCATCGACCCGGCGCAGCCCGACACGCCGCTGCACGACGTGTCCCTGTCGCTGCTGGCCGGTGGCGCGCTGCTGCTGGACCGCGCCACGCTCGATGCACTGGCCGGCGGCTCGTTGGGCGACGGCGCCCACACGGTGCGGCTGGTCGCACAGGATGCGGACGGCAACCGCTCACAGCCGGTCGATATCGACTTCATGCTGGACACCCAGTCTCCGACGGCCCGCTTCGGCATCGCCGGCGCAGACGCGCTTCCCGGATCCGACACACGCAGCGCCGCGGCCATCGTGCAGCTGAGCGGACAAGGCAGCGCAGGCGCGACCGTCCACCTGGCGGCGCAGGGCCTGTCCACACTGGTGGGCAGCAATGGCCAGTTTCAGCTGGCCGGCGTCCGATTGCAGGACGGCGACAACACCTTGAGTTTGCGGATGTCCGACAGCGCCGGCAACGACACCACCGTGACCCGCACGCTGACGCGCGTGGCGCAGCAGCAAACCGACGCCGTGCTGCAATGGAACCAGGTCGCGCTGCAGGCCGTTCAGCACCATGCCAGCGACCCGCCGATCGCCACCCGCCTGCTTGCCATGATCAGCCTGGCGCAGTTCGACGCGCTGGCCGCGATCGACGGGGCTCCCGCCTACCTGGTTGCACGTTCGATCAGCGGGCCGGCGTCGGCGCCGGCAGCTGCCGCCGTGGCGGCCCATCGCATCCTGAGCCTGACCTACCCGGCGCACCAGGCGGTGCTGGACGCAGCCCTGGCCACCAGCCTGGACGCCGTCGCCGACGGCGCCGCCAGGGACACCGGCATTGCGCTGGGCCTGTCGATCGCCGACGCGATATGGGCGTTACGCGCCACCGATGGCGCGCAGTTACCGCAGACCTACACCGGAAGCAACGTGCCCGGCCAGTGGCGCCCGACCGGCCCGATGTACGAGGTTGCCGACCAGCCGCACTGGCGATCGGTGCAGCCGTTCGCGCTGAACACACCCGATGCGTTGCGGCCGGCACCCCCTGCGGCGCTGAACACGGCCGCCTATGCGCAGGCCGTCGAACAGGTCAAGCGCCTGGGCAGCGCCACCAGCGCCGAACGCAGCGCCGACCAGACCGAACAGGCTTTGTTCTGGGCCGACGGCAAGGGCAGCCTGACGCCGCCCGGCCACTGGAACGCGATCGCGGCCGACGTGGCGCAGGCGCAGGGCAACAGCCTGTCGGCCAACGCCCGTCTGTTCGCACAACTGAACATGGCGCTCGCCGACGCCGCGATTGCCTGCTGGGACGCCAAGTACGGCTATGACCTGTGGCGGCCGGAAACCGCCATCCAGGGCGCCGACCTCGACGGCAACGCCGGCACCACACGCGACGCAACCTGGCGCGCGTTGCTGTTGTCGCCGTCGCATCCCGAATATGTTTCCGGCCATTCGACCTTCAGCATGGCGGCTGCCACGGTGCTGGCGCAGGCCTTCGGCGACGGCACGGCGTTTTCCACCACCAGCGCCACCTTGCCGGGCGTGACACGTGCCTACACCAGCTTCACGCAGGCGGCGCAGGAGGCTGGCGACAGCCGCATCTACGGCGGCATCCATTTCGGATTTTCCAACCTGGCCGGCCAGCAACTGGGCGCGCAGGTCGCCGGTGTCGTGCTCGCGCGTTTTCAGCAGGCGCAGGACACCCAGGCACCGCTCGTGGTGCTGGCCGACACACCAGCGGCCAGCCGCGGCAATGTCACGGTGACCGGCCAGGTGCTGGACAACCTGTCCGGCGTGGCCTGGGCGCGCATCGGTGTCGATGGCGGCACGCCGCAGGATCTGGCGCTCGATGCGGACGGCGGTTTCCAGTTCACAACCAGCCTGGCCACCGACGGCTCGGCCGACGGACGCCACACGCTGCAGGTCTCGGTGCAGGACGCCGCGGGCAACGGCGGCAGCGCAGTGGCGCGCAGCTTCGTGCTCGACACCCGCGCGCCGGTGATCGCGACGCCGCAACTGCACGATGGCATGGTCATCGACGCAACGACACGTATCACCGGTACCGCCGACGGCACCGGCTCGGCCATCACCAGCCTGCGGTACCGGCTGGGCAACGACACCGAGCAGGTCCTGCCCTTCCAGCCGCTGACCGGCAGCTTCAATGCGCCCCTGGCACTGGGGGCCTTGCCAGCGGGCGAACATGTGCTGCGGTTCGACGCACGCGACGCGGCCGGCAATGTCCAGTCCCTGAGCCGCACCGTGACGCTGGCCGCACTGCCGGCGCTGACCATCACCCGCGCCAGCCCGGCCGCCTCGGCAACCGGCGTCGGCGTGACGCAACGACCGCAGGTATTTTTCTCGCGCGCGGTCGACACCAGTTCCTTGACCGCGGACAGCTTCTACGCCACCTCCGCAGACGGACAGAAGCTCGCGGCCACCATCGTTCCGGCCCAGGATGGCGGCTTCGCGTGGCTGTTCTTTGCCGCTCCGATGCCCGGCAGCGCCAGCATCACGCTGCACGTCGACGGCGCGCTGGTGCGGGCAGCGGCCGACGGTGCACTGCTGGACGCCGACGGCGACGGGCAAGCCGGCGGCATGTTCCTGCAGCGGTTCTCGACCGTCGGCAGCGACGCCGGAACGGCCACCACCGTGATCGACGCGCAAGGCCAGGCCCAGGTCACGCGCACCAGCCTGGTCGGCACCGTCGTCGACCCGGGGCCGGACCTGCAGCCGATGACCTTCGACGACATCGGGCGCGGGCCGGACGGCATCATCCACACGTCCGACGACGTGTTGCTGCTGCCGATCGCCCACGCGCGGGTCTGGATCCTCGGGCAGGAAGACCGCTTCGTGTTCACCGATGCCCAGGGCCGTTTCGAACTGACCGACATCCCGGCGGGCAAGGTCAAGCTGGCCATCGACGGCCGAACCGCCACCAACACACCGGCGGGAATCTTTTTCCCCGAGATGGTCATGGACCTGGCAATCGAAGCGGGGCTGGCCAACACCGTCATGGGTTCCATGGGCAGCGCCGACGAACAACGTGCCAACGAGGAGCGGGTCGAGGTCTACCTGCCGCGGGTCGCACAGTCGATGCTGCAAACCGTCAACGCGGTCGGGCCGACCCTGGTCGTGCCGCCCAGCGAAGCGGCACCCGGTCTCACGCCCGGGCAGCGCCAGAAGGTGCAGCTGACCGTACCCGCTGGCGCGATGGTGGACGAGAACGGCCAACCGGTGGTCGATGCCCGGATCGGCATCGCGACAGTGCCACCCGAGCTGATCCTGGCCATGTTGCCCGAGGGAACGCGCGACGTGCCCATCACCTTCACGATCCAGGCGCCTGGTGTGGCGGTTTTCACGACGCCACTCGACCTGACGCTGCCCAACGTGTACGGCGCGCAGCCGGGCGAACAGCTCTACTTCTACTCCTTCGACCACGCCAGCGGCACGATGGTGATCGAAGGCACGGCCACGGTGTCGGCCGACGGGGAAACGGTGACGACGGATCCGGGTCAAGGCATCACGAAACCGGGGTGGCATGGGTTCCTGTCGTTGTTGACGTTGACCGACGCGCTGACGGGTGCGCCCTGTGGCAACGGAGCTCTCCTGCGGGAAGGCGCCAAGTACCTGATCAACGCCGGGGCCACGGCAGGCGCCCTGTTGAAACCAATCCAGGCAGCCCGCGCCTTCAATACAGGCGTCGAAACGGCTTTCACGACCCAAAAGATGCCGGGCCTGGACCGCGTGACAAAGTTCCTCGGCTGGGTCGAGGGGGCGCAAAGCCTGGTCGAGATCGCTACCACGGTCTCGAACCTGGCCCATGGCGACAATCTGAGCCGGGAACAATGGATCGGGTTGGGTATCAACGTCTTGCAGGTCGCTTCGCAAGTTGTACAGACCATCCATCCGGCCACCCGGCCGTTGCTGTATTTCGCCGACGCTGCGCTGAAATGGCATGAGGTGTTGCATGTCGACAAAGGCCAGAAGGCGGGCGCGCAGTTGGAGACGCTGCGCAACGTGGCTCCGTGTAATCCGGCCGCCACAGCGGACAAGAATGACACCATCCAGCAGCTGCAGGACCTGATCAAGGACCGGCAAACGGATGCAGAGCAGCAACTGGCCCCGCTGAGCGACATCCCCAACGCCATTCCGGCCATTGAACAAAACCTGCAGGCGATCCTTGACTGGCTGCATTACGATGAATTGCCAGGCGGCGACGCGCCGCTGCCGTCGGCCGAGTTACCATCGTCACCCACACGCCCCGGCACCAACGCCCTCGATGGACTGCGCCAGGAAATCGAGCGCGCCAACCGCGACCTGAGGGACATCGGCTTCACGCCGAACGGACCGAATCCAGACGTGACACCGTTCTGGCGCGATGCGGAGAAGGTCAACGATCTGTTGAACCAGGTCACGGACTTCTTCACCGCGCCCATTGTCGGTGCCGGTGTCAACGGAGCGCCATCGACCGCCTGCGGCGTATTCTGGATGGCTGAATACAACGACGCCGTCTTGCGCGGTCGCACGACCGACGGCCGAATCGGGTTCACGACGCCCCCGGATACCGTGATCCGCCTCACCCTGTACGATGCGGCCGCCAACACGCTGGGCGCCAAGACGGTCATCTCCAACGCAGCGGGTCGACTGACCAACTTCGGCACGATCGCGTTGTGGCCCTTGGCCGATGAAGTGGACACCGACGGCGACGGTCTGGTCGACCTCGCCGAACACGTGATCGGTACCAACCAGTTGCTGGCCGATTCGGATCGCGACGGCGTGTCCGATCGCGCCGAAGTGCTGGCCTGCGCCGACCCATTGGGTGGACGCGGCATGCCGAACGGGGTCGTCGGCTCGATCATCCTGCGCGGCACGTCCGAAGCCCTCGTGCTGGCCGGCTCGACGACACGCAGCGAGACAATGACCGCTTACGTGGCGACAGGCCAGTATGGCCTGGGAATCGTCGACATCTCGCAATTCGGCACACCAACGATAGTGAGCGAACTCGATTTGCCTGGCACTGCGGTCGATATCGGCGTCGACGAGAGCCTGGCCCTGGTCGCCGTGGCCAGCGGCGCCGGCGGGCTGCACGTCGTCGACGTATCGAACGCCGCCAACCCGCGCCTGCCGTACACCATCGCCATCAACGCCACTCAGGTCGAGGTCTTCGAAGGCACGGCCTTTGTCGCCATGGGTAGCGTGGTGCGTGCCTACGACCTGCTGACGGGTGAGCGGCTTGGCGAGACCATCAATGCATCGCCGATCAAGGCGTTGGCGCGCGACGGGCTGATGCTGTATGCGCTCGATGGTCGCCAGACGCTGCGCGCATGGCAGATCGAAGGCGGCCAGCTGCTTGCACGAGGGTCGTTGTCGATCGGGGGCTCGGCGGCATCGCTATCCGTCGGTGGCGGCCTGGCGACGGTCGGCATGAGCTCGCTGAACCGTCAAGGTTTCGTCACGGTGGACGTCCGCGACCCGAATGCGCTGCGCCTGATCAGCGGCGTCGACGACCTGACCATCATCAGCAGCGCATTGGCGACCACCGGCTCCGGCCTGCTGGTCTCGGGCGGTCAGATCATTGCCGCGGGCGGCCGTGTCAATGCCATTGACATCTCCAGCCTCGCCGACACCGGCAATACCGGGAACCGGCAGACACGCTTCGTGTTGCCGCAGGCACCCAGGGCGATCGCGATCAGCGCCGGCATCGCGTTCGTGGCTGCCGGCAGCGCCGGCCTGCAGGTGGTCAATTATCTTTCCGCCGACAGCCAGGGTGTTGCGCCGACAATTACCTTCGACCTGCAATCGCTGGACATCGACCCCGCCACCGACGGCATCCAGGTGCTCGAAGGCAGCGCCATCACACTGCAGCCGGTGGTGTCAGACGACATGCAGGTGCGCAACGTCGAATTGCTGGTCAACGGCCAGGTGGTGCGCAACGACACCGGTTTCCCGTTCGAACTCGGCACCACGCTGCCGACGCTGGCCGCCAACGGCGGTATGGCCACCGTCACCGTGCAACTGCGCGCCACCGACACCGGCGGCAACAGCGGCAGCACGAGCGCACAGGTCGTCACGCTGGTACCCGATACCCAGGCACCGACGCTGCTGCTCAGCAGCATCACCGAAGGCGCGACCAGGAGTCGCAGCCTGCGCACGATCAACCTGGTGTTTTCCGAGGCGCTGGCGCAGAGCACCGTCAATGCCCAGACCGTCCGCCTGGTCGGTCCCGACGGCCAGGCCGTGCCGCCGGAGAACTTCCAGTTCCGCCAACTCGGACGCGAGGTGCAGGTCACCTACGGGCCGCTGGGCCTGACCGGTGCCTACGAGCTGCAACTCGATGCCCCCACGCTGACCGACCGCGCCGGCAACCCGCTCGGGGCTGCGCCCACCGTCACCCGGTTCACGCTGCAGACGTACTCCACCGAATGGATCGGCCCGTCGGGTGGATTCTGGGATGTGGCGGCAAACTGGAGCACCGGCATCGCGCCCGGCGCCGACGATGATGTCTACATCGGGCTTCCGGCCGGCGGCTCCATCACCGTGCGCAACGGCACCTGGAGCGTCGCGACCCTGACCAGCGACACCAGCATCGTGTTCACCGCGGGTAACCTGACGCTGGGTGGCGAGGCGATGCTGCGCAGCGGCCTGCGGATCGATGGCGGCAGCGTGACCCTGCGGGATGACAGCATCATCACAGGCGGCCTGCAGCTGTTCG
>Ga0163144_10026223_pt1 | contig 11341 bp, 2 predicted proteins | sample OliLak19BULKMAT1_FD_123175 | JGI IMG/M metagenome (GOLD analysis project Ga0163144, IMG submission 123175) | Freshwater microbial mat bacterial communities from Lake Vanda, McMurdo Dry Valleys, Antarctica - Oligotrophic Lake LV.19.BULKMAT1 | ecosystem: Environmental > Aquatic > Freshwater > Lake... | reverse complement strand
GGGGAGAAGGACAGGGGGCTGCTGAACGGCGATTCGGAACGCGTAGTCCCGGCTCGTGAGCTCCCACGGCGTGGGAATGGGGGACGTGTCCCGTCGTGCGCCCGGAGTGATCTGGGACTCAAGGCAGGTCACGCCGCAGGCACGCCGCGAGTTGGCGAAGAAGGCGCGCGAGTTGAAGTTGCCTGTGTTGTGCGCGCCGGCGGCGAGCCAGTAGTTCCGGCCGGGCAGGAGCGACCAGTCGGGCATGTCGAGCTCGAGAAGATAGCCCTGGTACACGGAGCCGTCGATCAATGCGGATTCGCCCGTCGCGATGGCGCGTGTGGGCGGGGCGGAGAACACCGGACTGCCGAACGGAAGCTTGCAGTCGTTGTCATAGAGCTCGATGAAGCCGTGCACCGGATTGCAGTTCGTCCAGATCCACGCCTGGATGAGGCAGATCCGCGCGGGCTCGCAGGTGGTGGTGATGAAGTTGTCGGCGGTGCGGCTGACGCGAGCGCGGTTGGCGCCCGAAGGGGAGCCGCCTTTGCCGGGTCCCAGGTCGGGTCTGCCGTTGTCCCAGAGAACCTTGCACGATTCGCCGCGGAGCTTGAACGCGAGGTTCACGCAGCCCACGCAGCACTCTTCGACGGGATCCCACGGCCCGTAGTCAAACTCACCCCACACGCCCGTGGCAACGCCCTCGGATTTTCGCGGGGGAGTGCCGGCAAGCGCTCGCGGCCCGGAGGCTTCATCGATCGCCCAAAAGGACAGGTCGGTCATCTGGTTGTCGGTCACGCCATAGAACGAAACCCAGTAGGTGCGGCCGCCTTCGAGCCAGAGGCCTTCCTCACAGAGATCAAAGAAGAAGGTTACAAGGTCGAACCCGTCGCGGCTGGGCGTCACACTGACCACTTCGCCGGCGGAGAAGGTTGCAATCGGCTCGCCCGCTGGCGCGCCGTCGCAGTCGTTGTAGAACTCGACCCGGGCGCGGCGGATCTGCGCCAGGGAGTCGGTGAGCAGGTAGCCTGTGAAGCCGTTGATTCGGTGCACCTCGCCGGGCCGGAGATAGAAGTCGTCCGCGGCCTTTGACCCAAGCGGCGCTCCGCCGCCTTGGTGCGAAAGCTGGCCGTTGGCGGCGGTGCCGTCGAGCGGGGGCTCACCGTTGTCCCAGAAGCACTCGCAGGTATCGGGAACGACATTCATGTTGCAGTCGAGCGTCCCGCCGCCAACTTCGCAGCTGTCGGGGATGCCGTTGGGCTGGCAGTCGTCGGCGAGGACGGTGATGATCGCGGTGCAGGAATCGCTGAGGCCGCCGCTGTCGGTAACCGTCAGCGTGACGAGTGTCGCGCCGGGGGCGAAAGGCCCGAGGTTAGAAAGGACGCGGTCGATGTTGAAGCCGTCCTCGGGATCGGAGGAGCCGTTATCGACCTGGTCGATCGTGATGAACAGGCTGACGCACTCGGTGCGGGCGTCGATCACCACGTCGCGGCATCGGGCGGTGGGGGGGTCGTTCACCGCGTTCACGGTGATGGTGACCGTCGCGAGGTTGGAGAGTGCCGTCCCGTCGGAAGCGCGATAGGTGAACGAGGTCTGGCCGAAGAAGTCGGGAGTGGGGGTATAGCTAAACGCACCGCTTGAGGCGAGGTTGAAGGCCGCGGCGTTGGCGGGCGGGGATACCAGCACCGCCGTCAGGCCCTGGCCGTCGGGATCAGAGTCGTTGGCGAGCACGCCGGTGATCGCCGGGACGTTGAGGGCGAGATCTTCATCGGTCGTGTAGGCATCATCCAGGGCGACGGGTGCATCGTTGACCGGGTTGACGGTGATGAAGACCGTTGCGAGGTTGGACCGGGCCTGTCCGTCGAAGGCACGGTACGTGAACGTATCGTTGCCATTGAAGTCCGGCGCGGGTGTGTAGGAGAACGAGCCGTCTGGGTTGAGGCCGAAGGCCGCGGCGCTGGCGGGGCCGGTGACAAGCTCGGCAAAGAGTTCATCGCCATCGGGGTCGGAGTCGTTGGCGAGAATGCCAGTGATCGCCGGGACGCTGAGGGTCAGATCCTCGTCGGTGCTGTAGGCATCGTTGACGGCGATCGGGTTGTCGTTGACGGGGGCGATGTTGATGGTGACCGTCGCCAGGTTCGACTGTGCGACGCCATCGAACGCGCGATAGGTGAAGGTGTCGACGCCGTTGAAGTTGGGCAACGGCGTGTAGGTGAACGAGCCGTTGCTGTTGAGGATGAAGGTCTGCGCGTTTCCAGGCCCCGTGGCCAGCTGCGCTGTGAGGGGGTCGCCGTCGGGGTCCGTGTCGTTGAGGAGGACGCCCGGCGCGGTGACCGTGAGCGTGGTGTCCTCGTTGATGTTGAACGCTTCGTCCATCGCGACCGGGGGATCGTTCACGGGCAGAACACCGATGGTGACCGTCGCGAGGTTGGAGACGGATGCGCCGTCGAAGGCGCGGTACGTGAACGAATCGGGGCCGTTGTAGTTTGAAACCGGCGTGTAGACGAACGAGCCGTCGGGGTTGAGCACGAACGACTGCGCACGCATCGGCCCGGTGACGAGCTGGGCGATGAGCGTGTCGCTGTCGATATCGGAATCGTTGAGAAGCACGCCGGGCGTGGCGATCGTCAGCGTCGTGTCCTCGTTGGTGGAGTACGAGTCGTTGAGTGCGACCGGCGGATCGTTCACCGGGTTGACCGTGATCATGACCGTCGCGATGTTCGAGAGCGCGCCATCCGGGTCGCGGGCCTGATAGGTGAAGCTGTCCGGGCCGTTGAAGTTCAGGCTCGGGGTATAGACGAACGAGCCGTCAAGGTTGAGTGTGAACGCCTGTGCATTGCCCGGGGCCGATACGAGCACCGCGCTGAGCGGATCGTTCTCGGGGTCGGTGTCGTTGTTGAGGATGCCCGAGATCGCAGGCACGTTGAGCGAGGTGTCCTCGCTGGTGACGTACGCGTCGTCGAGCGCGACCGGCCCATCGTTGATCGGGAGGACATTCACCGTCACCGTGGCGGGGAGCGAAGGCCGCATGTCATCGCTCACACGGAACGTGAAGGTCGTGTAGGGTGAGCCTGTCTCGCCGGGGACCGGGCGGAAGACGACACGGTTCATCGGATCGGCCACGGGCGTCGGGGCGGAGTTGATCGGCTCCAGCGTGCCAAACTGCAGGAGCGTGCCCGCTCCGGGGAGCGAGTTGATCGACGCGGTGACATCGAGGCCTTCGGGGTCGACGCCTTCGAGCGTGATGGTGACGTCGGTGCTCTCCGGCGTGCTGACGGTCTGAGGCGTCGCTAAGGGCGGGAAGTTGAGCTGGACGGCGATGGAGAACTCCGAGGTGCTGCCGGGCAGCGCAGTCGGTCCGCCGAGGGTCGCGCTCATGTACGGCCCCACGCCGCGAACGAGCGCCGGGGGCAGCTCGGTTGCGGTCATGGTGATCCACACCAGGCCGGGGTAATCCGCCGGCTGGAAACTAAACAGCAGGTTTCCGGTCGTGCCGGAGGCGTTGGTGGTGACGTCCAATCCGCCCAGGAAGACCTGCCCCTCGCCAAGCTCGCTCGGATCGGGCTGGCGGTTGATGAACAGTTCAACCCAGTAGGCTGTCAGGGGCTTGGAGTTGAGCACGAAAGTGACAAAGCCCTCGGGCGTAACCTGAACGACCTCCGCGAAGTTCTGCAGGTTGTTGGGACCGGAATCGATATCGAGGGCATCGTTGATCGTGACGCCCCGCATGCCGCCGGGGGCAAGATCGATTCCCAGTTCGCCGTTGTCGTAGATGGAGTTGGCGAGGATGGACGTGTCGACGCCGCCGGTGATGATGACGCCGCAGAGTCCGTTGAATGCGATGATGTTTGATTGGGCTTCGTTGAAGCCAATTCCGAGTGCAGCGCCGATGCGGTGCTCGCCGACGCTCGGGCTCGCGGCGACCAGAACGCCGTCGCCCGTGTTGGGCAGCGGGGCGGCACCGGTGATATCCGTGCCGATGTAGTTGCCCGAGACGGTCGACCCGGTCATGGAAGCGCCCTCGATCAGGACGCCTGCGCCGGCGTTGCCGGAGATCAGGTTGCGCTCGTTCTGATTGAAGGCGTCGCCAGAGCTGTCGGTGCCGACGATCGTTCGTTCCGCACCCGTGATGACGATGCCGCCTCCCAGGTTTGCAAGCGCGAGCAAGCCCGACAGGTCCGTTCCGATGCGGCAGCCGGCGATGGTGTTGTCGCGCCCGCTTGCGGTTGCGCGGAAGCCATTGCGGCCATTGGCCGAGAGCACGCACCATTCATCTTCATCGTCAGAGCCGTCGCCGTTGGTGCCGATGCGGTTGCGGAAGGCGCCCTGGCGGATCTGCACGCCGTCAGCGCCGTTGGGTCGCGCCAGCAGCCCGAACGGATCGACTCCAAAGTGGCAGCCATAGACCCAGCAGCGCTGCGTGAGAGTCCCTTCGATGATCAACCCCGAGCCGGGGAAGTTGCCAAAGCACAGGCCACGGACCACACAGTCACTGACGGTGATGACCAGGCCGTCACCACTCGCAAGCGCGTCGCCGTCAAGCTCGATGATCGGCAGGCCCGGCGCGGCGGGTTGCCGCTGCGACCACCCATCGATCGTGATCGGTTGATCCACGATGGGCAGGGGGGTGAGCAAGGAGATGCGCCAGATGTCCGTCGAGCCGGGGATGTAGCCCGGATCGGTGGTGGGAATGGCGAAGTCGACGGTGTGCGGACCGGTGCTGCCGCTCGCCGCGGCGAGGGCGGAGCGCAGGGAGCCCTCGCCCCCATCGGCCGTGGTGGTCACGATGAACGCATCGGCACGTGCCTCACCACAGAGGGTGGCTGCCACACAGAGGACAAGGATCGAACCGAGCCGACGAATACATGCACACAAGCCCATGGCCGAAAGCCTCCTGGCAGTGGCTTGCTCAACAAATGCAAACCATGCCGCGACGTTTGAGCATCGCGGCGGAACAGATTTCCCCCATTTGGGGGTTATGCAGACATTAGATCATCCCCTGGTTATGGGCACAAGTACCCATCGGTAAAATAATCCCGTATTTATGGGGTATATCCTAACAAAACAGGATCAAATATCAGGGTTCTCGGACCTGCTCGTGCGAAACGGCGCCCTAGGCGGATATCGCCGCGGCATCCGCCAAACATCTTGCCCATGTCCAAAGCACAATGGGACATCTGGGTCGACACGGGAGGCACGTTCACCGATGCGGTGGGCGTCTCGCCCGAGGGTCAAACGGTTCGGGCCAAGGTGCTCAGCACCGGAACTCTTCGCGCACGCGTCGGAGCGGTTGAGTCTGACGGCCGCGTTCGGCTTGAGCATTCGTGGGGGCCTTGGGCGGAGCTCCCAGACGCCGCGGCGGGGTGGGAACTCGCGGCGGTCCGCGCTGCGAAAGCAGTGGGGGCGGGGGGAGTACAGGCAGGAGCGACGGCGCGGATTGTTCGGTGGTCCCGCCATTGGGTGGAGCTTGCGGGGAACAGCGCGGCGTTTACGCCCGGAACCGTGGTCGAACTGCGCAGCGGTCATGAGGCCCCGATTCTCGCCGCGCGGCTCCTGACACTGACTCCCGCTGGCGCAGCGCTGCCGCCCATCCGTCTTCGACTGGCCACCACGCGCGGCACCAACGCGCTGCTGACCGGAGCTGTCTCGCCGACGGCCCTGGTGATTAATCGCGGCCTTGGAGACCTCCTTCGCATCGGCACGCAGCAGCGGGCAGACCTCTTCGCGCTCGACATTCGCAAAGCTGCTCCGCTGCACGCGGCGGTCATCGAAGTGGCTGGACGGCTGGATGCCACCGGCGCGGAGGTCGAGCCCCTTGGGCTCGACGCGGTAAAAGTCGCAGCGCGTGAGGCGGTGTTACGCGGTGTTCGCGATGCCGCGGTGTGCCTGCTGCACGCGGATCTCAACCCGGCGCACGAGGAAGCCGTGGCCGGGGCCCTGCTGGATGCGGGCATGGAGCGTGTGACACGCTCGTGCCGGGTTGCTCCGTTTGTCAAGATTCTGCCGCGAGCAACAACCGCGCTCGTGAACGCCTGCCTTTCGCCTGTCATCGACGGCTACCTGTCGCGAGTGCGTAACGAGCTGCGTGCGCCGGGCTGTTCGCTGCTGGTGATGACCAGCGCGGGAGGACTCTCGCAGGGCGAGGATTTCCTTCCCAAGGACAGTCTTCTGTCGGGGCCTGCGGCAGGAGTGGTCGGCGCGGCTCAAGCGGCGGCGGCCGCGGGATTTGCGCACGCTGTGTCCTTTGATATGGGGGGCACCAGCACCGATGCGGCTCGGTGGTCCAGGGCGCGGGGCGTGGAGTATGTGTTTGAGCACACGGTGGGCGCGGCGACGTTGATTGCGCCCGCCGCGGCGGTGGAGACGGTGGCGGCGGGGGGCGGATCGATCTGCTCGTTCCGAGATGGCGCGCTGCGAGTCGGGCCCGAGAGCGCGGGGGCAAGCCCTGGCCCCGCGTGCTACGTCGCGGGCGGGCCGCTGACGTTGACCGATGTGAATCTGCTCCTGGGTCGCTTGTGTCCCCAGCGGTTTGTGATCCCGGTGGATCGGGGCGCTGCGGAGCGTGCGGCTGCGACGGTGCTGCGCGATGGCCACGAGCCCGCCGCGAGCCTGGAGCGTGTGCTGGAAGGGTTCCTGGAGATCGCCGCGGAGCGCATGGCCGGCGCCGTGCAACGGACCTCGACGCGGCGCGGACACGATCTGCGGGGCGCTGCGCTCGTCGCCTTTGGCGGTGCGGGCGGGCAGCATGCGTGCGCTATCGCGGTGCGGCTGGGTCTGGAAACAGTGCTCGTGCCGCGGGATGCGGGGCTGCTCAGCGCGCGCGGGCTTGGCGCGGCGGCGGTGGAGCGGTTTGCGCAGCGGCAGGTGCTCGCAACAATTGACGCGATTGATTCGCAGGTTTGCCAGTGGCTCGATGCGCTCGGTGCGCAGGCCATTGGAGAGCTGGGCGCCGGATTGGAGGGCTCGCGGGCGTCAATCCGTCGGCGGATCGCGGCGGTGCGTTTCGCCGGTCAGGAGACAGCGCTGGAACTCGACCTGCCGGTTGAGGATGCGAACGGTGCGCCGATCAACGCCGTGATGCTTCGATCGCTCTTTGCGCAGCGTCATGCCGAGATCTATGGCTTTGCCCCGCCCGATGGACGCGAGATCGAGCTGGTGTGGCTGCGGGTCATCGCCGGGGCGCGGCCATCCGACGTTCTCGAAGCAGGGGGTGTAATCGAGGGCGCTGTAATGAGGCCGCGCGAGGCGGCAGGCACATCGGCAGCGGCGGCCGTGGGGCCCCGATCGTCGTTGGTGCAACAGGCGTACTTCGGCGGGCAATGGCTGCCGACGCCGGTGATCGAGCGGGAGCGGTTGTGCGAACGCGATCGAATCCTGGGGCCTGCGATCGTTGCGGAGGATCACTGCACCATTGTTGTGGAGCCGGGCTGGCAGGCGGAGATCAACGCTTGCGGGGACGTCGTGCTCAAACGCGCGGCCGCGGCAGGGTCCGCAGTGCATGTTCGACACGACAGGGCTGACGACCCTGCATCGATCGAACTCTTCACCGCGCGGTTCGAGTCACTCGCGTGCGAGATGGGCGAGATGCTCGCTCGCACGAGCGTGTCGGTGAACGTGAAGGAGCGGCTGGATTTCTCCTGTGCGCTGCTCGACCCGCGGGGCTGGTTGATCGCGTGTGCGCCGCACGTCCCGGTGCACCTTGGTTCGCTCGGAGTGTGTGTTCGCGCGGTAACGGGCGTGCTTCCGCTCGCGCCGGGCGACAGCGCGATCACCAATCACCCGGCGCTGGGGGGCTCGCACCTGCCGGATGTCACGGTGGTTACCGCGGTGCACGACGAGCGCGGCACGCTCCTGGGCTATGTCGCCAGCCGCGCCCACCATGCCGAGATGGGAGGCAGAACCCCGGGCTCGATGCCGCCCGACGCAAGGGCGCTTGCAGAGGAGGGGGTGGTGCTTGCACCGTTTAAGATTGTCGAGGCCGGACGGCCGCGGGAGGAACTGCTTGAGGCTGCGCTGCGCGCGGGGCCGTATCCGTCGCGCAATGTTGCCGACAACCTTGCGGATGTGCGGGCCGCGCTGGCGGCGAATGCCCGCGGCGCGGCGATGCTGCGATCGCTGGGCGGTGAGCACGGCGCGGCCAACCTGCACGCGTTCATGGAGGCGATCCAGTTGCGATCGGAGCGGCTGCTCCGCGCCCGCATCGCCGCGCTTCCTGACGGCCAAGTATCGATCGACGATGCGATGGATGACGGCTCGCCCGTGCGGGTGCGGATGACGGTTGCGGGTGACGAGATCTCGCTCGATTTCACGGGTTCAGCGCCGTTGCACCCGGGCAACCTCAACGCGACCCCGGCGATTGTCGCATCGTGCGTGGTGTACGTCATGCGTGTGCTGCTTGGGGCGGGAGATGGAAGCATGGCCCCGCTGAACGAAGGGTTGCTGCGACCCGTGCGCCTCATCCTGCCCGAGGGCATGCTGAACCCGCCGTTTGCAGCCAACGCCGACCCTCGCACGCTCCCGGCAGTCGTCGGCGGAAACGTTGAAACGAGCCAGCGCGTTGTGGATGTGCTGCTGCGGGCGCTGGGGCTGTGTGCATCAAGCCAGGGCACCATGAACAACCTGGTGTTCGGCGGGATTGGGAACTCCGCCGCGGCCTCGTACTACGAGACGATCTGCGGCGGCGCGGGGGCGGGGCAGGGCTTTGCCGGTGCATCGGCCGTGCACACGCACATGACCAACACGCGGATCACGGACCCCGAGATTCTCGAGCGGCGATACCCGGTGCGTCTGGAACGATTCGCGATTCGTTCCGGTTCCGGCGGCGGGGGCGAGTTTTGCGGCGGCGAGGGTGTGGAGCGGGTGCTGAGGTTCCTTTCCTCCCAGCGTGTATCGCTGTTGACACAGCGGCGCACCAGCGGCCCACCGGGGCTGCGGGGCGGCGCGGCCGGTGCCGCGGGCCGCCAGACTCTCACGCGTGCAGACGGGACCGCCGCGACACTGCCTTCCATCGCAGGTTTTGATGCGCACGCAGGGGATGTGCTGACGATCTGCACGCCCGGCGGGGGCGGATACGGATCGAAGTAGCGCACGAAAAAGGCCCCGATATACATCGGGGCCCTGTGGGGCGGGTGTGGTACCAGGATCGGCGATTACTCGCCGGGCTTCTCGTTCTCGCCGGTCGCCGATTCGGGGCCGCTGGGCTCTGCTTCGGCGGGTGTGGGGCCGATGGGACGGGGAGCGGGAGCGGGGTTCAGCACTGTGACGCGGCGCGCTGCGACCAAGTTCAGTCGCAGAGCCTCATCCATGCGAGACTCGCCGACGATGCCGACAACCTTGCCCGAAACGGTGAGCAGGTCAACGCCTTCGCGGGGCACGACGTAGCCGATGGTGCGCGAGGATGAGGAGTCCGCCGACTCGATGCGGTACATGAGCGGCATGCCGCGCTTGCCGTCGTACACGGTGCTGGGCACGATGCGTCCGACGATGGTGTAGATCGCCTGCTTCTCGACATCATCAACAAGCTGGCGGAGCTTGAGTTCCTGGTCGTTCATGTTGTTCGCCGCGGCGCGGATCTTCTTGCCGGCCTCGAAAACTTCGAGCCGGAGCGTCAGTGCTTCCTTGCGGGCGGCGAGAGCCTGGCGGGTGCGATCGTCCTCCTCGGTATTGCCGAGCGAGGTCGTCGTGCGGTCGAACTCGCCGATGACGGTCTTGATCTCTTCCTCTGTACCGGCCCTCTGCATCGCGCTGTTGAAGAGCGTGCGGAGGGTGTCCATGTCCTTGATGGCCTTGAGCCGGGGGGCTTCCGTCAAGGGCGCGGCCGCGACCGGCGCGGCCGTGGTGCCTTCGGGCGTCGCGGCAGGAGTGCTTGCGACATCGGTGCCGGGCGTTGGGATGGGCGTTGGGGTCGGGTTGGAAGCCGGAGGGGTGGGGGTCGGGGGGGCGATGACAACCGGCTTGTCTCCCGCGGCGGGCTTGGTGGGCTCGGGGCGGGTGGGCTCGGGCTTGGTTTGGGCGGCGGTCTCTTCCGCGGTGGCGCGGCGGACCTGATCGTTCTTCACATATCCGCGCGACTGTGTGGGAGCGGAAACGAGGTAGCCCTCGACCGATCCATCTGTACCTTTCACGGCCTCGAGCACATTGAACGAAGTTCCCGCGGGAAGGTCGCTGTCGAGCAGGAACTGCCAGGGGCGCGAGCCCTGAACATTGGCGGCCATGAGCCGAGACGGACGTGCGAGCTTGATGGACTTCCCGCCCGAGTCGGCGGTCGCGTCCACGGCCTTGACGTACGCCTTCATTCCGGGGAGATACTCAACCCGCAGCCAACCCGGTCCTTCGCCGTCGACGCGGAGCACCTGCCCCTGCTTGAGGATCGATACCGCATAGAAGATGCCGCCGTCGGCGCACTTCATGGGAACGTTGTCCTTGGTGACGGTTGCGAAGTATGGCTCAACGTTCTTGATCTGCTGCTGTGCCGCGGCGGACTGGACGGAAAGCATGGTGCCTGCGGCGATGGCGACAGGCAGCGCGCCACGAACGGCGGCGCGAAGAGCGAGGCCTGCGAGTCGGGTGAGCGTCTGACGCGAGTGGATCATCTCGAACTCCTCGAAAAGGGGAGCGGGTGGCTGGCCGCTTGGCAGGATCATTGACGCATCGGTCGGCGTTGGTGCCGGTTCAATGCGCCCAATATCGGTCGGAATGCGTATCGGGCGGGGTATAGTACCGCCTCCCGCCGTAATGGCCGCGCACAACCATGCGGGCGGGCCTGGGAAGCCGCGGTTGTCGCAAAGGCAAGCGGGAAATAATCGGGGGGGACGGCGCACCCGGGGAGGGGGAAGCACCGGGCCGGAAGAGCGAACGCTGGAGCGCGACAACGGCTTGCAGACCAACCACTTGCCGCACCAGACGGCTCGCGGCAACCAAGGGCGAATGCGTGTCGAGAACACACTTGTTTCGGGCGACGCGGGTTGTGAACACTCTCTCTCGCGCTGGATTCAGCGCAGCAGTCCTGCTGGCCGTGTCGGGGTGTGCCTCGCCGCTGCGAGATCAACCGGATAAAGACCTGCGCCGCTATGTTCGGGAATCCACCCAGCGCGAGCTGGCCGAGGCCCGTACCTGGCCCGAGACGCGGCCGCTTGCACGCGAGCCGCGCGTGGCCTCGCTGAACATTGAGCCGCGGATCATGTCCGAACTGGAGATGATGGCCGGCCCTGCGTCCTACCCCAACAAGGACCCGCGCTCCGGCCCGGTCATGTTCAATGTCAACTTCCCTGTGGCGACGATCGGCCTGCAGCGGGCCGTGAAGTCCGGTGTTGAGAACAACCTGAACGTGCAGTTCGCCAGGATTTCCCCTTCCATCAGCCAGGCG
>Ga0163144_10026222_pt1 | contig 11341 bp, 7 predicted proteins | sample OliLak19BULKMAT1_FD_123175 | JGI IMG/M metagenome (GOLD analysis project Ga0163144, IMG submission 123175) | Freshwater microbial mat bacterial communities from Lake Vanda, McMurdo Dry Valleys, Antarctica - Oligotrophic Lake LV.19.BULKMAT1 | ecosystem: Environmental > Aquatic > Freshwater > Lake... | reverse complement strand
CTGTCCGCCCTTGCGCATGCGCATGCGCGCGGCATCGTGCACGGCGACCTGAAGCCATCCAACGTTTTGGTCGAGCGCATCGACGGCGAATTGCCCCGGGTTCACGTCTTGGACTTTGGCCTCGCTTGGCTGCGCCAAGATGCTCACGACGAACGGCTGGATGGCTCCAAGGCAATGGAGTTTGCTCCGCACGCCGGCGCCGGAACGCCTGGCTACATGGCTCCCGAGCAGATTCAGCACGAGATGCACCACGTGTGCGGGGGTACCGATCTGTACTCGGTGGGCTGCATCCTGTATCGCCTGCTCTCCGGGCACGCCCCTTTCACTGGGGAGTCGAAGGAGCTGCTTCGCGTGCACGCCTTCGACCGCGTGCCCAAGCTGAAGCTCGCGATCGAAGCCCCCGAAGAGACCGCCGCCTTCGTCACTCAACTGCTGGCGAAAAAGCCATGGGATCGCTTCGAGTTTGCGGCGCAAGCTCGCCGCGACTGGCGTAAGTTCAAACCCGAGATCCTGCCGAAGGTGTGGGAGTTCCCGTCGGTGGCACGAGCCTCCGACGTACAGGCGGCGGCTCCGACTCGCCGCACCGGAACGCGCGGCCCCAACCCCGAGTTGGCACCAGCCCCCGAGCACGCCCCGGGCCTTCTCAGCATTCGTCCTAGCCCGCTGGTAGGTCGGGACGAGGAGCGCAAAAAGCTGGAGGCCATTTGCCAGGAAATGGTGGCCGGCATCGGCCCTCCGCACCGTCTGGTCATATTGGTTGGTCCCGCCGGTAGCGGCAAGAGTCGCTTGGCCGAGTGGCTCTGTGAGACGATGCACGAGCAAGGCACCATGGTGCCCCTGCGCGCGCGCTACCGTAAGCTGAGAAGTTCCATCGACGGCATGCTCGGCGCCGCCGCGCACTACTACAACTTCGAGCGCACCGACCGCGACACCATCGAGCGCTCTCTGCTAGAGCGCTGGCACGTCCGGCGTGATGACAAGAACGGGCGCGCATGGGTCGCGGGCGCCGCTGAATGGATGAGGCCCGTTGGCAGCGCCGTCGGGGACCAACCCGTCGGTCCCTCGGGCATTCGCTTTACTCTGGATACGCTGGAAACGCGGCGCATGGTGATTCGCTACACCCTGCGCAAGATATCGAACGGGCGTCCGCTGCTGTTCTGGCTCGACGACTTGCACAACGGTGGTCCGGCCACGTTCGAGGGCTTCATCCGCATTCACAACGAAGAAACGGACGTGCGGATCGTCATGGTAGCCACAGCCCGTCACGAAGACGTTGCGCTCGGCACTCCCGCAGCCGAGCGGCTTCGCCAGTTGCGCGACGTCATGGGCGGCACCGTCATCGACGTGCAATCGCTACAGCCGGAAACCACGAAGCAGATGTTGCGTGCGTCGCTGCCGCTGGACGACGCCGCCGTGGAAGAAGCGGCGCGCCGCAGCCGCGGCAACCCGCTATTCGCCTTGCAGCAGCTCCACGCCTGGGCGCTCGGCGGCAACATGGAGTTCTTGAACGGGGTCTATCGTGTGCCGCCGGAGGTGTTGGCGACCAGGCCGCAAACGACCGCCGAGCTGTGGGACAGCCGCGTCAACTCAGTGCCCGAAACGTACCGCCTGGCGGCTTTCGCGGCTGCCACGCTCGGCGGAGAAATTCGGCGCAATGTGTTGCGCGAGCTCTTGGAATCGCTGGGCATGGCTCCGGAGCCTGCAATCGTTGCGCTTCAGAACGCCGAAGTGCTCATTCCGCGTTCCTCCGGGCGCTACTCCTGGCCACACGAGCTGCTTCAGGAACACCTGGCGGCTCAACTGTCCGAGCGCCTAGACAAGGAAAGGTTCTATCGCGCGGCCGCGGCTGCCCTGCTCACGCATCCACAGGCAAATACGCGCCGAATCGTGCGCCAGCGGGTGGTGAACCTGATTCAAGCGGGTGACCACGACCCGGCGGCGCTGCTGCTGTTCGACTTCCTTCAACGCGGCTGGAACGGTGCACGCGAACCGTTGGCCACGCTCGCGGATCTCGATTTGCTGAAGGGCAAGCTCACCGGAAGGATGCTGGCTCTGAAAAATCGCTGGCAGGGCGAGGCCATGCGCCACGTCGGTCGGCTCGCGGAGGCCAGCACTTTGGCAGAGCTTGCCAGGAGCCGCTTCGAGGAGGCGGACGACGAAGAGAACGTCGCTCACTGCCTGAGGCTCCAGGGCCACTTGATGAGCGAGCTTGGCAGCTCGGCCGAAGGGCTCGAGCTCGTACGCAAGGCGCTGACCGTTTTCGATGAGCAAGGTCACGTGCTCGGCCAAGCGCTTTGCGAAGCAGTGGCGGGCGAGATCGAATTTCAGCTGGGTGACTACGAGAGCGCGCGGCAGACGATTCAAAGCGGGGAGCGCAACTTCGCGGCGCTAGATCAACCGGTGGGACGCGGACAATGCCTGCTGCTCTTGAGCTGGATCGAGCATTCTGAAGGTACCACGGATCGCTCGCGGCGCTTGGCGCAGGAAGCGCGCAACGAGTTCGAACGAGCCGGCTATCGGCTCGGAACCGCGCAAGCCGACGTGTCGATTGCGCACGTGGAACACCGGCTGATGAACTTCCACAGCTCCGAAGGCGGCGCGCTGGACGCTCTGCAAACCTTCGACACGCTGCGCACGCCCCGTGGGCAGGCCGCATGCGACCGCCTGCTTGCGATGATCGGGATCGATACGGATGACTTGGACATGGCCGATCTGCACACTGATCGGGCGCACAAGTCGTTTGTCAAGATGGGTGATCCCTGGGGCGTCATGGAATCCAAGCTGCTATTTTGCCAGTTGGCTTTGGTGCGCCACCAACCCGATCGCGCTCGTTCGCTGATAGACGAGTGCTCGCGCATCGTGGTCGAAGAAGCGGAGGCCAAGCAGCATTACCTGCTCACCTGCGCCTGGTACGAGCACTCCCGCGCCCGCCCGGACCGCGCGTTCGAATACATCGAAGCCGCCGCGGACGTGTTCGGTCCGCGCACTCGGGCTGGGGATCACACCCCCCACCTTCTGGCTCGGCTCGCGCGCTTCGAATGGCCCGAACACGCCCTGAACCGCATCGAAGCCTGGCGGGCCCTCCTCAACGACCGCGCCCGGCGCAAAGTCTCCTGAACGGAGCCTTGATCTCCTGAACGGAGCTTGATCCGAGACTGTTGGGTCGTCCCAGCCGCTGGATTTCCTTGCCGCAAAGCCGCGGGCCAAGGCCGCGGAGAGCACGAGAGTTTGGGGGTATAGCGTTCTACGGCTGCGTACGGCGCCGTTCTCGAACCCCAAAAGATCCGTCTGCGGGACCCTATGCCGATTGCGGCAGAAGAAGCTGCCTCGACCTTCCCCGCTCACGAAGCGACGCTGTACGGCAACGGACGTGCTGGGCGCACATTGACGCTTGAGTGTGCGGAGCGTGATGACGCAAACGGGCGGCGCGTGACGTGAAGTGATACCTTGATTGGTTGGTGTTACCGCATCCATCCCGTCCGCTTGGCAAGGTTGGTGAGTACGAGCTCGTGCGGCGCATAGCGACGGGTGGCATGGCGGAGGTCTACGAGGCGCGCCGTCCGGGACCTCGTGGCTTTGCGAAGCGCGTCGCGTTGAAGCGCATCCTTCCCCAACTTGCCATGGATGACCGCTTGGTTCGGATGTTCTGCTCGGAGGCGCGCGTTCACGCGGCCCTGATGCATCCGAACTTGGTGTCGGTGCTCGATTTCGGCGAAGCGGGCGGTGAGCTGTATTTGGTAATGGAGTACGTGGACGGGGTCGCACTGTCCGACGTCATGAACGCTTTGGTCGCGCGCCGGAGAGCGGTCGACCTCGGGCCTGCGCTGCACATTGCTCGAGAAGTCGCCGTTGGGCTCGCCTACGCGCACCAGTTTCGCGACGACGACGATGCGCCGCTCGGTGTCGTGCATCGCGATGTCGCGCCCAACAACATCTTGCTGGGTCGCGCTGGCGAAGTGAAGCTTGCCGATTTCGGAATCGTTCAGAGTAACTGGTCGGACGTGCGAACGGCCCCCGGTGAGCTGCGTGGCAAGGTCGGCTACGTCTCGCCGGAGCAAGCTTTCGGGCACGGCGCGGAGGCGCGTAGCGACCTATTTTCTCTTGGGGTCGTGCTGGCGGAAATGTTGCTCGGCGCTCCGCTGATCCCGGGCCAAAGTGAGCTGGAGGTGCTGACGAACCTGCAAGCGCGGGGTTGGGCGAGTCTTTCGGGGCTGGCGGGCCGCGCTCCTCGCGCGGTGCTCGAGTTGCTTCGGCACTTGTTGGGTAGGACGCCGCGCGAACGTCCGGCGAGCGCGGCTCGCGTCGCACAAGAGCTCGATCGGCTGGCCACTGAGCTCGGGCTTCGGCTGTCGGCACATGGACTCAGCCTATGGTTGGCCGACCTGGGCATCGTGCGCATCGAGAGCGGCGTGCGGGTCACACCCAGCCGTGACGATTCGCCTAACTGGCATGCTCCGCCCTCAGTCCCACTTGGACGCGGGCAGCAACTGACCGTCGCCGATGCGGACGCTCTCAATCCGATCGCGATTGCCCTTCCGCTACCGCAAGCGTCCGAGGAAGCGCCTACCCTCTTGCGACCAAGGCCAACCGGGGCAGTGACGCCCACGCTCCGTTATCGGGTGCGTCGCCCGGGAGGCGAGGTGCTCGGGCCGCTTTCGCTCGCCAGCCTGCTCGCCATGCTGGCCACGGCCCGCGCCGGGCTGGACTCCGAGCTAGCGCGTGAGGACGGTCCTTTTCTCAAGCTGTCTCGCGCCTTCGAGCTCACTCGCATCGCCGCGCGACCCTTGTATCGCTTTTTCGATCCGGTCGCGTTGCTGGCCACGGAGCGTCATCCTGTCGAACGCTCTTCGTTGCCTTCGCTGCTGCTGCGTATCGCGCTAGAAGGACGAACGGGCTTGTTGGCGCAGCGACATGGTGTCGAGCAGCACCGCATTTATTTCGAAGACGGTGCGCCCGCTGCGGCGGCGTCCACCGACGCTAGCGCGCTGCTGGGGGCCCTGCTCATGCGTTCGGGCAGCGTGAGTGAAACAGACTTGGAGCGAGTGCTGGAGAGCGGCTACCGCTCCGGCTGCCCGCTGGGCGAAAGCCTGGTGCGCTCAGGCTTGATCTCTCAGGAACGACTACTTGAAGCCATCGCCGAGCAAAGAATCTACAGGCTGACCTCCCTTTGCCGATCCCGCGCCGGCGAGTTGTTCTTCATCGATGGAGCCCGCTCCGGCGAGGCCCTGCTCGGCCGGCCGCAGAAGCGACTCAGCGGCTTGGTGGAAGCTCTGCGCGCAGCCTATTCCCAAACGGAGCTTTTGCTGCTGCTCGGCGGTTTGGATCGCACTCTGCTTAGGCCTTCCAGCAACTGTGCCAGTCTGCGCGCTCTGCTGTGCCTTTCCGATGACGAAGCGTACGCCTTCGATCTGTGCCTGCGGGGCGTAGAGCTCGGCTTGGTGATACGGGAGGCCGAGGCACGCGGTCGGGGCGCGTCGCGTGCCTCGGCCTTCGCGATCTTCGTCGGCCTCTCCGCTGGTGCCTTTGTCGCCCGCACCGATTGAGCGGCGTCGCGTCGCGTGCCGCAGGCGGTCCTTCCCCCCATTTGGAGTATAAGCCAAGGGTCATGTCCGCTCCGGCTCCCGTGCTTGCGACCTTGCTCGTTTCCTGCCCGGATCGCCGCGGTATCGTGGCCGCTCTAGCGCAGGTCCTGTATGGGCACGGAGCCAATATCCTGGATTCCGATCAGCATACGGATCCGGTCGCGGGCCTGTTCTTTCAACGTATTCGCTTCGACCTGAGCCAGTTAATGACCGACAGGGTAGCGCTCGAACGGTCCATTGCCGAGCTGGCCGAGCGTTTCAGCATGCAGTTCCGGTTGCTCCACGCCTCGCGCCCCAAGCGCTTGGCCATCTTCGTTTCGAAGTATGACCATTGTCTCTACGATCTGCTGTTGCGACAGCGCGCTGGTGAGTTGAGCGGCGACGTCGCGGCGGTGGTCAGCAACCATTCGGACCTCGCGCCAATCGCAGCCCAGTTTGGGATACCGTTCCACGTGTTTCCAAAGGCGCCGGACAACAAGCTGGTTCAGGAGCAGAGGGAGCTCGATCTTCTGCGGGAGCTCGACCTCGACCTAGTCGTGCTCGCCCGTTACATGCAGCTGATGAGCCCGGGATTTTGCGAAGCCTTTCCACAACGCACTATCAACATTCACCACTCGTTTCTGCCTGCCTTCGTGGGAGGCAAGCCCTACCATCAGGCCTACGCAAGGGGAGTCAAGTTGATAGGCGCCACGGCGCACTACGCGACTGCCGCGCTCGACGAGGGACCGATCATCGAGCAAGACGTCGTGCGCGCTTCGCACCGTGATTCGGTGGAAGACCTCGTGCGCAAAGGCCGTGACCTGGAGAAAGTCGTACTGGCGCGCGCCGTACGCTCCCACCTAGAGGACCGCGTCTTGGTCTACGGCAACAAGACGGTCGTCTTCGACTGAGCCGGTTTTTACGTTGGAGTGCTGGTAAGACTTCTTTGCCGCAAGGGGCGGACGGCTTGGCCGTCGCAGACTGAGCTTTGGGGTTCGAAAAGCGTCGTCTCTACGCTAGGCTAACGGGAATGAGTGAGCTTCGGCAGTTTCGGGTGGTGGCGTTTCTGGAGGGGTTCTCGTTCGTGTTGCTGGTGTTCGTCGCCATGCCGCTGAAGTACTTGGCTGGGCAGCCACAGGCAGTGAGGATCGTCGGCGGAGTGCACGGGCTGCTCTTCATCGTGTTCATCGCGGCGCTCTTCCGCGCGGCGATCGAGCGGGGTTGGCCAGCTAGGCGTTGGCTGGCCGCATTCGCGTCGTCGCTCGTTCCGTTCGGTACGTTGGTGTTCGATCGCTCACTGCGGCGGGAAATAGCTCGCGGCGACACCTGAAGTGTGAGCGACCGCTACAGGCCCTTCGCGCCGCGGGCAGATTCCAACGCGCGCTCCAAGGCCGCCGGGCTGAAGCCCACTTGGATCTGACCCATGATGTCGATCACGGGGATCGACGCGCCACTTCGCCCCACGCGCTCGAGCTTTTTCCGCATCTCGTCCGCGGCGACCTCGTTCTCCTCGATATCCTTCTTGACCACCGTCGCCCCGCGTTGTTTCAGATATCGCTCAGCATCGTGACAGGGCTTGCACCAGTCCGCGCCGTAGACGATGGCAACCACGCCGCTGGCCAACGGCTTCTTTCCCTCGTCGCCCGGCGATGCGGGCCTGGCGTCCGGCTTGGTATCGCTTGCAGGCGGCTCACCACTCGGCGCCGGCATTGGCGCCAACGCTTCCAACCGAGCCTTGCGCTTGCCGGCACCCAGCTCCTCCCAAGCTGCTCGCGCCATCGTTTTCAACCGGTAGGAGCCGGTCGGGGTGGTCTCGTCCAAATTCGCGACGTAGATGAGCTTGCCGGTGCCCTCCTCGCGATTCGTCACCACCACCCGTACGTTCGCGCGCGACCCCACCGGCACCTCGGCTGGCTTCTGCGCAACGATGAAGTCACCCTTGTCGTCAATCCAGGTGAGCAGCAAGTTGGGTGTGTCAGCGCGCACGGTGAGTGGCGGCAGCTCGGCGACCTTCGGTGTGGTGCCGCTCTGGTCCGGCTTGTCGCTCGAAGACTTCTTGCACGCCACACACGCTAGGCTGAGCAGCGTCAGCCACGCGCAAGTCCGAGCGAATGCGGCAAAGCGCCAGATCATTGGCCCGCACCTGTTTCACCGCGCTGGTGCTTGGAGAGATCTTCCGACAACGCTACCCACTCCTTCATAGCTCGCTCCAGCAGCTGGCCGTACTCGCGATCCTTGAGCGCCAGGTCGTGAAGCTTCTGCCAGTCGCTGCCGTCCAAAGCCTTGAGCTGATCTCGAAACCCTGCCAAGGTTGCTTCCAGCTCCGCGACTTGCTTCTCGAGCTCCTGCAGGCGGCGCGTCTTCCTTTCGAGCTCGCGAGACGCATTGCGGCGGGACAGGCGATCGTCGGCGCTGTCCTTGGCCGGCTTCTCGCGCTCGCTAGGTGTAGCGCTTGGTTTGGCGGCCGAAGCGCGTGGTTTGGGTTGCGAGCGAGGGAGCGCTTCGGCCTCGGCTCGGCGCTTCCGCTCGAGTGCATCGCCGTAATCCTTGAACCCTCCTTCGTAAATGTCCACTCCGGCGTCGGTGAAGCTCAGGGTACGGGTGGTTACGGTCTCCAAAAAGCGGCGGTCGTGCGAGACCAGAATCACGGTTCCCTCGAAGCCCACCAAGGCTTCCTCCAGAATTTCGGCAGCGGGTATGTCAAGGTGGTTGGTCGGCTCGTCCAGGAACAGGAGGTTTCGGGGCTCCAGCAGCAGCTTGGCTAGGGCAAGCCGCGTGCTCTCGCCACCGGAAAGGCTCCCGACCTTGCGCAGCGGGTCGTCTCCGTAGAAGCGAAAGCGAGCCAAGTATTGGCGCGCACCGTCCGTGTTGAGGTCACCCCGCACGCTGCGGATTTCTTCCACGCCGGAGCGCGCGGGGTCGAGCGACCCTAGCTGCTGGTCGAAGTAGCCTTCCTTCAGGTTCGTGCCGCGCCGCACGCTGCCAACGTCCCCAAGCCCGCCTCGTTCGGCCAAGAGCTTGAGCAACGTCGTTTTGCCGCAGCCGTTCGGTCCTACGATGCCCACGCGGTCACCACGGCGCACGAGCAAATCCAAGCCGGTGAACAACTGCTTGCCGCTGCGCCCCGCCGACAGCCCCTTGGCTTCGAGCACGATATCGCCGCTACGAGGTGTGTCTGCGAAGCGGAACCGCACTCGCTCGGCGCGGGCCCAGACGTCTTCTGGCTTCTCGACTCGCTCGAGCTTGTCCAGCATTTTGCGGCGGGACTGCGCCTGCTTGGTCTTCTGACCCGCCATGTTGCGGCGGATGAAGTCTTCGGTTTTTTCGACGAAAGAGGCTTGCTCTTCGGCCTGCCTCCGCTCGCGCTCGAGATCCTCCGCGCGCTCCTCGTGGTACCCCGAGTAAGACAAGGGATACACTCGGAACGTGCTGCGCCCAAGCTCCATGGTGGTCGGGCATACGGAATCCAGAAAGGCGCGGTCATGCGACACAATCAGCAGGGCACCCGGCCAGGCGCACAAATAGTTTTCCAGCCAACGAATCGTACGTAGATCGAGATGATTGGTCGGTTCGTCGAGCAAGAGGATATCGGCTTCGGTCGCCAGAACCACGCCCAGCGAAAGACGCCCGCGCTCCCCTCCGGAGAGGGTCGTCACGTCGCGGTCCATGTCCGTCGGGGCGAAGCCTAGCCGTTCGGCAATGGTTTCGACGCGGCGCTCCAGCGCGTCCGCGCCAGCACGGTGGTATTGGTCGTCGAGCTCCGCGAGCCTGGAAAGCGCTGCTGGCTCGCCCGATGCCGCCGCCTCTTGCGCCGCCGACAGCGCTTGGCGCAGCGCGAGCAGCTCGCCGAAGCCGGAAAGCAACAGCTCCATCACGCTGCCGCCCGCCTTGACCTCGTGGCTTTGACGGTAGTACCCGAGCGTGGCGCCCTTCTTCGGCACCACGAAGCCCTTGTCCGCCTCCAGCTCGCGAGCGAGCACTCGAAGCAAAGTGCTCTTGCCCGCGCCGTTCGGCGCTACGAGCCCCGCGCGTTCTCCCGCATCGAGCTGGAACGAGACGCCGCTGAAGAGCGCTTGGCTCGAATAGCCGAAGCTCAAGTCCGAAACTTCCAGGAGAGCCAAGACAACGAGCCTTTTGCCACAGTTTGGCGACGCCTGACTACGCGACGGGCGGAACGGAGTCGCGCGGCGTGGCAGTCAGTTTCACCAAAAGGGCCCGAACGGACTCGACGATGCCGATCAGGATGTAGACGCTGAGCAGCCAAATCAGCACGAATTGCGGCCGAAAGCGCGACCAGACGAAGGCGCTGGAGGCGATCGTGAACAGCACGAACAGCACCGTACCCGTGTTCAGCTTCAGTTCCTTGAACGACCGGAAACGCACATTGGACACCATCAGGAATGAAAGCCCGACCGTGACCGAGAACAGCAGCACCGTATACGGCTCCGCCCCCAGTGCGCCGTCCACGCCATGGTTGGCGATGATCAGCGAAACGAGAATGCCCGTTGACGGAGGGGTCGGCAGCCCGACGATGTACTTACTCGGCTTGGTAGGCCCGCCGGACGGGCTGGAGCTCAGTACGTTGAATCGAGCCAGGCGAATCGCGGCGCAGGCCACGAAAAGGAACGCCGTCAGTATCCCAGGCACTGGGGCTCGATACAGAACCCATTTGTAGACGAGCAATGCCGGGGCGACCCCGAACGAGACGATGTCGGCCAGCGAATCCAACTGAAGCCCGAATGCGCTCTGGGTGCGAGTCATGCGGGCGACGCGACCGTCCATGAGGTCGAACAGCATCGCAAAGATCAAGAGCAGCGCTGCTCGGTAGACGTCATCCGCGGTGGGCGCGTCTTTCGCGACGAGCCGGATGGCGTTGAAGCCGCAGAACACGCCGCAGAGCGTGATCAAGTTCGGCAGGACGAATAGCGTCTTGTGGAGGTCGAGGCGCGGCCTCGGACGGGAGAGATGGCGGCGTTGACGGCGGAGCCCCACGCGAGAAGGCTACGCACAAGGCCTGCCTTCGTCCAGTTTCGCGCTGCAAGGGGGGCGGCCCAACGTCTAGAAGGTAAGTCTTTGAAACTAATGCGAATTATGGCTTTCTCGCGACCAGCTTCGCTCGACGCTCTACCCAGACTCGTCCGAAGTTTGGCCGAAGGCCCAGGCGGAATCTACGATCCCCCGGCGATGAACCTCAAACCGAACCTGTTCTTGCTCGGAGCCTGTTTGGCGGCCTCCGGCCTCTTGGGCTGTAGCAGCGGCCTGGAAGGGGTCCAGAAGCGCCTGTCTTCGATGCAGGACGAAATCACCAAGCTACAAAACCAAAATGATCGCTTGGTAGATCGGGTTGATGCGATGGAAATTCGGGAGGCCAAAACGGACTCACCCAAGAAGGCACCATCGTCGGCGAGCCAGGAGCGCCCGAGCTTGAAGGTCGTGAAAGTTCTGCCCGAGGACTCCGCCGGAATGCCGTCACCTCAGGTCGAGCCGCCGGCGGCAGGGGAGGGCACGGACGACCCTTCGCCCCGGCCGATGATCAAGCTGCGCGGCAAGGGCTCCGACAAGGGCTCCGACAAGGGCGAAGGCTAATGCGTAGGCGGCTGTCCCTTGGGGCCTCGATCCTCTCGATGCTCGCGCTGACGAGTCAGTCGTTCGCTCAGGCCGGCCCGAGCCCTGCGCCCGCCCCCGGTGATGGTGCAGGCTCCGGGACTGGCTCGGCGCCGGAGGCGACTCCTGGAGCCGGTTCGGTCGTGACGACCGGCAATGGCGGCACCATCATCGTG
>Ga0163144_10026221_pt1 | contig 11341 bp, 16 predicted proteins | sample OliLak19BULKMAT1_FD_123175 | JGI IMG/M metagenome (GOLD analysis project Ga0163144, IMG submission 123175) | Freshwater microbial mat bacterial communities from Lake Vanda, McMurdo Dry Valleys, Antarctica - Oligotrophic Lake LV.19.BULKMAT1 | ecosystem: Environmental > Aquatic > Freshwater >... | reverse complement strand
CTTTACAGGAGCCTTCATCCTTTTGGGTATCTTCTTGTAGATCATTAAAGTTCTTAGCTTCTATAGTTTCAAAAACTTCTTTCAGATCCATTTCCCTCTGTAGGGAGCGCATAAGTTGTTTTCTAGACCTTCCACCAGCTCTTTTCATAATTTTCAATTTCTGTAACTCTCTCTGCAAACGCTTTAATTCTTCTTCGAAGTCATTTAGTTTACGTTTGTAGAATCTTTCATCGGAGTTAGCTGCCATAAATAGAGATCCTCCTGTGGGTTAGACTTTAATAATCAATAATGAAAAGTAAAGCATCCTTAAGGTATGTGACCCTAAATGCGAAATGCGGTTAAATATGACTAAATTAGTCGAGAGGTAAACCGTAACTCGTCAACACTTGGACCACATTTGCATTGGTAGCAGTGCCTGAGACACTACCAATTTTATACACGAGCCCTGATCTAAAGCGTTGCGGACGAGTCGAAATAAAGCCTGCACTTGAGCCTGCACGGACAATCCCCCCTTTGGTTTTCGCTGCCTGTTCGTTTACAGCGGTATTCATACGATCAATGATGCTGTCAATTTCAGCACCTGGATTGTATTCTAAAGTCACCGTCTGACCAGAAAATGAGAAATTTGTTTCTGCATAGAGAATACGTTGAGCGGTTAGCCCCCATACTGCCGCAGCCATAATACCCAGACTTTCTAAGGGTACAGGTAAGGTGGACAAATTATAAGCTGTAGGTGGCGTATAAGCATTGATATTACCAATACCTCTCTTTAGATATTCAATAATATCTTCATTGGTATAAGCGTAAACAATACCTAATTTTTTCTGTAATTTATCAATCAACATACGTAAAGACTTCATTAATTGAAAAGTCGAAGAGGAGATAACTTCAATAGCTTGAAGTTCCATATCCTGTGAGCTTTCAGGGAAATCCCTTACTTGCCACATTGCGGTATATTCACCGACAGATGGAAACATAGGTACATCGGTATAATAGACAAACGCATTGTCTCTTTGGACTTCTAAGAGATTATTAGGTGTTGGGACAACAGGAACTGGATAAGTCCAACTAGCTACATGCAATGGGGAAAAGTCACTACCTCTAGGTACAACTTTCACCTTCAAACTATCTGGACGCACAGTATTGGTGAAGGTAATTCTAATACCTTCACCAACGAAAGTTAGCAACTGTTGTAGTTCAGGCTTTTGAGCTGGTACTGCGGTCTCTACTACATCAAACTCAAAAGAGGTCTCAAACTGTCTGAAATTTGCATCGACAATAATAGTTTGAAAACGGTATCTTTTCTGTACGTTTGTGAGGTCAGCATCTTTAGGTACGATCCAACCTACTCTCCAAAAACCTGGAGAACCCGCAGGTACAGCAATACCTTGGTATAAGATCTCACCATTAGGGGCTATAATTCTGTAATTAGGATGAGTCTGAGAATCAACAGGTATTACAGGTTGAGTTTCAGCTTGGTCATAGAAGAACTTAAAGAAAAAAGTCTCAAGTTGCCCACGTTTAAGCACCCTTTGCGTCTCTTGGGTAGTTGCTTGATAGCCTGGGGCTTGAATAGTCATTATTTAATCCTTCTAATTTCTGTACTCCTCGATCACTTTTATTACATCAGCATCGTCATCAGCACAAAAAACCGTTTCGATCAGTGTGTATAAAGGCATCCTAAAAAGAATCGCAAAGTCTTGAGTTTTCTTATTAGAACTTAAACTTTGTGCCTTATATTCACCAATTAATCTTTGGGCATACTCAGTCTTAACTGCTGATTTGAGTCTATTATACGATTCAACATCTTGGGATATATTACGGGGCATTCGTTTTTTTTGTCCAGACGCAAAAGCCCTGAAGTTAAACACAAAGCTCAAAACACTATCTGCATCTTCTATAGATCTTAAATAGGACACCAAAGACTGGGATATAACTCCAGTCTCACTATGGAATTCTTGCGTTATGATACTTTTAGACTTCATAGTTAATGCTGACAGGGTTTTATGGAAAAATGAGCGGCTAGCATTATAATGTTTATCTTTGAAAAATAAGCACCAAGAAGGTGTTTCTTTGCATTGCTCTTTGGTGCGTCTATTTTGATGACTATATTTTCGTTCCATGCTGAGTAAGTAAATAAGAGGAGCTAAGAACACTCCATCTTTATATAAAGTGGAGTATTCATCTTTAGATATGGTGTTTATTCTTATAGTCACTTTACTCCTTAGCGGGAGAACGTGGACGGGAATAGGCACTCAATTTATCCATGAATTTACGAAATTCTTCGTAAATTTCTTTCAGGGCTCCCCAAATATAAACAAGTCTTTGGGCTTGAATACTTGGGTTAGGGACTAAGAATTTGTCTACAATGATATTTAAGCTGTGAACTAGCATGTCGCTGAAAGCTACGAATAGAAACGAAGCTGTACTAAAAGCGCCAATCATTTGGAAAAACTGATCCGAAGTAATATTCAACATATAAACCCTCAAGCTACACAATTTTAATTAGGCTTGATTCGGATAAGATATGTATAATAATCTTGATCGTACTAAAACTTTCCTGTAAATGGGGTAATGATGGCATCAAAACGTGCTTCATGATCAGCAAGCTTTACCCCAATCATTCTCATATCTCCAATTGGGTGCTCTGGAGTTGATTCTGCTAATATCTGCGTGGGATCATTGTAGAATATACCTATCGACTGGGCGAAGGGGTCTAAACCCGATAAACACCCATTTATTACAACATATCCACCGCTATTAAGATTTTGAACTGTGGCAACATGTACATGTCCTACCGAAGTAATAGCTACTTTTTCTTTAACTAAAGTAGAAGTATTAATCAAGTTGACTTGATTGTTTATAGAATTGGTATTGATTGATTTACCTGGGTTACCAACATTGAGAACAGTATCCCCATGCGATTGAAAAACGCTATGTCCTTGTACGTTATAAACTATAAAGGGAGATTCTGGAATTATTATAGCGACATTTTTATATTGAGTTAGGGCATACCTTAATGAGCAATATATCAATGTCTCATAACTATCCCACTTATGCGTAGTCGCTCTTCCTTTATCTGATTTGGTCATGCTCCTACCGTGATTGCCTGAAGTACAAACCACGGTTATTTTTCTAAAGTGTTGTGCTAGATAACTTACAGCTTGGGTAAGGATGCTTAAAGTACCTGCAAATTGTGTAGCGACAAGATCCACAAACCATTCTTGGTTATGGATAACACCTGCGATGATATCTCCATTTATTTGGAGAACAAGATCCGTATCTGCTCTATGCTCAGTTTTATAATGGGCTATTTGTTCCATGTACATTGCAGTGCGTCTAGCTGCAATAGTCCAATTGTATTCATTGATTCCATGCATCTCTTCTTTGGAGATATTTGCCCCATAATGGGTATCGGATAAAGCAGCAATAAGCGTTCGTTTACTTTTGGTTTGCTTATGTTTTTCTTTCAGTGGGGGGTGAGCTTTTAGGGGATTGTCTTTAAGTAGTTCTTTAATAGATTCTAAAAGTTCTTTTTGGACGAATAGAGCTTTACCATGTTCCCGTTCGACTTTGTTAATATGTTGTCGCAGCATCTGGCTACCATATTTAACTTCTATATTGTTCTCAGGTGGGAAATTCATTGCTTTAAGGTTATTAAAACCACCAAGCTTACGCAGTTCCCACTCAGTAATATTTTCTTTGTCTTTAGTTAAAAACTGTGCGAGTGTGACATGACTAACAGGTGTATCTAAATCCTCAGCTACAGATTTTAGACTTTTTACAAATCGGTTATTAAACGCTTCAGACTTGTTAGCCACGGATTCTCCTAATAAATAGAAGGGAGAAAGGAAGATAAACTCTTCCTATCTCCCTTGCCTGTTAGTAACTTAGGCTGCTTTACGTGCTTTTACGAAACGGTTATAAAGACGAGCTTCTTTAAGAGCATCAGTCCAGCTACCGAAACGATTTTCAATTGTGGTCTTAGAGATAAGACCTACTTCTTCATAAGAACGACGGGAAAAAGGTTGCTCATTATTTTCTACAAACACTCTGCGTAGCTCAGCTACGATTTGAGCATTGGTGTACTTCTGAACTACCTTCGTGCCGGTTTTCTTCGCTACTACTGTTTTGCCTGTCTTCTTCGTTGTTTTCTTCGCAACCATGTCTAATACTCCTAACAAAAGTTAATTTTAGAGCTTCTCTGATAAAAGCTCCAACTCACGCTTTAAGGAGAAAATGTAATTTCGAGCATCGGGACCGAAATTACCATCCTCCATCGCAGCTATTTGTTTCTCTAACTCCTTCAGGATGGTCTTAGCGTCTTCTGGGGAGTTAGAGGGGTTAAGATCAAAAGCTATAAAGTTCTCAAGAAGCTCGTCCAACCAAGGACGCTTATTATTAATATCTTTAAGCTTAAGATTTTTAAGTTCTTCATTCTTTAGATCTTGCCAACGAACCGCATCTACGACATCAGCAGCAATAGCATAAGGACTTTTTTCCTCACCGTAATCTTTAGGGATTAAACCCTTTTCTTTCATCTGTTGGATTTGTTGGTTAATTGCAGAATCGCTTACAAGATCTTCGATTTCTTGCCTTGAGAGCTTTGGCAAAACTAACAACTCTTTGTTCGTAGAAGATTTGCCATTTGTAGATTTGGGCTTTACCTTGGATTCCACTTTTGAAGTAGAGCTTTTTGGTGGCTGTTGTAGCATCTGTATTGAGTATCCTTCGTATTTTATGACCAAGCGCATCAATACGCTCAGTCTCGTCATCAGTTAGATCTTCTAATGACCATATCTTGGAGAAGAGAATCTTGTCCTCAGCGGCTAAATGTTCAGCCGCATCCAGATATAATCTACCGAGATCTAACGTAGCCTCAACACCCACGAGTTCATCGCATCCGATTTGTATTTTTGAAAGGTCTATCTTTATTTCTAGTTCAAGGCCAGAGGAAGTGCAAGCCTTTTCTTTAAGCAAGGCAATTACAGATGTCTTCATCGGAGCTGTATCTGTATATCTGTAAGTAGAGAAATATAGCTCAAGAGCTTGGTGGGCAAGGTCGTGGTGATCGTAAGATGGCGGGGCTGACTGCTTTAAAAAGTGAATCGCCTCTTTAAAAGCCGCTTTATAATCTTCAGATTTTACATTTCCGTACACATTCACCTCTCTAGCTTAATCTAAAGAGAGAGGTAAAATTAAGTGTCTTTATTCAAGCTAAGAGAAGCTAAAACTCTAGCTTTTGCATCTGCATTAAGTCCGATGATATTAGCTAATAGTTCATTGGCTCTTCTATAAGCTTCATCGAACTTTTTGCCGACGTTCATGGCAGTTTTCTGTAGTTCTTCAGTTAATTTATCTTGTAGGGGGTTTTCATCTAGGTTCTTAGCGTAGAAACGGAACTCCACCATCATATCAGAAATCATGCCACGGATGGTGGGTTCCACAACCTTCTGAACGATCACTCTGTAAATCTCTTCCTTATCCTTTAACTGGTAAAGCTCCGAGATCACCCCCTTAGTGGAATCTATAAAACCAGTTAAAGCCAAAGAATTTTGGAAAGAAGGATTGTTTCGATAAGTACTTTCCGCTAAAGGCACCAAACTCCAAAGAGTTTTAAGCGACTCTTGCAGTAGTTGCTCAGGGGTTCCCATATCTTGAGTCTCATCCAAAAGAAAAAGGATTTGAGCCTCTTCATAGCCGAACGCCGCAGCCATCTGTGCAGTATTAAAACCATCTTTGTGCATTTGTAAAACCTGCTTTTTTAGGTCAGGTTGTTTGGTTACATCTACACGTTTGATAAGATTAGGCTGCTTAGTCAGAACCTTTTGTTCAGCTACTTTTGTAACAAGATCTAAAATTTGGGAATCTATGTCGTCCATAGTATTAGCCTAGCATATTTTTAAAAATCAAGCACCCTTCTTACGATCTAAGTAGGGGGTATTAATTGCTTCAGTAAAAGCTTTATCTACTATTTTTACATCTCTTAATATTTCAGCATCGGTGGCATCAGATTGGATATCCATATCCACAAACGCCTGTGTTCCACTTGTTCCTACTTCCATTATATCGAGACATTCAAGCTTTCCAGCCAAAGTGTTATTTGCACCAACATCGTTCAAAAGATCACTAATTCTTTTAGCTTTTTTAGTATTATTAAATGCTGCTTCAAAATACAGTACCGGCTTACCGTTATTTTTGTCTAAATCGAAATTTTTAGGAAGTTTTGTATTCAAAGAAGCAATACGCCCAGGCCCCCAATTGGTATCATTATTTTTTACTAATTTTAAAAATGAACCCTTAGGTTGCTTTTTTATATCACCTTTTTCCTTCATGTTCTCTAATTCAGTCCTCAGAGTGCTTATTCTCTTTAGGCTGTTTCTTATGCGATCTAAGCGTTCATCCGTTTCCATTGAATGTTGAGGAGCTTTGCTACTAGGAGTTCCGTCCTTCTTTAAAAGAGAAAGATGATTTTTCTCTTTAAGTAATTTACCTTGTAGATTTTTCTCAGCGGGAGAAACCAAAAATTTAGAAAACTTATCACCACTCTTATTACTCTTCAAATCCTCAATAACCTTCTGATTATTTTCACGCCTAAGGTCAGCTAATTCTTTAGACGAAAGGATCTTAGCTATCACTTCATAGTCCTGGATTAGTTTTTCTGCAAAGCTCATGATTTATGCCTCTTAGAGTGATGCTCTTTATATTCTTTATTATGCTGCTCTACATTTTCAACTCTAGTACCTGTCTCAATTTTATCTGTATTCATAGGGACCTGAGTATTAATCAAATGAGAGCTACGACCACGAATAGCAGACAGAACCCATTTTAAAACCCACATCAAAGGAATAGCATCTAAAACTGGCTTCAACAGAGCCTTCAAAGTAATTAAGAAATTTTTAATATTCCAAACTTTTTTGTATCCCTGCTGCAAAGCAAGTTTCACAAACTTCTCAAGTGGAATTCTAAAGATACCGCCACGGCTAGTTTTGTAAACAACCTCACGGTTAGACGGCAAAACCTTAGTAACTTCAATCGTAGAAGAACCACTACGAAGCTTTAAACCAGGAACTACTTCCCGTTCACGTAATTTAGTTAGGGGAAAAATAGAAGCGGTAACGAGGTTGTTACCCTCAATTACCGCTTCTCTTACAAACTTGGTAGGTGAAAGCTCAGACAACCCAATAGCCGCTAAATGTGCCTCAGCAATTACTAATGCTTGAGACAAATTCTGCGGTTGAGCTGTAAGCTTGACATACATTCATTACTTCACTAACGTACAGAGCTTGTTTAGATCTTCTTCAGAATAACCGTATGCTTTACGATAATATTCTTTCAAAGCTGCCAAGTTAATTCCTGCACCTTTGTCAGCAGCTTGAACCAAACCGTGCATCGATTCAGCAGCGACAGTTGCTTGCTCACCCGTCTTAAAACGAATCTGAGCACCACCAGTGGTCAAACCAATGATTTCACCATGACGTACTTTTCCGTTGTAAGCACATTTTACATGGTCACCAATGGAGTAAGGCACTTCAGCATGAGCAGCGGCGACTCGGTTAAGAGTTAAAGAATTAACACTTGCACCAGTACGGAAACCACGTACTTTGCTACGTTCACGAAGGATGGTGTCGATATCATCTTCTTCAAGACGTTCAATAAACACATTACCTTCAGCACTTTTGCCGACTTTCCAGGTATCTTCCATATTTTCGCCAAGGAACATAGTTCCACCAACGATAGGATTCATTTTGAAACGAACAGTGTCAGAGAATGGACGACGAATAGTAGGAACAGAAACCAAACAAGCAATAGCTTGGAAGTTTGGATAATAACGCATCGAGTTCATATCAATATTAAGACGGGGACGTTGGTCATGGGACTTATAAAGTTCGTTGATAGTTTGAGCAACGATTTCCTTCGAGGGTACCCCATGAAGCTCTTCATCGAACTGAACTAAGATCTCAGCAATTGTTTTATCAGCATTTAATACTTTAAAGTCAGATAATACTAGATCTGATCTCATAGGATTTAGTTTTGCTACTTTTTTGGCAAGCCTATCAATAATTTTGTTTGACATCGAACTCATGTTTATCCCCTCAATGGTGTTATAATATAATTACGAAGGTGTATGTTACACCGAGGTCATACAACTAATCTTATTTAGTACTTAGGCGGTCTTTTTAAAACCCATAGGGGTGCTACCTAGAACCCAATCGACCAATTGCCGTATGAATTTTGCTCTACTTTGGGGAGATTCATATTCCATACTTCTAATAAAATCGATGAAATCTAAGTCTAAATTCTTCTCAATAAGCAAAATTGGAGGAGGTTTAAGCTGGTAACAGTTGTACGTACAATAACCAAACCCTGGAGGTAACATACTATCGGGATAGTACAATTTATCTTCTGCATTACCACAAACCGCACATTGCCTGTAAAGAACAGGATCTAACTGATGCTTCTTCAAGGAAACAATCGCATCCTCAGCAAAGATAGAGAACAAAGATACGTAGAAAGCATTATTTATACCTTCCACCTGAGAAACCGTGAGATCAAAGAAATCAGCAGCTACCTTGATCTTCTTTTCAGAACTGAAAGCTTGGAAGTCATGCTCGTTCTTTAAAGCTTGAGGTTTATTGCGGATAGACTCAGCATAATTTAAAAAACACCTCTTATGCAGTCTGCCAGCAGCATTATCATTCAAATTATAGTTGCAAGAGCCAACCTCGCAAGACCTCTTAAGCTCTAAACCTATATATGGACATTTGAACTCTTTAATTGGAATCACGTTGTCATTCCTCAAAAGTTTAACCCCTCAATTTTACAGTTAATTCCTAAGTATTTTCGGAAATACCAAAAAGCCATCGCAGTTGAATCCTGCAAATGAATAGCTTTTTTCTTCTTAGACTCTTCATCTGCATTACATTCATAGTGGAACTCCCACCAATTCTCGTAACGCTTACTGGGGGCTTTATAGAGTTTGTTGTATTTCTTTAAATTTACTTTCCACTGAGAAGCAGTGATTAACTTTGGATTACCATAAGTCCAATGGCTGTACCAGATTCCGAGCGTTAGTGGAATAAATTCAGCATGTCTAGCTGCGAACCCACGAGCAATAAAGCGTTCAGCCACAAAGTCAAATCTGCCTTGGTAACGATCTGTTAAAGTTTTCATGAACTCAAAGGTAGGTTTTAGATCAATATTAGCTAGATCTTCTAATATTGGAACAAACCCACATTCTAGGACAGTATATAAATCATTTTTAAGTGTACTTACTGTATAAGCCCAAGTCGTAGACTTAGCACCTGGGTCCATAGAAAGTACAAAATTTGGTTGTGACATTACATGAGTATATACAGATATGTAAACCTAGCAAAGTATTTAAGGAACAAATGTTAAAATTTGTGCAGGATTTAAATCAGTTGAGGTATCTGTATCTGTAACTTTTAAAACTCCACGAGTTACATAGTCAGCTAACAAAGCAGCGAGCCTCCCAGCGGAATAATCTGTAATTGTAACATTTCCAAAAACTCCAAAGGACTCTCTAGTGAAGAGTAAAGGTCGTCTATGAGAAACCATGGCGGTGGTTTGATTAACTCCCATGTCACCAATAGTTTCAGAGTTCAAAGCGTAAGCTTGATATAGCAGATAAACCATGTTCATCCCAGTCGGTCCAATACCGACACTAACCTTCTTTAGACTGTCAATTGGTAAAGAAGCAAACATTGGATAGGTATCGTCTATAGAAATTCGAATCATAAAGCCTCAAGTCTTGAAGATTAGATATACAGATAATCTAAATGTCTTCTTTATCGAAACCCCTAGCTAAAGCTAGGGGGATATAAGCAGGCACTAAACAAATAATAAGTATGTATCAAAGCTAACATTATATCTAGGAAAACTAATGGCGTTACGAGATCCAAGAACTAGAAGTTCTGAACATTTACATCCTAGAAATCCTTCGCCTACAGGCAGTAGATCGTTTGGAGATCCCACGGACATGGCTGTTGATGTTTATAAACAAACAGCAGTAGAGATGCTCATACCCGCCGTTGCAAATCGCACTCGTAACGCAATTTCTGTTGATGGAAGACAAGTTTTCCTTTACCAACGTCTTCGCAGTGGTCGTCGCTGTGCTTGTTGGGTAGGTGCAAATTCAACACCCAATGCCGACTGCTTGATCTGTCTTAATACCGGATTTTCGGGAGGGTACTACAAATGGGGTACAGATCATTACCTCTTTGATCCTTCCAGACAATGGTTTGGGGTGAATGTCTTAGTCAATCCTCTTTTAGGAACTCCTCCTTGGTTTTCTTTAGAATCTGGGGCGGTGTCGGGGTATGTTGAATGGCATGAGTATATGCTTAGGGGTACCTATTATGGAATAGACGCTTCTAGGTTTGAGTATCGTAGAAATAGTGGTCAGGTTGAGTTTAAGTTTAAGTTAGACGGTACTGATCCTAATTTTATCCCTTATACTGAGGCAGCGTTTAAAGAGAGGGTTTTGATAGCTGGTACGGCTAAATTTACTTTTAGAGTATATTTAAAGAGAGCGGTAGATTCTGATCCTTCCCCTATGTTTCTTTATTTCATGTTTAGGTTGCTTACGACTAGTCCTGATGCTCCTATCCTTATAGTGGATATTCCTAGACGCCAAGAATCAAATGTTTTAGCTGAGTTTGGTGTTTTAGAAACTTTGAATCAGATCCAGATGGCTTTCTCGGATGAAGTTAAAAGAATTAATTTAGAAGATGTAGTCATTAGACTATTTGATATGACCCGTTGGAAGGTGATTGAGGCGAGTCCTAACGATCCGCAGAACATTTTGACCTCCCACGATATCCAAGTTCGAAAAGCTTATGAGGATGAAGGTATAAATCGGATAATCCTTTAAGGGAGAGACATGAAGAATGTTGTGATCTTGCTTGAGAAGGGCGATCTTTTAGTTCGCACAGTACATATAGATGCCAACACTGTTCAGTGGGTTGATGGAGAAAGAGAACTCTGTGACGTTTTAGGTATGGGTTTTAAGGTAAGAAAAGAGAACAATTTGAAAAATGCTTTAAAAACCCTTGAACATCTTAGAGATGATGTTTGCTACGGATATAAGCCAACTGGGAATGAATTGCTGGATCTAATTAAGTTACTAAGAGAGTATTGAAATCATGTTTAAGACAAAATTCCTAACAGAAGCCGACTTCAAAACCGCTAAGGTAGTTTTCTTAAAAGAAAGCAACCCAGAGCTTGTTGACTCCTATCTCGCTACTTTTAAGAAAATTAAAGACAAAAATCAAATAAAAGATCTAGAAGCTAAAGATATCGATAAATGGGCAAAAAAAGG
>Ga0163144_10026220_pt1 | contig 11341 bp, 13 predicted proteins | sample OliLak19BULKMAT1_FD_123175 | JGI IMG/M metagenome (GOLD analysis project Ga0163144, IMG submission 123175) | Freshwater microbial mat bacterial communities from Lake Vanda, McMurdo Dry Valleys, Antarctica - Oligotrophic Lake LV.19.BULKMAT1 | ecosystem: Environmental > Aquatic > Freshwater >... | reverse complement strand
TGCCTTTGCTTTTAATTGCAACTCTTATTTTATATCAGTCATTTCCAAGAGCTGTGCCGGCATCGAACATGCGGGGAACACTATGTATTAAAAGAATAATGACAAACACGAATACGCAAGATGAAGGTATAATTGAATGTATACATATTCATTGAGCTTGTTTTCCTGTACAAGAAAAACAAAAATCGCTTTAAAAAATTCATGAATGAAAAATGCTCATCATTAAGAGACCATGTCTCAGAGCAAAAGCTGGAAGCAGGAAGGATTCTAATTGAGGCGAATCAATTTCATTTTGGCAAGGGGGCAAACATTGATACTTCGTTTTTATAAGCCAAATTGCTTATACATTCAATGCTTACCCCCTGTTCTTTTCTTCCACTTATTAGATGGGTAAAACCTTGTGCAAATGAGGAAATATATCTACAAAATGTTTTTTTGCTTTCTTGCAAATAATGAAATTTCCTCAAATGGTATTTAGATCAAATTGATCCTGTATAAAAGCAACGTATTATTCTGTTTCAGTATCTGTACGTACCGTTTTTGTTACGGTAACTCTATCAGTATTTGTGGAATTGCTGCTGTTTCCACGGATCAGGGCTACCAATAGTAAAATAAAGACAACTCCTCCTACAACCCATACCCATGGCTCTGTATACCATTCGTTTGTAACAGTAGAAGTGGTGGTAATCTTTGTTTTAGTCGTGTCTTGTGCAAACAGTATTGTTTGATAAAAGCTTACTGCCAGTAATAGCAAAAGGGCCTTATATCTTATTTTAACTAGCTCTTTCATAATCTGAATTTTTGATGTTTAATAAAAAAGTGAATAATTCGATTGTCTGCATGAATTCTTTCAAGAACTGAACCAATTTTAGAACTTGAAACTGATTTCAACTCATCATAACACTTTTATGTAAAAAGGGAATTACTGCAATAAATTGCCCTAAAGTTTTAAGAATAAACATGTTGCGGATTTACAGGCCCACGCAAACAACATCAATTCAGCGATATGTTTATTTCCTAACATCTGTTTTTCATGAATGGTTTAAATTCGCAGCATGATCCACAATTTCAACGCAGGTCCATCCATTTTACCAAAGGAGGTTTTTCTGCAGGCAAGTGAAGCAATTCTTAATTTTAATAATAGTGGTTTATCAATTTTAGAGATCGGCCACCGCACTCCTTTGTTTGAAGATGTAATGAGTGAAGCAAGAGGGCTGGTAAAAGAATTGATGAGGTTGGATGATGAGCATGAAGTATTGTTTCTTCATGGGGGCGCTACTACACAATTTATGCAGGTGCCCATGAACCTGCTCAATGAAAACGAAGTGGCTGCTTATACTGAAACAGGTACATGGGCAGTGAAAGCTATTAAAGAAGCAAAGCTTTTTGGTCACGTAGAAATTGTGGGTTCATCTAAAGAAACCAACTATACAAGCATGCCTGCCAACATGATTGTTCCGCCAACAGCAGCATATTTACATATTACCAGCAACGAAACCATTGCAGGAACACAATGGCATCAACTGCCATATGATTGTGCAGTGCCATTGGTTGCAGATATGAGCAGTGATATTTTAAGCCGTGTACTGGACTTCAATAAATTCGACTTGATTTATGCAGGCGCTCAGAAAAATATGGGTGCTGCAGGTGTAAACCTGGTGGTTATCAATAAAAATATACTGGGTAAAGTTGAACGCAGCATTCCAACCATTCTTGATTACCGTAATCATATCAAAGAAGCAAGCATGCTCAACACGCCACCTGTATTTGCGGTGTATGTAGCCATGCTCACATTGAGATGGTTAAAAGAACAGGGTGGAGTTGCAGCCATAGAAAAGATCAATAATGAAAAAGCCGAACTGTTGTATACAACATTAGAAAAAATTCCTTTCATCATTTTACCTGTTGCAAAAGAAAACAGGAGTAAAATGAATGTTGTGTTTACTATGAATGATGAACAATTGGAAAAAGACTTTTTACAGGCTTGCAAAGACAATAGCATGTATGGAGTGAAGGGACATCGGAGTGTGGGTGGGTTCCGCATCAGCCTGTACAATGCATTGCAAATGGACAGCTTACAGGCAATGGTTTCACTCATCAACGACTTTGCGCAAAAACAAGGCTGATAAGGGTTCGGCAATAAAACCCCGGCTCCCCCAAAAAATCCTTTTCTTTGCAGCCGGTTAGTAAGAAAAACATTATGGCTACAATAGTTCCTTTTAAGGCGTTGCGACCGCAGGCACAGTTTGCAAAACAGGTGGCCGCCCGCCCCTACGATGTGTTAAACACTAAAGAAGCAAAAGAAGAAGCACAGGGCAATCCTTATTCTTTTTTACATATCACCAAACCGGAAATTGATCTGCCAGAAGATATCAATCCTTATGCAACAGAAGTGTATGCAAAAGCAAAAGAAAACCTCCATGCATTTATGCAGCGGGATGTGTTCTTCCGTGAAAGTAAGGCCTGTTATTATATTTATCAATTGGTGATGGCCGGAAGAAGTCAAACAGGGTTGGTTTGTGCAAGTGCTGTGAAAGATTATGAAAAAGATGTGATCAAAAAACATGAATTCACCAGACCTGAAAAAGAGAACGATCGTATCAATCATATTAAAATAAGTGGCGCACAAACAGGGAATGTATTTCTTGCATACCGTGATGTGGAAGAAATAAATAATCTCATTGCCAAATGGAAAGCAGATAAAAGCCCGATTTATGATTTTATTGCAGAGGATGAAATTCAACACAGCATCTGGATAGTGAATGATGATGCAACCATTAAAAGCATCTCTGCAATTTTTAAAAAACAGGTACCTCATACCTATATTGCTGATGGTCATCACCGTGCAGCATCGGCTGCCAAAGTGCATGCTGCATTGGGTGAAGCTGCTACACAGGATAGTATGTATTTTTTAACGACTCTTTTTCCTTCGAGCCAATTGCAGATACTGGATTACAATCGTGTGGTAAAAGATCTCAACGGCTTATCATTGAATGAGCTGATTGAAAACCTGTCGGCTGATTTTGATTGCAGGATGATTGGTAAAGACCCCTTCAAACCTAACCAGCAGCATGTGTTTGGGATGTATGCTGATGGCAACTGGTATCAGCTAACTGCAAAAGAAGGAACCTACAGCCAAGACCCCATCGGAGTGTTGGATGTAACCATCCTTTCAAATAATATTTTAGATAAACATCTTGGCATAAAAGATCAGCGAACAGATAAGCGGATTGATTTTGTTGGTGGCATTCGTGGATTGAGCGAATTACAAAAGCGTGTTGACAGCGGCGAAATGAAAATTGCGTTCAGTTTATATCCTGTTACCATGGATCAGTTGTTTAATATAGCCGACAGTGGCAATGTAATGCCACCCAAGAGTACCTGGTTTGAACCCAAGCTGAGAGATGGGTTGCTCACACACCTTATTTACAATGAATCACAATAAAATCAAAATATGACAGGGGCGCACATCCATACGCCTCTTTTTGATTTACTTTTGAACCTGATATGAATAAACTACTATTTTCCCTCGGTCTTCTTTTTATTTCAACTGGCGCATTTGCGCAGGAACCCGATGCAGCACAGTTGCACGAAACAGCCAAGCAGTTTATGCGTAGCGGCGATTGGGCTAATGCAGTGTTAGTGCTCAATAAAGCCCTGACAAAAGAACCGGATAATATTGCCATTCAAAAAGACTTAGCACTCACCTATTATTACCAGCGTGATTTTGCCAAAGCAAAAGCAACCATCAAACCATTGGTTGAGCGGGAAGATGCAGATGTACAGGTGTACCAGATTGCCGGGAATATTTACAAAGCATTACAGGAAGCAAAAGAGGGCGAAAAAATGTATCGCAAAGCCATTAAAAAATATCCCAACAGTGGCGCCTTGTATGCAGAGTTTGGCGAACTGTTGTGGATGATGAATGAAAACTTTGCATGCATTGAACAATGGGAGTTAGGCATTAAAACCGATCCCAGTTATGCAGGTAATTATTATTATGCATCACGCTATTATTTTTTCACAACAGATAAAGTGTGGGCCCTGATCTACGGCGAAATTTTTGTGAACATTGAAAGTTACAGCAGCAGAACAGCCGAGATCAAAAACCTGTTGCTTGATAGTTATAAAAAATTCTTTGTAGTTGACCCCAAAGCCAAGCCAACCAAAAATAAAAATGAATTCACCGATGCATTCATGGCAGTAATGAACCAGAACAGCAGTGTTATCAGCAGTGGTATTACTACTGAAACATTAACCATGTTGCGTACAAGATTCCTGCTCGATTGGAATAAACAATATGCTGCTAAATTTCCATTCCGTTTGTTTGAACACCAAAAACAATTATTGCAGGAAGGAATGTTTGATGCTTACAATCAATGGATCTTTGAAGCGGCCGGCGATTTAGCAAAGTATGATAGCTGGACAAAACTGAATACAGAACAGTACAATGAGTTTACGAGGTTTCAAAAATCAAAAATATTTAAAGTACCTGCAGGACAATATTATAAATCTGCAAACTAATAAAGAGTTTATCCCGCTTCTAAAGCGGGATTTTTTTTCAGTGCCATTGCTTAATTCTCCTTAACTTCCTGAAGTAAACAGGCCTCCTGTTATTAATTGTTTATTTAATTGCATGCTATATGGAACCAAAACGATTATTTGATTGTATTGAAGTACAATTAAATCAATTTCCCAAAGAAGATATGTTTGCCGCTAAAGAAGATGGCATTTGGCGCAAATACAGTACAAGCGAAGTAAAAGACATCGTTGATAAACTGGCGGCAGGTTTAATTCATTTGGGCGTAAGCGCCAATGATATGAGTATTGAAAAGAGGGACAAGATTGCCCTCATCAGCAATAACCGCCCCGAGTGGGTGTTCCTTGACCTGGCGGTACAAAAAGTGGGAGCCGTGCTTGTTCCCATCTATCCAACGCTCGCCATCAATGAACTGGAGTTTGTATTGAATGATGCTGAAGCAAAACTGGTATTTGTAAGTGATAAGGAATTGTTTGATAAAGTGCAGATTGCAAGAGCTAAAGTTCCGAGTGTGCAGGCCGTGTACACCTTCAATTACCTGCAACCATCCCTGCATTGGAAAGAAGTGCAGAGCAAAGCAACCGCTGCTGATTATGAAAAGGTTGCTGCCGCATCAGAAAAAATAACGAAGGAAGATCTTGCAACCATCATTTATACATCAGGTACTACAGGAACACCCAAAGGTGTAATGCTGAGTCATAAAAACATCCTGAGTAATATCCAGAACAGCAATGAAATCTTTCAGCAATTCTTAACAGGGAACGACAGGGCCTTGAGTTTTCTACCACTCAATCATATTTTTGAAAAGATGATCACCTATCTGTACCTGTACAATGGTGTGTCTATTTATTATGCAGAAAGTTTAGAGAAGATTGGTGATAATTTAAAAGAAGTACAACCTTCTGTTTTTTCAACAGTGCCCCGTTTGCTGGAGAAAGTATACGAACGCATCATGGGCAAAGGGCAGGAGTTAACAGGGATTAAGCGTAAATTATTTTTCTGGGCTGTTGATGTTGCCAGTCATTACGATGTAAATAAAAATTTAGGTGTATGGTATAATTTAAAATTAGCCATCGCTAATAAACTTGTGTTTAAAAAATGGCGTGAAGGGTTGGGCGGAAAAGTAAAAGCCATTATTACAGGTGCTGCCGCCTGCCAGGTGCGATTGTTACGGGTGTTTACTGCAGGCAAATTAGTGATCATGGAAGGATATGGTTTAACAGAAACTTCTCCTGTTATTTCCGTGAACCAGTTTATTGAAAAGGGGCGGAGCTTTGGAACCGTTGGTCCTGTGATAAAAGGAGTGGAGCTGAAGTTAGAACCGGATGGAGAGATCTGTTGCCGTGGCGATAATGTGATGATGGGTTATTACAAACGCCCCGATTTAACGGCTGAAGTAATGGATAAAGATGGATTCTTCCACACAGGTGATATTGGTATTTTGGTTGATAATAAATTTTTAAAGATCACCGACCGTAAGAAAGAAATTTTTAAAACAAGTGGCGGTAAATATGTTGCACCACAACCTATTGAAAATAGAATGAAGGAAAGCAACTTCATTGAACAGATGATTGTAGTTGGCCCAGAACGCAAATTTGCAGGTGCTTTAATTGTTCCATCGTTTGAAAATTTAAAAGTATGGGCCAAACAAAATAATATCAGCTTTGGAACCATCCACGATCTTGTGCGGAACCCCGCTGTGCTGGAAATGTATAAACGCATTGTAGAAGAATACAACCAGCAGTTTAATCATGTGGAGCAGATCAAAAAATTTGAACTCTGTCCCACAGAATGGACGGTTGATGGTGGTGAGTTAACACCCACACTCAAACTGAAACGCAAGGTGATCATGGAAAAGTATAAAGATGCTATTGAACGCATTTATGATTAAGAAAAAAGCCTCCTGCTAAAACAGGAGGCTTTTTTTGAACCACAAACTTTTTTCACAAACTCAAATCCTTTTATCTTCGCAACATGCTTCCAAAATACAAACGCATCCTTCTCAAGCTTTCCGGGGAATCATTAATGGGCGATAAGAACTTCGGAATGGACTCCACCGTTATTTCACAATATGCAAAAGACATCAAGAGTATTATTGAATTAGGTGTACAGGTAGCCATTGTTATTGGCGGAGGAAATATTTACCGTGGTATGAACGAAGCAGAAACAGGCATTGAACGGGCTCATGGCGATTATATGGGTATGCTGGCCACCGTCATCAATGGCATGGCTTTGCAGGCAGGGCTTGAAAAAGCCGGTGTGTACACCCGTTTACAGAGCGCCATTAAAATGGAACAGATTGCAGAACCTTATATCCGCCGCCGTGCCATCCGGCATTTAGAAAAAGGAAGGGTGGTGATCTTTGGTGCAGGTACAGGTAATCCTTACTTCACGACCGATACAGCCGGATCATTACGTGCCATCGAAATCAATGCTGATGTGATTTTGAAAGGAACAAGGGTAGATGGTGTTTATACAGCCGATCCGGAAATAGACCCCACTGCTACAAAATTTGAAAGCATCACTTTCCAGGAATGTTTAACTAAAAATTTACGGGTGATGGATATGACAGCATTCACACTTTGCATGGAAAACAATCTCCCTATCATTGTTTTTGATATGAACAAACCCCTCAACCTCAAACGTGTTGTAACAGGCGAAAAGGTTGGCACAATGGTGAATGGATAAGTGAACTATACACAAACAGCGAATGTTTGGGGATAAAATTTTCAAATTCATCATTTAATGCTCTGCTTTAGAAGCTAACTTTCAATTGCAAATTGTTGTAGATTTTTTGCAAGTCTAAAACGTCCTTCCCATGCCCATCACTCTTCTTGATATCCAGATTTCCATTGCTGAAATTATTTTGTTTCAGGCCGGTGCTCTTGCACTGGGCTTTGTTATTCATTATTTCTGGAGCATCCGGAATGGCAGCCAGTTTGATCAGGAAATTGATGTAGAGAAATATGAGAAAGAAGCACATGATTGGCGCATGAAGTATTATAACAACCTGGAGCAACAAAAAAATACTGCTGATCATTTGCAAAAAGAATTGGAACATACAAAAGATAATGAACGGATTTTGTTGGAAGAACTCGAAGAAACAAAAGCCATGAACCAGCAACTGTTGCAGCAAAAAAGAGAAACCCCCGCAACTGCTGTAAATGCTGCGTCTGAAGTATCGCCTGCTGAATATCTTGCACAACTCAAATCGGCACAAGACCATTTATCGCAACACAATCAGAATATTTCCAAATTATTGAGCCAGGTTGATTTGCTGGAAAAAGTGGAACAGCAACATCAAACAACCTTGCAGCAAAACGAGCAGTTAAGGGAGCAGCTGCAACTGCTGCGCAAATCAGTAACAGAAAAAGAAAGTGAATTAAACATTATTCGCCAGCAAACAGTATTAACCCAGGAAATGAAGAACAGGTTGGAAACAGCTTATGAGGAGTTCGACGAAATACAATCCAAGCTGGTGAAGGTAGAACAACAGTTGTCCGTTCCTCAAACTCACTCCCTGCATTACGAAGAGCTGGAGGAAGCCAATCATTCATTGTCGGTTGAAGTGAATGATATGCGGATGAAGCAACGGGAACTGGTTGAAGACAACTCCAGGCTTTCGCAGTTTGTTACTGAAATGGAAAGTAAATTGAAAGAAGCCAACATGCAACGGCAGCAGCTCAGCAAGCGGAATGATTTCCTGGAAGAGTTGAATAAAGATCTGCAGCATGTAAGTGATCATAATAGAAAATTAGAGTCGCAGTTAACACGCCTCAGCGAAATAGAAAAAATGCTTACACGCATTTCTACCGGGCAGGGCCAATAATACCATCTAAGATTTATAAAGTAGTTCAAAAGACTACGCAGAAATCTTAGATGGTATTATGCCGAAAGAAAGCTGTATTGAACTATAAGTATTTAACATTGGTATGAGTTGATGATTGTTTGCCATTGTTCATTTAGCTTTGATGCTGATTAAAGCAGTTCAAAACATGACTTCCATTGCAGATATCCGAAAAGAATATTCACTCACAACATTGAATGAAACTGATGTTGATGCTTCACCATTTGTACAGTTTGGAAAATGGTGGCAGGAAGCTTTGACATCGGATATTGATGAAGTAAATGCTATGACGCTGGCAACAGCCTCTTTGGATGGGGTTCCGTCTGCAAGAATTGTTTTATTAAAAAGCTATGATGAAAAGGGGTTTGTGTTTTTCAGCAATTACGAAAGTTATAAAGGGCAGCAGTTGGCTGAAAACCCAAGAGCATGTTTGCTTTTTTTCTGGAAAGAACTGGAACGGCAGATCCGCATTACAGGAATGGTTGAAAAGATAAATGCACAGGAAAGCGATGAGTACTTTTTATCACGCCCGGCAGGTTCACAAATTGGGGCATGGGCATCGCCACAGAGCCATATCATTGCAAACCGCACATGGTTAGAAAATAAAGTAAAGGAGATAGAACTGAAATTCAGCAATGAGTCATTAACACGTCCGGCAGTTTGGGGTGGTTATTGTGTAAAGCCCGTGATCATTGAGTTTTGGCAGGGACGCAGCAGCAGGCTGCACGATCGGCTTCAGTATACTTTACAGGAAAATGGAAGCTGGGTCATTGAACGGTTAGCTCCCTGAAAGAAAAAGGATGAAGCATTTCATTTAATGAAACAGTTCATCCTTCTTTATTCATGTTGAGTTATGCTTTCTTTTCAGCTTTTGCAGGAGCAGCTTTCTTTACCCCTTTTGCCGGGCGGCTTTTACCAAACGAACCTTTAAAGCGTTTTCCTTTTGCTGTTTTTTTATCACCTCTTCCCATAATACTGTGTATTTATTGTTTAATTTAAAATGAAGGTAGCAGAATTATACCGAATGTACATTACAGGCATACCAAATTGTTTTCTGTCGGTATAATACCATCTAAGATTTCCACGCAATCCTTCGAATTCAGTAAATCAAGATGGCATTACTGCTGTTGCACAAAATTGAACACAAAAAAAGCAAGAAACAACCGTTCCTTGCTTTTTTGTAAGAATGTCAGTAATCAAAGCTTACCTGCTAATTCTTTACCAGCTTTAAACTTGGCAACTTTCTTTGCTTTAATTTTAATGGTTGCACCAGTTTGTGGGTTACGACCTGTACGTGCAGCACGTTTGGTAACAGAAAATGTTCCGAAACCAACCAAGGTAACTTTACCGCCACCTTTTAATGTTTTGGTAACAGCTTCAATAAAAGAATCTAATGCAGCATTTCCTTGAGTTTTTGAAAGACCGGCATCGTCGGCAATCTTTGCAACTAATTCAGCTTTGTTCATAGTGAGATTTTTTAAGTGAAACAAATATAGATGCTTTTGCATTGCAACAAATTTTTTTTGTAGAAATTTTTTAAAAAAAATCAGCTAAAATCCATATGGGACAAGGGTTGTAAAGGCAATTCAAAAAAAGAAGACGGGTGCCGGAAAATAGTTGTATTCTGAAACCCTTTGCTGTAAAGCGTTTCAGGGAATGTCTTTTGAAAATCAAGCCTGTTAAGGGTTCTAAAAGAATGTACAATTTATAAATGAAGGAAAAAGTAAAATTATTTCTTATCCACAATTAGTTAATAACTTCCATAAGGCTGCGGAATGAAATGAAGCGATTGCCCCATTTATCCAATCCTTTTTGCCTTAGCAGGGGAGCAAATGTCTCAATATAATTTTCCTGTTGTTCTTTGTTTTCTGCAAAATATTGCGCTATATAAGTGGGTCCTTCTTCCTCATCCGTTTCAAGCAAACGCAGCAATTGTGATTGTATAAAACAACCTGTGGCAAGCACTTCGGGCATATGTTCTCCCTGCATCCATTGTACCCATTGCTCATGAATACTCCAATCTATTTTTGAGGTAACATTATAGATGATCACTTTACTTCAAATTTTAATTCAAGAAAAACAGGGCAATGATCACTATGTTTTATATCGGGAAAAATATCTGCATCTTTTAAATTCTCACGCAACGGTTCTGTTACACTGATATAGTCAATGCGCCAACCTTTGTTGTTTAACCGAACACTCGGGAAACGCTGGCTCCACCAGCTGTAGCGATGTGGCTCAGGATGAAATTCACGAAATGTATCTACCCACCCACTATTAAAGAATTTCGTCATCCATTCTCTTTCTTCAGGTAAAAAACCACTTGATTTCTTATTGCCTTTGGGGTCATGAATATCAATTTCATGATGGGCAATATTGTAATCGCCGCAAAGAATAAGTTTGGGATGTTTATTTTTTAACTCATTGAGCCATTTAAAATATTCATCCAGCCATTGGTACTTAAAGGTCTGGCGTTCATTACCACTGGTACCGCTGGGGAAATAAGTATTAATCAAACGAATGTCACCAAAATCCAACTGTATGACCCGGCCCTCATCATCACTGGGCCCGTGCCCATGACCATATGTAACTTCATCAGGTTTTATTTTGCTAAAGACAGCTACACCACTGTAGCCTTTTTTTTGTGCGCTGAACCAGTAATCATGATAGCCCAGATCGTTAAATAACCTGAGGTCCACATCTTCTTTTTGTGCTTTGGTTTCCTGAATACAAATGACATCAGCAGGATTTGTTTTCAACCAATCAATCAATCCTTTTTTGATGGCCGCACGGATGCCGTTTAAATTATAAGAGATGATACGCATTGTAATTTTATTCTGTAACGAAAATAAGAAAGGCTGATAGTAATAAGCCTGACTTCAGGGCAAAAGATAAATACAATTTCAGAGAACAGCAAGTGCGTTAATAAAAAAAAGCGCTGATGTTGTATCAGC
>Ga0163144_10026217_pt1 | contig 11342 bp, 11 predicted proteins | sample OliLak19BULKMAT1_FD_123175 | JGI IMG/M metagenome (GOLD analysis project Ga0163144, IMG submission 123175) | Freshwater microbial mat bacterial communities from Lake Vanda, McMurdo Dry Valleys, Antarctica - Oligotrophic Lake LV.19.BULKMAT1 | ecosystem: Environmental > Aquatic > Freshwater >... | reverse complement strand
TGGTACGCTGTTTGTAGGTCCGGGTGCACCAATATACGCGGGTATGATCATCGGCCTAAATTCTCGTAGCGATGACCTCGAAATGAACGTCTGCAAAGAAAAACATCTTACCAACATGCGTAGTAAGGCGTCTGACGGCACAGTGCAACTTACTCCTCCAGTAATCTTTAGCCTTGAACAGTGCATAGACTTCATCGAAAACGATGAGCTTCTAGAAGTAACTCCAAAGTCACTCCGTCTACGCAAAAAAGAACTCGACCACAACAAACGCAAACGCGCAGCAAAATAACCTAGAATAACAATCCAATGAGTAATAAACGCTCTCCGAAACTTAGTTTTGAATTTGAATACCCGAGCATTGAACGGCTAAGTAAAAAAACAGTAAGTGAACTAATAGAACTAGAGCGAACAGCTAAGCCCCTACCATACAAAGTCCCCTACAGTGAACGACCCGGAAGGTTTCGCCAATTCCCCAACTGGCGCACTCAGTGCCAAGTTGAAGTTCAAGATCCAGAGTTTGGTCTAGAAGATAGACTTTCTAGAACATACCGCACCCCAAACTGGCATGTTGACGCAGGGGCAGCGAGTGGATATAACGTCACCATGTCAGCGTCTAGGCATCCTACGTTATTCGCCATGGGAGAATTGATAGTTTGCTCAAGATACTATGGATCAAATATGGCCCAATTTCAGAAACTTGATCAATCGCCTCGCCGTACAGATGTAGGCATCAATACCGACGACATCCTTTCGATACTATCTTTAGAGGTTGGTGATGATTGGGTTGAGGAAGCAGTATTGAGTGGACAGACTCAGATTTCTGAGCATGCACAGTTTATCGGTGGTTCGTACGTACAGGCAATGCCTTTTACGATGCAAAGAGGGCAATTATGCCAAACACTACATAAATCAGCAACAGTTCCAGAAGACCACGACTTTGTACATAAAGTTTTCTTTAGATCAATTACAAGGGTAGAATAATGGTATGCAAGATTTAAGTAGCAAATCGTTAAAAGACAAGTTGGGGCTCATCGATCAGATGAGCACGTATTTCCTGCGTGCTCCTCAAGAATATTGGCAAGAACTTGGTTTTAAACAAGCGCCTTACGACGACAACAGTGGTGAGTACGATTTTATCCACGCATTCTTTACGTCAAAGATAGAGATGTCTAATTTTGCAGACATCCTGATAAGCAAGCTAGCATTTGACGGAATGATGTGGATTTCGTGGCCAAAACTGTCTTCACAGTCAGACATCACCGAGCAAGACATACGTGGTGTGTTTGCACCTTTTGGTTTATCCAAAAAAGACGATTGTAGTGTGACTAAGGATTGGTTGGGTATTAAGCTTGTGTGGCAAAAAGGGTTAAATCAATACCCGCCGGCGGGTACGCCGTAGTATTGATCAAGGGTTTGTCCTGACCCTTGAATTGCTGTCGCTACAGAGTTGCCGACGTAGCGTAAGTGCCATGGTTCGTATTGGTAACCCGTTAGTGCCTGTTTTCCTTCTTCGTATCGAATAATGAAACCATAGCTGGAAACATTCGTTTTTAACCATTCACCGAATGGGGTATTGCCAAAGCATATTTCTAAATCACAGCCACCACCACCTACATCCACAGCTAGCCCAGTTTGGTGCTCGCTGTGGCCTGGCCGTGCGCTAAACGTATCTGCCTGTGCTTGACCATATTGATTAACATACCCGTTATAGGTGTTTACCTGCGTATTATACGACCGATATGAGCTTATTATCTTTACACCGAGCCCAGCAGACTCGGCTGAAGTTAAAAGAGTCTCTAGCGCGCTAGCCGCTTCAGGACGCATGCTCGCACCACGCACACCTGTCAGGGTGGGTACATAATCATTCGGTAGTTTGTTCTTTTTGTTAACCACCACAGTGATGTTACTCGCCTGATCTGCAGTGAGTGTGACTGGACTATTGTTTGCTTCTTGGGTCGGTGCAGGTACTTGCATCGGGTCTTGAGTTACTACTAGTTCCACAGGCTGTTCGACTGCTTTTTTTGGGAATTCACCAGGTGCAAGTTCGACGGCCACTTGGTTTGGTGATTTTTCGATATTCTTCCATACTACTATACCAACCAGCACCATAACTACGGCTACTATGCCGACTACAATCGGGCTTACCTTGCTTGTTCGTATTTTTTTATTTCTATGTAACAACATACATCTTATCCTACCATACCGTAGCTGTTAATCTGGTGGTGTGCTGCTAAATGCAATCCGGTCAAGGATTTCACCTTTCATATCCATCATCGTGCCGGGAGTGATCACAAACTCACCGTAGCGGGTGTTGACGGCATCCATCGCATCACTTAGCCGCCTCGTAGTTTCCTGGGACCTATACTTAGTTTGAAATATCTCCTGTTTTTTAAAGTATTTTGGAGCACTCGAGAGGTTAGATTCTAGAAGTTGGGATTTAGAATCCTCAGAACTTCTATTTTCTAGCTTCTCACTTCTATATTCTGGTCCATCAAAGATGCTTAATTGCTCCGGGTCCCATGGCTCTAGATCATAGACCGTGACGGCCATAATCTTTACGTTGTCGGCTATCTCTGCTTTTGCGAGCAAATATTTGCCCGCCTCGTAGATGTCGCTCGTTGCATACATCCGGTGGCCAAGCCGGTGGCCTTCGTGCCATGATCGTAGCCGATGCATATTTTCAAAACTACTACTAAGGCCGGTGGTGTCAAAGCCTGGGTCTCGCACCTTAGAATTTATTTGAAAAGGGTCGGGTTCTCTTTTCTCATTCCTCTCTTCTAGATTCTGTCCATGGGAAAAGCCCAAATATAGATTTATGCCTCGGGCACAAAAGTTCTTTTTTCGTAGCCGTCTACCAACTTTTTCACAAAGCTTCATGAGCAGGCGCTCAAGCTCTTTTATATCAGTGGTTTTCTTGGGTAGGGCATACTGGTGCCCAATCGACTTCGTCGTAAATGTACGGCTGTCGACTTCGTGCCCACGCAGACGTGCCCACCAGTAGTAGCCAACGACGCTCTTGAAGACCATTTTCTTTAAAAGCTGTACATCTGCCTGGTAGAACTGCAGGGGGTTCATGACCCCGCAGGCCATCAGTCGTGCTGCATAGCGTATATTGATACCCGGTAAGTCCACGAGTTGCATACCTTCATACTTTGACTCAATATTTTTGTAGCTGATAAGCGTCATGCCGTCGGGCTTGCCGAAACCGGCACCATATTTAGCCAGAAACCTATTTGTGCCGATACCAATATTGACAGTAACCCATTCGCCTAAGGACTCTTTTACTCGATCTTTGATATCGTGCCCAATCTTTTCCATCCTTGCGCAAGCTTCGTCGAAGTCTAGGTCTTTACCTATGAGTAGTGATCCATGAAAATCTAGTACGAACTCATCAATACTTTTGGGTGTTACGTCTGGAGTGAAATCAAGCAGTAGCTCCTTAAACCGCTTGTGTGCTTCACGGTATTTGGGTGGGTCGGGAGTGAGTGTGACTACGTCTGGTGACAATAGTCGAGCTTCACTGTTATTGACCCCAAGTTTTATACCGAGTCGCTTAGCTTCGTAGCTCGATGCCAGCACCATACCACGGGGCGTACTATAAGCGCTCACGGCTACTGGCCTGCCCCTAAGGAGCCGATTAGCCTGTTGCTCAATAATCGCAAAACAACAGTTGAGGTCAATGTGCATAATCAGGGGCAACTCTTTATTCAGCATTTCGCTTTCGTCTCTTAGCATATTATCCTTTGGCAGCCACGACTTTTCTTTATGAAAGAAAAGCCTAGCAAAATAAATACTCGTCTATCACGCCTAGGAGCTGTACTGCGTATACGCTCCAGCGACCCCTCCCTTCGCCGTCCCCAAGGGTACCTTAACCTACTTTGAAAAGTAGGCAAAAAGCACAAGGGACACATCATGCTCAAACCCTCACAAGCCTGGTACTCACGCCGAGTAGCTTTCATACATCACCCTTGCTTCAGTAGAATTCATGTATTCTTCTAGCGTCCAGTTGAGCGTATCGGCATCAAAACATAGCTTAAAGTACATTCGCGCCTCAGTATCGGCCATCGAAAAATGGTGCAGTACTTTGGTACCATTTTTTGTTTTGTGGTAAAAATCTATTTTACCAAGTTTATACGTGTCGTTTGCCCAGCCAATCTGTAGCGGAGTGAATCGCTTTAAGCTGGCATTATAGGTGCATATTACTGACACTGGTTCGTTTAAGCTATCTCTCATTGGTGTGCTCGCCTCCTTGGCGAGTAATAAGGGCAGTAAATAAAAAATGATAAAAGGTGGAGTTTCTGCAATTTTGTTGTATAGTAGTTCTCATTCACGTCCGACTATCCGAAAGGGGACTAACGTGAACGCACTGCAACAAAGTCATCAGATCGGACCAGTCGCACGCATACTCGTGAGTACTGTGTATCTGGCATTCGGGCTTCTGGTCGCAGTAACCCTTGTGAAAGAGTGGCGCTCGTCCTCAAAGGCTCGAAGGGACCCGTCTGCCTCGGCATTCTTTGCCTTGTGTAGCGCGGCGTGTATCGCGGTGGGTGTTAGTGTTTGGCTCCCGCTGTGAGATGAACCGCCAGACATGGCAGAGCTCTCTCACTGGGAGCTTTGCCATGTCTAAATGTATTAATGTATTGATATTTTTGTTTTTAAGAGAATAGGTATTGATCTTATTTATTATTTATCAGGCTTTAAGCCTTAAAAATAGGGTGTAGACAAGGATGTTTCGCCACGGCTACAAATGATTAAAAAGTCTTGCAAGGAGGAATCTAGTATTGCTACCAAAAGCCCTCACATAGGCTGTGCTTAGTATATCCCTAACCCGGTTTGTTTGCCAACTGACAAAAGCACAGATTTTTAAAGTATTTAGTGTATGGTATACATGGAATATTTATAGAACAAAGGGGCTTTATGGGTGCAGTTGCAGTAGTTGGTGGTCAGTATGGCGATGAAGGTAAGGGCAAGTTTGTCCATTACTTGGTGCATGAAGAAAATATAAAGATCATCGGGCGTGGCAACGGTGGCTGTAACGCCGGCCATAATGTCTACGACCCTGAGCGCGGCGTGGCGCTTGCATTGCACCTCATGCCATCTGGTATATTCGGCAAAGATACAGTAAATATCGTCGGAGACGGAACGGTCATTAATCCGCATAATTTTGTAGAAGAAATGGACGCCGTTGAAGCTTGCGGTGTAGAGCTTTCGCCAAACAATCTCAAATTAAGCAGTAGGGCTCATGTAACACTCCAAACGCATCGCAATATCGATGGCGCAACAGATAAAGTAGGCAGTACGGCACAAGGAATTGGTCCAACATACCGCGATAAAGCAGTACGCTCTGGGCTTAGGCTAGAAGTATTTAGCCGACCAGACTGGCAGCAGGTGGTTGGAGCACTGTTTAGCGCTCATAATGATGAATTAGCGTTGCTAAACAGGAAGGATCTACGGGTTGATATCGATGAAGAGCTAAAAAAACTTGAAAAATCTGTTGCACGAATTATACCCCATATCTGCGATACACTGACTTACCTCAGCAACGAGTTAGCCAATGGTTCTTCGTTGATGCTAGAAGGAGCTCAAGCCACAATGCTTGACATAAACCATGGCACATACCCATTTGTCACCTCAAGTAGTGCTACAGCAGGTGGCATTGCGATGGGGTTGGGGTTGCCCCCTACTGCAGTCACGCGGGTAATAGGCGTATTTAAACTTCCCATGACGCGTGTAGGTAAGGGTCCATTCACAACGCTACTGACAGATGTCGAAGCTGATCTTCATGATAAACTTGCTGGAATTAAAGGTGAAAAGGGCTCAGAGTTTGGAGCAACAACTGGACGTGCGCGCAGTATCGGGTGGATGGATCTAGTTATGGCAAAATACGCACAAAGAGTAAATGGTTTTACAGATATTGGGCTCACAAAGCTAGATATGCTTAGTGGCATAAATAGCCTCAAGGTCGCTACTTCGTATATGCTTGATGGCATTGAAATATTTGATATGCCGGCTGATACTTCAAGTATCGAACGGTGCACAGCGGTATACGCAGAGCTAGCAGGTTGGGAAGAAGATATTTCTGGAGTGAGTAACTTTAGTGACCTTCCAATTAACGCTCAAAAATACGTGCAGTTTATAGAGGATTACCTAATGGTGCCAGTGACGATGATTGGCACGGGCGCCAACAATGCGGACTTGATCAAACGGTAAGCTCTTATGCTTGCGATTTGCGTATAACTATGTAGAATTCCTAGATGAGTTTACACTGGCTAGAGCGACATGGAGCAATGCGCAAGGAATATGACGGAGTATGTACATATTTGGACGATCTAGCGCTTGCCATACGCTATAAGCGACTTGCGATGATCCTGTCTCAGATTGCCCCAGGTGAAAGGACTAGATTTTTTAGCACCCCTCAGCTTGTTGATGGATATAGACGCGCTAGCTATACCGTAGTGGGTGTCAGTGCGGGCATTTTTGATCTAGGCGTCCAAGACCCGTCGAGCTTTGAACAGCCTGCCAGGGTAGCGAGAATAACACTGGCTGAAGGCTCAGGCGAGCTACAACTACCCAGCCCAGAACAAGTAGAGCTAGACATAGCGCTCATACGTGCGTTTGAGGACGGTCTTGTCCAACAACCCGACCAATCAAAAGATCCAGATGCAAAACTAATACTCCATCCGCGCGTTACACAGCTACCTCCTACTATTCGCTTCTACCATGCCGGTAGAGCTACCAATTTTAGAGAACACTCGTTTGACCTCTCAGGTGAAAGATACACAGTACTCGTACCAAACAACAAACCGGATACTCTACCTCTTGCGAGCTATGAGGCTATGCTTAAAACGTTAAGACAAATTGAAGCACTGTACATACGAGATACTGAAAATTTGGAAGACATAAATGATCTCCAAAACCTTTATCCAGAAATTCATTTTATAGATACGGCAGGCGATTGGAGCATTGTGCCCTCAGATCGTTCGGTGCTTCATGTCGGTGGTGGTTCATAAAATCATGACTTAACAAGACTACTCTCTTCATCTCTCCCAGAAATACCAAAGGGCAGTGTGTATTACGAACTAGATGGCTTGGCAGTCCTGCGTTTTTGTATCACACTATAAGCCCGAGTTCTTTGGCAAAAAATGCGTAGTATTCGGCAGTTCTATGAGCAATTTCTAGTTTCGTTAAATTAGAGCTTTGATGGCCTGTATCTGTCATTGTTCGTAGTAATAATGGACCTTTCCAAGACGTGACAATAGCCTCAAGTCTTGCGACCATTTTAAAAGCATGAAAAGGTGCAACCCTAGCATCGTGGAGCGCTGTTTCATAGTACACTGCGGGGTAGTGTAGATCGGGTTTGATAGGATAGTGGTAGGGAGACCATTTTTCTATCCATGCGCGTTGCTCAGCTATACGGGGATCGCCATATTCGTGTACCCAGAATTCGGCAACTTGGTGTTTGTAAAATTCTAACATATCCGTTAGTGGCACAAGTGCTGCGCCTGCACGAAACAGGTCAGGGCGCTGCACAGTCACCGCAGAGACGAGTAGCCCGCCGTTACTGCCGCCCATAACACCTATTTTTTCTGAGTTCGAGAGTCCTTTCGAAATAATATCTTCTCCTACAGCGGCACAATCATCGAATGTGTTTTGCTTACTAGCCATTGATCCTCCAAGGTGCCACTGTTCCCCGAATTCTGAACCACCCCTAAGTGATGCTATAGCAATAGAGCCGCCACTCTCTACCCATGGACGCATTGATGTCAAATAACTTGGCTCAACAGCAATATTGAACCCACCGTATCCGTATACGATACACGGTGCTTCACTTTTAATGCCTATTTTACGTATATAAAAATACGGTATTTTGGTGCCGTCATCGCTAATGGCCCATTCCTGAGATACTTCTATTTCATCATCGCTTGCTAATTTTTCTCTTTGCCAAACTACAACTGGTTGGGCAAATGTGTCTGAAAGATAGTAGTGGGTAGAAGGCGTCGTATGCGAGCTAAGCGAATAGTATATGGCCTGATTCTCTGGCGAACACTGCACTGAGTGTACTACTGAGTACTTTGGTATATGAATTACATCTGTCTGGTTCCCGTAGGCGTCATAGATGTTAAGTCGTGATGTAACATTATGTGAGTATTGTGCCACAATGGAACCCGACTTATGTATCCAATAATCTTGCAAAATATCATCTGATTCTGGCAGCACTTCGTCCCAATCATCGAAGCAGAGCTCGACATCGTCTTCGTAACACATCAGCAACCTATAGCGAGGCGCTTTATAATTTGTTAGCGCATAGACCTTGCCCCGTCCTGACTTGACGGCAAAAGACGCTGACATATCATTTGTGATAGGTGTGAGTTTCAAAGTTTCTAGATCTATAATAGACACCTTGTGGGTCAGCTCATCCTCACATGACGCAACATATAATTTTCTCTTATCGCTACTTAAGGCAGGAATCAACATTATAGTGTCAGGTAAGTCACCGCCATAAACAAGCTGATCGGCCGAAGGATCACTGCCTATGGTATGCCGATAAAGCTTCGTACCAAGCAGCCATTTGTCCTTGGCTCCTATTTTACTAAACCCATTCATACGTGGGTAGATAAAACACGATCCATTTTCCCAAACTATGCCACCTTGGTCTGTAAAGCCGGCGAAAGGGATAGTGTCTGGAAGTGTGGATCCAGTCGTGACATCAATAATATGTATTGTAGTTTGCTCGTTGCCGTTTTCGCTAGTACCATAGAGTATTTTTCGGCCTTCCGCAGATGGATACCAAAAGTCGAGTGATTCGCTTGATTCTTCAAGATCTAGTAAAACAGATGGTTCATTGCCCTTTTTCTGCACAAGTAGTTTTGGTTTCTGCCAATCTGGTTTTCTTTCTGCCCAAAAAGTATACTTGCCGTATCGTCCGGGTAGTCCCCGCAGCTCTGTTGAGCTTATTTCTAGTAGACGACCTGCAAAATAATCTAAATCACTAACCGTAAAGTACTCGTCTGTTTTTGAATTATGCTTGTCGTAAAATTTCTTTGAAGCAGCAGACTCCGTGTCTTCGAGCTGCGAATATTGATCGGTGTGTGAATTCATATACACAATATAGTCTACAGTTTAAAGATGTATTCCTCAAAAAACTTATCTGATCGAATATTTTGTATGAGCGTATAGACTTCAATAAATCCAGGAAAGTACATTTCCTTGTTATTTGTGTCAACCGTGTCCCAAAAAAATGCTCCATACTGAGACCCGGGATGAAAGTCTCCGCTAGGGTTCTCGGCATAATGTATGTGAAACAAGGTATGCGTTATCAGTACGTCATCATCAAAAACAGTGGTATAGACATCTCCCCGATGTAGAAGGTCAGCACTTAGCCCTGTTAGTTCTTTGAGTTCTCGTTTACTCGATTCGCTAATAGTTTCTCCTAAATGTATTTTCCCATATGGGAATCCGACCTTACCAATAAATGGCTGATGGATTCGCTTATACAGTAAGTATTCACCCATTCTATTTTTGCAGACCAACAGATTGACTATTTTAGGCTGACTGCGAACTTTAAAGCTTGAAAAACTAAGGTTATCTATATACGCTTTTCCCTTATTTGATAAGCTGTACGATTTATCAGAACCTTTTGTCACTAGACCGTCTTTTATGAGTTGGTTGAGATGGTACAAAAAATGGTTTGACTCTATAGTTTTGGGTTTAATCTCAGAATACCGGGCAAATTCACGGGTTGCGAGTATCTTAATTATATTTTGCTGTAGATAATGCATAAGGCGCATTGTAGACTAATATTTGAGTCAAGAGTAGTCAAATCAATTTGTCTATACTTTACAGGTGTCCAAACTTACCAAACAAAACTAATTTTTACGAAATAGCTGGATAATCGGCTTAAAAATTGTACTGAGCGAAGACTCCGATAATCCCACAATTACAACGACAGTAACGATCGAGCCGATTACGGCGCTAAACTGCTCACCATAAAATATATACGGGTATACCAAAACGGTTAGGAGTAATGCAGCGATTCTAATGTCTCTAGCAGACTGGGGCTTATCTCCTTTGCGGTATCTATCGATCCCTATCAGTAGCACGGTACTCACTGCAATCAGCAATATCGGTAATAAATCTGAAAACTCATTTGTGAAGCCAAGGATGTTTACGCCTCCGATGATTTTTCCAAGTGCACTGCCATAGCCCGATATAGCGTTGACAAGAGCCCATATTAGTATGAGAATCCTCAGATACCGTTTCTTTGGCCATTCAGCAGGGGACAGTATATTGCCGCCGCTCCTCCGAACAATCAGCACTCTTCCAATAAGCCAAATGCTGACAATGCTGAGGTAAATAAGAAATGCCGTTTGTTTGAAAAAGTAATCATTGTCACTCGTCACGAATTTACCGACTTCGTCTATAAAAAACCCAAATCCTACTCCAGACAGAACGGCTATGACGTATTTGTTTGGCTTTTCGACAAGTAGCAGAATCAGGGACGACACTGCCATCGCAATTCCGCCCCACAACATATGTGCGATATGCAGTCCATTGCCTCCAATTTGTGGGTAGCCTGTCAGTTCAAGGAATAGCCGTATACCAACAATTGTCAATACACAAGACACCACATACGTGTCGAGTATCGAAAGTTTCTTTTCAGCTTCTGTTGTACTTAGTTGCTTCATTGCAATAATCATAACAAATAGTAGAAATGTATTTACACTATATAAGCTCAACAGCCTATATATATTGTTCCCGAGCTATCAACTTTCATCATATCGGTAAACGTGCAATTGTAGTATTCTAAATTGAAGTAAAGCATGAGCGAGTACAATGTCCAATAATTTCGATTCATTATTACGCACTGAAAAGCAGTTTGAGAAGAAAATTAATAAGACGGAACGTCAAGCAATATTGATCGGCAAAAACATTATCGGCCACAAACGCTTTAGCAGGTTTCTACGGGTACTTGGACCAGGGCTAGTTACCGGTGCGGCAGATGATGACCCTTCCGGGATTGCGACATATTCACAAGCCGGGGCGGGGTACGGACTGTCACTGCTATGGGCTTTCCCTCTAATGTATCCTTTGCTTCTCGCTGTACAGGAAAGTTGCGCAAGAATCGGTGCAATCTCAGGCAAAGGGCTAGCGGCGGTTATCAAAGAAAACTACAGCCGCAAGATGCTCTATAGCGCCGTTACGCTAGTTGTGATTGCAAATACAGTCAATATCGGTGCCGACCTCGGCGCAATGGCATCCGCTACACAATTATTTATAGATCTCCCATTCGCGCTTCTTGCAGTGCTCTACGCGGTAATCATTGTCTTGCTTGTCGTATTTGT
>Ga0163144_10026216_pt1 | contig 11343 bp, 10 predicted proteins | sample OliLak19BULKMAT1_FD_123175 | JGI IMG/M metagenome (GOLD analysis project Ga0163144, IMG submission 123175) | Freshwater microbial mat bacterial communities from Lake Vanda, McMurdo Dry Valleys, Antarctica - Oligotrophic Lake LV.19.BULKMAT1 | ecosystem: Environmental > Aquatic > Freshwater >... | reverse complement strand
TGATGGTCGAGACACGCACGCCCGCACCGCCCGCGTCGCCCTGCGCGCCCATCAGCTCGGTCTGGAACACCACCTGGCGCGCCTTGTAGGCGCTGCCGTCGGGACCGGCCACGGTGTCGGCGTTGGCCAGGTTGCTGGCGACCACGTTCAGGCGCTGGCTCTGCGCGGACACCGCGCTGCCCGCCACGTTGAAGATCTGGAACATCGACATGGTGTGGCTCCCTTACTGGCCCTTGATGGCGTCGAGCATCGTCTTCACGCTGCCGTTGATGAAGCGCAGCGTGGCTTCGTACTTCAGGCTGTTGTCGACGAAGCTCGCGCGCTCGCGGTCCATGTCGACGGTGTTGCGGTCCAGGTTGGTCTGGCTCGGCGCGGCGTATCGCAGGTCGGCCGTGGCGCGGCCGCCGGGCTGCCCTTGAAGGTGGCGCTCGGCGCTGGTTTGCAGCGTGGCCGGCCCCGTGCGCGGCCCCCCACTCGGCCCGGTCGCGCGGCGCAGCGCCGTCGCGAAGTCCATCTCGCGGGCCACGTAGCCCGGCGTGTCGGCGTTCGCGATGTTGCTGGCGATCAAACGCTGGCGTTCGGAGCGCAGCATCAACGCTTCGCTCTGGAAGTTCAGTGTCTCGCTCAACCGTTGGATCATGTTCGGCCCCGGCAGCGGCCCGTGCTGGGCCTGGCGCCGATTGTGGGCAGCACCTTGCAAAACATAAGCGCGATAAGCGTGGCGTTGGCCCGGCTTTTCCGCGCCTGCACCGGCGCTGGCCACCTTAGAGTGATGGCCGTGGAATCCCCTTTCACCTGGCCCCTCCCGACGCGCGCGGCGGCTGCGCTCGCCGCGGTGCTGGCCGCGTGCACACCAGCCGCTTGGGCCGGTCTCGACGGCTTCGTTGCATTGGCCCAGCCGATGGCTGAAGCTGCAGCCGCTCGCAGCGCCCCGGGCCTGCGCGTGCAGGTCCACGTCGGCGCACTCGATGCGCGGCTGCGCCTGGCGCCCTGCCAGGCGGTGGAGCCGTACCTGCCACCCAACACACGGCTGTGGGGCGCGTCGCGCATCGGCATGCGGTGCAACGATGCCGGCGTGCGCTGGAACGTCTTTCTTCCGGTGCAGGTCGACGTGTTCGGCCCCGCCTGGGTGGCCACCGGCGCGTTGCCCGCCGGCACGGTGCTGCAGGCCAGCCATCTGCAGCGGGCCGAGGCCAACCTGTCGGCCGCGCGTCAACCGGTGCTGGCCGATCTCGACCAGGCCGTCGGCCGTGCCTTGCAGCGCCCCCTCGGCGCCGGCGAAGCGCTTCGCGGTAGCGACCTGCGGCCGCGCCAGTGGTTCGCCGCGGGCGATGCAGTGCGCCTGGTGGCTGTAGGCAGCGGCTGGCGCATCGATGGCCAGGGCCATGCGATGGCGCCGGGCCTGGAAGGCGCTCCGGTGCGCGTGCGCACCGAATCGGGCCGCGTCGTCAGCGGCATGCCGGTCGGCGAACGCCAGGTCGAGGTGGCACTGTGAGAAGCCGCACGCCGGCCACGGTCGCGTGGGTTGCAAAAGGCACATCGCTCGGTGCAATCAGTCCTAAAGTCCGCTGGCGCGCGTCCGATAGCCACTGCAGGTGCGCAAAACAGCCGCCCCGCAATCCGGCGGGCGGGCCCCTCAGAGGAGCCTCGAGATGAAGATTTCCGCTTTCGATACCCCCAAGCCGGTGGTGCCGGCCAGCGACAACGTCGCGGCGCAGGCCGTGTCCCAGGGGGTGAAGGCCGCTGCCACCCCGGCGGGCCCCGAGGCGAGCGCCAAGCTGGCCCTGTCCGCCCTTTCGGCGCAGGTCCCCAGCGAGAGCCGCGCCGACTTCGACGCCGAAAAGGTGGCGCGCATCGCGCAGGCCATCCGCGATGGCAAGTTCAATGTCAATGCCGAGAAGATCGCCGACGGCCTGATCGCGCAGTCGCGCGAGTTCATGAGCGGCAACGCCCACTGACCCGCAGCGCACACCCCATGTCGATGCTGAGCTCCAACGCCTACCGAAGCGACCCGCCCACCGGCGCTGGCGTCGGCGGGCTGGCGGCCACCCCGATCGACAGCCTGCTCGACGCGCTCGAAGCACCGCTGGCCGCGCTGGGCAGTGCCCTGCGCCAGCGCGATGCGCAGGCCCTCGAACGGCAGGTGGGCGCGCTCCAGGCCGCACTGGCCGTCGCCCTGCCGCGCTTGCGCCAACCGCTGCAGAACAACCATTTGCACAGCGCACGACCCCGCGTGGCCGCAGCCAGTGCACGGCTTGCGGCGCAGCGCGAATGCGTTGCCCGCGAAAGCGCCATGGTCGAGCGTGGACTTGCGCTGCTCATGCCCGCGCCCCAGCCGGCTGCCGTGTACGGCACGCAAGGCCAGGCCGAACGCCCTGCGAGCCGCGGCCTGTACGCCTGACTCGCTCGCCGGCGCCGCTGTCTCGCGCCCGGCGAATACCGAAGTGCACAGCACGAAGGCACACCCGTGAGCCGCGCGACCCGTTCGACTGGCCCGTCCGAAGCTCGTTTGCGGTGGATCGTCATCGGCCCTTTCCTGGTGGCGGTGGCGTTGCTCGCCGCACTGGGCTTCGGTAGCGCCGAAGTTCTGTCGGCGGTGCGCGCCTACGTGGGCGGCGAGAGCTTGTGGTCGAAGGGGCAGAAAGACGCCATCTACCACTTGACCCACTATGGCCGCTCGCACGACGCCCAGGACCACCGTCTGTATGCCGCCGCGATCGCAGTGCCTCTGGGGGACCGGCGAGCCCGGCTCGAACTCGAACGGTCTCAGCCCGATCGGGACGTTGCACGACAGGGCTTTCTCGAAGGCGGCATCGCGCCGGACGATGTCGACTCGCTCATCTGGTTGTTTCGCAGCTTTCGTTCGGTGCCGTTCATGGCCGATGCCGTCGCCATCTGGGCCGAAGCGGACCAACAGATCGCGGAATTGGCGCTGCTTGGAGACCAGATCCATTCACACGTCCAACGCGGCGACACCGACTCGCCTGCCTATGCTGCGCTGCTGATGCGGCTGCCGTTGCTGAACCAGCGCCTGACGGTGCTGGCACAACGCTTCGCCTCGACCATGAGTTCGGCATCCAGACAGACGCAGCAACTGGTGCAACGCGCAACGCTGCTGCTGGCTTTTGGACTGGCCGCTTGCGCGCTGCTGATCAGCCTGCGGCTCTTTCGTCGCCAGGCGCGCCAGGACCAGGCGCTGCGCGCGAGCGAAGAACGCCTGCAGCGCGCGCTCGAGTCGACCGCGCTGTGCCTGTGGGACTGCGACGTGCGCACCGGCGAGGTCTACCTGTCGGAGCAATGGTCGCTGCGCCTGGGAGGCCCGCCGCAGGCCACCCACACCACCACCGCCGCACTCTTCGACTGCGTGCCCGAGTCCGAACGCCAAGGCCTGTACGACGCCTTCTTCGCCGCGCTGACCGACCCCGCGGCCCACTACCGCGTCGAACACCGGGTGCTGCGCCTGGACGGCAGCACGATGTGGGTGCTCAGCGAAGGACGCGTGGTGGAGCGCACTGCAAAAGGCGGCGCCTTGCGCATCGTCGGCACCAACCGCGACATCAGCGAACACAAAGAGGAAGAAGCGGCACGCCTGAAGCTCGAAGCGCAGTTGCGCGAATCGCAGAAGATGGAAGCCGTCGGCACGCTGGCCGGCGGCATCGCGCACGACTTCAACAACATCCTGGGCGCCGTGCTCGGCCAGCTGGCGCTGCTGCGCGACGATGTCGGACCCCACCATGCGGCGCTTCAGGGCCTCGAGCGGATCGACAAGTCGGCACGCCGGGCGCGCCGGCTGGTGCACCAGATCCTGGCGTTCAGCCGACGCGAAACGCAGTTGCTCGCCAGCCGCCCGTTGCAGCCGCTGCTGGAGGAAACCTTCACGCTGTTGCGCTCGACGCTGCCCGCCGGCGTGCAGCTCGAGGCGCAACTCGGCAACAACTTGACGCTGCACGTACTGGCCGACTCCACGCAGATCCAACAGGTACTGATGAACCTGTGCACCAACGCGTGGCATGCGCTGCAGGGGCGGCCGGGCCGCATCGAGCTCGGGTTGCGCCAGGCCCACCTGGCGGCCGACGCAGCCGAGCGCCCACCTGTGCTGGCCGCAGGCGACTACGCCCACGTGTGGGTCAGCGACAGTGGCTGCGGCATGGACGCCGCCACCCGCACCCGCATCTTCGAGCCCTTCTTCACCACCAAGGCGGTCGGCCAGGGCACCGGCCTCGGTCTGTCGGTGGTGCATGGCATCGTCGCCTCGCACGGCGGCGCCATCCACGTGACGAGCGAGCCGGGCCACGGCAGCAGTTTTCACGTGTACCTGCCCCTGGCCCCGCCCCCCAGTGCCGATGCGTACTCGGACTGGGGCACGCTCGCGTCGCTGGCCGACACGCGCACCACCGGCCTCGGCCGCCACGTGCTGGTGGTCGACGATGACGAAGTGATGACCGAGGTGATGGGTGAGCTGCTGCAGCGCATGGGCTACCGGGTCACCCGCCACCTCGACCCGCAATCCGCCCTGGCCGAAGTGCGCGAGTCGCCGCTGGCCGTCGACCTGGTGCTGAGCGACTTCAACATGCCCGGCTGCTCAGGCCTGGACTTGGCGCGCGCACTGGCCGTTATCCGGCCCGATTTGCCCCTGGTCATCAGTTCGGGCCACCTCAGCGAAACTCAGCGCGAAGCGCTTTTGGCCGTCGGCGTGCGCGGTGTGGTGCAGAAGGAAAACGCCATCGACGAACTCGGGCCGCTGCTGCAGCGGTTGTTGGCAGGACGTGCGCCTGCGAACGCAAAGGCACGGACTGCGGTCGTCAGAAAGCGCGCAGCTTGACGCGCAGGCGGGCGATGCTCTGGCTGTGGAGTTGGCATACGCGCGACTCCGTGACCTCGAGCACCGCGGCAATTTCCTTCAGGTTCATGTCGTGCTCGTAGTACATGCTCATGACGTACTGTTCGCGTTCGGGCAGCAGCTTGATGGCTTCGACCAGGGCTTCGCGCATGCGGCGGTCCTGCAGCATCGCCAGCGGGTTGGCGGCGGTGTCGGCGACATGGCGGTCGAGGTAGTCGTCGCTGCCTTCGCCGTTGCCACCGATGTCTTCCAGGTACAGCAGCTGCGTGCCGCGCACCTTGCCCAGCATGTCCTGGTAGTCGGCCAGGCTCAGGCCCATCACCTTGGCGATCTCGCTTTCGGCGGGGGCCCGCCCGAACTGCTGTTCGAGCTGGTGCACCGCGGCTTCGATCTGCCGCTGCTGCTTGCGGTTGCCGCGACTCATCCAGTCGCCGCTGCGCAGCTCGTCGAGCATCGCGCCGCGGATGCGCTGCGTCGCGAAGGTCTCGAACATCACGCCTTGCGCCGCGTCGAAGCGGCCGAGTGCGTCGTTCAGGCCGATCATGCCGGCCTGCACCATGTCGTCGAACTCGACATTGGCGGGCAGCTTGGCGATCATCTGGTGCGCCAGCCGCCGCACCAGCGGGCTGTACTGCTTGAGCGTGGCATGGGTGTCGAGGCGGCCTTGGGCGGTGTACATGTCAGGAGCTCCGGGCAATCAGGGATTCGTCGTCGTGTTCGAGGTGCAGCAGGCCATGCACCAGCCGGGCCAGCGCGGACGAGCCCGCGGGTGCGGCCGGGTCGACCTGGGCCCAATCGTGCAGCGCGGCACCGACGAAGCGGTCGGCCGTCTCGGCCATCTTCTGGGCGATGCGGTGCAGGCGCGGTGAATGCAGCGGCGCCGCCAGCAGCAGGTCGAACGCCATCAGGTGGTGGCGCTGCGAGAGCAGCTTCAGACCGGCGTAGGCGTTGGTGACGCTGGCCGGATGATCGGCCGCCAGCAGCAGCGGACGCACCGCGCGGCCGGTAAACAGGCGACCCAGGTCCGACGGCTCGGCCTGCACGATCACCACGTCGGCCTGCGGCGCGGCATTGGCCACGGCCTGCAGGAAGCGTGCGCACGAACCGCGGCTGTCGACATGGCGCATCGGCAGGCCGCGGGCGGCCAGGAAATCGAGTCCCGGCGCCAGCGCTTCGATGCCGGCAGCAAGGTCCAGCAGCGCAAGTTCGTGCGGTGCGACGGCCGTGGCCGCGGCGTCGACGACCAGCGTGTGGCGCCCCTGCGCGCAGCAGGCGCTGGCCAGGCGTTCCAGCACCAGGCCCGAGAAGGCCAGGTCGGCATTGGCAACCACCGGCACGAAGCGCGGCCGGCGCGCGGTGAACAGGCGGCGCAGCCCGTCGGCCTGATCGGCCGGGCCGACGGCCCGCGAGCTCGCGGCGTCGGTGCCGGCGTCGGTACCGGTTATCGAGGAAAGCGGAGTCACGGCGACCTACGATGCTCAGGCGGGCAGCGCGGCATGGCGTGCCGCATGCGCAGCGGGCGCCGAATGCGCAAGATGACCCTGCAGTCCCGCAAAGACCAGGTTCACTTCGCCGGCATCGAGCTTCCAGCTCGTGCCGGGCTGTGCGCGCAGGGCGCGCTGCAGCAGGGCTTGCGAGGACAGGCGATGCCAGTCTTCGGGCACGCGCTGGCCGTTGGCCACGCCGACGACGCGCAGCTTGTGGCGGATGACCGCGTCGAGCGCCGGGCCGAGCTTCACGGCCTCGTCGAGCTTGGAGATCACGACGCCGCGGCAGGTGGCCGCGTGGTACGACACCATCACGTCCTCGATCGTCTCGCCCTGCGCCGCAGCATTGACGACCAGCAGCTTGCTGATCGAGCGGTGGCTGAGCATCTCGAGCAGCTCGCGGGTGCGGGCATCGCGCTGGGCCATGCCGGCGGTGTCGATCAGGACCATGCTCTTGCCCGACAGCAGGTCGAGCAGGTCCTCGAGCGAGGCGCGGTCGTGCGCGGTGTGCACCGGCACGCCGAGGATGCGGCCGTAGGTGCGCAGCTGCTCCTGCGCGCCGACGCGGTAAGCGTCGAGGGTGATCAGTCCGAGATTGGCCGAGCCGTGCTGGGTGGCGAAGGCCGCGGCGATCTTGGCCGTGGTGGTGGTCTTGCCGACGCCGGTGGCACCGATCAGCGCGAACACGCCGCCAATGGTTTCCAGGGCCGCCTCGCTTTCAGCGGCCACCAGGTTGCGCTCCAGCACGCCCAACGCCCACTGGGCCTCGTCGCCGCAGTCGGCCGGCAAGCCTTCGACCAGCTTGCGGATGAGTCCCGGCGAGAAACCGCAGTCGAGCAGTTTCTGCGTCAGGCCTGCGCGCTGCGGGCTGCGCTGCAGCTTCTCCATGAAGGCGAGCGCGCCGAAGCGCTCTTCGATCAGGCCACGCACCTGGCGGAACTCGTTCAGCATGGCGTTGTCGCGGCGGGCGTTTTCGGCCTGGGCTGCCTGGGCCAGCTGGGCCGCTTGCATGGCTTGTGTAGCCTGCGCTGCATGCAGCAGCGCCGCTGCGGAACCGTCTTGTGCCGGGCGCGGTGTGGCGCGCAGCTCGGGGGACCTCACTGCGTCGCTCAGCAGCGGCGGCACCACCGCGGGAGCGATCGTGTGGGAGGTCGTTTCCGGCAGCGGCACCAGGTGCGCCGGTTGGGCCAGTTCGGCTTGCCGGCGCTTCTGCATGCGTTCACGCACATAGTCCTGGAAGGTCAACGTGCTCATCGACAGCTCGGCCACGTCTTCCGACACCGAACTGGCGGCCGGTGCAGCGGACGCTGACGCGGCCGGTCGGGCCGGCGCAGCGGCCGAAGTCACCTGCTCGATCATCGACAGGCTCTCGGGCGCCATCGCCAGTACCTCGACGCCTTCTGTCGAAGGCCGCGTCGAAAGCACCACGGCGTCTTCGCCAAAGGCCTGGCGCACGAGGGCCAGCGCCTCGCGCGGGGTGCGGGCGGTGAAGCGTTTGACGTTCATGCAGTGGCTCCTATAACGGATGCGATTCGGATCGAGTGGGTGTCGGGGATCTCGCTGTGCCCCAGAACCTTCAAGCGCGGTGCGGCGCGCTTGAGCAGCCGTGCCATCGGCGCGCGCAGCGCGTCGGGCACCAGCAGGCAGGCGGCCAGGCCGCTGTCTTCCTGAACGCGCGCGCTGTCGGCAGCGCTTTTGGTCAGGCTGTCGGCGATGCCCGGGTCGAGCGCGGCGCCGTGCGGGCTGCCCAGGGCCTGGGCCACCAGGCGTTCGAGGGCGGGGTCGAGGGCGATCACATCGAGCTCCTTGATGGGCCCGTAGATCTGCTGCACGATGGCCGGGGCCAGGTGCACGCGGATGCGCGCCGCCAGTTCGTTCGCATCGGTGACGGTGGCGGCGTGTTCAGCCAGGCACTCGACGATCGAGCGCATGTCGCGGATGTGCACGCCTTCTTCCAGCAACAGCTGGAGCACCTTCTGCAATGTGGCGATACCGACCATCTTGGGGATCACGTCTTCGATGAGCTTGGGCGCCAACTTGGTCACGTGTTCGACGAGCGACTGGGTCTCCACGCGGCCCAGCAATCGAGCCGCGCCGACCTGCATCAAGTGTGAAAGATGGGTCGCCACGACGGTCGAGCAATCAACGACGGTAAAGCCGCTCATCTGCGCCATCTCGCGCTGGCGCTCGTCGATCCAAACCGCGGGCAGGCCGAAGGCCGGATCGGTGGTGCGGTTGCCGATGAGCTGCTGCGTGGCGCCACCGGGGTTGATGGCCAGCAGCATGCCGGGGAAGGCCTCGCCCTCGCCGATCACCGCGCCGCGCAGACACACGCGGTACACGCTCGGCTTCAGGTCGAGGTTGTCACGGATGTGCACCGGCGGCGGCAGGAAGCCGACGTCCTGCGCGAACTTCTTGCGCACGCCCTTGATGCGGCCGAGCAGGTCGCCACCGCGCGCCACGTCGACCAGCGTGATGAGCCGGTAGCCGACTTCCAGGCCCAGCGTGTCGACAGGCGTCAGGTCGTCCCAGCTGGCTTCGGGGTTGGCTTCGCGCTGCTCCTCGCGGGTCTTCGGCTTGGCGGCTTCGGCCTTGCGGTCGCGCTCGCGCATGGCCCAGGCGCCCCAGCCGATGCCACCGGCGATCAGCAGGAAGACCATGTTGGGCATGCCCGGGATCAGGCCCAACGCGCCGATGATGGCGGCGGTGATGGCCAGCGCGCGCGGCGAGTTGAAAAGCTGCGCGCGGATCTGGCTGCCTACGTCGGCGCCCTTGCCGACGCGTGAGACCACCATCGCCGCGGCCACCGAGATCAGCAGCGCCGGGATCTGCGCCACCAGCGCATCGCCGACGGCCAGCAGGATGTAGCTGTTGGCGGCCTGTGACGCGCTCAGGTCGTGCTGCGCCACGCCGATGATGAAGCCGCCGACGATGTTGATGAAGAGGATCAGCAGGCCGGCGATGGCGTCGCCGCGCACGTATTTGCTGGCACCGTCCATCGCGCCGAAGAACTCGGCTTCCTCGCCCACTTCGGCGCGCCGCTGCTTGGCCTGCTCCTCGTTGATCAGGCCGGCGTTCAGGTCGGCGTCGATCGCCATCTGCTTGCCGGGCATCGCGTCGAGCGTGAAGCGCGCGCCAACCTCGGCGATGCGCTCGGCGCCCTTTGTGACGACGATGAAGTTGATCACCACCAGCACCGCGAAGACGATCAGGCCGACCGCGAAGTTGCCGCCGATCAGGAAGTGGCCGAACGACTCGATGACCTTGCCGGCTGCGCCGGTGCCGGTGTGGCCTTCCAGCAGCACCACCCGGGAGGAGGCTACGTTGAGCGACAGGCGCAGCAGCGTCGTGACCAGCAGTACGGCAGGGAACGCGGCGAAGTCGAGCGGCCGCACCATGCTGGCCGAGACCATCATCACCATCAGCGCCATCGCGATGTTGAAGGTGAACAGCACGTCCAGCGCGAAAGCGGGCAACGGCAGCACCATCATGGTCAGCACCAGGACGATGAACAGCGGTGCCATCAGGTTCTTGACGAAAGCGCCGGCGCCCGACTTGGGGCCGAGCAGTGCGTCGAGTTGCGCCGTCAGGGCGTTCATGCGGGTGCTCCGTCAGCATCACTCTGGGTTTGGGGGTCGAGCGCGGCTGGCACGTCGAGCGAGGGCAAGGCGCCCGGCATGCTGCCCTGCCCCGCCAGCGCCGCGCGCAGCTGGTACACATAGGCCAGCACCTGCGCCACGGCTGCGAACAGCGCGGCCGGGACCTCGCGGTCGACTTCGGCATGCGCAAACAGCGCGCGGGCCAGCGGCGGCGCCTCCAGCACCGGCACGTTGGCTTCGCGGGCGATGTCGCGGATGCGCAGAGCCAGCAGGTCGGCACCCTTGGCCAAAACGCGCGGCGCGGCCATCGCATGCTCGTCGTACTTCAGCGCCACCGCATAGTGGGTCGGGTTCATCACCACCAGGTCGGCACCCGGCACCGCGGCCAGCATGCGGCGCTTGCCGCGCTCGCGCATCAGCGCGCGCATCTTGCTCTTGACCTCGACGTTGCCCTCGAGCTGCTTGAATTCTTCCTTCTGTTCCTGGTGGCTCATCTTCAGGCGGTCCTGCAGGCGCTTGCGCTGCAGCGGCACGTCGATCAGCACGAACACCGCCAGCGCCCCCAGCAGCAGCATCAACCCGCTCTGCAGGATCTGCGCCGCCTGGGCCAGCGCCGCGGGCAACGGCAGCTCGAGCGTGGCCACGAAAGACGGCAGCTTCGCCTGCAGGTACAGAGCTCCGAGCCCCCCCAGCAGCAGGCACAGCAGGCAGGACTTCAAGGTTTCGCCGAGCTGCTGCTTGGAGAACATGCGCCCGAGTCCGCCCAGCGGGTCGAGCTTGCTGAACTTGGGCAGCATGGGCTCGAGGGTCCAGTTCCAGCCGCCTGCGGCGATGCCGGCGGCCAGCGCCACGCCCATGGTGAGCCCGCCCAGCGGCAGCACCACCCACAGCACCTTCAAACCCAGCTCGCCCAGCCGCACCAGCATGGCGTCGGGCGCCGCCAGCAGTTGTGCATCGAAGCGCAGGCCGTCGGCAAGCAGGTTCTTCAGCCAACCTGCAAGAGCGGGCGCCGTGGCGGCCAGCAGCAGCCCCGCAGCGGCGATGGCCCCGAAGTGGCCCAGGTCCCGCGAGCGGGCAACCTGGCCGTCCTCACGCGCCTTCTTCAGCTTGCGCTCTGAGGCGGGCAGGTTGCGGTCTTGGGCGGAGTCGGCCATGGGTGTGCCATGGTGATGCGACAGGCGCCGAACTTGAGCCGGATAAGCGGGGGTTTCGGGGTGCTTCTACTTCTTCCTGTGCGTCGGGCCGGGCTTGCAAGGCCGCGGGCGGGTCAGCGCCGGGGTGAGTCTGCGACGGTGAGGAGCGCAGCGCTGAGGTCGGCGCGCGCAGCGCGCTTCGTGGTCTGACTCGCCGAAACTGTTGACCACAGCGAACGCAGTGAGCGGAGGGAGTTTTTCGGCGCGACCTCAGCGCGAGCACC
>Ga0163144_10026215_pt1 | contig 11343 bp, 10 predicted proteins | sample OliLak19BULKMAT1_FD_123175 | JGI IMG/M metagenome (GOLD analysis project Ga0163144, IMG submission 123175) | Freshwater microbial mat bacterial communities from Lake Vanda, McMurdo Dry Valleys, Antarctica - Oligotrophic Lake LV.19.BULKMAT1 | ecosystem: Environmental > Aquatic > Freshwater >... | reverse complement strand
TGTCAAATCAGCGTGTTGCCGTATCGCTGATAATGCCAGTCACATCAATAAATGGAGTTGCATTGCCGCCATTGAACACCGGCAGCTTGCCATCCCAGCGCTGCAACTGTTGATAGCGGATCAGTTCTGGTGTCAGGCTCTGTGAGAGTTCCTTGTTTGCCTCAGCCTGTGCCTTTGCGCGTGTCAATGTTGCCTGTGCTTCACCCTCGGCCTGGGCCTTGAGTGCATTGGCGCGCCCAGTCGCCTCAGCAACATCCTGCTCAGCCTTGATCTTGGCCTGCTCTAGTTGGTACTTCTGCTGCTCGGCGGCCTGTTGCGCGGTAATTTTGACATCCAGGGCCTTCTGTAGCGATTCTGGTAGGTGAACCTCGCGGATACCGAACGAGACCAGATCAAGGTGGCGGCGGGCAAATTCAATTTTCAGGCCAGAGCTGATCTCATTCACAATATCGGCACGTTTGCTTGAGGTGATCTGCTCCCAGGTATACTTTGATGCGATCACCGGAACTGTTGAGCGGGTATACTGGCGCACAACCCGATCCTCAACCAGGCTAATATCGGCACCGCCCCAATCCTGGTAGAGTGCGCCCGATTCCTGGCGAACTACCTGGTATTGAATAACAACATCAAGGTTCAGTTGCTGGCCCTCGTTGCTCTGAATCTTGATTGAGTCATCGCCTGCGGTTACGCCTTCGGTTCCCTTCAGAACCATACTATAGTTCTGAATTGTGACAGGGTATTCCTGGATGGCCTGGGTGAATGGGTTGATGAATGCCCAACCAGGTTCAAGCGCCCCGGCTGTCACACTATGGCTGGCTTTATCGAACACAATACCAACATAGCCAGGCTTGACATTACGCCAGGCCGCACTTACCAGGCCCAGAAGCGCGACAGCAATGACCAGAACAACGACGAGTGTGCCAACTCGTGCGCCTGATACCGACCTACCAGTACTCATGATCTTTCTCCTCAAACGGATGTGGGCTAATCTCGGGCAGGACGATACATATCGTTCGCCCTGATAGTTTCCATATAGATTCTACGTTGGCGGGTATACTATCGTTGCGCCAATGGATGACTACTCGCCTATAATAGAGCATGTTGCTATTTGCTCTACGTCATACGATCTGGAGAATCAATGAGCATCCACAATTTTAGTGCTGGGCCAGCTATATTACCAGCCCCCGTGCTGGAACAGGTTCAATCGGAGCTGCGCGACTACCAGAGCCATGGTATGTCGATCATGGAGATGAGCCATCGTTCAGCCGAGTATGAGGCGATCAATCGTGAGGCCGAAGCTGCATTCAAGCGCCTGATCGGTGTTGATTCTGGCTATCGGGTGCTGTTTGTGCAGGGCGGGGCCAGCACGCAATTTGCCATGCTCCCAATGAATTTCCTTGGTGCAGAGCAAACCGCCGATTATCTGATCACAGGTGCATGGGCCGAGAAGGCCTATGAGGAAGCTGCGGCGATTGGACAGGTACGTATTGCGGCCAGTACACATGCGGGTGGCTACACGCGCATGTCGCACCCTCATGAAATCAACTTGAGCGATGATTCAGCCTATGTGCATCTTACCTCTAATGAGACGATTCAGGGCACACAGTGGCATATGTGGCCAGAAGTAGGAGAACGACCACTTGTCGCCGATATGAGTAGTGATATTCTTTCGCGCCCGCTTGATGCAACCCAGTTTGCGTTGATCTATGCAGGAGCGCAGAAGAACCTCGGCCCATCGGGTGTTACCGTTGTGTTGATCCGCGAAGATTTTTTGGCGCAGGCCAGCAGTAAGCCGCCAACGATGCTGCGCTATGCGACCCACGCCAAGAACAATTCGCTGTATAACACACCGCCAACATTCGGTGTGTATGTGCTTGGGCTGGTGTTGCAGTGGATCGAGGAATTGGGTGGGCTCGAGGCCATGGCCCGCCGCAATCGCTACAAGGCCGATCTGATCTATAGCGCAATTGATCGCAGTGGTGGGTTCTATCGCGGCCATGCCGAATTGGATGCCCGTTCTGAGATGAATGTAACCTTCCGGCTGCCCGACGAAGCCCGTGAGAAGCGCTTTGTCACCGAAGCTGCTGCGCAAGGAATGATCGGATTAGCTGGCCATCGTTCGGTTGGGGGCGTGCGCGCCTCGATCTATAACGCGCTGGATCCGCTGAACTGTGCAGCCTTGGTTCAGTTCATGGATGGATTTGCCCGCAGGAATGGGTAGATCTCACTCCTCTCCCCCGCTGGGGCGAGGGGGAATTGCCCTATGGAACCCTCTACGCCCCTCCCCACCTGTGGGGGAGGGGTTGGGGAGAGGGGATGTCCTACTGCTTCTGGATGGCGATGTCCTCCATAGTGGTGACATCGGGATCATCGCTTGTAATTTCGAGGCCATCCTCAAACACGCGTGGCTGATAGCCCTTTGCGCCAATAACCACGGTATAGGTTTGATCGCGCTCAAGGGCCGGTGCTGTCTGGTATTTGCCACTTCGATCAGCAGTGCCGACGGTAGCAACCAGGCTCTCATCAAACCCACTCTTCTGGAACTTATCGAAGGTGACACCGGGCTGCAGGATGATCAAGAGTGCGCCTGCAACGCCACGCTTGGTGTTAGCATCGACAATCTTGCCCGTCAGAATGACGCCATCGGTGGCAGGGGTGGGGGCCGGATTATCGCCAACCGGTGGTGCGGGGGTATTGCCGCCGGGTGTATCCAGCGTTACTGGAGCACCACCACCCTTGATCGCCTGATTGATATAGGGCGTCGCAATATTCACCATCTTGATCCGGTCGATCTTGCTGGCTCCCTCCGAAACGCCATAGGTCGGAATGCCGATCTGCTCACCCTTGTTGTTCACGGCCAGGCCGCCCGAGTTGCCAGGGTTGATATTGGCGGTGGTCTTGAATGAATCGATCACATCATCTTCGTTCTGGTCCTCGAAACCAGCCACCTGCCCATCGGTATAGGTTAGCAATGGCCCACCAACGCCGGGGTAGCCGAGTACGCCAACGAAATCGCGCACCTTGACTTTATCTGAGTCGGCACGTTTGATTGGCACAATCGCCAGGTTTGCTGGTAGCTTCTGCCCATCCTTGAGCATACCAACAATCTTGACAACGGCAATATCGAGGTTCGGGTTACTTGCCACAACCTGCGCGACGTAGGTTGGCTTTGGAACTTCTTTGTCACTCTTGGTTGGCGCGATGACAACCAATCCCTTGGGGTTATAGAAATCGCCATTCTTTAACCCAAGGCCGGTGTCGTCCTCGCCATATAGATCGGTGTGGCCAACGCAATGGAAGTTTGTCAGAATAATCCCAGTTGCCGTCTGAAAGGTGCCGGTGCATGTGCCAAGCGGCTTGCCTTTTGGATCCAGAATATAGATCTGAACCGTCGCAAGTTCGGCACGTGTATAATCATCATCGTTGAGCTGGGTTGTCTGAGCCTGGGCTGCACGAATACCACTCGATAGCGAGCCGCCAGCCAGTAACAGAACCATCAGCGCAAGCCACCAACGGTACCGCTTGAGCATATCGGACATTCTCTCGCTCCTTCACCGCCGACACGTTTTCGGCAGGTCCAATTATGTATTTCTAGGGCAATTGTGAACCGGCCTGGATGCGGGCATTCAAATCGGCCAGCGTATCGTCGCCACTCTGGTCAACCGCAACACTGAGGATGGTATACTGGTCGCCACTAGCGATCACGGTATCAATCGCATGCATCAGTGCAGGCATCACACCAGCAGCCTGCCCTTCAGGTGAATCAGTCAGATATGCATACTCAATTGCGACAGCATCACGACCCTGGAGTTTGACCTGATCGATCTTCAGGACGCGATAGCCTTCCAGATCCTGGCTGCGCAGCAGCGTCCATCCCGATGCAGCATTGTCGAGGTTGTCCTGGCCCTGTGGCCCAACCAGATCAGCTTTGTTGGCCTGCCGGACGCTGATCCGTGCGCCATATGAACCATCGCTCAGATCAGTTGCGGCGAAGATCGCCCCGTCCTCTTTGGTTTTTACCCAGTTTGCAGGGTAGCGAATGGTGCCATTAGCAATTGGCGCGGTGTCCGTTTGACCGGTAACCGTTGTTGTAATGACCCAGCCAATCAGCAGGCATATCAGCACCGTGAGCCAGACAGTCCACTCAGGCTCTTCTGTCCGCCCGCGGCCAGGAAAGGCAATAGACGACATATGATCCCTCTCAAATATTTTAGGCATTGCGAGCAGTTGGCCGGTTATTCAGCCGATTCATGATCGTCAGGAGCGTGGCGAAAATGGCCCCAGCCACAATCACGGCCGCAATCAATGCAGCCCAGATATTGAAGCCATAGCGGGTGCCGAGTTGTGGCGCACGCTCAAGCAACAGGCTGATCAACCCATTCAGCGATGCAGCAATCACCAGGCCAACTGGCAGCCAGACAGGCCCCATCTTGTTGAACTTGGCCTGCCCAAGAAAATAACCAACCACGCCAGCGGTACTGGCCTGTGCCAATGCCTCAACAGCACAGCGTACAGCACCAACACCCAGATCAACGCCACCATTCGAGACAACATACTGAATATTGAGCATGGTTGCATAGCCCAGGCCAGCCGCAGCAGAATAGATAATTCCATCGATTGGCTCATCAAACTCAGCCGAACCAAAGATCGTGTAGCGTACCGCTGCGTATTTGAGAAACTCCTGAACGATGCCAACGATAAAGATCGACCCGAGGAAACCGAGTAGCAGGTTGTTGCTGGCCCAATCCTGGATGCGGAAGAGATCGTGAATAATTGGCTGACCAATGGCTTGAGCCAGAATAGCGCCAAGGATAAACATACCGGCAATATACTGTTTTGGCTCGGGCTCAAGCCGATCCTGGCGATAGAATGCAACCAACCATAGCAGGGCTGGTATGAAGGCCAGAACGATGCCAACTGCAATCAGGGGCACACCATTGAGTTGTGGCTTAGTCAGATCTGCGATCAACACAACCAGTGCTGCAAAAATCGCAATCCCGACGATTTCCACCAGTGCCGACTCGGTCATGTTGCGAAAGCGGTTTCCCTGCATACCTCGGTCCTTCCTACTCCAAAATGCTAGCTATGATTATTGACGATTGGGCAGCAAATATACCGTAACTAACGCTACACGAGCGCCTCGTTTGTAACATCGGGCGCAGGGTGGGCGGCATACGGGGCGATATATGTATCATGGCTCTCATCAGTGCTGCCGTGATTATATGCCCGCTTTATATATACGGTCAATACGCTGTATACGTTGCCCAGTATCGCATCCTGTGCTACACTCGCGGCCTATTGCGAAGGAACAGGATGCCGCCCGACCTGACAACCAGCACGACTGATTCATCTGCCGATGCCACGGTAGCATTGCGCTTCCGCGATCTCTTTCGCCTGCACGCTGCCTTCCCACCCATTGCTGCTGCGATCATTGGCGCATTATTCGCCATACTTGTCTACCAAATCCCTGCGACCCATAGCGTCGATATTGGTGGCTATGATGCGGGCTATGTGCTTGGCTTCCACGACCCAGATCGAGCTACATCTGCTGCACCTGCATACCTGGCGGGTTCAAATGGTATGGCCCGCTGGAGCCGTAGCGAATCCTATCTGATATTCCCTCAGGCTGGTTTGCCGGCCCAGATTAGATTACGGCTGCGTGGAAACCCCAACGCACAATCAACTCCGGTGACGATATTCATGAATGGTCTTGCCGCCGATCACTTCAGCGTTGGTTCGGATTGGCAGGAACACACTATTCCGGTTACTGGCGGCCTGTTGAAATCCGATGATGTGCTGGTGACGATTCAAGCCCCGGCACTACCGATTTCTGCTGAGGATTCGCGCCGTGTTGGTGTACTGCTTGATCAGGCAACCTACACAACTGGCTCAGCACCGATCCTTCCATACCCATCTCAGGTGATCTACGCAGCAATTGCGGCATGGTTACTATGGCTTTTGGTTGCTCCTGTGCTGCATGGCTCGCCTTGGTGGCCCTTTACACTTGGCCTTGTGCTACTGATGCTCGTATTCCTGTTCTGCTATCGTCTCCAGCCATTCTACCCATTCCCATTGCGCGGCCTGCTGCCAACAATATGCCTGGGCCTATTGGCAGTACTGATCATTCGCCATGCCGCTGATCTGGTGCGTGTTCGCGCCCTGGCCAATTGGGTGGCGCTGCTTGGCATTGTGCTGTGGACGATTTTCATTCTAATCCTCGCCCAGGATCACCTGGTACTCTCGGTTCCAGGCGTCGAAAAGGATTTCCGAGTTTTCGCAACCCGCAGCACGCTTGATCAGATCTTCCACGCCGATGGCTTCTATAATCTGGGCTACCCATTGCTGCTGTGGCTTGTGCAACCATTCAGTGAACGGAGTTCGTTTCTAGCAGCCCGATTGGTGGCGGCCTACTCGGCAGCATTGTTCCTACTGGCGTTCTGGTCAATCGCCAGCAGGCGGCTTGGATCTGGCTCGGCGCTTGTCGCAGTGGCAACCCTGGGGTTAAGCCCGTTTGTGGCTCAGTATGCTCTGTATCTTGGCAGCGATATGCCATTTGCGGCACTCTGTGTACTGAGCCTGGCATTCCTGGATCGAATAGTCGATGATCAATACAAGCAGATCCAGCCGATGAAAAACCACTATTGGGCATGTGCGGCTGCGGGAATAATGGCTGGTCTGGCCTTTTTGGTGCGCCATCCAGGAATTGTGCTCGTGCTAGTTGGCTGGGTTATGCTGTTCATACAGCTCTGGCCCATGATGAAGGGACGCGCTATATCGCGTCCATACACAGCAGAACCGCACCTCTACACCATTATTGGCCGCCGGATCGCCATCTTCACAATTTGTTTTGCTATCGCAATAGTGCCGCAACTGGTCGTCAATCTGCGCGATACCGGGCAACTCTTCTATAACCAACAATCCAAGAATATCTGGTTGGCCGTGTTTGGCGATGGCGATTGGGGCCGCTGGAGTGAGGCAGCCAATACAATCACACTCACCGAGGTCTTTCTGCAAGATCCGCCCCGTTTCTGGGTCAATGTTTCTGGCAATCTGCGCGCCTTTATCGGCACTGGTGCCGAGGATACAAGCGAATTTGGGCGGGCGATTCAACTGCGTCTGATCGGTTTCCCGGCCAATTGGCTGGCAGTAGCAGGGTTATGTGGCTGGTTATGGCTCCTGGTTCAACGGCGCAGGGCTGCACTGGCGCACATTCCGATCACGCTGCTGATCTGGAGTATGCTCTACATTCCAGCAATTGCGATTGGTTTTGCGCTGCCACGCTTCTTCTTGCCGATTGCACCGCTGTATGCACTGGCCGCCGCCTGGGCGCTTGCTCAAGTTGCTGGGCGTTCTGGTGGTGCGCGTCTACATATGGGCCTGGCAATCATCCTGATCTGGCTGCTATGGGGCAGCGCGGGCGGTGGCGCGGCCTATGTGCTGCGGGATGCCGATCCAGGCGATCCTGCACCAGGCCAGCCTGCTGCAACGCTTGCAATGGCACGCTTGGCCCTGGGTACACTTGCGCCTGGTGAGCGATTGTTGGTGCGGGTGCCATTGGACGATGAGGCCGGGTTGGCGCTGGCCAAATATTCAGCAATCAGCCACCGAGCCATTGCTCCCCCTACAACTGATGATCCACCTGCATTGCGGGCATCTGGTGCAACACTACTGATCTGGTCGGAACGCCTCGGTGCACCACCATCAATTGGCCCAGCGATTGGGCAATCCGGGCCGTATACGTTGTACAGAATTGATCGACCATGAATTGGAAGAGTTGGAATCGTTCGCTGCTGAAACACCCATATGTTCTGCTTGCGCTGATAATCGTGTTGGGTATTGGCCTGCGGCTATGGATGATTTCGATCAGCCCGCTTGATCCGCGTTTTTCGAATGCCGATGATGGCGATTACTATCGGCGGGCATTGCGGCTGGCGGTGACGGGCCAGTATCTCGATGATTCCTGGCTGATTCGGCCACCATTGCATGTGTTCTTTTTCGCCATCTGGTTGCGGCTCGCGCTCCTGCTCGGCTTGCCACAGTATGGAGTCCTGGTTGTGCAACTGGCCCAAACCGTTGTGGCAGCGCTGACGATCCTGGCTGGTTATGCTTTGGCGCAACGTATGTTCCGCAGCACGGCTGCTGGCCTGTTGTTTGCAGGGTTTCTTGCGTTCTGGTATTCCTTTGTTGAACAACCGACCGTGCTGTTCAGCGAACTGATCTATCTGGCATTGTTTACCACTCATTTCTGGCTGCTGCTGCGCTTCGATGATACCCACTCGCGGCGCGATCTACTGCTCAGCGGCATCTTGCTTGGCATGGCATCGCTAACACGTTCCCCTGCACTCTATTCGCTGGCCTTTGTTGGGCTATGGTTTGCCATCCGGCCAATAGCGAATATGCGGCTGTGGTCGGTCAAACGCTGGTCGTTGATCATTGGTCGCTGGTCGCTGGTTGCGATTGGCTGCCTGGTGATTGTGCTACCCTGGACGATCCGCAATTATGTTGTGTATCAGAAACTCATTCCGGTCGATACACTCGGCCAGATCAATCTGTGGCTCGATCTGGATAGAGTCAGCCAGCGCAATGCCAATATCGAGACGTTGCGTGGCCTGCCGCAGGCAGATCGAGCAGGCTATGCACTAGAACAGGCACGCGCAATTCTGGCTGATGATCCACTGCGGCCATTTCAGAGTACCTGGCCAACCTTTCAACACATCTGGAAGGCCCAGTTTGTTGAGGATTTCTTTGTCAAACAGAGCTTTTTTACGCGCCCATTGCGCGAAACGGCTTGGCTTGGTTTGGCTGGTGATCTCATGTGGTTTGTGTTCATGCTGGCTGGGCTGGCTGGCCTAGCCGGGCCACCACGCGAAGGGCTACACACACGATTGTTCATGCTGGCCTGGCTTGGCTATTCGTTTGTTACCGTGCTTGTCTTTCATGTCGAACCACGCTATCTGCTGCCAATCTGGATGCTGATCGGGCTTTCGGGGGCCGGTTGGCTGGCCAAATTGCGCGAAGCGGCCAACATCCGCTCATGGTATCGCATCCCACAACTGATTGTCGTCGGCACATTTCTGGTGCTGGTGGTGAGTTATCGGGATTACCCACAGATTATTGTGGCGGGCATGGCCCGTGAGCGCGGCTATATACCTGGTGAGCAGGCCTACCGAGCCAATGATTATAGCACTGCCGAAGCTGGCTTCCGGGCTGCCCTTATCGCCCAGCCAAATTTTGTGGATGCACAGGTCGCCTTGGCATTATCGCTTGGCGCGCAGAATCGCCGCGATGAGGCACTGGCTGTACTCGTGCGTGGCTCATCGCGGCGGGCCGAACTGGTCTATGGGTCATTGATGCGCGATTCCGGCGATCTGGATCAGGCTCGCACTATACTGGCGCGCTTCGAATCAATAGCTGGCGAGGATGTGCAAACCTGGGCTATCGAATGGCTACGCCCACCACCAACAACCAGGGTTATCGTTGGCGATGGGTTGGCTCTTGGCTATATTCGTGGATTTCTGGAAGCCGAGCAAAGCCCAGTTGGCAATTTTCGTTGGTTAGCAGGCCAGGGTAGTGTCTCATTGCCCCTGCCTACGCCACTCGGCCAGGGTGCGACAATTGGGTTACGGCTGAATGGTGGGCGGCCAGGAATAACGCCACTGAGCGTACAAATCGGCGATGGGCCAGTTCAGATACTACCGGTTCAGCATGGCCAATGGCGCAGCTACCGCCTAAGTGTTCCGCCTCAGTTCGTTGGCAGCACACGTCTGATTATTCATCTGAGTGCGCCGACATTTGTGCCAGCACTGGAAAACCCAGCAAGCACCGATGCCCGCGCCCTCAGCCTGATGATCAGCGAAGTTCGGGTACAATAGGAAAGGCATGAGCGCAAAGCGAGGTTTGGGGGCGCAGCCCCAAGAAAAACTCCCTCTCATTCATATTCGGCATGTGCGCGAGTGCAAAGCGGGGTTTGGGGGGCGCAGCCCCCGAGAAAAACTCCCCTCTCATTCATATTCGGCATGTGCGCGAGTGCAAAGCGGGATTTGGGGGGCGCAGCCCCCGAGAAAAACTCCCTTCTTATTCATATTCGATAGAATATTTCTATCAATAAAGAACAGCGAAGCCAATAATGAAACGGCCAACAATCATAGCTTCCGATCTTGAGGGCGTTCTGGTGCCCGAGATCTGGATCGCGGTCGCAGAAAAGACCGGCATTGCAGCATTGCGGCGCACAACCCGCGATGAGCCGGATTATGATCTGCTGATGCACCAGCGAATGGCGATCCTGCGCGAACACGGCCTCGCCCTGCACGATATTCAACAGGTGATCGCCACGCTCGAGCCGCTGCCTGGTGCCGCAGAATTTCTGGCCTGGGCCCGTACGCAGGCTCAGGTGATCATTCTTTCGGATACCTTCTATGAATTTGCCATGCCACTCATGGCCAAGCTTGGCCTGCCAACCCTGTTCTGCCATACGCTTGCGGTCGATGACAAAGGCATGCTGGCGGGCTACACATTGCGCCAGCCCGATAGTAAACGCCAGGCAGTCATCGCGTTTCAGTCGCTACGCTTCCGCGTCATCGCAATGGGCGATTCATACAATGATCTGAGCATGTTAGGCGCAGCCGACCATGGGATTCTGTTCTGCCCGCCAGCCAATGTGGTGGCAGAATTTCCTCAGTTTCCGGCATTGTATGAGTATACAGAGCTGCGTAAGCGGCTGGAGCAGATCCTTTGAATTGAGGTGCGGCGTATATTTCGGGTGGCATCTACCATGGAACCTCATGCGTATGGGCTGGCCCATGTGTCGGCCCACGCTGATCCACAATCGAGGGCGGACACATGGGTCCGCACCCCACCCATTCTGAAACAATACGTCGCACTCTCTGGGTTGTAAGTACTCCAGTACACTGTTTCAGAGTTTATGCAACGCATACATAATACATAAAGGAAATCTATGATTGAACTTGATGATGAACCAATGCTTGCAACTGATCGCCAATGGCCGTTCAGTGTCAGCGTGATCATTCCGGCTCGCAATGAATCGCATGCAATCGGTACGGTTGTTCGTGGCGTACTGGAACAGTGCCCCGATGCCGAGGTGATTGTTGTCGATGATGCCTCAACCGATGACACGCCCATGCAGGCAGAACTAGCTGGCGCACGTGTCATTCGGCGGCCCTACAATATCGGCAATGGTGCTGGTGTCAAAACGGGCGTCCGCGCCGCAACCGGCGATGTGGTGGTCGTCGTCGATGCCGATGGTCAACACAATCCCGCCGATATTGGGCGGCTGCTTCAGTATATCGGCGCATACGATATGGTGATTGGTGCGCGGGATCGAAC
>Ga0163144_10026214_pt1 | contig 11343 bp, 7 predicted proteins | sample OliLak19BULKMAT1_FD_123175 | JGI IMG/M metagenome (GOLD analysis project Ga0163144, IMG submission 123175) | Freshwater microbial mat bacterial communities from Lake Vanda, McMurdo Dry Valleys, Antarctica - Oligotrophic Lake LV.19.BULKMAT1 | ecosystem: Environmental > Aquatic > Freshwater > Lake... | reverse complement strand
TCAGTGGGGCGGAACTTGGTCCACCACTCAACAAGATCATCTCATTCCGCTGGAGACGCTCGACCCGGGGAAGGTCAGCGCCACGCGCACACCGCCGCGGAATTCGCGCAGGGTCGTTTCATCGGCATCACTGGTCGAACTCGTCGCCCACGGCAGGCGCGCGCGCATGCGTCCGGCATTGATCTTGTCGGCGATGCCCCACCACAAGCGCTCGCGCGCAGCCAGGCTGAGCAGGCAGCCGCGACGGATCTGCGCCTGGGCCTCGTCCGTGGTGGCAAAGGTGGCAAGCGCCTCTTCGAGCCAGGCGGCGTGATCGATATCCTGGTGGGTGTGCAGGGTGAAGTATTCGATCTCGTGCTCGGCGAAGCCGGCCAGGCGCAGGCCGCGCAGGATGTTCTCGAACATGGTCGGGATCGCCCACTCGTGACCCGGGCCGACCGCGCCGAGGCCGACCAGGAACGGTTCCTCGGTGCACAGCTTCAGGTGCTCGACGATGAAGCCGGTCACCTCGCGGTGCAGCGGGATGGCGTCGCTCTCGCCGTCGGCCCAGCCGCAGGCGCGCATGAAGACGCGGTAGTGCGCGGCGTGGTCGGCGCCCCCGCTGCGCTCGCCGTATTCGTCGACCAGCACCTTGGCGAGCCAGATCTTGGCCGCGCTCGATGGCGCGTTGAGCAGCAGCAGTTCGAGGTAGCGGGTGAAGGTGCCGACCAACGGGTAGTGCTGACCGCTAAAGATGCGGAAGTCGGCGCGGGCGCGCGGGTCGATGTCCATCCGTCCAAGCAGCGAATGCGCGACCCCGGCGTGGGCCGCGACTTCGACGTGCAGGTCGGCGAGAAAGCGGCGGGCATCCATGGCTGGACCGTAACGCCAGGAACGGCGAGCCACAGCAGGGACCGCCGCAACCCTGCCTTCAATCGGGCAGGGCGTTGGCGAGCAGGATGCGCATCTCGACGGGTGTGAGCACGATCGGATTGGTGCGCAGGCTGCCGCTCGGCGCGGCGACGATGGCGTCGAGATCGGCGACGCCATAGCTGGCCAGTCCCGGCAAGCCGAGACGTTTGCGCAACTCGACCAGGGTGCGCGCAGCGAGACCGACGCCGGCACCCGGGCCGACCACCGCCGCCGCGACCTCGGTCAGGCGGGCGCGAGCCGGCGAATCGGGCGCGCGCGCGGCAAGGGCAGCCTCGTTGGCGACCAGCGTTGCCGGCAGCAGGCAGGCGAGGGCGGCGCCGTGCGGCGCGCGCGGATAGAGGCCGCCGAGCGGCGCCACCAGGCCATGCGCCGCGCCCAGGCCGGCATTGCCCAGGCAGATGCCCCCGGCGAGCGCGGCCAGCGCGAGGTCCTCGGCGGCGGCCGCCGCCGCTTGGGCGGCATGGCGACCACCATCGGCGAGCGCGCGCAGCCCGCGCATGGCACGCGGCAGCGCATCGCGCGCCAGGGCGTCGCTCAGCGGGGTCGCCGCCGTGGAGCAGAACGCTTCGATCAGGTGGGTGAGCGCGTCGAAGCCGCAAGCGGCGCGCAGGGTGAGCGGGCCGCCGGCGGCCAGCAGCGGATCGATGAAAGCCTCACGCGGGGTCAGGCGCTCGTCGCGCAGGCTGCGCTTCACCCGACGATCGGGCACGGTCAGCACCGCGTTGCGCGTGACTTCCGAACCGGTGCCGGCGGTGGTCGGCACGCACAGCACGGGCAGCGGGGCGACCTCAAGGGGGACGGGCGGCTGTTCGAGCCCTTCCATGCGATCGCGCACCGGGCCCGCGTTGACCGCCATCGCCGCGGCGCCCTTGGCCGCATCCATCACCGAACCACCGCCGACCGCCAGCACCACGTCGCAGCGCGCGGTGCGCGCGGTCTCGGCGATGGCGTCGACCAATTCGGTATCGGGTTCGCCAGCCACCGTCACGCGCATCGCCGCCACGCCGGCGGCCGCGAGGAGACGGTCGAGCTCTTCGCTGATGCCGAGCAGACGCAGCGATTCGGCACCGGTGACGAGCAGGGCCCGGCGGCCGTAGGTGGCGACGCGTGCGGGCGCCTCACGCCAGCAGCCAGCGCCGACGGTCAGGCGGGTGGTGTGGGCGAAGGTCCAGGTCACCGTCAGTTCCAGGGATCGGGCGCGACGCTGGCCCATTTTTCGGCCGCACGCGGCACGGCCATCATCGGCGCCACCGCCTCGCGCCAGCGCAGGTAGTGGGCGGTCTGCTGATGGACGCGGAAGGCGGCCTCGTCGAGGTAGACCTCGTAGAGCAGGAAGCGGGTCGCATCGTCGCCCGCACGCAGGACATCGAAGCGTACGTTGCCGGGCTCGCCGCGTGTACCGCGATGGTTGTCGCGCGTCGCGGCGATGAAGGCGTCGGCGTGTTCGCTCAGCACCTGGATGCGCACGGTGACGACGTGCATCAACCGCGCCCGCTCATGGTCATCCCCGGCATCAGCGCCGGATCCGCGCCGAGGGTGCCGATCAACCGGTCGCGCCACGCTGGCGTCTGCACCTGGTCGAGCCGCTGGCGGGCGTGGTCAAGGCGCGCGCGCAGGCCGAGGCGGGTGACGATCTCGGCGCGCTCGGGGTCGCTCACCGCAGCCTCGAGATCGGCGACATGTCGGCGCCATTTGCGTTCATCCAGGCGCTGCTGGTGCTCGAGGCGCGCGCGATACCAGTCGCTGGACAGCAGCGCGTCGCGCGCGAACAGGGCGCGGAATTCGGGATGGTGCTCGTCGCGGCCCTGCCAAGTGCCCTCGGCCATGATCGTCAGCAGCGCCGCCAGCGGCGGGCAGGCGTCGGCGAGCGAGCCATCGGCGAGGTAGCAGGCGGCGACCCGCGCATGCGCCTCGACGATGTTGTCGACGCCGTCAACGTAGACCGCCAGGTCCTGGGTCTCGGGCCGCAGCAGTTCCGGGTCGAAGACCGCGGTGCCGTTGTCGAAGATGCGGCCGAAGAAATCGTGGAGGAACTTGGTGGTGATGCGCCAGCCCAGGCGCGAGGCCTTCACCGTGCGCCCCTGCCAGACGAGGTCCTCGACGCGTTCGAGATGGCCTTTGGCGATCATGGTCGCAGCGCGGCGTTCGACCGGCTTCAAGCGGCACCACAGCTCGGGCACCAGCAGCGAGATGTCGTGGTCCATGCGCCCGCGCGGACCGACCCAGCCGGCCGCGCTCGCGAAGCCATCATGGCCGGTAAGGATCATGCCGACCAGCGTCGCGTTGAGATCGGCGGTGGCGCGCACGGCGTTGAACGGGCCTTTGGTCAGCGCGCCCTCGCTGCCGGCGCCGGTGGTCGATGGCGACTTGCCGGTCAGGCTGCTGACGTAGTCCATGAACAGTTCGGGCAGCTCCTGGTAGTGGAGCGGATTATAGACGCACAGCGGGCGCACGCCCGGCTCGGGCGGATTGTTGCGTCGTCCGGCCAGCACCGCATCGACTGGCATGTGCAACGGGCGGTCGTGGGCGATGCGGTGATAGAGGCGCAGGCCGAGCTCGGCCAGCCGCTTGGGCAAGGCGTTCGTGTGATCGGGTCTGACCTGGAGGTAGCGCGGATTCTTCGACGGCTTGCCGTCGACCAGACGTGGCTGCGCGCTGGAGACGGTGAAGGCATCACCGCGCGTCGCGGCACCCGCGAGATGCGCGCGCATCGGCGCGGTGTAGCGATCAAAGGTCACCGCGTCGTCGACCTCGCCAAGCAGCGCGGTCGGCGTCAGTGGTTGGAAGTTGGAACAGAACAGCCCAGCCTGCGCCATGTCGACTTCGGTCTGCTGGTCATAGCCGCGGTGCACCGCGTCGTCGGGACGCTGGAAGAGGCGGTGCTCGCAGTTCTGGCTGATCTTGTACGAGCGAGCGCCATCGCGTTCGATCCACGCTCCGGGCACGGTCACCGAGGCGGTGATGTCGTCCTCCATCTGCACCTTGCTCGCCGGGATGAAATCCTGGCGCAGCTTGAAGGTGCGCCACGACCCCGCCATATCGAAGCCGATGCGCAGGTATTCGCCGACCAGCTGGCGGGTGCCGAGCTTGAGCTGGAAACCCGGGCGGCCGTTGACGCGATCGACGGTGAAATGCCGGCGCCAATCGCTGCCCCACTCGCTCTTGTAGAAGCGCTTGACGATGAACACCAGCGGCCACAGGTGGGGCGGAACCGATTCAAGCCAGGCGTTGTACTCGTCGGTGAAATCCGCACTCGGCGTGAACATCTTGATCACCGAGCCAAGCGAGCGTTCGGGCGACAGCACCGGCCGGCTGTGGTACGAGCCCGCCGCCGGACGCAGCGCCGGCTTCAGCCGGGTGGCATAGTCGCCGTCGAGGATGACCTGGACCTGGGCGAAGTCCTTCTCGTAGTCGGCGACGATGATCGGCCCGTGGATGACCGCGTCGACCATGCTCTTCGATATCTCGGACTTGCCGCCACCCGACACCGTCGACGGCTTGTGGCAGAAGGTGCCATAGGCCCAGGTGCCGACCAGGCGCCAGCTCGGCGCGGCCGGGTGCCGTTCGAGGCGCACCTTGTAGCCGCTTGGGTGCAGGTAGGTGGTACCGGTGCGCAGCGGCAGGCCGCGCGCCACGCCAGCCTGGGTCCAGGCGACGGTGCGCGCCGGGAGGTCGATCTCGACGTCCTCCGGCACCAGCAGCACGCGTGGGTCCGCCTTCAGCACCGCGTAGCCCTCGGGCTTCAGGTCGACCAGCGGGCCGAGGGTGCGCACGGTCTCGGCGAAGGTGTGGCCGCCCTCGCTGATCGGGCCCGAGGCGGTGAAGCGGTCGCCGAGGTGGTAGCTGGGGAAGGCCAGCGCGCCGCCGGCGTGCTCCTCCTCGGCCAGGCCCATGAGATTGGTGGCGAAGGAGATCTGCGTCTTCACCTCCTTCTTGCAGTAGCCGAAATAATTATCGGCGATCAGCGTCACCATCACCCCGTCGGCGGTGCGGTGGGTCAGCTTGAAGGCGGAACCGCCGTTGTAGCGCTCGCCCGCATCCTTCCAGCACATGCCCTCGGCACGCTGGCGCTCGTTGGCCGCCTTCCACTCGGGCAGGCCGAGTTCGCGTTTGGTCAAGGTGATGAGGTGCGGCGCGAGGATGACGCAGCCGGTGTGACCGCTCCAACCGCGGCAATCGAGCGCGGCATCATGCTCGGGCAGGTACGGATCGCCCGCATTGCCGAAGATCGACTCGACGAAATCGAGGTTGGAAACCAGGGACCCGGGCGCGAAGAAGCGGATTTCCATGCGCTGCTCGTCCATCGCCCCCGGCACCGCCGGCGCGACCAGCGGCCGCAGCAGTAGCGAAACGAACAGCTCGGCCGGCTTGGCCCAGCCGGCGGTGTAGGGCAGGCGCAGCAGGTCGACCGGCGGATTCAGTGCCGCGCGTAGCAGCGCACCGTAGGTCGCCAGCGGCACCACGTACTTGTCGTGCGGCACCGGCAAGCCGCCCTCGGCGACGTGGAACGAGCCGGCCGTGGTGCGGCGATCATTCTTGGGGTTGTGCAGTACGCCGTTGGCCAGGCGGTAGCTGGTCAGGATGCCGGTCTGGTGGGTGTCGCCGGTTTCGGGCAGCGACAGTTCGCGCGCCAGTCCATGGCGATCGAGGACGAACGTCGGCGCGGGCAACCGCGCCACGTCGGCGCCCAGGCTGCAGCCGAGGAAGTCCTGGATGCGCCGATCGACGGGCGGCAGTTCGCGCAGCGAGCCACCGACCCGCGTGCGCAGCAAGCCGAGCAGCTCGCCGACCTCGCCGAGTTCGGCGGCGCGCTCGTCGGCGAGGCCGACCAGCGCCAGCTTGGCGACGATGAAGCGCCGCAGTGCGGCGCGATCGGGGACATGGTTGCCACCCTGCGGGTCGAGGCCAAGGCTGCGGACGAGATCCATGGCGGTGTCTCCGAGCGGGGAGGGTCGGGCGGATGGAGCGGGGCGCAACCGGCCACGACGGGCGCCCAATGGTGGCTCGCGCAGCAGATGTCAGGGAATCGGTGCGACGGGAGCCTTCGCCAGCGCCGCGCGCGGAGCGAGGATGGCGGCCAGACGGTCAGGGACCGGCGCGATGCGTTCAATCTGCGGAATGAGCAGCCCCCCGTCGTAGGCGATGGCGCGGTTGGTCCAGGTGCCGTCGCGATGGACGTGGAGCGAGATCGCCCGCTTCACGGTCGACTCGACCAGGGCGTGGGCCAGGGCGAAGGGATCGTCATCGACCGAGCGCGCGTTGACCTCCCTGACGTAGTCGCCTTTGCGAATCCCTGCGCTAGCCGCCGGCGTGCCTGTCAGCACCTCGGTGACGTAACCGTGTTCGATCGAGAGTCCGAGCATGGCGAGCGCGTGCCGCGGGCGGAAAAGGGCCAGTCCGTCCTCGCCCATCGCTGCCGGCAGAGACTCGCTCCATCCGGCGTCGGCCAGGAACGAGGTATCGAGGTCGCCGGTACCGTCGATCCATCGCTTCACCCGCCCGCGCCAGTCTCCCGCGGAAAGCCGCTCGAGCGCGCGTATCAGTTCATCCTCGGTGAAGTCGCGCGGGCCCGACGCCGGCCCGAAGAAGGCGCGGCAGAAGTCATCCAGCCCGAGTCGTCCCTGACTGTCGCGGCGGATGGTCAGATCGGCAGCCAACCAGAACAAGGCGCCCTCGGAGTAGTAATCCTGACCGCGACACAGGCCAGGATGATGCCTGGACCCCCCGCGCAGCAGAAAACCGGAACGGGAGATATCGCGCAAGCTGCGCCAGTGCCGTCCTGGGCTGGCGGCCAATTCGGCAATCGTGTCCATGAGGTCGGCGCGCCACTCGGCGGGTTCGCTCAATCCGCAGCGCACGGCCAGCACCTGGCCGAGGTACTGGGTGAGGCCCTCATAGATCCACAGTCCATCGCAGTCGTGCTCTTGGTGATAATCGGGACGACGCATGCCGGTGGGTCGACGGTGCTTGCCGACCCAGGCATGCACGAATTCGTGGGTCAAGCGTTCGCGGTCATTGAGCTCGCTGCCGGGAAGGTCGGCGAAGGCCTTGGATGGCATGCCGCAGAGCGAGCAGCAGCCGTGTTCCAACCCACCCCGCACGTCGAGCGTGACCAGGAACTGGTAGGAACTGCTGCGCGCGCCGCCAAACAAGGCCTCGGCTTCGGCAGGCAGTCGACGCAAGGCGACCAGCCAGCGTTCGTCCAGCGCACGCAGAGGCTTGGCGCCAGCCAGGTGCATCTCGGTACGCAGGCCGTCATCACCGGTCGACAGGACCCAGGACGTCATGGTTCTGCCCATCAGCAGCGGGCGATCGATGGCCTCCTCGATGGTCACCGGGGCGTGGCTGAGCACGTCGCCCACGCGGCCGGCAGGTGGGAGCTGGCTCGCCGCCTGCCAACCGCGGGGCTGGCGGACCGTGACGGCGCAGGTCCAGGTGCCGATATCGGCGGCGGCGGGAATCAGCAGGCAGCAATTGAGGTTGATCAGGATATGGCCGGCGCTGGCCGTCACGTCGCTGCTGGTTGAATTGACGGTCGGCTGATTGGCGATGTAGGTGAGATCGATGGCGATCCGCTCGACCCCCTCGGGCACGATCACCGTGAACAGGTACGGGTCATAGCGGTCGCGTTCCCAGGCCAGCACCGCGCCGCCGCCGCGCGCCACCAGTCCGCCCAGATTCTGCACCGGCCCGGAGGGCGCATGCGTGCCGGGGATCCAGCGCGGGTAACGCAGGGCCAGCCGGCCCGGCGTCGCGCGCAGGGCGATGCGCGCATGCAGCAGGCCTTCGCCGGGGAGATCGGTGGCATCGACCGCGAGCGCCAACTGCTGCGCCGCCGGGGCAGCCAGGGCGTCATCCGCCCAAGCGAAGCGATCGTCCTCGGCGGCGAGCGTGGCAAAGACGAGGAGGGTGAACAAGATGCGCATGATCGGGCTCCATGACCGGGCAACGCGCTGGTCCCCACGGTGGGCAAGGTCTTACGCAGCTTTTCCGAGGAGGGAAAGGATCACGCCATGTCGCGCGCCTGTGCCCAGCGGGTATGGCTTGGATATGACCGCCCCCGCCATCCTGGTCGCCGTCCTGGCTGGCGGCGGTTCGACGCGGCTTGGGCGCGACAAGGCCCTCCTGCCGTGGCGGGGCGGGACGCTGCTGGCGCACGTCTGCGCCGCCGCGCACGGCGCTGGGCTACCGGTGATGGTCGTTGGGCGGGGGGCACCCGATGTGCCCGACGACGTGCGCGTGCTGGCGGATGAGAGCCCGGGGGAGGGGCCGCTTGCCGCGCTGGTGACCGCACTTGGCGCGCATGACGGAGCGGTGCTGCTCCTCGCCTGCGATCTGCCGCGGCTCGATGCGGCGGCGGTGCGCTGGCTGGCGGCGATGCCGAGCGGGGTGAATGGGGTGGTGCTGGAGGTGGCGGGGCGGCTGCAGACGTGCTGCGCGCTTTATCAGCCGAGCTGTCTGCCGCTGGCGCGGGCGTGCTTAGCGAGGGGACGACGCTCGCTGCATGCGTTGCTGGATGCTGGTGGATTTGCGCGGGTCGGCTGTCCGGAGGGGATGGCGGGGCGGTTTGGGGATGTGGATACGCAGGCGGAGTGGGAGGGCTTGGCTGGACAGTGAAGTGCCAGGGGCACTTCCTTGGCAGGAGGTGACGGGAAAACAATTGCTGGGGCCAATATACCCGGATCAGGTTCGCGATCAGGGGCTTGGCGACGCCCGCTCTCGACGGTCGGGGCGACCGTCTACCGTGGGCTGAGGCAGGGCGCTCTCGCCGTCCGCGGCGAGGCGCCGCGGTGGCTCCGCTTGGGCGCATTCAGCCGGGAATGCCCTGGAGCCCGAGCCAAATGTTTCCCATCCGCAGCCGGATGAACCCCGGTGTGGGAACTGGCCTGCCGGCGGCATACTGCCAGCCGCACGACGACTGATCGGATCAAAGTCGGGTGCGGCGACCGCACAGGCCGACCGCGAGCGCCAGCGTGAGCAGGACGACTCCCGAACCGAGACCGCAGTCGCGGGAGCCGCCGCCCGCGGTGACCGAGGTGGCCACGGTGCCCGCGGTGCCTGCGTTCACCGTCAGGGCGGCGACGTTCGAGGTCGCGCTGCCGGCGCTGTTGGTCGCCATGCAGCGGTACTGGGTGCCGCTCATCCCGATCGAGGTCGCGGGCGTGGTGTAGCTCGCCGACGTCGCCCCGCTGATCATGGTGAAGGTGCTCGAACCCGATGGCGCCGAGCTCCACTGATAGCTCGGCGACGGGCTGCCGCTCGCCGCGACGGCGAGGGTCGCGGGCGCCGGTGCGGCCACCGTCGCGTTGGCCGGCTGGGTGGTGATCCCCGGCGCCACCGCCATCACCGTCGAGCGGATGACCGTCACACTGTCGCTGAACGTGGTCACACCGCCCAGGCTGGACGACCAACTCGTACCGCTGGCGGTGAAGCGCACCAGATTGCTGCCGATGATCAGCGGAATGCCGCTGGCCGACCAGGCGGCGGTACCGGTGGCGACACCGCTCGCGCCACCGGCGATCCAGGTCACCCCGGTGATGTCAGCGCTAGCCCAACCCGAACCCGCGAGATCGAGCGTCGCCGCCGAAGTAGTGTAACTGGGCGCGGTGGTGGGGAGGGTGATATCGAGCCGCGGGTTGCCCATCCGTGGTAGGCCACGGCGTTGCGCCATGACCCACGGCACCAAGTACGGATTCTGATAGGCGGGCACCCAGCTGGCGTGTCCGCCGGTGGCGTACTCGGTGTAGATCGGGTCACCGCCCGCGGCGCGCACCCCGCTGATCGCATTGCGGGTACCGGTCACGCTCACGGTCGGATCGTTGGCGGAGTGGAAGGTCCAGATCGGCACTCCGGCGAAGGCCGCATAGTTGCCGCCGCCCCAGCCGCAGATCGGCACCGCCGCGGCATAGAGAGTGGGGTTCTGCGCGAGCTGATCCCAGGTGCCACCGCCACCCAGGGAGAGGCCAGTGACGGCGATGCGGTCAGGATCGATGGCATAGGTTGCCCGCAGGCTGGCGATGATCGCGGGAAGGTGCTCACGACGAACCGCCGCCGACCATCCCGATGACGTGGCCTGAGGCACAAGCATGAAGCAGGGATAGGCTGCTTGATTGGCGGTCGAGACGAAGACCAGCGCGCCATTGGCGTTGTTGTTCAGCGGGCTGGTGTTGTTGGTCCCGGCTTCGCCCGCGCCGTGCAGGAACATCACCAGCGGGTAGCTGGTGGTGGCGACATAGCCTGCCGGCACGAACAGGCGGTAGGGCGTGGAACCGGTGGCGCTGGTGTAGGTGTGGTAGGTGAAGTCAGCCGCGGTGGCGGCCTCGCCGTGGCCGGGGAAAAGGGCCCACACCAGCAGGGTCGCAGCGAGCAAGAGTCGGTTGAAGGCCATGGCGTTCTCCAGGATCAGCGGCGTTTGAGCGGTGCAGGCGGACGGTTGACGGTGAGCGAGGCGCTGAAGGAGGTCGATCCGCCGTTGCTCGCCGACCAGCTGGTGCCGGTGGCGAGGATCCGCAGCAGGTTCGGACCGGGCAACAGGGGAAGGTTCTTCGCTGACCACTCGCTGGTGCCGACGCAGGCGCCTTCTTCGGTGCCAACGGTCCAGGTCACCGCAGTGATTCCGGCATCGGCCGTGGCGGTGCCCGACAGGGCGATCCGTTGCGCCGTACTGGCGCGGGCGGCGGCAGTCAGCGGGGTGATGTCGAGGCGCGGGCCGCCGACCCGGGGAACGCCGCGGCGTTGGGCCATCGCCCACTCGACCAGCCCGGGAGTGCGATACGCGGGCCCTCCGCTGGCGTGGCCGCCCGTGGCGTACTCGGTGTAGATCGGGTCGCCGCCGACCGTGCGCAGCGCAGCCACCGCGGCGCGCGTTCCAGCGACCTTCACGGTGGGATCGTCGGCGGCGTGGAAGGTCCACAGCGGAACCGAGGAGAAGCTGGCGAAATTGCCCATGCCCCAGCCGGCGATGGGCACCGCAGCGGCGTAGAGCGCGGGATTCTGCGCCAACTGGTCCCAGGTGCCGCCGCCGCCCAGCGAATATCCGGTGATGATGATGCGCTCGGCATCGATCGCATAGCTGGTGCGCAGCTCGGCGATGATGCCGGCAATGTGCTGGCGCATGACCGCATCGGTCCAGGTGCCATGCGCGCACTGCGGAACGAGCATGAAGCAGGGATTCGTCGCCTGGTTGGCCGCCGAGATGAAGACCATGCTGCCGGCGGCCTGACGCTTGATCGGGGCGGCGTTATCGGTGCCGCGCTCGCCTGACCCGTGCAAGAACAGCACGAGAGGGTAGCGCTTGCCGGCGACCTGATCCCTGGGCACGAACAGCCGGTAGGGCGTCGTGCCGGCGGGGGTGGTGTATTCGCGCGCCAGGAAATCCGCTGCGGTCGGCTCGGCCGGTTTGGCAACGGGCGGCGGCGGAAGAGGAGAAGG
>Ga0163144_10026213_pt1 | contig 11343 bp, 10 predicted proteins | sample OliLak19BULKMAT1_FD_123175 | JGI IMG/M metagenome (GOLD analysis project Ga0163144, IMG submission 123175) | Freshwater microbial mat bacterial communities from Lake Vanda, McMurdo Dry Valleys, Antarctica - Oligotrophic Lake LV.19.BULKMAT1 | ecosystem: Environmental > Aquatic > Freshwater >... | reverse complement strand
CCGACTGGCCGAGCTTCTCGGAGAGCCACTGGGCGACGATCCGGGCCAGCACGTCGGTGGTGCCGGCGGGCGGGTACGGCACGATCCACTTGATCGGCCGGGTCGGGTACGGGTCGGCGGCGAGCGCCTGCTGCGCCGGGGCGGCGAGGCCGAGCAGCGAGAGGGCGATCAGGCGGAACAGTCGGGTCACGGGAGTCTCCTTCTGGGGTGTCCGCGATCATCCCGTAACCGACCAAGCAACGGCTCCCGGGAAGACGAGTGGTACTTTGCCATCACGCCAAGCGATGGCTGGCAGACGCGTTTGCGATTGGTGGGCGCCGGCGGCGGGTCTACGATGCCTCCGTCACCTCTATGCCGGGAGCGCGCCATGCAAGCACAGACCTCCGCCGACGAAGCCGCCGCGATCAAGCGGGCGAAGATGAAACCGACGATCAACGGTTCCACGTACGTGAAGCCGCAGCAGCTCGAATGGCGGAAGACCCAGTTCGACAGGGTCTGGCTGAAGGTGCTCTACGAGAACAAGGAAAAGGGCGAGTCGACCGTGCTCGTGAAGCTCGAGCCCGGCGCGCACCTGCCCTATCACAAGCACCCGGAGCTCGAGCAGGCCTACGTGCTGGAGGGCTCGATGTACGACCACGACGGCACCTGCAGCGCCGGCGAATACGTCTGGCGCAAGCCCGGCTCGCTGCACGAGAACCACTCGGACACCGGCGCGATCGTGTTCGCCGTCTATCGCAAGCAGAACATCTTCGTCAACAAGACGACCGGCTACACGACCGAGCCCTGAACCGGACTCGACCCGCGCGGCCGCATCGGCCGCGCCCCTTCCCCTCTGAAAAGGAATCGCGATGTCCATGAATCTCGATCGTCGGTCCTTCTTGACCGTGTCGGCCGGGGGCACCCTGCTCGCGGCGTTGCCGGTAGTGGCGCGCGCGCAGGGCAAGCCCGGCAAGGTGGAATACGGAATCGCGAGCATCGATCCGCTGTACTCGGCCGCCTACGTGGCGCTCAAGCGAGACCTGTTCAAACAGCAGGGTCTCGAGATCAACTATCTGAACACCCAGAGCGGGCCGCGCTCGAAGCAGTTGCTCGCTGCGGGACAGATCGGAATCGCGACCTCGGGCGTCAACGACGCGATCGCGCTCAACCTCGCAGGCAAGGATACGACGGTGATCTACGGCTTCGACCAGCGCGTGCCGTTTGCCAACATCATGGTCCGCAAGGCCGACTTCGACTCCGGCAAGATCAAGTCGGTCAAAGACCTCGCGGGCAAGACGATCGCCGTGACCCAGCCGCAGTCGGCGACCTGGCTGATGGCTACCTACATCAGCGACCGCGCAGGCATTCTCAAGCAGGTGAACATCCGCGGCCTCGGCGACTTCGCCACGATGATGGGCGCTGTCAAGGCCGGGCAGGTCGACGCCACGATCGCGACCATATCGATGCTCGACTCGGCCAAGCAGCAGGGCTGGGGCCACACGCTGTTCGACGTCACCGACGAGGGCGCCTGGAAGGAAACCTTCGGCGGCAACGTTCCGGGCGTCGGCTGCTACGTCCTCCAGGAGTCGCTCAAGACGAACGCCGATGGGCTGCAAGCCTTCGTGACCGCGATGGCGAAGGCGCAGGACGTGCTCAATACCAGCACCCCCGAACAGATCGTCGATGGCATCTTCGATGCCTACCTCACCGGCTACGAGCGCGAGGCGACCTTACGCGCGGTTCGCGTCTACAAGGCGGGCGTCTGGAGTCGCAACAACGAGGTCTCGGCCGACGCCTACACTCGATTGATCAGGATCATGGGCGACGGCCGCCAGTTCAGCAACGCCGAGCTCGAGGCGGTGCCGTATGGCAAGGTGGTCGACATGAGCCTCCTGAGCAAGGCCAAGCGCTGACCGCGCCGCGCGTTCCCTCGCGAAGGAGCTGGAGATGATCCGCCTCGACCGGATCGAAAAGACCTACTTCGCTCGTGAGCGTGACGTCCACGCGATCGGCAACATCACTGCCACCATCGCGGCGGGCGAGTTCGTCGCCATCGTCGGTCCGAGCGGCTGCGGCAAGAGCACCCTGCTCCACCTGCTCGCCGGCTTCGATGTGCCGACCGGTGGCGAGGCCCTGGTCGACGGCCGACGGGTCGTGCCGGGCACGGTGCCGAAGGGGCTGGGCTACATCTTCCAGAAGGACACCGTCCTGCCGTGGAAGCGGGTCCGCGAAAACATCGCCCTCGGGCTCACCTACCGCAACGTCGGCCGCGCGGCGATCGACAAGAAGGTCGCCGAGCTGCTCAAGCTCGGCAACCTCGAAGGATTCGGCGACGCCTATCCGCATCAGCTCTCGGGCGGCATGCGGCGCCGCGTCGCGCTGCTGATGACGCTCGCCTGCGACCCGCAGATCCTCTTGCTCGACGAGCCGTTCGGCGCCCTCGACACCCACACCCGGACGCTCCTGCATCGCGAGCTGATCGGGATCTGGCGGCAGATGCGCCAGACCGTGGTGCTCGTTACCCACGATCTCGACGAGGCCGTGACCCTGTCGGACCGGATCATCGTGCTGTCGCGGCCGCCGAGCCGGATCCTGCTCGATCATCGGGTCGACATCCCGCAGCCGCGCGACGTCTTCTCGGTGCGCGACACGCCGGTCTTCACCGAGAACTTCCGCACCATCTGGCGCGTGCTCGGCGAGGAGTTCCGCGAAGGCACGGCTGTCGAAGCAGCGGCATGACATTACCGTCGCTGGAGCCGGTCGCTCGGCCCGCCTCTCCCGCGCCGGCCGAGGGAACGTCACGCCAGGAACGCCTGGCGGCGACCACGCGGCGCCAGCGCATGACCCGCCTGCGACTCCTCGCCTGGCAGGTGGCGCTGGTGGTCCTGTTCCTGGCGATCTGGGAGATCGGCACGCGGCTCTCGATCCTCAGCAAGAACGCCAACATCTTCGACCCGTTTTTCGTCAGTCGGCCGTCACAGATCGTCTCGCGGCTCTACGACTGGACGGTCGGCGTCAAGGCCGGCTACCTCTGGCCGCACCTGTGGGCCACGCTCGGCGCGACCATGGTCGGCCTGGTCGTCGCCGTGGTCACGGGATTCTTCGTCGGCCTGCTGTTCAGCCAGAAGCGCGAGCTGGCGATCGTCTTCAACCCGTTCATCGTCGCCCTGAACTCCCTGCCGCGGATCGCCTTCGTGCCGCTGATCACGATGATCTTCGGACTGGGGCTTGCCTCCAAGGTCGTGACCGCCTGGTTCATCGTCTTCTTCCTGGTGTTCTTCAACACCTTCAAGGGCGGGATGGCGATCGAGAAGGAGCTGCTCGACTTCTGTCGCACGCTCGGTGCCAGCGAGCGGCAGTTGACGCTAACAGTGCGCATCCCGAATGCCATGGCCTGGATCTTCACTGCGTTGCCCAACGCAGTGAGCTTCTCGCTGATCGGCGTCGTGATCTCGGAATTCGTCGGCTCGACGACCGGGATGGGCTACCTGATCATCGTCTCGCTGGCGACCCTCAACGCGGGCGACATGTTCGCGTCACTCACCGTCCTGAGCCTGGTCGGCGTGACGCTGGTGTCACTGTTCCAGATGCTCGAGCGCCGCCTGCTGAAGTGGTCGCCCGAATTCCGCGAGCAGAACTAAACTAACTAGGCGCGGCGTCGGCCCCGGTTACGGCGCGCCCGCCCTTCCACTTGCGGCGCCTCAGCAGCGACAGCGCCATCTCCTCGACAAGGTCGAATACACACAGCGCGGCGCGCGACGGGTCGCGCCTCGGCGACAGCGCCAGGTAACTGGTCAGGCGCAGGTCGGGCTCGACGATCCGGAGCAGACGCAGCTTGGCGATCGGCGGATCGTCGCCGAGCGAGATCTTCGGCAAGACCGTGAAGCCGCGGCCGCGGTAGACGAGCAGCTTCATCTGCGGGACCGAATCGATCTCGCCGGCATAGTGGAGGGAGCAGCGGAGCTTGCGTGCCGTCTCATCCATCAACTGGCGCAGCCGCGAGCGCGTCGGCGAGTTGTGGAAGAGCGGAAACCTTGCGAGCTCGCAGAAGGCGATCGTCTCGCGGCCCCGGGTCAGCTCGTTCTCGTGGGCCATCAGGTAGAGCGCGTCGCTGACGATCGGCTTGGCCTTGATCTGCGGCGGCCGCTCGGCGCCATACAGGATCGCGACGTCGAGCCGGCCATCGAGTAGCCAGCCGAAGACGTCGCCACTCATGCCGTCGACGATGTTCAGCTTGATGTCCGGATACCGGGTGCGGACGAGCTCGACGATCGGCACCGTCATCAGCGTCGAGGTCGTGACCGGCAGGCCGAATGTCACCTCGCCCCTGGGCTGGCTGGCGGCCGACTGCACCGCGCTGCGTGCCGCCGCCAACCCCTCGATCACCTTGTGGGCGTGCTCGAGGAAAACCTCGCCGGCCTGGGTCAGGGTGACGCCGCGCCGGTGCCGGGTGCATAGCGCGACGCCAAGCTCGTCCTCGAGCCGGGCAAGCTGGGCGCTGAGCGCCGGCTGGGCGATATGGACGTAGGCCGAGGCGGCCGAGATCGAACCTCGTTCCGCAATGGCGACGAAGTAGTGGATCTGGCGCAGGTCCATGTGACCCGCCGATTATGCGGAGCGGCGTTCGCACCGCCGCGGGTGGCTCAAACCGGTCGGCCGATCGGCGCCGACCGCTCCTCCCGCGCCGGCCAGAGCCAAGCGGCGCCGCGCACGCCGGAGGCGTCGCCGTGCCGGTTGGGCACGACCGGCGTGTCACACCGGTCGGAGAACACGAACTGCTCGAGCAGCGGCGGCAGCACCGTATAGAGCTCCTCGACCTGCGACAGGCCGCCGCCGAGGACGATCACGCCGGGATCGACGACGTTGATCATGGTCGCGAGCGCGCTCGCCAGGCGCCGGCCGTAGCGCGCAAGCGCCACCGACGCCTCTGCATCGCCGGCGCGAGCGAGGGCGACGATCCGCCGGGCATCGAGACCGGCCGGTGCGGCCCCGGCGGCGCGGGCGTGATCGGCCGCGAGCCCGGGACCCGAGAGGTAGGTTTCGATGCAGCGCCGACGGCCGCAGTAGCAGTGCGTCTCGGGCAACGCCGCCTCGGTGCGCGACGGCATCTCGTTGTGGCCCCACTCGCCGCCGATCGCGTTCGGCCCGACCCACAGCCGCCCGTCGACGACGAGGCCGCCGCCCACGCCGGTGCCCAGGATCACGCCGAACACCACCCGGTGTCCCGCGCCGGCGCCGTCGCTCGCCTCCGACAGCGCGAAGCAGTTCGCGTCGTTGGCGACGCGGACCTCGCGGCCGAGCGCCTGCGCCAGGTCGGCGACGAGCGGATGGCCATTGAGCTGGGTCGAGTTGGCGTTCTTCAGCAGGCCGGTGGCGGGCGAGACGGCACCGGGCGTGCCGATGCCGACCCGGGCACGGACGCCGAGACCGGCCTCGATCTCGTCGACCAGGCTGCAGATCGCGGCTATCGTCAGCCCGTAGTCGTGCGCCGGCGACGCGATGCGCCTGCGCGCCAGCTCGCGCCCCGCGGCATCGATGGCCAGCGCCTCGATCTTGGTGCCGCCGAGGTCGACGCCGATGCGGACTGTGCCGGCCGGATGCTGCATCCGGCAAGACTACCCGAGCGGTGCAGCGCTCAGGACGTCTTCGCAGCCGCCGCCAGCTCGGCCTGGCGCTTCTTCTCGCGCAGCTGCCGCAGCTGCTCTTCCTCGAACTTGCGCCGCGAATCCTGCTGCTGCACCATCTTCTGGTGCGCCCGCTCCTCGAGGTCGGCCGGCTGGGTCATCGGGTTGAGCGAGAGGCCGCCGAACTCCGAGACGGCGGGCTCGCCGCGCTTGCTCTTGAGCTTGATGTTGAGGCGCAGCTCGTTGGCCGAATCGGCGTTGCGGATCGCCTCGTCGAACGAGATCAGGCCGGCGTCGTAGAGATCGAACAGGGCCGCGTCGAAGGTGCACATGCCGAGCTCGCGCGACCTCGCCATGATCCCCTTGATCTCGTGGAACTCGCCCTGGAAGATGCGCTCGGCGATGGTCGGCGTGTTGAGCAGGATCTCGATCGCCGCCGAGCGGCCCTTGCCGTCCTCGCGCCGCACCAGGCGCTGCGAGACGATCGCCCTCAGGTTCGCCGAGAGGTCCATCAGCAACTGCTTTCGCCGCTCCTCGGGGAAGAAGTTGATGATCCGCTCGATCGTCTGGCTGGCGCTGTTGGCGTGCAGCGTGCCCAGGCAGAGGTGCCCGGTCTCGGCGAAGGCAATCGCGTGCTCCATCGTCTCGGCATCGCGGATCTCGCCGATCAGGATCACGTCGGGCGCCTGGCGCAGGGTGTTCTTCAGAGCGTGGTGCCAGGAATGGGTGTCGATGCCGACCTCGCGGTGCGTCACCAGCGACAGCTGCGACTGGTGCACGTACTCGATCGGGTCCTCGACGGTGATGATGTGGCCGGCCGAGGAGCGGTTGCGGTGGTCGATCATCGCCGCCAGCGAGGTCGACTTGCCGGAGCCGGTGGCGCCGACGACCAGCACCAGGCCGCGCTTGGCCATGACCACGTCCTTGAGGGTCTCGGGCAGCTTCAGCTTCTCGAAGTTCGGGATCTCGGAGGCGATCGTCCGGATCACCATGCTGACGCAGCGCTGCTGCACCATCACGTTGACGCGAAAGCGCGACACCCCGGGAATCGAGATCGCGAAGTTGCACTCCATCTCCTTGGCGAACTCGGCGCGCTGGCTCTCGTTCATCAACGAGTGCGCCAGCATCCGCGTCACCTCGGGGGTGAGCTTCTGGTTCGTCATCGGCTTCATCGCGCCCTGCGACTTCATGCTCGGCGGGAAGTCGCTGGCGATGAACAGGTCGGAACCGCCGCCCTGGCTCATCGTCGCCAGCAGCTTGTGCATGTAGGCGCGGGCTTGTTCTTCGGTGAAGGCTGTCGACATGGGGCTCCGTCGGCGAGGGTCGCGGCACGCCGGAGATCCGGCGACGACGACGATGCGTTTTGACAGCCCCGGAGGTTGCCAGCAAACGCCGGATCGGTCAGCCGCGGCAGCGGGAAAAAGCCACGCTTGTCTCAAGCACTCCCGGCCGGCGCCGTGCGCGGCATCAGCCACTGCAGCGCCAGCACCACGAGCACCAGGACGAGGCCCACCAGGTCGGCCGTGCCGCCCGGGTAGGCGAGTGCCAGACCGGCGACGATCAGCATCGCCCGCTCGATCAAGCTGGCGCGGCGCAGCGCCCAGCCCTGGAAGCCGCCGGCGATGGCGGCGATGCCGAGCGCCGCGGTCAGCGTGACCTGAGCGATCGCCGGCCAGTTCGCCGCCGCCAGCGCCTTCGTGGAGCCCATCAGCAGCAGGCCCTGCCCGGCCGGGTCGAGCACGAACATGAACGGCAGCAGGAACGCCGGCACGGTGTACTTCCAGCACTGCAGGGTCGTCTTGTACGGATCGCCGCCGGTGATCGCCGCGGCGGCGAAGGGCGAGAGTGCGGTCGGCGGCGACACCTCCGAGAGCACCGCGTAGTAGAAGATGAACATGTGCGCCGCGAAGTCGGGCACGCCGAGCTTGATCAGCGCCGGCGCGGCGATCACGGCGCAGATGATGTACGAGGCCGTGACCGGCACCGCCAGGCCGACGATCCAGACCACGAGCGCGGTGAACACCGCGGTCAGCAGCAGCGAGCCGTCGGCGTAGTCGATGACGATCGAGCTGAACTTCAGGCCCAGGCCGGTCAGCGTGACCACGCCGACGATGATGCCGGCGCCGGCGCAGGTGGCGCCGACGTTGAGCATGCCGAGCGCGCCGCCTTCCATCGCCTTGGCGAAGCCCGACTGCAGCACGTGCTGCCGGACCGAGCCCTTGCCGCGGAACAGGTCGTACGGGATCAGCGCCGTCTCCCGGCGCAGCATGCTCGTCGCCAGCGCCACGACGGTCGCCCAGAACACCGAGAGCACCGGCGAGAAGCCCCACATCATGAAGGCGACGATCGACACCAGCGACAGGAAGTGGAACCAGTAGCGCTTGCTCAGCTGCCAGACGCCGGCGACCTTGTCGAACGCGACCTCGTGCATCCCGTACTTGCGGGCGTCGATCTCGACCATCAGGAACAGCGCGAAGTAGAACAGCAGTGTCGGGATCACCGCCATCAGCAGGACGTCGAGGTACGAGATCTTCAGGAACTCGGCGATCAGGAAGGCCGCCGCGCCGAGCACCGGCGGCGAGATGATCGCGCCCAGGCCGCCGGCCGCGAGCAGCCCGCCGGCGGCGTTCTTCTCGTAGCCGACTTTCTCGAGCAGCGGATAGGCGACGGCGCCGAGCGTCACCGTGGTCGCCACGCCCGAGCCCGAGGGGCCGCCGAGGAGAAACGAGGCCAGCACCACGGTGCGGCCGGCGCCGGTGGGCTTTCCGCCCATCGCCGCGAACGAGAAGTCGAGGTAGAACTTGCCGGCGCCGGAGTGCTGCAGGAAAGCGCCGTAGATCGTGAAAAGGATGATCAGCGACGAGGCGACGTCGACGGCGACGCCGAAGATTCCTTCGAGCGTCATGTACATCACGCCGACCAGCCGGCCGATCTCGTAGCCCTTGTGCGTCCACGGCGCCGGCAGGATCGGGCCGGCCATGGCGTAGACGAGAAAGCCGAAGGTGACGATCGGCATCACCCAGCCGCTGGTCCGTCGCATCGCCTCGAGCACCAAAACGATCAGGCCGATGCCGAAGGCGATGTCCCAGGGATAGGGAGAGGTGTTGCGGTCGGTGAAGTCGTCGCCGCCGCGAATCGCATAGACGACGATCGCCACCGCGAGCGCGGCGGCGAGCCAGTCCCACCACATGACGCGGTGGCGGAAGCGCCGCGCGATCGGGAACACCAGGAAGCACAGGGCCAGCACGAAGGCGACGTGCACGCCGCGCAGGGTCTGCGTCGGCACGATCGCGTAGGCGGTGTAGAGGTGGAACGTCGCCATCGAGAAGGCGGTCAGGCGGACGAAGCCGCCGAGCCAGCCCTTCAGCCGGTTGGCCGCACCCTCTTCTTCCTCGATGTACTTCTCGGCCCGCTGCAGCGCCTCGTCGCTGACGGTCACCGGCGGCAGGGCCGACACGCGGCGAAGCTCAGTTGACCTTGATGCCCTTCTCGGCGAAGTACCTGACGGCGCCCGGGTGGAACGGGATCGGCGACGCGGCGGCCTTCTGGTTCTCGAGCTTGAAGTTCATCGCCTCCTTGTGCACGGCGACGATGTCGTCCTTGCGGTCGAAGATCGCCTTGACGACGTTGTAGGCGGTCTTCTCGTCCATGGAGTCGTGCGCGACCAGGATGTTCATCACCGTCGCCTGCTGGTTGTCGGCGTCCATGCCCTTGTACGTTTCCTTGGGGATCGCGTCCTGGACGTAGAGGTTGCCGTACTTCTTGTTCATCGCCGCGACCGCATCGGCGTGATCGACCATCCTGATCTTGGTGTTGGGCGTGTTCGCCAGGTCGGTCACCGCCGCGGTGGGCAGGCCGCCGACCCAGAAGAAGGCGTCGATCTTGCCGTCCTTGATGGCGTTGACCGACTCGGCCACGCCGAGCCGCTCGCGCTTCAGGTCGCTGTCCTTGTCGAGCCCCGCGGCCTCGATGACGCGAAACGCCATCACCTCGGTGGCGCTGCCGGGCGAGCCGGTCGAGACCCGCTTGCCCTTGAGGTCGGCCATCTTGGCGATGCCGCGCCCCTCGACCGAAACCACGTGCATGCGATTCGGGTACAGGATCATCAGCGTCTTCAGCGCGACCTTGTTGCCCTTGAACTTGTCCTCGCCGCGGAACGCGTCCTGGCCGGCATCGGTCATGGTGAAGCCGATGTATGGCTTGCCGCTGCCCACCAGCTTCAGGTTGTCGACCGAGCCGCCGGTCACCTCGGCGGTGGCCTGCATGCCGGGCACGTGCTTCGACAGCACCGCGGCAATGCCGCCGCCCATCGGGTAGTAGACGCCGCCGGTGCCGCCGGTGGCGATCGAGATGTTCTGCGCGTTCGCGCCGGCGACCAGCGCGAGGCCGGCCACGGCGGCGAGGAGGCGGGGAATCGACAAGTTCATGGGGGCTGTCTCCGGGGAGTTTCTCGAGGCGGGTAGCGGTCGATTCTGCAGTGCGTCCCGGCTCGAAAGAATCCAGCCCTACCCTACTTCGAAGCCCCGGTCCGGGCCGGGGGAAGCGCCGCCGCCCCCGCATCGGCCGAGGCGCGCGCTCGTCCTGGCGAGGTAGAACCATTCCTGCCCCGGTTCGGCCGCCGGATTCGGGAAAACAATGTAGCCGCTGAACGGCGCGACGAGAACCGTGCCGTCGTGCCGGGTGCCGATCCTCTGGCCCGCGACCACGACGTCGAAGCTGCGCCAGGCGCGGGCGAACGAATCCTCCGGATGCAGCCGGTCGATCACCTCGCACAGGCTCAGGCACTCCATGCTCGCCGCGGGCGGCGGATCCGGCGCGTCGATCAGGCGCAGGTGGGCAAGCGTGTTGACGATCGCCCGGTAGGCGACGTCGGGCGCCTCCGGGTCGTCGTGCCGGCCGCACTCGAGCGTCAGCGCCGAGCCCCCGGTCGAGCGCATGTACTCGGTGGTGCCGATGCCGTAACGCGGGTCGAGGTCGAGCGTCGCTTCGGGAAACGCCGCCGCCTGCTCTCGCCGGCGCGCGACACCGGCCGCGTAGGTGGTGAGCCAGCCGTCGACCGCACGGCCCACGCCGAGTCGCACCGCCAGCGCCTCCTCGCGCGCCGCCCGGTCGAAGGGCTCGACCGGCCCGGCGTTGTCGGCCGGACCCATGAAGACGAACGGCACGCCCGGCGCGGTGAAGGAGTGGAGATCGAGCAGCACGTCGTGCCCGGCGAGCAGCGGGCAGAGCCAGTTGGCGACGTGGTCCTCGAACTCGCGCGGGGTATCGGTCGGCGCGAGCTTGCGATTGAGGTTGCGGTCGCCGGTGCGGCGCTGGTGGGCGTAGGCGAGCGGATTCGTCACCGGCACGAAGGTGACGCGGCCGGTACTCGGCCTCAGGCTGCCGGCATCGATCTCGGCGACGACGCGTTCGATCGCCCGGGTGCCACAGGTTTCGTTGCCGTGGACGGCGCCGAGCACGATGAGGCGGGTACCGGGCCGGACGCTCGCGTAGGCGACGGACTTGAAGGGCGGCATGGCGGCGAATCGTAAGCGAGCCTGCCGTGCCGCCCGCGATCGCTCGCCCGCGATGCCTCCCGGGACCGCGAGCGAGTCGTGGGTTCTTTCGTAGGGCCCTACTAGCCTGGATATTTCACGCACCGACCACTGTTCGCCCTGAACGGTATTTTGCGGCCGGTTTGAGGGCGTGATGTGTGCGTGGGGACGGCATTGTTGGTCGGTGTGGTGCAGTAGTGGGTCTT
>Ga0163144_10026212_pt1 | contig 11343 bp, 3 predicted proteins | sample OliLak19BULKMAT1_FD_123175 | JGI IMG/M metagenome (GOLD analysis project Ga0163144, IMG submission 123175) | Freshwater microbial mat bacterial communities from Lake Vanda, McMurdo Dry Valleys, Antarctica - Oligotrophic Lake LV.19.BULKMAT1 | ecosystem: Environmental > Aquatic > Freshwater > Lake... | reverse complement strand
GCGCCGGCGCGACGGCGATCGGCGCGAGCGGCGGGTCGAGCCCCGGACGGTGTGGGACCGCGAGGTCGCCCGTGGCGATCTCCATGCCGTCGCGCGCCGCCATGATCGAGTGGACCGTGACCTCGAGCTCGAGGTCGGCGTCGGGGATCTGCACCGGCGTCGGCTCGGGCGGCGGCAGCTCCTCGCCCGGCGTGCCGTCGGGCAGCGGCTCGGTTGGCGGCGCGGCGAACAGCGCCGCCAGCTCCTCGGCGGACACCAGCCGCTGCCACGTCGTCATCACGTCGGCGGCGCTGGCCTTGCCGCCGTAGTACAGCGTGAACCCGCCGCCGGCCGACGGAGTCGGCATGTCAGATGCCCCTCCCGGTGCGGGCGCAGCCCGCACAGGTTTCGGAACGAGGTAGCTGCGCGTGTTCCACGCCAGCAGCTGCAGCGCGACCGGGACCGCTTCCTCGCGCGTCGCGAACTCGCCGAGCGGCGCGACCCACGCCCCCTCGGTGTCGCGCGCGAGCTGCGGGCTCCGCGTGAGCGCGACGCCGATCACCGCGTTGCCCGCGTCGCGCATCGCCGTGGCGAACACCTCGGCGTCGGTGACCGAGTACTGCCCGCGGTCCTGGAACAGCCAGTCGTAGACGATCACCTTGCTGCCGGCGCGGCTGGTGTATCCGGCGAGGTAGCCGAACATCTCGCGCGGCCACGGCCAGGTCACGCCGTACGCGTTCTCCGCGTCCGTCAGGTCGTTCTCCGTGATCTCCAGGATCACGATGTCCGGCGACGCCGCGGCCTCGCCGCCCGCCGCCGACCGCGCGCGGTAGTCGTACGTCCAGAACTCGCCGCGCTCCAGCACGGCCGGCCGCACCACCGCCGCGATCGCGGCGAGCACGCCGATCGCGACCCCGACCGCCGATCCGGAGATCAGCCGGTCGAGGCGCTGGCTACGGGCCTTGGACACCGGCGGTCAAGGTACCAGACTTGGGACGACTCAGACCTCGCCGGTCATTCGAGGGGTGATTCGAGGGGTCATTCGAGGGGTCACTCGAGGGTCACGGTGTTGTCGGTGAACGTCGATGCCGCGTTCGTGTTACCAGCCGCATCCGTCGCGCCGCCCGCGCCGACCGTCGCGATGACCGTGCCCGTGCCGGTGACCCCGGCGACCGCCACGTTGTAGCTGGTCGGCCCGCCGGTGATGGTCTTGGTGGCGGCGCCGACGGTTGCGGTTCCGGACAGCGAGACGTCCGTGCCGTCGAAGCCGGTCACGGTCTCGCTGAACACGACGGTGAAGTTGATCGGCTGGACCGCGGTCGGATCGAGCTGCCCGCCGGCCTGGTTGATCGTCACCGTCGGGGCGGTGTTGTCGCGCGTCACCGTGACCGTGGCCGTCCCGGTGTTCCCCGCGGCGTCGTTCGACGTCACGGTGATCACGTTGGCGCCGACGAAGAGAGGGACGCTGTCGCTCCACGCCGGCGGCGTCGTGAAGTCCGCGAGGCCGCTGCCGCCGAGCGAGTTCGACCACGTGACCGAGGTGACACCGACGTTGTCCGTTGCGGTCCCGTCGATCGCGATCGACGTCGCCGTGGTGAACGTCGGGTTCGCCGGGTTATCGATCACCACCGTCGGGTCGGTGTTGTCGCGCGTCACCGTGATCGTGTCGGTCCCGGTGTTCCCTGCGAGGTCTTGGGCCGTGATGGTGAAGACGTTGTTTCCCGCCGTGAGCGCCGCGTTGGTGACCGTCCAGCTCGTCGTGCCCGAGACGATGCAGCTGCCGCCGAGGGAGTTCACGCACGTCACGGAGGTGACCGCCACGTTGTCCGACGCGGTGCCGCTGAGGTTCACCGTCGCCGCCGTGGTGAACGTCGGGTCCGACGCCGGGCTCGTGATCGTCGCCGTCGGGCTGCTGGTCTCGAGCACGAAGGTCGCGCTGACGGTGCGCGCCTGGTTCATGTTGACGTTGCAATCGCCGGTGCCGCTGCAGCCCTCGCCCGACCAGCCGGTGAAGGTGTAGCTGGCGTTCGCTACCGCGGTCAGCGTGACGCCGGTACCGTGATCGAACGAACCGGTGCAGGTCGTCGCGCCGCACGTCACGCCGCTGGGGACCGACGTGACGCTGCCGAGCGCGGCCCCGGTGCCGGCCTTGTTGACGGTCAGAAGACGCGTGCCGAGCTGGAAGTTGGCCGTGACGGTGCGGGCCTGATCCATCGTGACCTGGCAGGTGCCGGTGCCGCCGCAGCCGGTGCCCGACGAACCGGTCCAGCCGGTGAACGTGCTGTTGGCACCCGTGGGAGCGGCGGTCAAGGTCACGACCGTCGCCGATGGGTAGCTCACCGTGCAGGTCGAGCCACAGTTGATCTGGGTCCCCTGCGTCGGGCTCGACGTGGAGGTCACCGTTCCGTTGCCGTTGCCGGTCGCGATCACCTGGAGGTTGTACGGGATGCGCGTGAACGTCGCCTCGACGGTCGTGGGGGCGATCAGCGTGTGCGAGCACGGCGCCGTGCCGGTGCACGGGCCGCTGGTCCACCCGGTGAAAGCGAAGCCGGACGCGGGCGACGCGTAGAGCGTGACGCTCGTGCCGTGCGGGAAGTTGGCGCTGCACGTCGGGCCGCAGTTGATGCCCGCCAGGACCGAGGTCACCGTGCCGCCGGTCCCGTTGACCTTGTTGACAGTCAACAAGCGGTCGACCAGCCCGAACGTCGCCGTCACCGTCTGCGCGGCGTTCATCGCGACCACGCACGTCCCGGTGCCCGAGCAGCCAGCGCCGCCCGGGCCCGGCGTGACCACCCAGCCGGTGAACGTGTGGTTCGCGTCGGTCGGCGCCGCGGTGAGCGTGACCGAGGTGCCCGTGGTGAACGTCCGCGTGCAGCTCGGCCCGCAGTTGAGGTTGGTCTGACTCGGGCTCGACGTCGACGTCACGGTGCCCGTGCCCGCGCCGTTCTTGTTCACGGTCAGGTCGAACACCGCGGTGAACGTGGCGGTCACGGTCTTGGCCAGGGTCATCGGCACGACGCACGTCCCGAGGAGGGGGCAGGTGCCCGAGCTGACCGACCAGCCGGAGAACACGAAGCCCGAACCCGCCGTCGCGGCGAGGCTCACCGACGTTCCGTGCGCGAATTCCGCGTTGCAGTTCGAGGTGCAGGAGTTGATGCCCGCGGGGGTCGAGACCACCGTGCCGGTGCCCGCGAACACGACCGCGAGGTTGCGGTTGACCGGCCCGAAGTTCGCCGTCACGGTCTGCGCCGCGCCGATCGTGACCGTGCAGATCCCCGAGGTGCCCGAGCAGTCCGCGCCTCCCGGGCCCGGGACGACCGTCCAGCTGGTCAGCGTGCTGTTGGCGTCGGGCGTCGCGGTCAGCTGCACCGAGGTGCCGCTGGTGTACGTGCGGACGCAGGACGACCCGCAGCTGATGTTCGTCTGCACCGGGTTCGACACGCCCGCCACGGTGCCGCCGCCGGTCCCGCCCTTCAGCACGGTCAGATCGAACAGCGCGGTGAACGTCGCGGTGACGTTCTTGGCGTCGATCATCGACAGCACGCAGGGACCGGTGGTGCCGCAGGCGCCCGTGCCGCTGTTGATCGTCCAGCTGCTGAACGTGAAGCCCGATGCCGGCGTCGCGGTGAGGCTCACCGACGTGCCGTGCCCGAAGTCCGCGTTGCAGCCGACGGTCGCCTGCGTGCAGCTGATCCCGGTCGGAGACGACACCACCGTGCCCTGGCCCGCAAAGACCACGGCCACGTTGCGGGGGATGATCGTGAACGTCGCCTGGACGGTCTTGGCCGCGTCCATCGTGACGTTGCACGGGCTCGTCGTGCACCCAGCGCCGGAGAAGCCAGCGAACGTCGAGGTGTCCGTCGTCGGCGTGGCGGTGAGCTGGACGATCACGTTGGAGAGGTAGTTGTCCGTGCACACGCCGCCGCAGTTGATCGCGCCAGAGTTCGCGACCACCGTACCGGTCCCGGTGCCGGTCTTGATGACGTTGAGCGCGTAGCTGTTCTGCGTGAAGTTGGCCCGGATCGTCGTGTTCTCGTCGATCGTGTCGAAGCACCCGCCGGTGGTTGCACACGAGCCCATGCCGGTGGTGAACGTCCAGCCGGTGAACGTCCAGCCCGGGTCGGGCACCGCGAACAGGCCGATCGCCGTGCCGTGCGGGAAGCCGAACGAGCAGGTGCCGCCGCACGTGATGCCCGTCGGCGACGACGTCACCGTGCCGTTGCCGACCTTCGTGGCAGTCAGCGTGCGGGTGATCACCGTGAACGTCGCGGTCACGTTCTGCGCGACGTTCATCGGCACGGTGCACGGGCTCGTCGAGCAGCCGCCGCCGGAGAACCCGCCGAAGGTCGAGGCGCTCACGGTCGGCGTCGCGGTCAGGATCACGCTGGTGCCCGCGGTGTAACCGAGCGAGCACGTCGCGCCGCAGTTGAGGTCAGGCTGCGACGGCGTCGAGACACCGACGACGGTGCCCGTCCCGGTGCCGGTCTTCGCGATCGACAGCACGTGCGTGTCGAGCACGAAATTCGCGGTCACCGTCTTCACCACGTCCATCGTGACGGTGCAGGTGCCGAGCGTTGGACACGTGACATCCGTCCCGGACCACCCGGTGAACGAGGCGTTCGCGGCGGGGACCGCGGTCAGGACGACGCTCGAGTCGCGCGGGAAGTTCTGCGAGCAGGTCGCGCCGCAGTCGATCGTGCCGGGCACGGAGGTGATCGAGCTGGTGCTCGCGGCGTTGCCGATCTTGGCCACGGTCAGCAGGACCTGCTTGATCGTGAACGTCGCCGTGACGGAGCGCGCCTGACTCATCGTGACCACGCAGGTGCTGACCCCGGGGCCGGTGGCCGGGCAGGAGAAGCCCGGGCCGGTGCCAGCCCAGCCGGTGAAGTCCGAGTTCGCGACCGGCGTCGCGGTCAGCGTGACCACCGTGCCGGCGTTGTAGTCGTCGAGGCAGGTCGCGCCGCAGCTGATGACGCCGCCGTCGGACACGCTGCCCGTGCCGGTGCCGGCCTTCACGACCGTGAGGCGGTTGAGGTCGAACACCGCGCCGACGCCCTTGCTCGCGTCCATGGAGACGACGCAGCTGCCCGTGCCCGAGCACGGGCCCGTCCAGCCGACGAAGTACGAGTCCGTGCCGGCCGTCGCGTTCAGCGTGACCGACGCGGCGGACTCGTAGCGCTCGCTGCAGTCGGTGCCGCAGCTGATCCCCGCCACGACGGAGGCGACCGAGCCGGCGCCCGTGCCGACGCGGACCACGCCGAGCGTGAACGGCTCGAAGTCGCAGTCGGCGCTGCAGCCGTCACCGGGGGCCGTGCCGCCGTCGTCGCAGTCCTCGCCGATGAAGGAGTTGGTGAACCCGTCACCGCAGATCGGCGCGGTGGTGCCGCCGAGCGTGCAGTCGGCGTTGCAGGTCGCGCTGTTGCCGCCGGTGTCGCACTCCTCGGTGGTGTCGTCGTTGAACACGCCGTCGCCGCACACCGCGATCGTGCAGTCGTCGTCGCAGAACGCGCTCTGGCCGTCGTCGTCGCACTGCTCGAACACCTCGGGGATACCCGGATCGGTGTCGAACTCGTTGTTGGTCACGCCGTCGCCGCACTCCGGCACGGTGCAGTCGATGTCGCACGCCGCGGTCTGGCCGACGTCGCCGGCGACCGAACCCACGCCTTCGCCGTCGCAGTCCTCGGTGGAGCTGCCCTCTTCGTCGACGAAGCCGTCGCCGCAGCGCGCGATCTCGCAGCGGACGGGCTCGCCGAGGACGCCGACGATGCAGTCGTCCTCGTAGTCGACGTCGCCGTCGTCGCACTCCTCGGTCGCGTCACGGGTGCCGTTGCCGCAGCCGTTGCCGGACAGGCAGTCCGACGAGCAGGTGTCGAGGCCGTTGCACAGGCCCGTGATGTCGGAGCAGAAGAACCCGGTCGGGCACGCCGTCACCGAGCAGTCGTCGTCGCAGGCAGGGTTGGTCGGGTCATCGACGCACGGACCGTCGCTGGTGTTGCCGTCGTCGCAGGTCTCGCCGAACTCGCTGTCGAGCACGTCGTTGCCGCACACCTCGAGCTGGCACAGCGACGAGCAGCCGTTGCCGTCCACCGTGCCGCCGTCGTCGCACTGCTCGGGCACCGGATCCACGCCGGGGTCGGCGTCGAGCTCGTCGTTGCCGCAGGTCTCGTCGGACTTGCAGTCCGACCGGCAGCCGTCGCCGGAGTCGTCGTTGCCGCCGTCGCACACCTCGCCCGCGGCGAAGTCGATGATGTCGTTGCCGCAGGTCTCGTCGGACAGGCAGTTCGCCGAGCAGCCGTCGTCGTCCTCCTGGTTGCCGTCGTCGCAGATCTCGCCGACGTTGATGAAGTCGTTGCCGCAGCCCTCGCCGGCGCTGCAGTCCGAAGCGCAGGCGTCGCCGTCGAGCGTGTTGCCGTCGTCACAGGCCTCGCCCACCGCGGTGTCGGTCTCGCCGTTGCCGCAGGTCTCGTCGGAGATGCAGTCGTTGCGGCAGCCGTCCTCGGAGTCGGTGTTGCCGTCGTCGCACACCTCGCCCGCGGCGGTGTCGGTGATGGTGTTGCCGCACAGCTCGCTCGACAGGCAGTCCCCGGAGCAGCCGTCGCCGTCCACGGTGTTGTTGTCGTCGCAGACCTCGCCGGCCGCCGAGTCGACGATGTCGTTGCCGCACTCCTCGAGCGACTCGCAGTCGGCGGAGCAGCCGTCGCCGTCGCGGACGTTGCCGTCGTCACAGACCTCGCCGGTGTCCTCGACGCTGTCACCGCAGCCGTTCGCGATGCACACGTCCTGCGCCGCGGCGCAGACCGTGCCGACCGGGCAGACGCGGCCGCTGGGGTTACCCGCGGAGTCGAGGCACTCGATGCTCTCCGGCTCGGTACAGGTGAGCGCGAGCGCGGCGCCGAAGAACAGCGCGAAGTGGACGAGGATGGACGGTAGGTGCTTGGTCATGGAATCTCCGCAGCCGGTTCGTGCCCGCGAGGGCCGTGCCGTTCAAGTCGAGGCGAGTCGCGTCCGCGCGGGCAGCGCAGGCGCTGGCGAGAAGCAGGTCAGAAGCGGAACGCCGCCGAGACGCCGACGCGGTCGCGGCCGATCACCGGCACCACCGCGACGCCCTCTTGCTCGGCCTGCTCGCCGTCGATCCGGTAGGGCTTCGCGCGGTTGAGGACGAGCAGCGTGAGCCCGGTCGCGATCGCGGCCCCGCCGATGAAGTACATCGACACCGCGACCGCCTGCTTGGTGTCGCCGCTGTCGCGCAGGCCCTGGATGTCCGACGTGACCTCGCAGGAGGCCTCGGTCTCGTCGACGCACGTGCGGATCGCCGCGTCGTAGTCGTCGTAGCTCGACGCCGCCGAGGCGTGCAGCAGGCCGCCGATGCCCACCACGAGGAGGCCGCCGCCGGCCACCGCGTACGGCAGCCACGGCTGGAACCGTCGGCTGTACCGGGTCAGGTCCTCGGGGCGGTACAGCTTGAGCGTGACCTGCTTGTCCTCGCCGCCGGGGATGATCTGGGTGACCACCGCGGTCTCGTAGCCGGGCTTCGACGCGCTGATCGTGTGCTCGCCGGCGCGCAGCAGGTGCTCCTGCTGGCCGGGGCCGGTGAACGACTTCTTGCCGTCGAGGTAGACCTCGGCGTCGGGCTCGGTGCACACGACCGTGATCGTGATCAGCTGCTGCTTGACCAGCGACAGGTAGCGGTTGGCTTCCTTGAGCTCGTCCTCGCTGAGCGCGCGGCCGTCGTAGCCGAGCGCCTTGGTCAGGTGCTCGTGCGCCTCGAGCGGCCGCTCGGTGGTCGCGCCGATCAGCGCGATCGCGAGGTTGTAGTGGATGGCCGGGTGATCCCAGTGGGTGAGCGCCTCGGTGTACTTGTCCACCGCCTGGGTGAGGAACGAGTCGCGGACGAGCCCGTTGCCTTCCTTGTAGAGCTTGTTGGCGGCCTTCTGCTCTTCCTCCGGAACGCCCTCCGCCCACTCCTTGCGCTGGGGCTGGGGCGGATCGGCGGGCTCGCCTTCTTCACCTTCTCCTCCCTCCTCGGGAGGCGTCTGGGCGTACGAGAGCTGGACGAACGAAGTCGAGAGCAGCGTCACCGCGGCAAGCGCGGCGACCGCAGAGCGAAAGATATCCATTGGTCGTTCCGTCCCTTAGTTCAGGTCGTCGTCGTCGTCGGTCGTCTGCGTGCCGTCGATCAAGTCCTTGTCGTGGAGCTTCGCGTTGTTGAGCCGCTTCTGCAGCTCGTCGGCGCGCTTCTTCTCCTTCGCCAGGAGCTTGTCGACCTCCTTCTTCGCGTCGAGCGCCAGCTGCTTGGCCTCGATGGCCTCCTTGGCGCTCCGCTCGGCTCGGTCCTTCTCGTCCTCGGCGCGGTCCTTCTCCTTCTCCGCCTCCCCGCGCGCCTTCTCCTCGTCCTCGAGGGCGATCAGCATCTTCGCGTTGGTGAGCTGCAGCTCGGACGCGGACTGCGAGATCGTCTCGGCGTCCTTGACCTTCTGCTCGAGGCGCAGCCGGTCGGCCTCGGCCTTGTCGGCCTCGGCCTGGACCCGCAGCTTCTCGCCCTCGATCTGCGCGGTGAGCGCCTTCTCGGCCTCGCCCTGCGCCTTGACCGCCTTGGCGCGCTGCGACTTCGCGTCGTCGAGCGCGCCCTGCGCCTTGCTGCGCGCCTCGTTGATGAAGATCAGCGCGACGACCGCGGCCGCGGCGATCGCGGCGAGGAGCACGATCACCGTGCCGACGACGATGCGCTTGCGGCGCACGCCCTTGTCGTGGCTGTCGAACACGGCGCGCAGGAAGCTCTCCTGCACCCACGGCAGCTGGCCGCGGTAGCGCGCGCGGAACTTGCGCGCCTCGTTCACGATCTCGCCGCGCCACAGCAGGCCGGCGTCGTGAGCCTTCGCCTGCCACTGCTTCGCCGCCTGGCGGAGCTGCTCCATGAACACCGAGTCCTCGTGACCCTCGTCGAGCCAGCGCTTGAGCGCCGGCCAGCCGTGGATCAGCGACTCGTGCACGATCTCGATCGTCGACACGCCGCCGGCCTCCGCGGTCTGGACGACCACGAGGCGGGCGTACGCGAGCTGCTCGATGACCCGCTTGACCTCGGTCTTGTCCTGCGAGAGCTCCTCGAGCTCCTTCATCGACACGACGGCGCGGGTGCGCTCGGGCGTGACGAGCCGGAGGAACAGGCCGCGCACCAGCCCCTGCGCCGCCGGCGTCATCTTGTTGAGGACGGTGTCGGCGTGGCTGGCGAGCGCGCCGGCGATGCCGCCGAGCGTGGTGTAGCTCGCCTGCGTGAACACCTTGCGCGCCTGATCGCGCGCGTCCCACAGCTTCGAGGCCGTGAACTGCAGGAGCGGCAGCGCGCCCGGCGTCTGCGCCAGGTGGTCGAGCATGTCCTCGACGATCTTCGGGTCCTCGAACGCGTACCCGGCCATCTCGGCGGGCTGGACGAGCGCGTCGCGGAGGCCGTCACGGTTGGGCGACAGCAGGAAGAACAGGCCCTGGTTGAGCTCGGCGAGGAACTGCGGATGCTCGGCGACGCGATCGAGGAAGTCGGCGCGAATGGAGATCACGATCCGGACCGGCGAGGTCGCGTCGTCTGCGGCGCCGGTCAGGCAGCGCGTGAACGCCATCCGCTCCTCGGCGTCGGCGACGTTGGTGTAGAGCTCCTCGAACTGATCGATGAACAGCAGGACCTTGCGGTTCTCCTTCACCGCCTGCGCGCGCAGGGTGGTCCCGAGGTAGCCCGGCTCGGCCTTGAGCCGGTTGACCACCTTGCCCTGGCGCTCGACCTCGTCCGCGATCGTGTGCGAGGTCTGCATCATCGGGTTCAAGATCGCGGCGAGCGCGGCGAGCGGGCTGCGGCCGGGCCGCAGCACCACGCACTCCCACGGCTCACCCGAGCGCTTGAGCGCGGGCACGAGGCCGGCGCGCACCAGCGACGACTTGCCGACGCCGGAGCCGCCGATCACGGCGAGCATCGGCTGCTGGCGGATCCGGTTGACCATCGCGCCGATCTCGCGCGTGCGGCCGAAGAACCGCGCCGCGTCGTTCTCCTGGAACGAGGCGAGGCCGGCGTACGGGCTCTGATCGACGTGGATCTCGCGCGTGAACCGCCCGCCCATGAACGGCTCGAGCGCGCGCAGCAGATCCTTGGCGTTCTCGTACCGCTCCTCCTTCTTCTTGCGGAGGCAGCGATCGATCACGTCGGCGAGGCCGGCCGGGATCCCCGCGATCGACTCGCGCACCGACGGCATCGGCTGATCGAGCATCGCGGTGACGACGAGCTGCTGGCCGCGGAGCGGATGCAGCGGGTGCCGGCCCGCCAGCATGCGGAACAGCATGATGCCGGTGGCCCAGATGTCCGTGCGGTGATCGATCTCGATGCCGCCGATGCCCCACTGCTCGGGGGACATGTACGCCATCGTGCCCATGATCGCGCCGGCGCGGGTCATGCCCTCGCCGCCGCCCGTCGTCGTCGACGCGCGCATGCCCATGTTGAGCTCGGCGTCCGTCGGGATCCGCATCTCGGCGGCCGAGCCCTCGGAGGCCTCGCGCAGCTTCGCGATGCCGAAGTCGAGCACCTTCACGGTGCCGGTCTCGGTGATCATCACGTTGTCGGGCTTGAGATCGCGGTGGACGATGCCCTGCTCGTGCGCGCACGCGAGCGCGCGCACCACGGGGACGATCAGCTCGACCGCGCGGGCGACGGGCAGCTTCTGCCCGCCCTCGATCAGCTTCTGCAGCGCCTGGCCCTGGATGTACTCGAGGGCCATGAACGGCGCGCCGACCTCGCCGACCTCGTAGATGATGACGATGTTCTCGTGGCTGCAGCGCGCGGTCGCGCGGGCCTCGATCAGGAAGCGCTGCGCCAGCTCGGGCTGGTTGGTCTGGAGGAACTTGACCGCGACGCGGCGGCCGAGCTTGGTGTCACGCGCCAGGTAGACGGTGCCCATGCCGCCCTGGCCCAGCTCGCGGATCAGCTCGTACTGATTGATCCGGGCGCCGACCATCGGGATCACGCCGACCTGCGAGACCTCGGTGCGGAACGGGTTCGATCCACCGCTCTGCGTCGACGACGGTGTCGGCGTGCCGAGCGCGAGGTCCGACGGCGTCACCGACGACGGCACCACCGACTTCTCGTGCTTGGGCGCGATCACGATCGTGCCCTCCTGCGCGGCAGCCGGAGCGGTTGGCGGAGTGCTGGACGGTGGCGGTGTCGACAAGGGCGCCGCGCGCGCCTTGCCCGCGATGATCGTCGCCTCGTCGGGCGCCGCGCCGACCGGCGTCATTCCGACGCCATTTCCACCAGGGCTATGGTTCTCGCTCATGCTCGCTCCGTCTGGTGCCTTCGGCCGGATCCGGGAGTAGGACACAGGGCTGCCG
>Ga0163144_10026211_pt1 | contig 11343 bp, 8 predicted proteins | sample OliLak19BULKMAT1_FD_123175 | JGI IMG/M metagenome (GOLD analysis project Ga0163144, IMG submission 123175) | Freshwater microbial mat bacterial communities from Lake Vanda, McMurdo Dry Valleys, Antarctica - Oligotrophic Lake LV.19.BULKMAT1 | ecosystem: Environmental > Aquatic > Freshwater > Lake... | reverse complement strand
CTGGGTTCGTCGCCGATCCGCTGCCGTTTGGATGTGGATCCCGATTTACCCGAGGTCGTTCTTGAAATGCCATTGCGCCGCAGCCTGCTCATGGGGGTCAAGGAGGCTCTCAACAACGCGGCCAAATACTCCGATGCTACCGAACTGTTCCTGCGTATTTTCCGACGTGGGCAGACCTTGTTCGTGGTGGTCGAGGACAACGGTGCGGGCTTTGATCTTGCGCTGGTCAATTCCGAACGGAACGGTCTTGCCAACATGACTGAGCGAATGAAGGAATTCGGGGGGAAATGCCGCATCACCACGAGCGTCGGTGCCGGCTGCCAGGTCGAATTTCAGGTACCTTTGCCGAAGCAAGCGAGTTTGCCCGATGTTTCCGGAGAAACAAGAGAGCTATCGCTGGATGGAATCCGGGGGCTTCCGGCCACCTTCCCATCCAACGAGAAGGAGGTCACGCGATGAAACACGATTCGTCCGCCCGGGAAGAGGAATCCGGGGAAAAACCACGGTTCCGGGTGGTCTTGGTGGAAGACCAGCGCGACACGCGTGAGAGCTGGAGCCGTTTGATTTCCTCGTTTCCTGACTTCACATGCGAGTGTGCCTGTGCCTCGGCCGAAGAGGCATTGCGAATGATCCCCGAGGTGAAGCCGGATTTGATTCTGATGGACGTCTTTCTTCCGCGCATGTCGGGCATTGAATGCACTGCCCGGCTCAAGGCGTTGGACCCTGGGATCCCGATCGTCATGTTGACCGCCTCGGATGAGGACGAGATTCTGTTTCTGGCGCTGGAATCGGGTGCCGACGGCTACCTGCTCAAGCGCACCAAGCCGGCGGACCTGCGCGCGGCGATGTTAGACGTGATGAGTGGCGGTGCGCCCATGACCAGCGAGATCGCGCGGCATGTGGTCGCATCATTCCGCCAAAGGGGCGGTGGCTTGGATCCTTCGATTTCCCTGACAGCCCGAGAAGAGGAGACGCTGGTGTTGCTGACCAAGGGATACTTGAACAAGGAGATCGCCGACCAACTGAACGTCAGCATCGAGACCGTGCGCAGTCATCTGAAGAATATTTACACGAAGATGCATGTCCGCTCACGCACGGAGGCGGTGGCCCACTACCTGTCCAGGCGTCCCGGTTGAGGGCGCGCGGGCAAGGGGAAGAATGTGTCCCGGCTGTCTCAGTCGGGCGGGGAAATCCGGCTGAGACAGCCGGGAGACATTGCAAGTTACAAGGAGGCTTGGCACCCGGCACTCTGGAGCGTGACGGCGCGCTCGCGGGCGTCCCCTGGCCATCCGGGATCGCCCGCCAATTTCAGTTACCCCCGGCCCTCTCCCGCTGAAAAATGTTTTAGCTTCACGTCTGAAAGCGAAATCCCGACAATGAACCCCATGAAGACCATCAAACGAAGCCACTCCCGAATCGCCGAGGCGCAGCTTGCGGTGGCCGATCCGAAGAAGCACCCCGAGCTGGCCGGCACCGTCAAAACCATCGACACCCGCCCGTTCTGGCGGGAGCCGGACGTTTCCCCCATGAACCAGGACTATCACTACAACCACAATGCCGAAACCCACATGCTCGTCGGCGATGCCCTCGGTCGCGCGATGGTGGAGATGGAAGGCGGAAAGGTCGAATACCCCGCCGGCGAGATGGATCCATCGATCTCCGCCGTGCCTTTCATGCCGCCTCCAAGTGCGGATGATTTGGCGAAAATGAGCATGACCCTGCGGCCTGTCGTGCTCGACAAGCTCATCCCCGATTACGCCGCCGAGGCTCCCGGCATTCCGCGCCATCACCCTGCCCGCAAGCATGGAGAACTGGTCTGCGGCGGATTTCGATCCCGCCAAGGCCGGGTGGAAAACCGGCAAGGCTCCCTTCGGCCAAAACGATGGCAAGCAGGAAGCACTCCGCGCCCGCTGCGGCAATCCCCGGTGCGGATGCGACATCACACCTAACACCCTGTGGGAAAAGGAAGTCCTGTTAGTTCGCCAGAGCTTCGGGATTCCCAAGTTTGAGGAAGGGAAGCGTTACCGCATCATTGTTGGCGGCGGCGGCCATACCTGGGCCGGTGAAGGGTTCGCCCTCCATGTGAATGGCAAGATGGTCTCCGAAGCAAAGGACGGCTACTACAAGAACGGCGGCGACCCTCGTGGTGCTTATATCTTCAAGGATCTCCAGGCAGAGATCGGAGGCAGCAAGGCGACGATTGCCGTCAAAGCTTTCCTCCGCCAAACCAGCCACAAGGGCAAGGCGGCTCCGCCTAACGGACACCTCAGCGTTTGGATGGAAGAGGCAACGCTTCCGCCTTCTGCTTTGAAGCTGGCCGCGAAGCCGACGGAGTGAGCAAAACCCGGACCTAGGATTTTTGAATTTTGGTGTGAAGCGCGCAGCGCTGGGGAGCGTAAGGGACCCGGCCAAAATCTTCAGGTTGTTTTCCTTGCGAAGGCGCAAAATCGATCTCGCATGGGGCATGGCGTCCGTCACCGATAGCCGGGGATTCCGATGTCGCTACGCGACACAATTCCTGCGGACATCTAACCGTGGACTGAGGTCCACGGCTACCATCCTGAACCGCTAACGCGGTCGAAGACCGGATGGCGGGGGCGCCGACGAGCACACGCGAAGGCGCGTGTGCTCCCCTTTTGCCTGTCACCGCTCCCCGCATTGATTCCACAGATCGTGATGCGCGGCAGTATCACAAGAGGTGGAAGAATTACAGTCCGAATGCCGTAGTCCGAACAATCGCCACCCATCCATCATGAATCCGAAATTTCTAACGATCATCGCCTGTCTTGTTTCCCTCCAGCCGGCATTCTGTGAGCCGCTTTTCACCCAGCGGGGAAGCGATCCCTCGTTTGAAGAGGTGCTTGAAAGCGGCAAGCTGCCGAAAGGAAGCAACTCGAAGAACGGCGTGACCGGATCCCGGATCTCGGTGAACAGCAAGTTGGTGGAACTCACGCCGGAAGCCAGGCGGTCGATCGAAGACGGGATCAAGATCCATACCTTGGGCAACAGTGTGATTCCACGCGGCGATTTCAAAAAATGGTCGCGGTGGTATCAGGAAGATGGGAAAACCCAGGTCTTCAGGCTGTTCAAGGGGGAAGAGAATGTTCGCAACGCGCGCGCGCAAGCGGCACGCGTCGAGGCGTTCAGCAACGTCAAATGGGGGAGCGGCGCATGGCATGAGTGGAGCGGCACCTACACCCTCATCAAGCCACACGGCGCGGCGATTTTCCAAGCGAAGAACAATATCAACGATTGGTCGGTCCAGCTCAACATGAATGAAAATGGAGACGTCCTGCTCAATCACCGCCGCGCGAAGGACAAGACGATCGCCACGGCCATGACCGGCAAGCCCTTCCACATCCGGGTGCGGGACAACGGTCTGGAGTATGAGGTTTTCCTGGATGGCAAGAAAGTCGGAGAGGGTTCCTATGCGCGTCCCGAAGGAACCACCAGTTTCCGCTGGGGCATGTATCTCGGCAAAGGAACCGTGAAGCACGAGGCCATGATTTTCGTCTCCGGCGCCACCGTGGACGGTAAATGACGTGGCTGGAGCGTCTCGCTCCGAGGCGCGGGAATATAACAGGATGCGTTTCAGACGACAGGCAAGACGCCCAATGCTGTCAGATTAAGATTTCTTCAACCGCAGATGGACAGGATGAACACAGATGAAGAACACAGATAAAAAACCAAGAAACCGGGCAATTTACAGGATCTTATCCCTCTTTCATCTGCGTGCATCCTGTTCATCTGTGGTTGAATGTTCTTAAGCTGATAGCACTGGCCGAGACCGCCGGGACGGCCATCCTCCATTTCACCAATCAGGACGGATCGATCCGGATGATCACTCCACCACCACGCTTGCCGAGCCTGACACAACCTCGATCACCAGCCAACGCGATCCGACCCGCTGCGCGGAGACAGGTTGGCCGTTGATGGTCACTCCCTTTGATTCCGGTGTCGCGGGGAGTTCCAGCCTGGCGGTCATGCCGGGCGGCAGGGTCAGCTTCATTTGGAAGGATGTCGTGTTTTCCCAGGAAACCATGATGGGGCCGCGCGGGGTGGGGATCTTGCCTTTGGCGAACTTGAGATCGCCGGGATTCGGACGGATGCGTGCCTGCGCCCACCCGGCGGTGAGTGGTTCGGCTCCGAGGACGTGGCGTGGCAGCAGGTTGGCCGGGGCGGCACCCCAGGCGTGGTTCCAATCCTGGTTAGGCTTGTATTTCTGGTCCCATGCTTCCCAGGTGATGGTGGTCCCGCTGTCCACCATGTGCTTCCAACTGCGGTCGGTGGGAGCGGAGATGAGTTCCAGCGCCCGCGACCCGGCATCATTGGCAAAGAGTCCATCCATCAGATATTGTGCGGCATAGACCGAGCAGGCCATGTCACGGTTCCGGACGTGCTCCACGACCGCCGGGATGTATTGCGCGGGCACCAGGCCGAAGGCTAACGGAAACAGGCTCGCGTGTTGGGACAGGTGGTCGGTGCCCTCGCCGTCGCGATAGGCGCCCTTGGCAGGAATGAAGAGCTTCTGTTGGAAAGCCAGGTGGGCCTTGGCCGCCATGGTGGTGTAAGCGGCGGCTTCCTTCTCCTGGCCAATGGCAGCGGCCATTTCCGACATCATTTGGAGCGAGCGGATGTGGAAGGCATTGACGACGGTGTTGATGGGTTTGAATACATAGCCATCGCGCTCTTTCTGCGGCCAGTCCACGATGTCACCTTTCTTGATCTGAGCCGCGGTGCTCGCGAGCAGTCCGTCGGCGCGGGCGCGTTCCAGCAGCAGTTTCGGCTTGAGCGATTCGAAGCGTGAGGAAAGCCATTTCACATCACCCGTGTGGCGGTAATCCGCGTGGGCCATGAAGATCATGTGAAAGGACCACTCCGTCGGCCAGGTGGGATGTTTCATCAACCAGTCGAAGGTGTCGCGTGCCATCCGGATGTCATTGTCGGTGGTGTAGTGGCTGATCTGGTTGCTGTAGGCATCCGCCTCATAGGGAATCCGCTCGCGGTCGCCATCGACATAAACTCCAGCGAAGGTGGTTGCCTTGATCGAGTAACGGCAGAGATCCCAAATGCGGTTGAGCGTGGTGTCGGAGGATTCGAACGCGGCGGCATGGTCATCCCAGGTGCTGGCGAAAGCCGACTTGCGGATGATGTCCTCGCTCCGAAGCTCGCCCGGCCAGCCCTCGATCTCGACCCAGCGGAAGGGCAGCACCACTCCCCACTCCGGTGGGGTGAGCACGGCAGGCGGAATATCCTTTCGGTCGGTCTGTGTGTTGCGTTCGTCGGCGGGTGGTGCCGCGAGGACGGGTGAGGAACCCTTGAGCTCGATTCCGGTTTCCGCGTAGCGCACGGTTCCCGGCGGGTTGCGGTTGATGCGTCCGTCCCGCAGGTCTTCGCCGAAATGCACGGTCACCTTCAGGTCGGTGTTAGCGGGAGGTGTCAGGCGGATGTTGCCGAATGATACCCGGCCGAAATCGACGAGGATGACATCGGGATCGATCCGCTTGATAGAGATCGGAGACTCGTCAACGAGGTGTACCGGAGCGGCGAGGCCGCAACCGGCAAGGGCGAGGAACTGGAGGCAGATGGTGCGGATGGAATTCTTCATGGTTGTAAAAGGGGAAGTGACGAGGTGCGTGGTTGACGGGAGGGATCTCAATCCTGATGGAAGACTTGCTTCAAGGCACGGGAACGGGCGAATCGTCCGGGTTCACCTCCATGATGTCCGTCATGCAAGCCCACCATTTTTTCATCAGCCCGGTGCCGCGCAGTCCGCCGGGGGTGTTGTTAGTTGGGGTCATGTGAGCATTGGCTTCCAGCGGGCGTGATTCAAGTCCCGTGATCTCCTGCTGGTGCGGATGATCAACCACCCGGAACTTCAGCCCTTGACGCTGCCCATGTCTTTGTAGAGCACGCAACGGATCGGACGCCTGTCCCGGTTGTCGTCGCTGTTTGGAACGATGAGCATGAGAACCCTGGAGTTCGGTTCGGTCTGCAGGGAGTTGCGATAGATCAGGCGGGTTTCGTCCTCCACGCGGACGCCGATGCGGACCGGATAGATCTGGCGTTCGGGATCGGATGGCAGGCTGATGCCCTTGAAGGGATCAACGGACATTTTGCTTTCACCCAACTGGACGAGGAGCGATCTGGCCGTGAGGTTGACGAGCCGGACGCCGCCCTTGGGCAACAACTGGGTGGAAAGGTCGATGTAGGGGATTTCGACCGGCGTTTCGGGGTCGAAATTTTTCTGATCGAGGAGCAGGATGCCATCGTCCGATCCGGCGGGCGGGCTCGCTTGGAAGACGGGTTTGAGGGATTCCTTGCCGAGCGTCCCGTCGATGCTCCTGAAGAGCGTGATCGCGCCCGGGCCGGCGTATTGGAAAGTCCGGACCGATTCGGTGTTGAAATGCAACTTCTCGATCTTCTCGCCGCGCAGGTAGTAGAGCTCGGTGTCGGGGCGTTTCGGGCAATAGACCGCGAAGGCTCGCTCGCCCTCCTTGCGGGTCTGATAGGTGGGAATGGCATCCATGCCTTTCAATTCCTTCTCCAGATCCTCGAGCTGTTTGATCTCGCCGGCCTCTTCGCTATCATCCGGCGCGGCGGACAGGAGCTGCGCGGAAAGCAGGAGCAGAGCGGCGGCGGCGAATGGTAGGTTAGATTTCATTTTTGTTAAGCCAACGGAAACGGGTGATGGTCAAGCTGCGTCCGAACGGGTAGCGGGTGGTGTCCGGGGCCACGAGATCGTCGTCCGGTTGAATGAGTTCGGCGGTGCGCTGCACGGTGGCCTCGCACCATGCCTTGGCGGTGATGTTGCCCGCTTTGTCCACGGATTCGCCGTAGGCGCGGACGGTGAATGTGTCGCCACGCACGGTGAGCAAGGGGCCGAGGCTGCGGAGGAGATCGCCTTGGGTGAGTTCGCCCGGCGTGCCGGCGAGGCGGGACTGCTTCTGCCCGGCGGGCCGGCCGGTCACGTGCTCGCGGAAGAGGTAAGCGGGCACTTGGGAATCGTCGAATGCGAGATCTCCGTCCTTCATGAGATAGTCGTTGATGGCTTGGTCCTCGATGGTGGCGCGATCAAGAGCGGTCTGCAGGGTGCCGGACAGGCCGGCCCACTCGCCGTAGCGGGTGTCGGAGTCGGCGACGAGGCGGCGGTTGACGAAGTCGGACAAGGAGGTGAAAGGACCGCGCAGGCGGACTTCACGGACGATCTGTTTGGCGAGGAGGTGCGCCTCTTCGTCGGTGATCGAGCGGTTGGCGGTGAAGACGGATTTGTCGCCCTGCGGCGTTCCGGTTTTGCGGTCCGCACGCGGTTGCCCGGCGATATAAGGGTGGAGGACGCGCGGAAAGACAGCCTCGTTTTCCGGGGAACTGTCATCGCCGGCTGAGGTGTTTCTGACTTCGACCTTGCGGTTCATGTTTGAGAGCAGGAATTGCTTCCAAGCGGGCACGCTGGTGCTGTTCACGTTGAAGGCTCCGTCCACCATGATGTGGGCGGCAGCCTGGTCGAAAGCCGTGACCGCCTCCGTGTCCAGGCCGCTGCGAATGGGGGAACTTTGGTTCCGCGGGTTCGCGAGGGAGGTGCCCGCGGCCAATTTGAATGTCGAATCCGAGTAGGGAATCGTGGAGAGGAAGAAGCGATCCCACATCGAGTGATTTAGCAGCCAGGAGAGATCCACATAGCGGTTCGAGCCGGGATCGATGTCCTTGGTGATGTATGGGTGGTCGAGGGTGGTAGGGATCGGGTTGCTGGTTTTTTCGCGGGGTATCCTCGCATCCGCGCGGGCGTTTCCGAAGGCGTAACCGGGCTGCCACGGGTAGGCTGCGAAGTTCACGGACTGGAGATCACCCAGGGAGAGGACGGAATCCTCGCTGCGGGGGAAATCGTAGAGCGGGTAAACGAAGCCCTGATTTCCGTCCAGCGGGTCGAGTCCGAGCAAGCCGAACGAACCGAATCCGGATCCGTAACCGTATTCCTCCGGTTTCACCTCATCGGACGCCCAGTCGTTGAGCCATGAGGCGTCGGGCCGGCCTTCGCTGTAAATCGACTGCCGGGTTCCCTGGCTGGCGGCGGTCCACGAGCCGGTGCCGAGCTTCTGTTCCTCGAACGCGCCGGGAAAGACATGGCGTGCTCTCGGGTTGTAGTGGGAGAAAAGGGAGAACCGCGCGCTGCCGTCGATGAATTTTTTCTGGTTCACGGAGGCGGGGCTTTCCTTGGCGTAGGTGAGGAAGATCTGATGTCCGCGCTTGTTCGCCTGGTCGCGGTTGGGATCGGTGTAGATCTTCTGAAGCGCCCATCCCGGATTGAGATCCGCGCCGTCATCCGGGCTGTCATAGAGGCGGGTGTTGTTCACCGAGATCGCCGGGGTCTGGTTGGCAGCCGATCCGTCCGGGCCGTTCAGGACGTCGCAATCGAAGAACTCCTGCAGCAAGGTGGGTTCCCCGCTGTCGTTCACCTTGAGGAGCCGGTAAGCGGCACCGTGCAGGTTGTTGTTGGTGTTCGCCCTCATCCGCCCGTAGCCGTAATTGGCAAACGCGGTCACAAACAGGGGTGCCGGGCGGGCAAGATCCATGGTCCGGTTGGCGTTGATGGCGTAGTAGGCAGTCTGTTGCGGGTTGGTGCTGTCGGGATTGGTATGGAGGGTGAAATAATTGGAGGCCTTGGGATTGCTGACCATGACGTTGCCATTCGCCACATTGCCCAGATTGATGGCTTCGAATTTCCCCTGGGTGAAGCCCACCATGACGGGACCCTCGTCAATGGCGGGGTAGAAGGTGCGGGTCTCGCCGGGTAGCAGGGGGGTGTCGAGCTTGAGCGCGAAGGTGAAGCAGAGAGCGCCTCCCTCGCCATCGCCCTTGTTGCCTCCGGGAGGATAGGGGGTCTGGATTCCCGCGCTGTTCGCCACGGAATCCGCGAGGTAGATGAGGGCTTGGCTTGACGGGGAGAAATCCCTCATTTGCCCCCAACCCTTGTTCAGGTTGTCGGTGAAAGCCGCCTTGTTCAGCGAGGTGTTGTCCGACGAATTCGCAGCCACGTAGGTGGCATAGAGCATGAAGGCGGATTGGTAGAGGTACCACTTGTCGGTGATGGGGACGGTGGTCGGGTTCCAGAGCGTGATGCGCGGATAGATGGCATGGCGTATGCGGATGTATTTGCCCTGGGTTGTCACGACCCCGATACTGTTGTTCCTGAGGTAGGTGACGTTGCCGGTGCGGACCTCTGGCGATTCGGCATTCGAGCCGCTGGACTCCAGGTAGGGACTCCAGTAGATGCCGGCGCGGAGGATGACGGGATTCAGGCCATTTTGGGTGTTGGTGGTTGCGCTGGATGTCGTCCCGCCGCCGTCGAAGCCGGTGGCCGTGGCTCCGATGTCTTTCCAGCTCCGGATCAGGCCGAAGCGCGGCATGTCCTTGGTGGCATAATCAAGATCCGGGAGCTTCGGGCCACGGTATTTGGAATCCGCGGACGAGCCCCTGATGACCGGTTCGTCATCGGCGAGGCCATTGCCGGTCTCAAGATAGTAACTGAGATCCTGCTTGAGCCGGCCGTGGCTGACATCGACCGGCAATCCCAGCGAGCGGGTGGTGAGGTAGGAGCTGTGCCGCCGGAACCACTCCTTCGTGCCATCGACCGAATACGGGATATCCGCCTGGCCGAGTGTAACCAATTTGGAGGCAGCCATCTTCGTTAATTCTTTAAAATCAACGACCGGGGTCGCCTGGTTGCCATCTTCGCTGTCATCGGTATCGACGGTGGCCAGATGGGTGCTCGCGGGAGGAGTGAATTGTGAGTGACTGCTGCGGGGACTGCCGTCGGCAAGCATTGGATCCGGCGCGACATTGATCGTGGCCTTCTGGCTTTCATCGGAGACTCTCCAGGCATGGGCTCCTCCCGGTGTCGGAATGCGACCCGCGAGGAGTTCCACGGAGGCTCCGGCTGGATCGCGGGAGGCAATGAGCGGGATGGTCTTCTCGTTCAGGGATTCGATCGACTGGGCGACGGGGTCGGTTAGGGGGTCCCGGCTGGAGACCAGCCAAACCGCGTTGTTCTTGGCGGCTTCGTGAAGGGTATCGGCGTAGCTCGCAGGATCGGTGGTTCCGGTGAGTGAGGGATCGACAGGAAAGGCCCCGAGGACCTGGGGCGATGCGGGTCCGGACGAGAGAAGGTCGCTGTTGGCGGTGATCGCCGAGTCAGGACCGATTTTTTTCTGGAGTTCCCCGATCGCCATCATCAGCGCCAAGCGCGCATTGGCACGCGCCACGGCTGCGGCCTGTTCTTGGGAGGATGAGCGAAGGGACATGGCCGAAAGCGTGAGCAACCCCACCGCGATGACGGTGAGCAAGATCATCAATGACAGGGTAACGATGAGCGCGAAGCCACCTTGAGCTGAACGGATGCGGGTGGAGTTGGATGGTTTCATGGGCTGAAGGGTCCGGGCATGTGATTCGTCGATGGATGCGTTTCGGGCGGTTTCGCTTGGCTGATCTGTTTCCGGCCATTCACCGTAAAGAGGCGCGGCATGATGGGATCGCCGCGCCGCCGTGATGGGGAATCTTTCTGTCACGGGCCGGTGACCTTGAGGCGCACGAACTTCTTCGCGCCGAGCGGTGCCGGGAAGGTGTAGGTGGCGTCGTCAACGGTGTCGGTGACGGTGGCACTTGCGGCCGGGGGCACGTCTTCAGTTGTCCACGGGTCGGCGAGGGTTGCGGAGGTTTGCACGACGAAGTTGGTGCCGTATGCGCCGTCGTAGCCGGCGCCTTTGATCCATTTGACACTGAGTGTGCCACCGGTGTTGGTGACGCCGGGGAGCGCGGTGAAGCCGGTGGTGTTGCCATTGGGTCCGCCGAGGAAGTATTCCACGCCGTTGGAGACTCCGTCGAAGTCATGGTCGTCGTTGAGATTTGGATCTGCGCCGTTGAGGGTGGACCATGAGCTGTATCCGCCCGATACGGCTTCGGTCTCGCGGATCAGGGAGAAACCGGTGACGCGGCCGGAGGTAAATTGTGCCAGTCCGAAACCGATGGAGGTAATGACCTTGTCCGCAACCACCTCGGTGGCTCGGGTCACCGCGTAATCCGTGGTGGTGGGTCGTTTCGCATACCAGGTGGCGGTCCAGGCGGTGGAACTGGTGTCCAGCACGATGCGCAGGTTGATGTCGCCCCCGAAGGCCGTTTTCAAGGCCAGCCATTCCGCCTCCGGGCCGGTGGAGTTATACGTCCGGTTGGCGATGCCATTGAGACCGGTGTATCCCACTTTTGTCATGAAACCCTCGGTGATCTTTCCGGTGACGCCTGAAGACCCAACCTGCAACTGATTGGCAGTGCCATTGGCGGCACTCTGGCCCG
>Ga0163144_10026209_pt1 | contig 11343 bp, 9 predicted proteins | sample OliLak19BULKMAT1_FD_123175 | JGI IMG/M metagenome (GOLD analysis project Ga0163144, IMG submission 123175) | Freshwater microbial mat bacterial communities from Lake Vanda, McMurdo Dry Valleys, Antarctica - Oligotrophic Lake LV.19.BULKMAT1 | ecosystem: Environmental > Aquatic > Freshwater > Lake... | reverse complement strand
GGGATACTTTCTTGCCTGCTCCGGTATTCGCACCCGCTCCAGATAATGCATCGCTGTCTGCTCGGCCTCTGCGCGGCTGAGCTTGCGCACCCGCATCGGCCCCAGGGTCAGGTTGTCGAGCACCGACAGATGCGGAAACAAGTTGAAGCTCTGAAACACCATGCCCACTTCGGATCGCACTTTCGCCAGGCTGCCTGCCTCGTCGTTGATCTCGACGCCATCGACCGTGATGCGCCCGGACTCATGGCGCTCCAGCCGGTTGACGCAGCGGATCAGCGTGGACTTCCCGGAGCCCGATGGACCGCAGATCACCACCTTTTCGCCGGCCCGGACCGACAACGAGACATTGCGCAATGCTTGAAAACTCCCGTAGAACTTCGATACGGATTCGATCTGGACAATCAATGGACTGGAGGACAAGGGTGACTCCGCAAAATAAGTGGAACGAGGGCGCTGCGCCGCTCGCAATTTTCCCAGCCGAAGTTTAGTGGAAATTGGAGCCATGCAGCGCTTGACCAGTTTCACTTGGATAAAGTAAAGTTGCCCCGCGGTGAATGAGGCGCCGGCCCGAGCGATGCCTTCGTGTTCATTCGCCGCCAAACGGGCGCCGCTGACCGACGCTCTCGCAACTTTGAATCACGGACCTGAGAATCTCATGAAAGTTATCGATACTTCCGCGCTGAAAGGGTACGCCGGCTATTTCCGGCGCAAGGTCGGCGAACCGGACGCCGAAGTCACGCAGGTCGGCCCGGGCACACCATGTGGCGAGTGGTTGCGCCGCTGCTGGCAACCCATCTGTCTGACCAGCGAGGTGCGTGATCTTCCGGTGCCGTTGCGCATCCTGGGTGAAGACCTGGTCGTGTTCCGCGACGGAAGCGGACGGTTGGGCCTGCTGCACAAGCATTGCTCGCACCGCGGCGCAAGCCTCGAATACGGCATCATCCAGCACTGCGGCATCACCTGCTGCTACCACGGCTGGCACTACGATATCGATGGAAAGATCCTGTCCACCCCCGCCGAGCCCACCGACAGGATCCGCTCCAGGCTTGTGCACGGGGCCTACCCCGTGCGCGATTTCAAGGGCATCCTGTTTGCCTACATGGGGCCCCCCGACGAGATGCCGGCCATGCCGCGCCTGGACACCCAGGACGCCGCGGACACGGAGTTCGTTCCCTTCTCGCTGAGCATCCCTTGCAACTGGCTGCAGGTGTACGAGAACACACAGGATCCGGTGCACGTGGTGTACCTGCACACGCGCCTGACAGGTGCGCAGTTCGGCGACGCTTCCGGCGCCGAACAGGAGATCGACTACGTCGAAACACCATTGGGCATGATGAACGTTCAAACGCGCCTCTGGAAGAATCACTACTGGACGCGAACGACCGAGTCGATTCTTCCGAACTGCAACCAGGGCGGCGCGATTTGGGAAACTGCCGACACGACCAAGTTGTTGCAGCGTGTCGCCTTCCTGCGCTGGATGGTTCCGATCGACGATACGCACACCGTGACCATCGGTTGGCGCCTGTTTCGCGACGAACTCGACCCGCAAAAGATCGGCGACGCGTCCAAGGTGGGCAAGCAGACGATCGATTTCGTCGGCCAGACCGAGGAAGAGCGTTCGTACGAGCAGCGACAGCGCGTCCCGGGCGACTATGAAGTACAGGTGTCCCAGCGCGCGATCGCGGTGCATGCCAATGAGAATCTGGCGACATCCGACCGTGGCGTTGCGACATTGCGTCGTCTGATTCGCAACAGCATTCGCGCAGGTGGCCCACCGCGTTCGTCCTCGGCACCTGCCAAGGAAGGCGTCATCGGAACCTATTGCCAGGACACCGTCTGGCCCGCGGGGACGACGGCAGCGCCAACGAAAGACACGTTGGCCGCTTTCGGGAACGAGGTGGCCGTCAACATCCTGGCCAGCGGACATGAAGACGAGACCGCGCGGCGCGCCGGCCTGCGCCAGATGCTCGCATCAAGGTACCCGCGAGCGTAAGTTCCGAACGCGGCAGAACGGGGGTCCGTGGTGGCAGCGGACATGGCTTCAAGATCTGGCTGGCGATTGGCCGCGAACTGTCGGACTGGATCGCGGAAGGTCGCGTCAACGACGACATCACTCGCCTTTCCTACGACTGGGTCGCGCAAAGCACGCTATTCACCCAGGTGTACGGTGTGAATCGCGGCCAGGAAATCGCCGCCGCCAACGCGCCACACACGGCGCGCCCTGGCGGCAACAGCGTGCATCAGAAAGCCGGTACTTGCGAAGCCCATTCCTGGGTCGAGAACCAATAAGTACGGCGCTCCTTCAAGAATGCCTGGTTCTTGCCGATCCATTCGTTCAACGCATTGAGCAGTGCCGGATTGCCCTTCTTGACACCCATTCCCTCCATTCCCCCCTCGAACAGCTCGTTGCTCGCCTTGAACAGCTTGTCGGGATACTGGATGGCCTTGAACGCGGGAAACGGCTCTGTGCTGATCCAGGCATGGGCGTTTCCGTTGATCACCTCCTGGATACCCAGACCGTTATCGTCAAACTGGCGCAAGGATGCTTTCGGAAAGGTCTTTTCGATGTACAGACATGGCGACGAGCCACGACGACACGCGAAGGTCACATTGCTGTTGTTGTAATCCGTCGGCCACACCATCTTGGAGGCCAACTGCTTGTTCGCCACGGCACCCAGTCCGGAGGAGGAGTAGCGGTCGGTAAAGTCGATCTGCTCCCTGCGCGGTGGCGTGATGGTCATGCCGCCAATGATCACGTCGAACTTGCCACCAATCAGCGATGGGATGATCCCGTCCCAGGCCGTCGGTTGCAGGTCCAGTTCCACACCCATGTCCTTTGCGACCTTGGCAGCCACATCGATCTCGAAGCCGACAAATTTGCCCTGTTTGTCGCGCATGGCCCAAGGAACGAAGGTGGCGAACCCGACCTTGAGGTTGCCCCGCTTCTTGATTGTGTCGAGCATGTTTTCCTGAGCCGCCGCCGGTTGCGAGGCGAGCAGGCTTGCGCAAGCCAAAGCGAAGACTCCCAGCGCACGTATAACCAATTTCATGAACGCATCTCCAAAAAAAAGTTGAGACTACCACCCAAAAACCAACCACCCGCATGCAAGCTGCGTGCCAATGAAGCGGCTCAGTCGTCACCCGGGCCAGGTTTGCGCACACCCGCGTGAGCGTCACACACATGAACGCAGACCACGACACCTCGCAACGCATGCTGGATTGGCACGCACTGGCGCAACCACAACGACCTTGGCCAACGAAACACCGCCACACGTTGCCGGCTGACTCGACACGAAACGAAAATTCCGACCACTTGACAAGTTTCGTATAGGTCAACTAAAGTTGTCCCCCAGTGAACGGCATTCTGGCAGCCACTCCCCTTCCTGTCTAGCTTCGCCGGTGCAAGAGCCTGGTCGGATGGGCCCGAAGGTGCGTGATGCCGCCCGTCTGCAATTGCCGTTGCCAACGTTCCCGATCAAGTCCCGCCAACGTCCATTTCAGGAGAACCTTTCCATGTCCCGATCTTTCCTCTCCACACTGCTGGCGGCTTTTACCGTCGCAACACTGCTGGCCCCCGCGGCGGCAATGGCCCAGACTGCTGCCAAATCGCGGCTGCTGCGGGTGCAGGAATCCGGTGTGCTGCGCGTCGGAACCACTGGTGATTTCGTCCCCATGAGTTTCAAGGACCCCGCAACGAACGAGTACAAGGGGCATCAGATCGACGCAGCCAACGAGCTCGCCAAGGACCTCGGGGTCAAGGTCGAGTTCGTCCTGACCGACTGGAAGTCGCTGGTCACCGCAACTCAGACCGACAAGTTCGATATCGTCATGACCGGCACCTCGATGTCCGTTGCGCGCGCCAAGGCGATTGGCTTCAGCGACCCCTGGGGCCGCAACGCCTTCTTTCCCCTGGTGTTGAAAAAGAATGCCAACAAGTACAAGGACTGGGATGCGCTCAACAATGCCAAACTCACCGCTGGATTCAACCTCGGCACCACGTTCGAGCAGTTCGTGCAGTCTGCGCTGCCCAAGGTCAAGACCAAGCGCGTCGAGTCGCCCGCCCGCGACTACCAGGAGCTGCTGGCTGGCAAGGTCGACTTCACGGTCACCAGCCTGATCGAGGGTGCGGCCCTCACCAAGCAATATCCGGAGTTGCAGATGATTTTGCTCGACAAACCGCGCAACAGCATTCCGATGGCGTTCGTCGTGGCGATCGACGACCAGCAGTGGCTCAACTTCATCAACAACTGGATCGTGCTCAAACGCCAGACCGGCTATTTCGCCGAGCTCAACAAGAACTGGGGCGTGGCCGGGCAGGAGTGAGAGCGTGAGGGGCCCGCGGCATGGAGTTGACTGCGCATATAGGCACCTGGGTGGCCGGATTTTCCGCTACCAGCGCCCCGGCGGCCACCAGACATGAAGCAGGGCGCAGCCTGCTCGATGTTCTGGGTGTCTCCATCGCTGGCAGCACCCACCCCAGCACGGTGCTGGTGCGCGAGCTGACCCGAACCCAGTTCGGCGGCGGTCCGTGCACCGTTCTGGGCAGCGACACCCCGGCGTCGGCGTGTGCCGCGGCATTCGTCAACGGGACTGCCTCGCATGCGCTGGACCTGGACGACGTTTCCTACGACGGCATGGTGCATGCCAGTGCCGTGGTCTGGCCAGCGGCATGGGCGGCAGCCGAGATGGCCAGCGCCTCGGGCGCACAGACACTCGACGCCTTCATTGCCGGTGTTGAAGTGCATTGCGCCCTCGGCCGTGCATTCACGCACGACCTGTTCTGGCGCGGCTTCTGGACGACCGGCTTGTTGGGCAGCATGGGTGCCGCGGCCGCCGCGGCCAAGGGCCTTGCGCTCGATGACGAGGCAACCGCCGCCGCGATCGGCATCGCGATGTCGCAGGCCAGTGGCTTGCGGGCCATCGTCGGCACGCAGATGAAAGCTGTTGCATGTGGCATGGCCGCTGAACTGGGTGTGCGCGCGGCGCTCATGGCCCAAGCGGGGATCCGGGCGCATGCGGATATGGCTGGCCATCCCCACGGGTTCACCGCCCTGATGAATCAAGGGGTGCTCGATTGCGCGCAGATCGGCGGGCTGGGCGACTATTACACCCTGGCGCAGCAACCCATGGCATTCAAGCAGTACCCGATCTGCTCGTATGGCCAGGCCGCAGTGGAAGCGCTCCTGGAGGTGCGCACGGCGCTGGGCCATGCACCAACCCGGGTGCTGTGTGAAGTACCGCAGGCGGTCATGGACAACATGCCCTTTGGCAGACCTGCCGACCCGACTCAGGCGCAGTTCAGCCTGACATTCGCCCTCGGGGCTGCGCTGGTGTTCGGCAGCGTCGCTCCAGAGCACCTTCACGCAGCGACGCTGTGCGATCCACGCCTGGTCGCCGCGATGGACCGTGTGACGATTCGCGTTGCCACCGACGGCATGGCCGCACAAGCGCTGGAAGCCTGCCATGAAGGGGCTGTGGTGACGGCGTACGACGCGGCGGGACGCTCGGTCAGCCGTACCGTGCGGGTGGCCACGGGCATGCCGCAGCGCCCATTGAGCGAGACCCAACTGGAAGCGAAATTCCTGGCCTGTGTCGTGCCTGCGCTTGGCAGGAGCGCGGCACGCGCCGTGGCCGACCGCATCAAGCATCTCGACGCCCTGCCCGATATCAGGCAATTGATGGATGGGCGGGCACCAGCACAACCCGAAAAGGCACAGGAGGAACTGCAGCCATGACCGATACCCCGAAGGAAAACAAGGCCCTTGCCGCTGGCGCGGTACGCCAGACCTACACCACATCGCGCCCATGGGAGGCGGAAAACGGTTTCTCGCGAGCGGTACGCATCGGCAATCTGGTGGAGACCAGCCTGTGCTCGCCAGCGGGCCCCGACGGAACCATTTTGTACCCTGGCGATGTGTACCGCCAGACCCAGGCCAGCCTGGCGATGATCGGCGACGCATTGCAGGCGTTGGGGATGGGCTTCGAGGATGTGATCAAGACCCGCATCTACGTGGCCGATCCGACACACTGGGTCGAATCGGGCCGCGCCCATGCCGAAGTATTCAAGGACATTCGCCCGGCGCTGGGTTGGATCTACATGAGCGCCTTCTTCCACCCGGACATCACGGTGGAAGTCGAATGCACCGCGTACCGGGCGCCTTGACGTTCCCCCCCATGACGACCGCCACGTTCATTCCAGGGGACAGGGTCCGCGTCAGTGCGCGACCCGTGGCTGGCCATTGCCGCACACCCTACTATCTGCGAGGCAAACGTGGCGTCGTGGCAGCGGTGCACGGGTTCTTCGCGGATCCGGCGGCACTGGCGCATCACCGCCACGGCACACCCTCCATTGCGTTGTACCAGGTGGTATTCCCCTATGCGCAAGTCTGGGGCAAAGAGGGCAACGCAATGACGATTGCCGCAGACATCTACGAACCGTGGCTGGAACGGGACGGAGGGTCCGATGGCAATTGACCACGACCACGACCACGACCATGCCGACGCACACGAACCCGTCAACGAGTCGCGGCCTATCCGGGACGAGTCGATCCGGATCGAACGCGCGCTGCGTGAACTCCTGATCGCCAAGGGCGTGTTCACGGCCGGGGAACTTCAGCAGCGTATCGCCGCCACCGAATCGCGCACGCCGCAGGCAGGCGCGCGCGTGGTGGCGCGGGCCTGGGTCGATCCGCAATTCAAGGCATGGCTGCTGCAAGACGCCAAGCCCGCCATCGAACATGTTCTCTCGATCGATCTGAAACTGACGCCCGAACTGATCGTGGTCGAGAACACGGCAGAGCGCCACCACGTCATCTGTTGCACGTTGTGCTCGTGTTATCCGCGCGCCGTGCTGGGCGTGCCGCCGGCCTGGTACAAAAGCCCGCAGTACCGCTCCAGGATGGTGATCGAACCGCGCGAGGTGCTGGCAGAGTTTGGTACACAGATCGCCGAAGGTGTCGATATCCGGGTCGTTGACAGCACAGCAGACATGCGCTACATGGTGCTGCCGCTGCGTCCAGGTGGCACAGAACATCTTGGTGAGGCGCAGCTCGCGGCCATCGTGACCCGCGACGCCATGATCGGGGTGACGGTCCTGCCCGAGGTCAGGCCGTGACGTCCGCCACCGTCGTCCGCGGCGCCTGCCCGCACGATTGTCCGGACGCCTGCGCGTTCCTGGTGACCGTCGAAAACGGTCGCGCCACCGCTATCCGCGGCGCACCAGACCACCCGCCCACCGACGGCAGCCTGTGCACCAAGGTCTCGCGATATCTGGAGCGCACTTACCACCCCGACCGGCTGCTGCATCCACTGCGCCGGACCGGACCCAAGGGCTCCGGGCGCTTTGAGCGGATCACCTGGGACGCGGCCCTGGACGACATTGCGCAACGGTTCAAAGCCATTGCCGCGCAGGACCCGCAATCCATCCTCCCCTACGATTACTGCGGCACGCTGGGCCTGGTGCAAGGCGGCAGCATGGGCCGGCGCTACTTCCACCGGCTGGGCGCGTCGCTGCTGGCTCGCACCATCTGTGCCAGTGCGGGCAAGGCTGGCATCGGCTACACGCTCGGGGCACCCGTTGGAACCGACATCGAAGCGGTGCCCGATGCCAAGCTGATTCTGATCTGGGGATCGAACCCGTTGGTGTCCAACCTGCATTTCTGGACACGCGTCGTTGAGGCCCGTCGCAACGGGGCGACGGTCATCGCGATTGACCCCTGGCGCAACCAGACTGCGGCAAAATGCGACGTTCACATTCGCCCCATGCCCGGCACTGACGCGGCATTGGCATTGGGAATGATGCACATCCTGGTGCGCGACCAGCTACTTGACCGCGACTACGTGGCTCGCCACACGATCGGATTCGACGCCCTGGCCGAGCGCGTCGCAGAGTTCCCGCCCGAGCGCACCAGTCGTCTTACGGGCGTCAGCGTGCAGGAAATCGAGGATCTGTCGCATGCCTATGGAACAGCGTCGCCCGCGATGATTCGGGTCAACTACGGGCTGCAGCGCCATGCGGGCGGCGGCATGGCCGTGCGCACCATCGGATGCCTGCCTGCACTGACCGGCTCGTGGCGCCACGCGGCTGGAGGCCTGCTGCTGTCCACCGGCGGCGCCTACCCGGTGGACACGCCTGCCCTGGAACGCCCGGACCTGTTGCCCAACCTTCCGCGCACGATCAACATGAACCAGCTCGGGCGCGCGCTGACCGAGGTGCGCGACCCGCCAGTGCGCGCCTTGTATGTGTACGACTCCAACCCCGCCGCCGTCGCCCCGGATTCGTCGCAGGTGCTGGCCGGGTTGGCGCGTGAAGACCTGTTCACGGTGGTGCACGACAGCTTCATGACCGACACCGCCGACTGGGCCGACATCGTGCTGCCGGCCACCACGCAGCTCGAACAATTTGACCTGCAGAAGTCCTATGGGCACTACTATTTGCAAATCAACCATCCGGCCATCGCGCCCGTCGGAGAGTCGCGCTGCAACACCGATGTGTTTCGCGCGCTCGCACATCGTGCGGGTTTTACCGATGCGTGTTTTGCCGACACCGACGAGGAGATCGCACGCAAGGCCCTGCACTGGAACCACCCCCGGCTGGCCACAACCAGCTTCGATCAACTCGCAACCGACGGCTGGGCGCGGTTGAACGTGCCACGCCCCTGGGCACCTTTTGCCGACGGTGGATTCCCCACGCCATCGGGCAAGTGCGAATTCTTCAGCACGCGCGCGCAGCAGGACGGCTTCGACCCGCTGCCGGCGTACACCGAACCGCGCGAGAGCGCGGCGAGCGCCCCGGAACTGGCAACCCGGTATCCCCTGGCACTGTTGTCGCCGCCATCACGCAATTTTCTGAATTCGAGTTTTGTCAACGTCGACAGCCTGCGCGCGCCCGAAGGCACGCCGCGGCTGGAGATCCATCCGCTCGACGCAGGCACGCGCGGTATTTCCGATGGCATGACCGTGCGTGTGTTCAACGACCGGGGCACCCTCACGCTGCGTGCCCACGTCACCGAGGCCGTTCGCAGCAGTGTCGTGGTCGCACCGTCCATCTGGTGGCGAAAGCTCTCGACTGACGGACGCAACGCCAACGAGCTCACTTCACAGGAACTGACCGATTTTGGTGGCGGTGCCACGTTCTACGACGTGCTGGTGCAAGTGGAGGCGGTCGGCGATGCCCATTGACGCAGCCACCATTCTTGCGCAAGCCAGCGCCTATCCGGCTCTGGTCGTGTCGCCACAGCGGGCAAGCGAGCTCGCACTGGAAGTGACCGACCTGGAGCTTGCGTGCGAGCAGGCGCTCGAGCGCTTCGGGCCGGGCAGCGACGCACCTTTCGAGCACGCGCTGCGGCGCAACGCGCCGCCCCGATCGTCCGACGGAAGGTCACTGCGTGCCATTGGGTCCCTGCACGAACTCTCGCAATCCCTGCACAGCGGCAAGACGAGCTGCGTCGACACCACGGGGTACTTTCTGGAGCGTATCCAACGCCACAATCCGGCTTTGCATGCCTTCATCGCCCTGGAGGCGCAAGACGCGCTGTCGGCCGCGAAGGTGCTGGACCTGGAGCTGCGCAATGGGCAGTCGCGTGGCCCGCTGCATGGCATACCACTGGCCATCAAGGACATTTTCGAGCGTTCCGGCAAACCCACCAGCGCCGGTGCGCAGGTCGGCGGCATCGCGCGGGGCAACACCGACGCCACTGTCGTGCGCCGCCTGCGGGCGGCGGGCGCGATCGTGCTTGGCACGCTCAACCTGGACGAATACGCTGCAGGTGGCACCGGGGACAACCCGCATTTCGGTCGCGCCAGGAACCCGTGGGATCTGGAACGCATCACCGGTGGCTCTTCTTCCGGCACGGCAGCAGCGGTGGCGGCCCGACTGGTGCCCGCGGCGATTGGCTCCGACACCGGAGGATCCCTGCGCCTGCCCGCTGCGTTCTGCGGTGTGACCGCCCTCAAACCTACCTGGGGATCCATCAGCAACCAGGGGGTCTTTGCGCGGGCTCGTCCGTTCGACACGATCGGCCCTGCGGCGGGCGACGTCGCCGCTTGCCGCCTGTTGTTCGAGGCCCTGTCGGAGCCTCGCCCGGATGCCCGAAGCGCTGCCAACACGGTCAACATGCGTCAACTGCGAATGGGCCGCGCCACGACCGCCTTGCGGGATAGCGCGGATCCACAGGTCCTGGCCTGTATTGACAATGCCTGCGCAATTTGGGAGCGCATGGGGGTGGCGCAATCCAAGGTGGACCTGCCGGAGCTGGACCTGATGACGCGTCTGCACCAGGTGGTTGTCAAATCCGACGCGGCATTGCTGCACGCAACAACCATGCGCGAGCACGCACACCAGATCGGCTTTGCGGCCCGAAGTGCCATCGAAGCAGGCTTGTTCCTGCCAGCGGGCCGGCAACAGGAGGCTTTGGCTGTGCGCAGTGCCATGCTCGACCACTTTGTGCAGACGGTGTTCACCCAGGCCGATGTGGTGGTGCTGCCTGTAGTGGGTAGCGTCGCGCCCCCGTACGCACAGTGGAGCGGCAACAATGCCGCGGCTATTGTGCGGTCCTTCGCGGAGTCAGGCCGTGCGTGCCGTTTCGTCAACTACCTCGGCCTGCCCGCACTGGCCCTTCCATGCGGCTTTGTCGATGGCATGCCCGTCGGCTTGCAATTGATCGCCCGCCCCTACGCAGAAGACCTTTTGCTGGCCGCTGGCGATGCGTTTCAAGCCGCCAGCCGCTGGCATCTGGCCGCGCCGTCCGGCTTCTGATGGCCATTCTTTCAGAGGAAGCCGGTGTAGGGCTGCTGCACCACGCTGGCATGAATGAATCGGGTGAAGGTGATGAAGTCGAAGACCGGCAATCCGGTGGCCTGCTGGATGTCGGCTGAAAAGGTCGGCAGGTTGGAGCATTCGAGCAGCATGGCGGCCATGTCTGGATGCCGCTCGAAAAACCGCCTGGCAATACCGACGATCTCGTCGCGCAACAGGTCCACGTCCATGTCTGTTCGCTTGCCACCCATGTGCGTGGCATAGAACTCGTGCGATTCCTCGATGCCCTCGATCACGACGTTCATGGTCTCGGTGATGCCGGCGGCATGCAGGAAAGAGCTGTCGAGCAGGCTCTTGGACGCGGTCAGGATACCGACCTTGCGGTTGCCGACCATTCGGCTGAGCAGTGGCACAACCATGAGCGGCGACGTGAACACCGGCACGCCCGCCGAAGCCGCGAGAAGGTCCTGGACGCCCACGAAGAAGCCGCATGCGGTCACGATTGCGCGCACCCCTTCGTCACGCAGCTCGATCGCCGCCTCGCGCAGGAGCAGGGCGCCTGCTGGCGGCTTGCCGTCAACCCACCG
>Ga0163144_10026206_pt1 | contig 11344 bp, 11 predicted proteins | sample OliLak19BULKMAT1_FD_123175 | JGI IMG/M metagenome (GOLD analysis project Ga0163144, IMG submission 123175) | Freshwater microbial mat bacterial communities from Lake Vanda, McMurdo Dry Valleys, Antarctica - Oligotrophic Lake LV.19.BULKMAT1 | ecosystem: Environmental > Aquatic > Freshwater >... | reverse complement strand
TATGCCATGCGCTGCGGTGATCGCACCCACTTGTATAAGAGATATTTTACTCACCGTGTTTCACGGTGATGCACGGGCAGGAACTTGGAACTGCTTATGCAGCTGCTCCAGGTGCTGCTGCCGGAGCTGCAGGAACTGCTGCTGCGGCTTCTTTCTGTTCCTTCTTGGAACCGCGTGCCGGTTTGAAGGCCGGGGTGGTCTTTACCAGACCTGCGCGGTTGAAGAACAGATGAACGCGTTCGGAAAGCTGTGCACCGGTGGAGAGCCAGTATTTGGCGCGCTCGCTGTCGATGGTGACGCGCTTCGGGTCCGTAGCCGGCAGAAGCGGGCTGTAGGTGCCGATTTTTTCAATGAATTTGCTATCGCGCGGGCTGCGTGAGTTCGTAACTACGATACGATAATACGGGCGCTTTTTGGTTCCGGCGCGGGACATTCTGATGGTCGTTGGCATAGCTTCCTTGCTAATCGTAAAAAAGTTTAAGGGCGCACCATATAGCAGCTATAATATATGCCGTAAAGAGGAAAAAGCATGGCCAAAGGCGATTGCCCGCCAGCGGGGGGCTGATAAGCAAAAAAATATCCCATTTTTCCCTGAAAAATGCTATATTTAACTAACGGAGTCATAGACTATGAGGGCAATGTCGCTCACTTCACTACCTAAACTGGAACTCCCTAAGGGTAAATTTTCCTTTAGTTTCAAAGAAATACTCAGGTTTTTGATTCACCGCTTGACCCGCTTCATTTATAAGCCCACCTATATCGGCTTTGAGAATATCCCCAAAACCGGCCCCGCCCTCCTGATCTGCAATCATGTATCGTATCTGGATGGGCCGATTATTGATGCCGGCTGTAACCGCAATGTCCGTTATTTGATTGATAACAGTCTGTTCCATCTGCCGGTTGTCCACCAGATTCTGTCGCTCGCCAAGGCCATTCCCATTACCTATAACCGTAAAGGGGTGGAAGCCGCTTTTGATGAGATTTCCGTAGGTTTACGCAACGGCGATCTGGTCTGTATTTTCCCGGAAGGCTACCTGACTTTTACCGGCAGCTTAGGGCGTTTCCGCCCGGGCATTGAATGGATATCCAAGCGCGATCCTGACGTGCCGATCATTCCGATGGCCCTGTCGGGCATGTGGGGCAGTGCACTCAGCCGTAAATATATGAAATCACACTTTCGCTGGTGGCCGCGCAGCTGGGGCCGCCGTGTCACGGTGATTTGCGGCCCGGCAATTCCGTCCGACAAGGTTACGGTCAACTACTTACAGGAAGTGGTGCTGCGCCTGAAATACTCCATTGCCAGCCATCAGGACGTGCAATAGGTCCTAAAAGCCCTTCATCAGGTTTTGCAGCCCACCGCGCATCATGCCTTTCTGGCCGATTTTCTTCAGCTTTTTCATCATATCCTGCATCTGCTGATGCTGTTTGACGACGCGGTTGACGGCCTGAACGTCGACACCGGCGCCTTTGGCAATGCGGACGCGGCGTGAGCCGTTGAGAAGTTTGGGGTGCTTGCGTTCCTTGGCCGTCATCGACAGGATGATGGCTTCCTGCTTGGAGAGCATGTTTTCATCGACATTCGCACCGGCGAGTTTTTCCTTCATCGCGCCCATACCGGGGAGCATTTTCATCATGCTGCCGATGCCGCCCATTTTTTTCATTTTCCGTAGCTGGTCGAGCAGGTCGTTGAAGTCGAACTGGCCTTCCATCATCTTGGCCGCCATGGCCTCGGCTTCCTGGCTAGTGACGTTTTCGGCGGCCTTTTCAACCAGCGAAACGATGTCGCCCATATCGAGAATGCGCGACGCGATACGTTCAGGATGGAATTCCTCGAACTCGTCGATTTTTTCACCGACGCCCATGAATTTAATCGGCTGTCCGGTGACCGAGCGCATGGACAAAGCCGCGCCGCCGCGGCCATCGCCGTCGATACGGGTCAGCACGATGCCGGTAACGCCGATCTGGTCATGGAATGCTTTAGCGATATTGACGGCGTCCTGACCGGTCAGCGCGTCGGCGACCAGCAATGTTTCCAGCGGCTTTGCCCGTTCCTTGACGGCTTTGAGTTCGTCCATCAGTTCGGTGTCGATATGCAGGCGTCCGGCGGTGTCGAGCAGCAGCACGTCATAACCTTCAAGGCGTGCGGCCTTCAGCGCGCGTTCGGTGATCTGCAGCGGTTTTTCGCCTTCGACGATGGGCAGTGAAAAAACACCGGCTTTCGTCGCCACCTGCTCAAGCTGCTTCTGCGCGGCGGGGCGGTATACGTCGAGCGAGGCGACCAGTACCTTCTTGTTATGTTTGTTTTTGAGGCGAAGTCCGAGCTTGCCGGTGGAGGTGGTTTTACCCGACCCCTGCAACCCGACCATCATAATGACGACCGGCGGTTCGGCGGCGAGGTTGAGCGCCTGATGTTCGCTGCCGAGCAGTTCGGCGATATGGTCGTTGACCAGCTTGATGACCATCTGCGCCGGGCTTACGCTCTGGACGACTTCGGCGCCCAGCGCCTTGACCTTCAGCGAGGCGATGAATTCCTTGACCACGGGTAGGGCCACATCGGCTTCCAGCAAGGCAATCCGCACCTCGCGCATGACCGCGTCGATATCGGCTTCGGTGAGTACGCCACGCTTGCGCAGGCGGGTGAAAATATCGCCTAGTTTATTCGATAGTGATGAAAACATGGGGCCCGCTTTGGATTGTAATGATTACATTCCCGCGGAATCTAACCCAATACGAGCGCCTGTCAAACGGGAATCGTCTAGGGGCCCTCAACCTGAGAGCTATTGCTTTTGCTTAGGCTGGCGCGCCCGGCGTGGTAGTCGGGCCAGTCCAGATTGAGGCGTTCTTTCAGCAATCGGGCATTTTCCGGCCTGAACGCTTCTTCAACGAAGGCTTTGCCGTAGCCCTCTTCGATCTCTTTGGGGGTAACGTGCTTATTGGCAATCAGGTAGGCCAGGAATAATCCACTGCCTTCCGAATCGCGCTCATATTCCTGTTTGGGGATACGCTTCTGGTAATCCCGCCATTTAACGCCCAGATGTTCGAGTCGCTTATGCTCATATCCTTGCGCTTTGGCAAGGAAATCATCGCCGTAGCGCGCCCTGACCAAATCGGGTTCGACCAACTGTTTCACGAGCAATTCGCCGACCTGCTCATGGGCTTTTTCTGCGTCTGTCTGCACGTCTTCCGTGCTCGGCAGTTTCGGACGCCGGGGGAAAGTGCAGGGGATGACGGCGCAATGTTCATAAATGCCCTGTTTATCCGGTCCGGTATAATGGTGGGCATGAGTCCAGCCGCGCACACCCAGCTTAATAAAATCGTCGAATACTTTACCGTGGTCGGCTTTTGCATCCAGCTTGATGGAACGTAGCGTAATGGGTTGCAGGCTTGGCCGGGCTCTGCCCATGGCCATCGCCGCATGCTGTCGCGCTTCCTTATGAGCTTGCTGTTTTTGTGCGTTTCCTGGGTCGTCTGCGAGTGCTTTCCTTGCTTCATTTACGGCTATACTTGCTTCGAGCACGCCATGTTTCTGGTCAAGATAGGCTGTCGCGTCCTTGCTGCTGTAACCACCAAAATCCAGATATTTGATCTCATCAACGATGGTTTGCAGGTGGGGTGTTTTTTCATTTTTCAACGCGGCCTTAAGTGCGTCGGAATCCAGCCAGTCATACAGTTTCTGGTATTGCGGAGTTGACCGGTTGATTTCGCGAATGGCCTCCAGCCCCTCTTTTTTCCCCTCAATCATGGACGAATGCTGAATGGCGGTTTCCAGATTGCTTAGCCACATCCTGTGCGCTGATTCTGCATCACCGACATTCACATAGATAAACCCCACCTTGGGCAGCGACGACGACATGATTTTTTTGATGCGCTGCGCCTCTTCATAATTGTCGATCGTGCCGATCATCTGAGGGATATGCGCCATAGGGTCCGGTTACTTTTGAGTAATAATCAGCAGTATAGCACAGGTTGTGTTACGGTTTTGTTAAGCCTTGTTATGTGGTTATGTTAATCATTAAACAAAAAATAATTATAAATATTAATTGGTTATGAAATTGTGGCGCTGTCTGGATTCACAATTGTTTAACACAAAATTCAGCCAGATTTAGTATGATAGGGCAGCAATATTCTCTGGAAAACAGGATTTATGAGCAATACGGACGACGAACACGATCCAAATCTTCACTATCATTCCTTTGAGCAAAACTTCTCCAATGCGGCGGGTGTTCCGTGGGATTTTGACGCGCTGCTGAAAAAGAAAGTCCGCAGTAAATATACCGAGAAACAGTTGGCGGAAAAAGACGCCATTCCGGAATGGTCTGTTGATGGCAAGCGCCCGGAATGGGAAGCCAGCGAGATGCCTGAAAATATCCCTAACCGCACGGCAACGGTCGAGGAAGTCGCCAATTTCAAAAAAGCGATTGAGGCCGACGGCATTCATGTCGATGAGCTCGTCAATACGGGACAGTTTGGTGTCATCGCGACCATGAAGGACCATCCCGATGTCATCATTCGGATGGAAGCCAAGGATGCGCGGAAAACGGAGAAAAAGGGAGACGCAACAAAAGACCTGAGTGATAGCGATAATCTGGCACCCACTCCGCTGGATCATGTGTCAACGGTGCAGACCCTGTTTCGTAAAAGCTATGCAAGCACTAATGAGAAAGATACGTTTCACGGGTTTGTGCTGACGGCGGTGCCGAGGGTGCATAACTCCGGTCTGGGGATGCTGGAAGATTTCGTCACCACGGTATCAAGCCTTGCACGCGATGGGAAGGTATGGAACTGGCGCGCTGTTAGCCCCGGCCAACTGTCCAATCTTAAAACGAAGGACGGCCAGTTGCTGAAGGCCGAAGCCAGTCTGCCGGTGCAGTATATCCACGATTTAAGTTCAACCGTGAATGACGCCACGAAAGGCGCTCTGTTTTTTGCAACCGCTGCCGATCAGGTTTTTGCCTACCGTCAGCAAGTGGACTTTATCCAGTCTGTCCGGGCCATGCAGAAGGCTCATGAACAAGTCGACGGTGCTAAAGAAAAAGCCGTATATCACCATGTGAAGGAGTTGGAGGGGTATCAGCAATCCTATGACGAGAAAGTGGCTTCCTTAAAAAAACGCCACGCGAAATTAAATCCGGGTTGGGAGCCTGACGCCGCCTTTAATGAGCAGTTTGAGGCAGCATTCAAAGAGGATTTGGTGCCGAAGGCGGATGAAATGCTGGGTATGATGAAAAACATATCGCGCGTGTATCAGCAATCGCTCAAAAGCGATCCACCAGAGCCTATGGATGATGATAAATTCCTGCAACATCTTGCCGAATTGTTCCAGCTTGAAAAAGGATCAACGGGACCGCAGCAGGAACTGCAAAGGCGATACCAGACCCTGAGAAAGGAAATTAAAGACAAGCTGCAAACGGTCAGCGGTGATCAGGCTGAGGCGAAGGTAATACGCGAAGGCACAGCGCAGGTCGATTTGATCAGGGATAAGCTCTTTATACTGGATCCCGTTTCCGATGCGCACCGCAACGCCGAACTTCAGCAAACCAAAGTGCTCGATGAGATGCGCAATGAGCTTAAAACCGCCAATGCTGCGGGTTCACTGCATCTTGCTCCTGATCTCTTAGCCCAACTCGACCAGAAGCATGAATGCGAAATTCCTCCGACACGGCAGACCGAGGCCAAAGGTTCCGAAGTGGGTGAACCCGACGTCAAAAAAGCAAGGCCGTTCCAATGATGAAAGCGCTGAAAAAACAAAACCACAATTTCAAGGTGTATCTGACGCAGGGGAAGCATCTTGGCGTCTATACCTGGCATTACGTTAAGATCGACCTGCTGAAACTGCCTTTGTTCCAGAAAGCGCTTAAATCGGGCACGCTCGATGTTTCGCAGTATGGCGAGATTTTATTTTCAGGCTGGGGAGTGAGTCCGCCGGACGAAATACGCAAGCAGGTAGATGCCATTTACGGCTAGAGAAGAGTGTGGATGATGAGTAACCCGGACGACGATAAACCTCACAGCTATACCGACCTGTTTCCCCTGACCGTAGCGCAAAGTCTTCCGCTGGCGGAAAGGCAGGCTCTGGAAGAAAAACTTGCCAATGGCCGCACCGCCGTCATCGAATCGGTCAATTATCCTACCGGCAGATTAAAAATCGCGGAAAGACGCGCGGGCGCAAGACAGAAATTTAATGCGCTGGCTGGTCTTAAAGCGCAGCTTACCAGCCGTAACATACAGGTAGGTGGGGTGCTGGGAATAGGGGCGCTGGGTGTCGTCTATGAGCTTGAGAATCTTGAGGGGCAAAAAATCGAATCCGCAGTGATTCGCCTTGATCCCACGAACGTTATTGCAACTCTGGATAATCCTGCCGCGATTAAGCCTGTATTTCAGGAATCGGTGGTAGATTTTACGGCGACGATCATACCCAAAGGCAGGCCTTTGGATGCAGCCATGCCGGATACGGAGAAATGCGATCTGGTGGATAAATCGCTGGCGGTATTTAACGCCGTCAAAAGGTCGGAATACAGGCACGATCCTGAATTCGCCGCCGGAAAATTGCCGCATGTCACCGACCTTGATTTCCTGAAGGATTTAGGGCCTCAGCAATTTATGATGGTTCCCGGCATTGAACTGCCGCAACTTGCCGATTTAAGCTCCATGAACAAAGAGCCGGTAACGCCTAAGAATATCATGCTACAGAGTGCCGATACTTATATTGAGGCCTATAAGCGCCCGGCATCGGTGCGCACTGACGTGGCTCCCGCGGCGGTGGTGGAGCGGATGCAGGAGCAGCGCGAAGCCGTGGATAAGAAAGTGAAAGCGGATATTGACGCGGCGTATATCAATATTGACTCCGTGCCGGTGATACAATCAGAGGCTACCGGCAGGGACGTGGGCACCCCCATAACCGTTGGCACCTCGCGCGTTTAAACTGGTGTATCGGGCAGTTTCAGTCGTTCGACCACGCGACCGTTTTGCAGATGTTCGCGGATGACTTCATCGACATCGTCTTTGGTTTTGCAGGCATACCACACGCCTTCGGGGTAAATCACCATGCACGGCCCCAGTTCGCAGCGGTCTAAGCACCCGGCCTGATTCACGCGCGCGCCTTTGATGCCCGCTTCCTTGACTTTAAGTTTCATGTAATCGCGCAGTTTTTCCGCGTCTTTTTCCGCGCAGCAGCCGCGCGTGTGGCCGGGCTCGCGCCGGTTGGTGCAGCAGAAAATATGGTGCTCAAAGAAGCCCATTACATCTTCATGTTATAAAAGTAGTGATAGAGAAAGTTGCGCGCAAAGCCGAGCAGCAGGATCAGGATAATCGGCGAAATATCGAGGGTGCCGAGCTTGGGGCAGATTTTACGCACGCGGCGTAGCGCCGGGCCGCACAGGCGGTTTAAGGCGTAGAGCACCATCATGACGCCCTGCTGCTCGCGGTTGATGATGCGGAAGGAAATCAGCGTTGTCAGCACTATCCATGCAATCACGGCGTAGGTGTAAAGTTCGATCAGGGTAGCGGCAAGGTCGATAAAGGGATTCAGCATAGTATCCGTTCTCTCAAAGTGGACAATAACGTCCGGGTGCAATAATGTCGGCGGGGTCGTACACGGCCTTCAGCTTGGCCACCAGCGCAAAGAATTCCGGGCGGCTCTCGGTCAACCGTTCCATCTGGTCGACGGAGGCGCGATAGCAGATATAACCCGCCTGCGTCATACCGTCCCAGATGGCCGCTTCCGCCTGTTCGGCGAGGGCCACCTGCTGCGGGTCGGTATTGACGAAATGGATGGTGGTCAGTGAACGCCCGTCGCCAAAGAAGGACGGCTTGATATTGATTTTGAGGCGTTCGCGCACCGCGCCGATGATGTCGGCCGCCTTGCGCACATCTTTTCCCACCGGAGGGACGATGGCCATATAGCTTTTCATGCCGAACGGCGTGTAATCCACGTTCATGTCGAGGGGATTTTCGGGGAGTCCCGTGCCGGTCAGCTTGTAGACGAGGCGGATGCTGTCAATGTCGGGAAAGCCGCTCAACGGGAGTGTTACGGGCTTGAGGTGTGGGGGGAGCGTCGCGGCGTCGCCGCCATCGAAATAGTGACCGGTTTCGAGACAGCATGGGCCAAGATGCGCGCGCAACTCGTCGGTGATGACTTGCGACAATTTAAGGCTGCCGTCATAGATAATATAGTAATTCCATAATTCGCCGGTGCCGCGCATATCGGCATTTTTATCGCCCAGCGTCGAGCGTGCCTGCTCGAAACGGTTGGCGTAACCGACATTGACCATGGCGGGGGTGACGATACGTTCGGCGAATAATGTCTGCAGGCGGTCGAACAGTTCGGTCAGTTTTGCGTTTTCCGCGGTGCCCCAGAACAGGTTGCGCCGTTCGGCGCGTGGCGACAGGCGGAACGCCATTTCGGTGATGACGCCGAAATTGCCCTGTGTGAACATGCCGACCAGATCGGGCCCGGCGGAGTAGCGCATGACGTGGTTGGTGCCGTCGCCGTTTTTGCCCCAGTTTCCGCCTACTTCAAACGGTGTGCCGTTGCCGAGAATGCCGCGCACGCCGATAATATCGTCAATGCGCGCATAGCCGCCATCGCCGCGTTCCAGCGTATTGCCGACGATGCTGGTTTCCCCGAACGTGCCGGTCAGGTTGAAGGTAAGGCGCGGGTGATGTTTTGCCAGATAGTCCGCCAGCTGTCCCTGTGTAACGCCCGGCTCAAGCACGGCGTAGCGTAGCGATTCATTGACTTCGATAATGCGGTTGAGGCGGGAAAGATCGAGTACTGCCGTGCCGTTGGTTACGGGTAATTTAGAACCCATGCCCCAATTTTTACCGGTGCTGATCGGGTAGAGCGCAATGCCGTTTCGGCCCGCTTCCTGAACAATCGCCGTCACTTCTTGTGCATCTTGGGGACGCAGAACCAGAGGAATGCTGCGCGACAGGGCGGTGACGTTAGGCTGGTACAGGCGTTTAATTTCTGTTGCGTCGCGCAGCACACTGTCGGCGGGCAGCGATGAGAATGCTGTGGTGTAATCGGGTGCTGTGTGGCGCTGGGATGACGTTATCATATTCTTTTTGTTAACCGTATCTGCAATGGATTCATATTTACATTTCCGGTATGTATAACCTATTGTAAAAGTCAAAGACAATATCTTTCGACAGTTCTTTCAGGTGAATAATTCATGTCTGATGCGGCAAAAAAGCACTACTCCATGACGGGCGGCCCGAAAGGCGCTCCTGTTATTGGCATGATGCTGGAGGCGACGCGCGACCCTATCGGCGTTTTATCGCGCAATTCCCTGCGCTACGGCGATATCATTCCTTTCCATGTGATGGGCAAGAAGGCGGTGCAGATCAACCATCCCGAACTCGTCCGCTACGTGCTGATGGAAAACCATAAGAACTATTATAAGAGTGATATCTATATTCGCTTCGAGTCCGTGCTCGGGCAGGGTCTGCTTACCAGCAACGGCAATAAATGGCGGCGCGACCGCCAGAAAATCCAGCCTATGTTCAAGCGCGAACAGGTGGAAGGCTATTATTTCGACGTCATCAACGATGTCGGCGAAAAATTTAAGCGCCTCTGGCTGGAGCGTACGCAGAACGGCCCGGCGCAAATCGATATCACCCGCGAGATGGCCAATATCACCATCGAGGTGATTCTGCGTTCCATTTTCGGCAAGGATAATCTGGACGACGCCACCATCGAATCCATCCATAATTCCTTCATTATCTTTATCGACTACCTGAAGGATATGCGCCTGTTGCCGAAGGTCGATTTACACAAGCTATTTCGTACGCCGCGCTATAAACAGTTCCACGGCGCGCTGATGAAGCTGGAGGCGACCATCAAAGGCCTGCTTGACCAATACCGCAAGGGCACACTCACCGATAAATACAATATGCTCGCGTTGCTCTTCGAGGCGCAGAAGCAGAATCTGGAGCATGTCAGCGATCAGGACATCATGGATCATGCGTTGACCATGGTGTTCGGCGGATTTGAAAGTACGTCTATCCTGATGCAGTGGATGTGGTATGTGCTTGGCACGCGGCCCGACGTTGAAGCGAAACTGCGCGACGATATCGTCACCCATGCGCCGAGCACGCTGACGCATGACAGCGCGGCGCTGACTTTCGCCGAAGTCAGTAAGATGGGGTACCTTGAGGCGTTTTTCAAAGAAACGATGCGCCTGTATCCGCCGTTCTGGGTCAGCAGCCGCAAGCCGATTGCTGCGGATTATCTCGGCGATTATAAAATTGAGAGCGGCACGGTGGTGGTGGTGCCGCAGATTGTCATGCATCGCCATCCACGCTGGTGGAGCGAGCCGGACGCGTTCATCCCCGAGCGTTTCTTTCCCGAGAGTGAGGCCAATATCGATCTGGGACTGTATTTCCCGTTCTCGCAAGGCCCCCGAAAATGCATGGGCTACCGGCTGGTGGAAATTGAGGCGCAGATTATTTTTTCCAAGTTGGTGCCGTTGTTCAAGGTGAAGCCGCTTAATATGCTCGGCAATGTCGTCGATCCCGGTATTTCCCTGAAACTGAAGCATCCGCTTATCGCTGAGATCAGCAGGGTGTGAGTATGAATCCGCTCCTGCTTGAAAAAGATCGGGCGACCTCGTCTCTGGAACTGGCAAAACTGCTGCCGCATGTGCAGCAGCATTTCCTCAAGCCTAATCTCGCTGTGTATTATGTCGATTTTACACTGTCCGCGCTGATTGGAAATGGCTTTCTCCTGCTTGCTATTGCAACGGAGAACTGGTCGCTGTGGCAGGCATTTTATATTTTTGTGGCGGCGATTGCGCTTTTCCGGGCGACGATTTTTATCCATGAGGCTTATCACTTAAGCAAACAGATGAAGAGCTTTGTTCTCTATTTTAACCTGCTGCACGGCTTTCTGCATAAGATGCCGCTTTATTCCTATACGCCGCACCGCTATCACCACATGCCCGACGCCTATGGCACGATGCGCGACCCGGAATATGAAACGCTCGGCGATAAATCCGTCTTCTATACACTGATCGGTGCGCCGCTGCTGCTTATGGCGCTGCTGCCGGTATTTATGATCGTCCGCTGGGGGATTGTGCCGGTGTTTTTGCCGTTCATCGGGAAAAAGGGGAGGGAGATCGTGTATGCCAACGCTTCCACGCTGGCCATGAACATGCGTTACAAACGCCCGCTACCAACTGAAACAGAGATGAAGGACTGGTACCGGCAGGACATGGGCTGCTTTGCCTATACGCTTGGATGTGCGTGGCTCATTGCGTCGGGACTCTTACCGCTGCACGCGGTGGAGGTGTGGTATGCGACGCTCTATACGGTATCGGTGCTGAATTATTACCGCGTGCTGATC
>Ga0163144_10026204_pt1 | contig 11345 bp, 9 predicted proteins | sample OliLak19BULKMAT1_FD_123175 | JGI IMG/M metagenome (GOLD analysis project Ga0163144, IMG submission 123175) | Freshwater microbial mat bacterial communities from Lake Vanda, McMurdo Dry Valleys, Antarctica - Oligotrophic Lake LV.19.BULKMAT1 | ecosystem: Environmental > Aquatic > Freshwater > Lake... | reverse complement strand
CACCGCCGTCATCGCCACGCTCGGTTTGTTCGTGTTCCTTAATGTCCTGCTCGCGATCTTCAACTTGATCCCCCTGCCTCCGCTGGACGGCAGCCACATGCTCAAGGCCTTCCTGCCGCCCGCGGCGCGCAACGCGATGGACTCCTTCATCGACCGCCTCGGCCCGATGGGTGTCCTCGTGCCCATGATCCTGATCTTCATCGTCGCCGGCAGCGCGATCGCCGGCGCGGCCATGCTGGTCGCCAAGCTCATGATCGGCGGCGTGATGGCCGTCAGCGGCGTGCAGATGGCGAGCGCGTTCCTGCCCGCCGTCGCGGCTCTCGGCCTCGCCGTCGGCCAGCTCGGCGCGGGCAAGTCCGCGGAGCGCGCGGCAGCACAGACGGCCCCGGCCGGACCCTCGGCCCCGGGCAACGGCGGCGCCGCCGCGAGCGGCGGCTCGGCTCCCGTCGACCTGATCGTCATGTTCGGCGAGAAGAAGACCAAGCTCCACGACTCCCATATCTCGAGCGTGGATGTGAACCTGCCCAACGGCGTCGACCAGTACACGCGCCTCCAGCAGGCCATGCTCGTCCAGCTCGAGACTGCCGGCCTCGGCTCCGATGCCCTCGAGCCCTATAAAGGAACGCCGCTCGCGACCTACGCGCGCATCAACGCAGCCACGATCCGCGTGGACGGCGCGTCCGCCGCCGAGTTCACCAAGCAGATGTCCGATCTCGGCTTCACCGTGTACGCGAACGCCGAGCGCAAGATCATCCGCCCCGTGCCCGTCACCCCCGAGCAGATGGATCCCTCGAATCGCGGCGCGGTCACGATGGACGAAAACCTCAAGATCACCAAGGCCGACCTCGTTCAGGCCGAGGCCGTCAAGAAATGGGGCAAGCCCGAGCTCGGCCTCTGGTCCGGCCTCATGGCCAAGATTTTCAAGACTGAAGCGCCCCAGCCCAAGTTCGGCGTGATTGATTCCGGTGCCGACATCTCGCACCCGCTGCTCAAGCGCGTGAAGGAGGTCAAGAACATGACCTCCGGCGAGAACATCGACGACATCGGCCACGGCTCGTGGGTGCGCTCCACGGTCCTCCACATGGCCCCGTGGTCGCGCAACACGACGCACTATAAAACCTTTCTCAACGGCGGCGCCACGCTCGACGACATCCTCAAGTCCCTGACGCAGGCCGGCAACGACGGCAACCTCGTCATCTCCAATTCGTGGGGCGACGACGAGGGCGACCCGAACGGCCCCGACGCCCAGCTCGTCAAGAAGCTCGCCTCCGAAGGCCACATCATGGTCTTCGCCGCCGGCAACGCCGGCTCCGGCAAGAACACGATCGGCGCGCCCGCGATCGTGACCTACAAGGACGCGATCACCGGTGCCATCCGCGTCGTCTCCGTGGCCGCCGCCGGCCGCGACAAGAAGATCGCCTACTTCTCCTCGCGCGGCCCCGGCTCGCCTAAGACTTCAAAGGACCCGTCCTACAAGGACCAGCGCCCCGACCTGACGGCCGTCGGCTACAACATCGAGGGCGCGTGGCCCTCGGCCCTCAACGACGCGGACCGCGTCGACGGCGAGAAGGGTCCCGTGAAGACCATCTCCGGCACCTCGATGTCCACCCCCGGCGTGGCCGGCGCGCTCGCGCTGCTCGCCATGATGTTCGGCGTGACGCAGAAGGGCGCGCATCTCGACGCGATCGTCAACGCGGTCATGTCCACGCTCGAGAAGACGAACCAGGGCGTCGACAACGAAGGCCAGGGTTTCCTGAATGTGGACGCGGCTTACAAGAAGCTTCAAGCGCAGTTCTCGACGCTCTCACCCGATGTCGCCTCCTACCGCGCCCTTCTGAAGCGCGAGCGCGACCTGCGCGCCTTCGTCAACACCACCGGCTCGTGGCGGTACGGCGTCATGGTCGAGGCGAACCGCTTCTCGAAGGCCGTCGAGCAACTGCAGCAGACCCGCGACACCCTCCGCGAGATGCAAGCCGCGGACAACACTCTTGCTTACCGGGCCGCCGGCCCGATTAAGCGTCTCATCCTAAATGCGACCGGCGCCGCCCCCAAACCGTAACGGAGATTCGTAATGACCGCTTCACCGATGTTCATCATCGAAGACGACGACCACTTTCGCGAGACCTTCATCGATGTCATGTCGCTGAGAGGGATCGAGGTCACCGGCGCCCGCACCGGCGACGAGGCCATCAAGGCCCTGCGCCTGAGCCAGCCCTCGGTGATCATCATGGATGTTCAGCTGCCCGATGTGCACGGCTTCGAGCTGTGCCGCAAGGTCAAGCGCCTCGAAAACCAGAAAGACACCCCCGTGATTTTCGTCTCGGCGTCGACGCGCTACGCCGACCCTCGCGACCGCATCGAGGGCCTGCTCGCGGGCGCCGACCAGTTCCTACCCAAGCCCATCACCGTCGAGAAGCTGTGGGACGAGATCGAGATCGTGCTCGGGAAGAACCACCACTGATCAACAAGTAAAAGAAAAGAGCCCGCAGGGGAAACCCCGCGGGCTCTTTTCTTTTTGAGTCGGGTCTTAGGCGATCGTGACCTTCTTGTCGAGGTACACATCCTGAATTGCGTTCAGGATGCCCACGCCATCCTTCATGGGGCGCTGGAACGCCTTGCGGCCGGAAATGAGGCCCATTCCGCCTGCGCGCTTATTAATAACGGCGGTCTTCACGGCCTCGACGAGGTCGGACTCGCCCGACGACGCGCCGCCCGAGTTGATCAGGCCCGCGCGGCCCATGTAGCAGTTGGCGACCTGCCAACGGGTGAGATCGATGGGGTTGTCGGTCGTGAGCTTCTCGTAGACGAGCTTGTGCGTCTTGCCGAAGCCCTTGACGGCGTTGTAGCCGCCGTTGTTCTCAGGGAGCTTTTGCTTGATGATGTCGGCCTGGATGGTCACGCCGAGGTGGTTGGCCTGGCCGGTGAGGTCGGCGGACACATGGTAGTCCTTCTCCGCGGTCTTGAAGGCGTTGTTACGGACATAGCACCAGAGAATCGTCGCCATGCCGAGCGAGTGCGCGGCCTCGAACGCCTGGCTGACCTCCCAGATCTGGCGGCGGGACTCCGCCGAGCCGAAGTAAACGGTCGCGCCAACGGCCACGCAGCCCATGTTGTAGGCCTGCTTCATGCTGCCGTACATCGTCTGGTCGAAGGTGTTCGGGTAGCTCAGCAGCTCGCTGTGGTTGAACTTGAGGATGTACGGAATCCGGTGCGCGTACTTGCGCGCGGTCATGCCGAGGACGCCGAGCGTGGAGGCCACGCCGTTGGCGCCGCCCTCGATCGCGAGCTTGACGATGTTCTCCGGGTCGAAGTAGATCGGGTTCGGCGCGAAGGACGCCGCGGCCGAGTGCTCGATGCCCTGGTCGACGGGGAGGATCGAGACATAGCCCGTGCCGGCGAGGCGGCCGTGGTTATAGAGGGACTGGAGGCTGCGGAGCACCGGGATCGGTCGGTCGGAGGGGCCGTAGAGGCGCTCGACGGAATCGGGGCCGGGGAGGTGGATCGTTTCCTTGGGGATCGTGGTGCACTTGTGCTCGAGGAGCTTGGCGTCCGCGCCGAGCAGCTGTTCAATGTTGGTGGTCATGGGGGAAATCTCCTTGGTCTGAAAGCGGGCTTATTATACGAAAGACTTACGATAATATTGGTGCCAGGCGTCCCGTTGGTGCATAAGTCCTTCTACTTCCGGCGGGCGACGCGGAACATGGTCAGCGGCCCCGCTTCGGCCACTGACTTGAGGCCGTAGCGCTCGAGCTTGGGGCGCACGCCGGGTTCCTCGAGGGTGCGGCCGCTGACATAGACGACCTGGCCGGCCGCTATGAGTGAATCGATACGGGCATGCAGCTTCTTCTCGTCGGGGAGGTAGCGCAGGTTCACGGGACGCCGGGCGGTGAAGTAGGGGATGTAGACGACGCCGCGGTTGTTGACGAGCATCCAGGCCTCGGGCGGCGCGGCGATCTTGGTCCACTCGGCTTCGACGAGGTCGGGGTTGTTCGCGGGGTCGGACGCGGGACGGATCGTGTAGGTCAGGTTGAAGGCGAAGGCGGCTAAGACCCAGCCCGTCAGAAGGCCGAGGCGCCAGCGCGACGGCAAGGACTGGAGGCCCAGAGTGGCGAGGGCCCAGAAGCCGAGAAGGTCGCTGACGCGGTAGACGATGGTGAAGGGTTCCCACGCAAGAAAAAGTACGGCGTAGCCGCCTAGCCAGAGGAGCCAGAAAATCGCCTCACGGCTTTTATCGATTATCGCACGGCCCGCGGCGACCATCGGAAGCACGGCGAGTATGATGCCCGCGATCCAGGCGAAGCCTTTGAGGCCGACGAACTCGGTATAAACGCGGAACGACATTCTCAACCATGCGGGTATCGCCTGCATCAACGGAATCGAGTGCCACAGGAAGGAGCGGTCATCGGTCAGGGCGGCGCTGCCTAAAAGCCAAAGGCGTAAATCATGGAAGGACGCGGGCTTCATGGCGAACACGCCGGCAAGGACATACGGAACCAGCACGGCAACGCCAAGAGAAACCAAATAGGGGCGAATCGATAAACGATTTTTACGGCGCGCTATCGCGTACACATACGCAGGAAGCGCCATCAAATGCCCCACATGCCCCAAGATCGCGAAGGCCTGCCACAGACCGACCACCGACGGCCTAGGCTGATCCGCTAAGGCCTCGCGCGCGGCCATGGCGGCGAAGAGCGCGCCCAGCATGTACACTTGCGCCTCAAGGCTCCAGAACCACCACGCGTGCGAGACGGCCACGGCGGCGGCGGCCAGGATCGCCTCCCGCTCCCCGCGACCCATGCGGCGCAGGAGCGAGGAGAACACGGCGGCGCCCGCGGCGCCCAGGATCGCGTCCAAAGTCTGCAAGGCGAGCAACGCTGGACCCTGATACCCGAACAGGCGCCAGATGCGGTCGAAGGCCCACCCGACGGCCCCGTAGGCGAGGTGGTTGCCGTGGACGAGATGCTTGAAGTCGGAGAGCTCGACGGCGATGGCGCAGGCCACGCCGTCGAAGTTGTAGAAGACGGAGCGGATCGACAGATTAAGGAAAAGGACGGCGAAAAAGGTCGCCGCCATCGACTGCCCGTCCGACCAGGAGGCCTTCTTCATCGCGGGGCTATGTTATCAATAATCTAATATAATGCCGCCATGAACGGACGCCTCCGAGAGAGGACGGTTCTTGTGACCGGCGGCGGCCAGGGCATCGGCAAGGCCGCGGCCCTCGCCTTCGCGAAGGAGGGCGCCTCGGTCGCGATCTGCGGCCGAAACGCGGAAAACCTCGGGACTACGGCCAAGGAACTGCGCGCCCTGGGAGCCGCGGTTGTCGCCGAGAACTGCGATGTGACCGATGAAGGCCAGGTGAACGAGTTCATCAAGGCCGTGATCAAGGAGTTCGGCGCCATCGACATCCTGCTCAACAACGCCGGCGTGCTCGGCCCCAAGGGCCCGCTCGTGAAGGCGAGCGGCGCCGAGTGGCGCGCGACGATCGACGCCAATTTGACCGGCCCCTTTTTGATGACGCGCGAGGTTCTGCGGGCCACCATGCTCAAGCGCGAAAAGGGCGTGGTGATCAATGTGTCGTCCGGTCAAGGGCGCAAGGGCACCGCGGGCTGGGGGCCGTATGCCGCGAGCAAGTTCGGTCTCGAGGGTATGAGCCAGGTGTGGGCCGACGAGACGCGCGGCACCAAGATCCGCTTTTACACTTTGAGCCCGGGGCCGACGGCGACCGCGATGCGCGCCGCCGCCGCGCCCGATGAGGACCCGAAGACGATCAAGAGCCCTGCGATCGTCGCCGGCGCCTTTGTTTCCCTGGCCCTCGACGAGTGCGCCTTGCCCAGCGGCGCGATTCTGCGCCTGGACCCCGCAGGAAAGATCCTGTGCTAGAGAAAGCGGAGTACGCCGGGACGAGCCACCTTGTCGCGACCCGTTCCTTGGTTCGGTACAACAACTATGTTTTCAAGCTGATCTGCCGCGGGCTCGACATGAAAGGCGAGTTGCTGGAATTCGGCCCGGGGTTGGGAGACTTTCTGGAGCGGTTCAAGGCTCAGGGGAAGATGATCGACGCGGTGGAGAACGAGCCGCAGTTCTTCGCGGCCCTGAAGCCTCTGGCCCGGACGGTGGCCGGGAAGCTGGGCGATCTCCCGGGCCAGTACGACGGGATAGTGAGCGTTAATGTCCTTGAACATATAGAAGACGATAGGCAGGTCTTGCGGGACCTGTACGCGAAACTCAAACCGAACGGCGTTTTGAATCTCTATTTGCCTGCTTCCCAAATTCTTTACGGCCATCTCGATGCGCTGGTTCATCATTTCCGGCGATATGACCGCGCGGATCTCGTGAACAAGGTGAAGGAGGCCGGTTTCGAGATCGAAGAGGTGTTCAATGTCGACGCCGTGGGCTTCGTCGCCTTCGGCATTTACAAGATGCTCAAGTGGGGGGATGGCACCATCACCCCCGGCTCCATGACCTTTTACGACAATGTCGTCTTTCCCTTTACCTATGTTGTGGACCCCTTGGTGGGCCGCAGCTTCGGCCGTAGCATCTATCTCAGGGCCCGAAAAAAAGGTATTTTGGACAAATCATGATCTGCCGAATGTGCCGCAGCGAGAATCTGTACAAGTTCCTCGACCTGGGCTTCATGCCGCCGGCCGACGAGTTCCTGCGCAAGGAGCAGCTGCGCTACCCGCGCGCCTATTATCCCCTGGATGTGCTGATGTGCCGGGCCTGCGGCCTGAGCCAGCTCGGGTATGTCGTCTCGCCCGAGATCCTGTACCGTCACGATTACCCGTATGAGGCGTCCACGACGCGCACGGGGCGCGAGCACTTCGCCAAGTTCGCAGGGGAGACCGTCAAGCGCTTCGGCCTCGGCGCGCGGGACCTCGTCATCGATGTGGGCAGCAATGTCGGCGTCCTGCTGAGCAACTTCAAGGCCAACGGCACGCGCATCCTGGGCATCGATCCGGCGGCGAACATCGTACGCATCGCCGAGAAGAACGGCGTGCCCACGCTCAACGAGCTGTTCAGCGCCGACCTCGCGGCCAAGATCAGGGGCGAGCACGGCAAGGCGTCGGTCGTCACCGCCTCGAACTGCTTCGCCCATGTGAACGATCTCGTCGACTTCGTGAAGGCGCTGGATGTTCTGCTCACGCCGGAAGGCGTGTTCGTCATGGAAGCGCCGCACTTCCAAACCTTGATCGAGAACCTCGAGTACGACACGATCTACCACGAGCACCTCTCCTATTTGTCGCTGAAGCCGATGATCCCGTTCTTCAAGAAGCACGGGCTCGAGGTGTTCGATGTGGAGAAGCAGAACATTCACGGCGGGTCCTTCCGCGTCTTTGTCGGCCGCCCGGGCAAGCACAAGGTCGAGGCGCGCGTCGCCGCGGTGCTCAAGGGCGAGGCCAAGGCCGGACTGCACTCCGAGAAGGTGCTGCGGAAGTTCGCGGCCGATGTGGAGAAAAATAGGGCGGAATTGCTCTGGCTGCTGCGGGACCTCAAGCACAAGGGGAAGAGCATCGTCGCCGTCAGCGCGCCCGCGAAAGGGATGACCTTGCTGAATTACTGCAAGATCGGCTCCGAGACGCTCGATTTCGTGACGGAGAAGTCCACGCTTAAGATCGACCGCTTCACGCCGGGCTCGCACATCCCGGTCCTGCCGGACTCCGAGCTGCTCAAGCGCAAGCCCGACTATGCCTTGCTGCTGGCCTGGAACTTCGCGCCCGAGATCATGGCCAACCTCAAAGAGTATGTGAAGAGAGGCGGCCGCTTTATCATTCCAATCCCGCGCCCGCGCGTCGTGCAGCCGTGAAGTTTTTCCGGCGCAAGGCCGCCTTCACGGACGCGCGCGGCGCGATCACCGACATCCTTGACGGCGTGCCGCTGAACGCGGTGACGATCATCACGAACAAGAAGGGCGCGGTCCGCGCGAACCACTATCACAAAAAGACGATCCAGTACACCTTCGTGCTGACGGGTCGCGTGAAGTATGTGTCCAAGGGCAAGGGCGTTCGCACGACGAAAATTTTGAAGCCCGGCGACCTCGCCGTCAGCCCGCCGAACGAGTCGCACGCGACCGAGGCGCTGACCGACGCGACCTTCCTGGCGCTTGCGCACGGCCTGCGCCACGGGCGTGACTACGAGAAAGACACCTTCCGCCTCGTCGATCCGCTGATCAAGCCCAAGAAATCCTCCCGGAAATGACGCCGGAACTGACGATCCTGACTTTGACGCTCAACGAGGCGGGCTCCCTAGGCGAGTTCCTGAGCCAGCTCGGCCCCGCGATCAAGCCCGTCGTCGAGAACTACGAGGTTCTCGTCGTGGACGGCGGCTCGACCGACGGGACCCTCGAGATCGCGAACAAGGCGGGCGTGCGCGTGGTCCGGCAGAGCAAGCCGGGCTACGGGAACGCCTACCGCGAGGGCTTGGCCTTGTCCAAGGGGAAGTACATCCTCGCTCTCGACGCCGACTCCTCGCATCCGAAGGCGCTGTTCAAAACCTTCTGGGAAAAACGCCACGAATACTCGGTGGTCATGGGCTCACGCTACCTGCCGGGCGCGGGCGACACGCGTCCGTGGGGCAGGAAAATGCTGAGCCGGATTCTCAACGCGGTGTACGGCACCGTGCTGGTGTGCCCGCTCACCGACATCTCCGGCGGCTTTCGCCTCTATAAAACCTCCGAGGTCAAGGCCGTCGAGAGCGACGGCCCCTACTACGATGTGGTCGCCGAGATCATCGTCCACCTGTGGGGCGGCGGCAAGAAGGTCCTCGAGATCCCGTATCGCTATGTTCCGCGCGAGCAAGGCCAGTCCAAGGCGCAGATTCTGCGCTTCGGCATGAGCTATCTGAAGACCCTCTTCAAGCTGTGGCGAAGGTACAAGTAGGCGCCGTCGTCCTGCTCGGGTTGGTCCTCGGCCTGTGGGGGATACGCTGGGGCCTGCCGGGACCGGAGAGGCTGGCGCGGGTCCTGCCGCCGGAGCTCGACACGCCCGCCTTCCGCGAAGGCCTCGCCGCCTCCTGGTCCGCGATGCACAAGGATTTGGGCGACAACCTGATGCTCAACCCGAAGTCCTTCCAGAGCTTCAACGGCGTCGTGGAGACGCCCGCCGGCTGGAGGACGCCGCCGCCGGAGCTGGTCAACTCCTTCCGCTCTTTCTTCGTGCGCTCTGAGCACGAGGACGAGCAGAGCATCCTGCTCGCGTTGTCGCGCATGAAGCCCAAGCGCCTCGAGTTCCGGCCGCACCTGTTCACCTACGGCGCGCTTCACATCTACTCGGTCGGCGGAGCCCTGGTCGTGGGCGCGGTGACGGGGCTCGTGAGCCTGAAGAGCTCGATCCTGTTCTACCTAAACGACCCGGCCAAGATGGCCGCGATGTATCTCGCCGGACGCCTGCTCGCGGTCGCCTGCTTCGTCGGCGGCGCTTTGATGCTTCTGCGCCTGGGCCGGCGCTCGCTCGGCGCGGAGGCGGGTGTTTACGGCGCGGCGATCTATCTCATGACGCCGCAGGCCGTCGTGCAGGCGCATGTCCTCAAGAACCACACCTTCTGGACCGTGTTCGCGCTGCTTACGGTAGAACGGTCGATTCGCGTGCTTGAGACGGGAAAATTGCGTGATTACGCATTGGCCGGCGCCGTTGCGGGCCTCGCCACCGCGTCTTTTCTCGGCGCCTGGCCCGCATGTCTTATCGTTGGCACCGCCGGATTCATGCGCTTGCTCGGGCTGCATGCGCCGAAGGCGAAGCCGGTCCCGCCGCTGCCCGAGCTCAAGGGCCTCGTCTTCTCCGGGGTCTGCGCCGCCGCGGCGTTCCTGATCACGAACCCGTACTGGATCGTTGACTTTAAGGAGGCCCTGCTCGAGATGCGGGTCCTGAGCGGCTACGGCGGATTCGACGCGACGCATCCGCTGCTGTTCGTGCGCCACGCCTTCCGTCGCTCGGTGACCGACCCCGTGATCGTGCTGATATTCGGCGGCGCCGCGCTCGCCTTGCTCAAGGGCAAGCGCGAGCCGGCTTTGCTGCTGTGCGGCCTGGCCTTCCTGCTGGCACTCGCCTGCATGGCCACGGTCGTCGGCGTCGTCTCGACGCGCCAGGCGCGCTATTTCACGGGCTGGGTCGCCTTGGGGTCCTTGCTCGCGGGGCGCGTGCTCCAGGATTTGCGCGCGATGAAGGGTGCGCCGGGCAAGCTCGGCACCGCGACCGCGGCGATCGTCCTCGTGGGCCTGCTGTGCCAGGGCCTGTCTTACTCTCATAACTTCGCCTTGGGCGAAGGGACGGCCTCGACCCACTTCCGGGCGGGGGAATGGATCGAGAAAAACATACCGGCGGGCGCGACGATCGGCCTCACCCGCTACCCCCAGCCGTCGAACAGCCCGTTCTTCCGCTGGGACCGCTATCGCCTGCGCTTTATCGAGCCGCAGGTCGCCGCAAATCTGCCCGAGAAGCTCCTGCCGCCGTACCTCGCGTTGACCATGCCCGACCATGACGATCGGCCCTGGTTCGGCGCGAACCTTAAGCGCTATGAGCTGCTCGCGTCCTTTCCGCGCGGCAAGCTGTTCTCGTGGATCGAGATCGATCCCACCTCGACGACGGCCAATCCCCTCATCGAGGTGTACGGCCTGAAGGGGAGAAAGTCATGAAGCGCGCGGAGCTGATTGCCGGCCTGTCCATAGCACTTCTCCTTCGCCTGGGATTCACCATTCACGCCTACCACAAGGATATTCAGCCCACGCCCACCGGCCTGTATGAATACGAGCCGATCGCCCGCGGACTGCTCGCCTCCGGCGTGTACAGCGACCCGCCCGGCGGCGTGCCCACGGCGCGGCGCGAACCTGGCTACATCCTGTTCGTCGCCTTGATCTACAAGCTCTTCACCACGCACCGGATGTTCGTGTTCCTCGCCCAGGTGCTTCTGTCCACGATCACGGCCGCCATCTTGTTCGACCTGACCAGGCGCCTGTTCTCGGAGACGGCCGCGCGCTTCGCCTTCTGGGCCTGCGTGTTCTACCCGTACTTCATCTATTACGCGGGCTATTTCTTCCGCGAGGATTTCCTGGCCTTCCTGCTCGTTCTGCTTCTGTATGTCCTCGTGCGCTGGACGGGCGTTGCCGCCGCCCTTGGCGCGGGCTTCCTCGGCGGCTGGCTGTGCCTCGCCAACGGGGCCTGGGCTCCGGCCTGTGCGTGGACCGCGTTGGCGCTGGCGGTCACCGGTACGCCCGGGCTCCGATTTAAGCGCGGCGCCGCCTTCCTCCTGCCGGTCGTGCTCATGGTCGGCGCATGGGCGTACCGCAACTGGACGGTGTTCCACGAGATCATTCCCTTCTCCTCCAATGTCGGCGGCGAGATCTACATCGGCAT
>Ga0163144_10026203_pt1 | contig 11346 bp, 12 predicted proteins | sample OliLak19BULKMAT1_FD_123175 | JGI IMG/M metagenome (GOLD analysis project Ga0163144, IMG submission 123175) | Freshwater microbial mat bacterial communities from Lake Vanda, McMurdo Dry Valleys, Antarctica - Oligotrophic Lake LV.19.BULKMAT1 | ecosystem: Environmental > Aquatic > Freshwater >... | reverse complement strand
GAGGTAGCTCGTCCTGTCTACAGCCCCGAGTCACTTGAAACCCTGCTCGCGCCGGTTGCGCTCTACCCCGATCTGGTATTGGCACAGGTGCTCGCCAGTTCGACCAATCCGCAGGAAGTGCTGGATGCGGGTAACTGGCTGGTGGCGAATCCGAAGCTGAAGGGCAAAGAACTTGAAGCCGCTGGCACTGCCGTAGGCTTTACGCCGCCGACCATGGCGTTGATGCATTTTCCCACCGTCATCGACATGATGTGTATGAAAATGGATTGGACTACTGAACTTGGCACTGCGTTCCAGGCCAACGAACCCGGAGTTCTCGAAGCGGTACAGCGCTTGCGTAAACAAGCAGCTGACATGGGCAATCTGAAAAGCTCTGAACAGATGAAGGTGACGACCGAGGAGCAGAATGATCAACAGGTGATAGTGGTGCAGCCCGCCGATCCGCAGGTCATCTATGTTCCCCAGTACAATCCGGCCACGGTCTACACCACACCTGCGCCCGCCACGACCACCTCGACGACGGCTGTGGCGACGACCTCCACCGGTTACAGCGGTGGAGAAATGGTGGCGACGGGCCTGCTCGCCTTCGGCGCGGGCATCCTTGTGAGCGAGGTGTTTGACGATGACGAAGACGATGACTACTACTCTCCACACTGGGGCTATGGTGGGTCTCCTTATTACCCACCGCCGTATCAGCCGCGGTATGGCAACGGTTTTAGGCCCGCCAACGGCTACAACCGTCCGCCCAATTACCAGCACGGTTTCAACAACAACATGTATGTCAACACGGACGGCAAAGACTATTTCAATCGGTTCGAGCGCGGCAAGAACAACTATCGAAAGCAAGCCCGGAGTCCGATCAGTGAGACCCGACCTAACAGGCCAGAGCTCGGAGAATTGAACCAGCGAGCACAGACCGCCCAGCGACCTGCTGCGACCAGCAAGCTCCCCAAGGGCACCTATGCGGGAGCTACCAATGCTGCCGCTCGTCAGAAACTGAATCCCCTGGCCGCAGGGACGCGTGATCGGGGTCACGCGGCAGGTACGGCAGCGCCACCGGCAGTACGTCAGCAGCACACCGCTGAAACTGGGTCGAGGCCCGCTGCACGTCCGAACGTTGCCAAGCCTGCAGCGAGGAAGGCTCCGGGTTCAAGATCCAGCGCATTTCAGGGATCGCGCAATCAGGGTAACGCGGAACGCGCTGCGAGCAATCGAGGTCGTGCCAGTATGCCAAAGGGCGGGAGATCATCCAGCCAGGGCAATTTCGGGCAAAGTCGGGGTAACAGGCGATGAACAAGTTCTTCACACAGTGGATTTCGGTGCCGTCACTGGCGGTAGTCTTATTTGCGATGCTGTGTGCCACAGGTGCGAGCGCGGAGGAGAACCGTGCCTTCGCCTCCCCGGAGGATGCAGTGACAGCACTGATCGCGGCGCTGGAAAAGAACGATGTTGCCACGCTCAGCATGTTGCTGGGACCTGACAGCGAGGATGTGGTGTCTGCGGGTGATGAGGTAGCCGATGCCATCACCCGTGCAGACTTCGTGGCGAGCTACAAAACCAAGCATTCGCTGGAGCCCGAGGGTGATAGCACAGTGAACCTGTTGGTTGGTGACAACGATTGGCCGTTGCCAATTCCCATCGTCCTGGTGAAAGAGAAATGGTATCTGGACGGTGCGGCGGGAGCCGACGAAATTGTCTATCGCCGCATTGGCCGCAATGAACTCGGTGCCATCGCCGTGTCTCGCGGCTTTGTAGACGCGCAGATGGAATACGTCGTTGAAGGGCATGATGGCAATGAGCCTGGCTTTTTTGCCGCGAAGTTGCGCAGCGATCCAGGGCAGCAGAACGGGCTTTACTGGCCGACTGCCTCAGGGGAACTCCAAAGTCCGGCGGGTGAAGCCATTGCCCATGCGGCGGCAGAAGGTTATAAGGCCGTCACGGGCAAACGCAAACCCTATCACGGCTATTACTATCGCATGCTGTTTGCACAGGGTGCCAATGCCAACGGTGGCGCTAAGGAATATTTTGTCGATGGCATGTTGACGCAGGGAGTTGCACTACTTGCTTGGCCCGCAGACTACGACACGAGCGGTGTGATGAGTTTTATGGTAGACGAGGAGGGGATCGTCTACCAGAAGGATCTGGGTGAGGACACCGCGTCGGTTGCTGAAACCATCCAGGTCTTCGATCCCGACGGGTCCTGGACAATCGTGGATAGCGCAAGCGATTCCTGACCAGTAGCAAACTGACGCCTGTTACGCGTTGATCTCGTCCATGAAGGGGCGGTAGACATATATGAAAACCAGCCTGAATAGTGAACACTCAGCGAAAAAGACTTTGTGGAGTCTGTCGAGAGTCGCTACGGTGTCGCTCTATATTGTCGTTGCAGGATGTATTGCTGCGGGTGTCTTTGTGCTTGGCGAAGACATCATGCGACATGTCCACAACATAGAGCATTGGATAAAGGATTCAGGGCCATGGGCCCTGCTAGTATTCGTTCTGCTGTATGCAGTCCTTGGCACAATTTTCGTACCTGATACGGTACTGGGCATCGCTGCAGGAACGATGTTCGGCTTTACTCATGGCCTGCTGGCAGCAACGCTTGGCAGTCTGGTTGGCGCGGTATTGCAGTATGCTTTGGCCCGGCGACTACTCAGACCGACTGTGGAAAAATTTATCCGCTCAAAGCCCGCACTCGCAGCGCTACAGGTTGCGGTGCTGCAGCAGGAATTCAGGCTGCAGTTGCTGATCAGACTGACTCCACTCAATCGCACGCTGACCAACTATATGCTCGGGGCCGCCGGTGTGGGATTCCTCCGTTTCATCGCGGCATGTGTGGGGTTTCTGCCGACTCTGTGCCTTGAGGTCTATTTCGGCTATGCAGGAAAACAGATGGTTGGAGTAACCAGTCAACCCGGACACGCGGCAGCGCTACAGGACGTGATAATGATTGCTGGTCTCGTCGTCGCCATTATTGTGATGGTACTTATTTCCAGAATGGCGCACAGAGCGGTAGAGGCGGTCACGGTGTCTGCACCTGCACCTGGTTCAACAGGCGTTCAGGAATGTACGGCCACACATCAAAGACTGTGATTATCGCTGCGTCAGGTATCGCGCGCGGCCGTCCCTGACGGCACTGGAATGGGTCGGTACTTGCACGTGACGTACGCGATCAGCACCAGGACCATTTGTAGTACCGCCAGGACATAAATATTCTGGCTGTTAAAGTTGCGCGCCAGGCCGCTGTCGCTGGCGACGATAAAATTGACCGCAAGTCCCATGTTAAGCACGGTGATCAATGGCATTATGGACATAGCGAGCCAGGTGTTGCCACTACTGCTGATCATTTCCTGCCTCCGAATCGCCGCACTGCCGCTAAAAAAGATTGACACAACATACGCCGGCAATGCAACCCATCATTTAATGAGATGCCGGCGTATGCCGCGCCGCTTTCTGCAGAGCCTGTCCACGTTGCGCCTGCTGGATGACATAGGCTCGCACGGCCTGGCTTTGTTCCGCGCTGATGTTCTCGGCAAAGGATGCCATGCCTCTGTCTTTCAACTGCCCACCGCGAACCACGTTTTCCCAGGCCTTCTCATCCCAGAGATAGCCCGAGCCGCGCAGGTCGGGTATCAGGAGGCCGGAGACGGCATTCAGGCCGTGACAGCCCATGCAAACATCCTGGTAGGTCGCGAAACCCAGCGCCACTGTCTCAGGACCGGCGGTGAGTTGCGGCGGATTAAAGACCACGGTCGGTTTCCAGGACACCGCAGGGAGCGAGGCCTTGCCACCGAGCTTGAAGGTCAGCACGCGGCTGACATTGGGCAGACTTTCCGCCTGTACAAATTCACCGAACACCAGTGCAAAAGCGCCGCCCCAACCCACGTTAACGGAAACATACTGTGCACCGTCGATCTCATACGACATGGGTGGTGCGACCACACCGGTCTGGGTGGCGAAGTCCCACACCTGTTCACCATTGTCGGCGCGATAAGCCACTAGTTTGCCGTCTGCGGTGCCCTGGAATACCAGGTTGGCAGCGGTGCTAAGGACGCCACCGTTCCATGGACCCCGGTGTTCAACATGCCACGCTTCCTGCTGCTGCACCGGGTCCCAGGCCAGCAGGCGGCCTTTGAGCAGCGCGCCATAAGCGTCGCGTTCGGCTTGCGCGTCGGGCAGTGAACCGACGATGCCATCCGCGCCGGTATTGGCTACGCCAGGATTGTACGTGAAGTGCTCCGGCTGGCCGTACACTGCCGGCATGTCCAGCACGGGTATGTACACCAGCCCGGTTTGCGGGCTGTACGACATGGGGTGCCAGTTGTGACCTCCGAGGTAGGAGGGGAACACGATGGCTGGCGCATTTTTATAACGTGCCTCGGGCACCTCCACCGGCCTGCCAGTCTCCATATCGACATGGGTTGCCCAGGTGATATTGATGTAATTCTTGGCGGACAGTAGTTCGCCGGTTTTGCGATCTAGCACATAAAAGAAGCCGTTTTTGGGTGCCTGCATCAGCACCTTGCGCACGGCACCGTCCAGTTCGATATCGGCGAGGATAATGTGCTGTGCTGCCGTGTAGTCCCAGGTTTCCCCGGGCGTAGTCTGGTAATGCCAGACATAGTCACCCGTGTCCGGGCGCACAGCGATAATGGACGACAGGAACAGGTTGTCGCCGCCGCCGGGGGAGCGAATCTCCTGGTTCCACGGTGTGCCGTTGCCAACGCCAAAATAGAGTAGGTCAAGGTCCGGGTCATAGGCCATCGAATCCCACACCGTGCCGCCACCGCCGCCCAGTTTCCACCACTCTCCCTTCCACGTCTCAGCCGCTTCCTTCATGGCATCATTTTCAAAACCGAGGGCCGGGTCGCCAGGTACAGTGTAAAAGCGCCAAGCCAGGGAGCCGTCTGCGACATGGTAGGCGCTGATGAAGCCGCGCACGCCGAACTCGGCGCCACCATTGCCGATCAGCACCTTGTCCTTGATCACGCGCGGCGCTCCGGTAATGGTGTAGGGCAGGGTCGGATCGACAGTCGCCACTTCCCAGTTCACCTTGCCGCTGGCTGCATCTAGAGCGATCAGTCGTCCGTCCAGCGCGCCGAAAAAGACCTGTCCATTCCAGACCGCCACGCCCCGGTTAACCGCGTCGCAGCAGGCATGTTTGGCCTTCTCTTTAGCCACTTTGGGATCGAAGGTCCACAGCGGGGCGCCACTGCGTGCATCGATGGCATGCACAATGCTCCACGCCGAGCTGGTAAACATCACACCATCCACCACCAGGGAGGTGGCCTCAATGCCGCGCTCCGTTTTGAGGTCGTAGGACCAGGCCAGACCCAGCTTGCCGATGTTCTGGACATTTATCTGCGACAGGGGACTGTAGCGTTGCTCGCTATACGTTCGTCCATGGGACATCCAGTTGCCAGGCTCCTGGTCCGCCTGCAGCAGGCGCTGGGAGTTCACGGCAGCGGGCGGGGTCACCGCCGGTGTGGTAGTGGGTGTGTTAGCGGGTGTAGTAGCTGGAGCCACCTTATTTGCGAACGCAGGTGTAGCCGTCGCCGTCGCACTGTGTCGGTCACAGGCGAGGAGCAAAGTGGTCAACAGGGCAAGGAAACTGAGGCCTAACGGGTTCCTGATCATTTCAGAGTGCCAACTCCGCCATGACCCTGAGGAGGTTAATATCACCGTTGATTAGCAGCGAGGTGACCGGCGAGTTTTCCCAGTCCTTGAGTTTCTCCCTGATACGATCGCGCGGCCCTGACAGGGAGATTTCATCAGCGAATTGATCCGGTACAGCCGCAATGGCCGCGTCGCGTTTGCCCTCGAAAAACAGTTTCTGAATAGTTTCCGCCTCCTCGGGAAAACCCATTCGTCCCATCAATTCCTTGTGGAAATTGTGCTTGGCGGAACCCATGCCGCCGATGTAAAAACCCAACATGGCCTTGACCGGATACAGCGCCTGCTCCATGTCGTCATTGATGTTGACCATAACGATGGGCGCCACCTCGAAGCCCGGTTTGGCGGACACCAGTTGCTCGGCGTAAACTTCCTGCCGGTAGGGTGAGTAGTAGAGCGGCAGCCAACCGTCAGCGATCTCGGCGGTCTGGGTGACGTTTTTGGGGCCTTCGGCACCGATAAAGATCGGCACGTCCGCGCGCAGTGGGTGAGTAATGGATTTCAGTGGTTTTCCCAGGCCCCAGGCCCCGGGGCCGTTGTAGGGCAGGGGATAGAATTCCCCGTCATTGGTCACCGGTTCCTTGCGGGCCAGCACTTTGCGGATAATCTCCACATACTCCCGGGTGCGGGTTACGGGCTTGCTGTACGGTTGCCCGTACCAGCCTTCTACGACTTGCGGACCGGAGACGCCAAGGCCGAGAATCATGCGCCCACCGGACAGGTGATCCAGGGCCAGGGTCGCCATGGCGCAGGCGGTGGGTGTGCGGGCTGACAACTGCGCGACGCCAGTGCCGAGGCGAATGGTTTTGGTCTGTGCACCTATCCAGGCCAACGGGGTGAAGCAATCGTTGCCCCAGGACTCCGCGGTCCATACCGAGTCAAATCCCAGACGTTCGGCTTCCTGCGCCAATTCCACGTGATTGCCGGGCGCCAGCGCGCCCCAGTAGCCCAATTGCAGGCCGAGGGAAAGTTTTGCCATGATGAGTCTCCTGTTTAAGGACGCGTAACTGTACGCCATCGTCGGCCCGCACAGTAAGTGTTTTAGGGCCAAATTCGCTGACTTCGCCGCTCAATTGTATTTTCAATCCACTGCGGCATTGGATAGACTCTGCCGACCCGAAACACCACGCCCGGCGGAGTACTTATGAGCACACTCACCCACATCGATGACCAGGGCGCTGCCCGTATGGTTGATATCGGGGACAAGGCGGTCACCGACCGCATCGCAGTGGCGGGTGCCGTGGTGTCCATGCAAGCTCAGACATTGGCCCTGCTGGAACAGGGCGCACACAAAAAAGGTGATGTACTGGCGGTCGCCCGCATCGCCGGTATCCAGGCCGCCAAGAAATGCGCGGACCTGATCCCCCTGTGTCACCCCCTGCTGCTGACTTCAGTAGAGGTCAGCTTTACGCTGGACCCTGCCGCGAGCCAGGTCAATATTGAGACCTGTTGTAAGGTGTCGGGCAAGACCGGTGTGGAGATGGAGGCGCTGACAGCGGCATCCATCGCCGCGCTGACCATTTACGATATGTGCAAGGCGGTGGACCGGGGTATGGAAATCCACGGCATCAGGCTGTTGCACAAGGCCGGTGGAAAATCAGGCCTGTGGCAGCGCGAGGCGGAGGGTGCGTCCCCATGATAACGGTGCTGTTCTTCGCTCGCGTGCGGGAACAGTTGGGTTGTTCCTCGCTGGAACTGTGCTGGCCAGCGGCTGGCTGCGACCTGTATGGGCTGCAGGAGCAGCTGTGTATCGAGCGCGGTGATGCGTGGCGCGACGTGCTGGCGCAGGACAATATGATTCGCGCTGTCAACCAGGTTGTGGTGGCCGGCAATTGCGTGTTGCACGACGGCGATGAGGTCGCTTTTTTTCCGCCGGTCACAGGCGGCTGAGGTGACGGCATTGGCAGCCATCAGTGTAAACGTGCAGGCGGCAGATTTCGATGTCGCTCGCTTGCAAGCTGCGCTGCTCGCTGGCGTGCACGAAGAGGGCGCGGTGGCCAGTTTCACCGGCTATGTGCGCTGCGCCAACGAGCAGCGACAGGTTTATACGCTGGAACTGGAGCACTACCCGGGCATGACTGAGGCCAGTATCAGGCAAATTGTCAAACAGGCCGCAGAGCGCTGGCCACTGCTCGCCGCCACGGTGGTACACAGGGTGGGAAAACTTGCACCGGGTGACCAGATCGTCTGGGTCGGTGTGGCATCTGCGCACCGGGAGGCCGCCTTTAGTGCCTGTGAATTTGTCATGGACTACCTCAAAACCCGGGCCCCTTTCTGGAAGAAGGAGCTGGGTCCTGCGGGCGAGCACTGGGTGTCAGCGCGGCAGCACGATAGTAGCAGGGCCGCTCGCTGGCAGGAGGACAGCGCCCTATAGCCTGAATAGGGGATGTGTCGACTGCCTGAATCGGGCTCCAATGGCGGGCGCTGTCATTAACAATGGTGTTGTGTCGAAAGAGGAAGAGAATGAGGGTAAACAATGAGTTTTGATGGGCGAGAATTGAGAAATGCCCTGGGACGTTTCGCAACTGGGGTGTGCGTTGTAACCACCGTGTCGAATACGCAACAGGCGCTGGGTATGACGGCCAACTCGTTTTCATCAGTGTCCCTGGACCCGCCACTGGTGCTGTGGTCCCTGCAGAATAATTCCGACGTCTACGAGGTATTTGCCAGGCAGCGCCACTTCGGCATCAATATCCTGAGCAGTGAGCAGCAGGCCCATTCCAACGAGTACGCCCGGAAAGGCCAGCATGAGCTGATTCCGGCCCACTACCGCTTGGGCCGGTACGGTGCGCCGCTTATTCGCGACGCCCTGGTGAGTTTCGAGTGCGAACTGCATGCCACCTACGCAGGCGGAGATCACCTCATCATTGTGGGTCGGGTCCGGGCGATGCACCAGCGACCCAGCGGCGAACCACTGTTGTTCTATTGCGGCGGTTACCGCGAATTGCACTAGCGCGGTTCAATATAGGGGGCAGTTTCCGCGGGACTGAGGCTATTCTAAAGTTCCGCCAAGCCTTTATACTGGTCTGCTGGTAGCGCGAGAGTCAGGTCTTCATGAAATTCTGTACCCATTGTGGCAATACTGTCATTTTGCAGATACCTGCGGGTGACGACCGCGAGCGTTTTGTCTGTAGCAGTTGCGAATTCATTCATTACAGTAATCCCCGCGTCATCGTCGGCTGCGTACCGGTCTATCAGGGCAGGGTGTTATTGTGCAAGCGTGCCATAGAGCCGCGCAAAAATTACTGGACCCTGCCTGCTGGATTCATGGAAAACGGCGAGACCTCCGTGCAGGGTGCCGCTCGTGAGACCTGGGAAGAAGCCAGGGCGCGGGTCAGTAATATAGACCTGTACCGTGTTTTCGATGTGCCGTATATCAGCCAAATTTATATGTTCTATCGGTGCGACCTGGACCATGGCGAACACGGTGCCGGCCCCGAGAGCCTGGAGACCGGCCTGTACGCGGAGCACGATGTGCCGTGGGATAAGATCGCCTTCCCGGTCGTATCCGAGACACTCAGGGAATACTTTTCCGATGTCGCATCGGGACAGTTTCCGGTCCGTGTATCGGCCATAGACCACCGGCCACGGCGCGGGTAATGCCTTTACATTCATCCGGTGGCGCCCGCTACCGGCCTGTAGCAGTACTGACAGACAAGGAGTAGGGACGCATGGCATTTGAGAAAATCGGCAGCGTGGCACCGGCATTCACGCTGCTGGATCAGGACGGTAACAAGGTCAGCCTCAAGCAGTTCAAGGGGGCGAAAAATGTCGTGCTGTATTTTTACCCCAAGGCGATGACCCCCGGGTGCACGGTGCAGGCCTGCGGTATCCGCGACAGCAAGAAGGCGCTGGCCAAACTCGATACTGTGGTGCTGGGCGTGAGTCCGGACCCGGTTGCGAAACTGGGTCGATTCATCGAAAAGCAGAATCTTAACTTCGCCCTGCTGTCGGACGAGGACCATGCTGTGACCGAGAAATACGGTGCCTGGGGAATGAAGAAATTTATGGGGCGCGAATTCATGGGTGTATTGCGCACCACGTTTATTATCGGCAAGGACGGTCGCCTGAAACACGTTATGGCTAAAGTGAATACCAAGTCGCACCACGATGATGTTATGGCGCTGATCAGGGAACTGGGACTGTAGTCCCCGCGCTATGCTGACCTATCTGTTCGATGACGCGCCCGCGCCGGGCCAACTGCGGGAAATTGCGCCGGGCGTGCTGTGGCTGCGCATGCCACTGCCTATGGCACTGGACCATATCAATCTCTATCTGCTGGAGGATACTGATGGTTGGTGGATCGTCGACACCGGGATTGCGATCGACCCCACGCAGGAACTGTGGGAGAAGGTGTTCGAGCAACACCTGCAGGGCAAACCCGTCAAAGCGGTGTTGTCCACCCACCACCATCCTGACCATATCGGCATGGCGGGCTGGTTGTGCGAGCGCTGGCGGGTGCCCTTTTATAGTACCGAGGCCGAGTACTTCACCGGATTGTCCTTCAGCCGGACCCTGCAGGAGCATTACAGCTGGACCACCGAAGAGCACATGCTGCGCTCCGGGTATACGCCGCAGCAGGTGCAACAATCGCGCAAACATTTTGGCGGATTTGGCGCCATTATCAGGCCCATGCCCACCGCCTACCGGCGTCTGGTGGACGGCGCCTTTCTCACCATCAATGGCCACCGCTGGCAGGTGATTGTAGGGCGGGGACATTCACCGGAACACGCCTGCTTGTACTGCAGCGCACTGAATATCCTGATCTCGGGCGACCAGGTGATCCCGAGAATCACGTCCAACATCAGCGTGTCGGGCGCGGAGCCCGAGGGCAATCCGCTGCGCGAGTGGCTCAAGTCGCACGAGCGCTTCCTGGACCTGTTACCGGCTGACAGCCTGGTGCTGCCGGCGCACAACACGCCCTTTTACGGCTTGCACGAACGGCTGCGCTATTTGATCGAACATCACGAAGAGCACCTGTTGGCGCTGGAGGAGGCCTGCGTGCCCGCGCCGCTCTCCGCCATGGAATTATTGCCGGTGCTGTTCAAGCGCCCGCTGGAAGGACATAACCTCGGCCTGGCGCTGGGCGAATGCATTGCCCACCTGAACTATCTGCACCAGCGTGGGCAGGTCGCGCGCACCGTGGATGCACAGGACTGTTACCGCTATCGGTCGGTGGATTGCACACTGCCAATGCGCCTGCGACAACAGCGCCACGCTGCTGAGGACACATCCCCAATGCAGGTATAAAAGTATAAGAAAAACAAACGGCATATTGTGGAAAAAATTTCTTTCCACAATCCCGCTGCTCTGCCGGAATTGATCGCTGGATGGCCGCGGGGTGTGCTGAAATCGCGCTTGCATTGGCCCTCTTGCCGGTCTTTTGTGGTCGTTTCCAGGCCGTAGCCCACAGGAACTTATACCCATCTGTTATTCAGTGGCGTCACTGCTGCTTGATCTATGAAAAAGTGGGTTCTGCTACCGCGCACCCTTCCCCGCGAAAAGGGGCAACGCGCCCGGCGGGGCGCGGGTGGGTGGCACCAGCAACGCGAGAGTGGGGATGTTTTGTTCCTTCTCGCGAAGATGTGCCAGAATTCTGTCTATGACATCCTGTTCCTCAATACATGCAATGACCCTGACAGATCCGCCGCAATGGCCACAGACCTCGATGTC
>Ga0163144_10026200_pt1 | contig 11346 bp, 8 predicted proteins | sample OliLak19BULKMAT1_FD_123175 | JGI IMG/M metagenome (GOLD analysis project Ga0163144, IMG submission 123175) | Freshwater microbial mat bacterial communities from Lake Vanda, McMurdo Dry Valleys, Antarctica - Oligotrophic Lake LV.19.BULKMAT1 | ecosystem: Environmental > Aquatic > Freshwater > Lake... | reverse complement strand
TGCTGAGGAGGAAGGAGTTACGCGCCTGCGGCGCGGATGCTGGCACCACGCTCAGTAGCCTGCCACTTGGCGGCGCCTGATTTCGGTGTGGTCAACTCTATCCAAGCACAGGTGGTCAATTCCCCGTGAGCGCCGAGGCTCCAATTGGCCCACTTTAATGCTTTGATTTGGCCCCACGGGGAAGGAATCGTCAAAATGAGGCGGGCGGCATGACGTCCTCGGGACGAAAGACATGATCAAAGCTGACCGGCTCCACAGACATAATCGTGACGGACTCACCGGCCAAGACACTCGGATCGGAACCCAGACAGTCGATCGTCACAACCGCCGCCAACCGGGTCTTCTCGACATACTGCGCATCTTCGTCGTGACTTCCCTGCCGGCCGCGTCCAACCCCAAGCGCCCGGGCAAATGCCGCTTCGCGGTCCGCGCTGCGAAAGAAGCCAATCGAACTCCTCCAAGCGGAAGAGAGAGTCGAATGCCCTGCACAGATTGCCGCGCAGTGATTCCAAGTTTGTCACAACGCCGCACTCGCTCATGGAACGGTCCAGGCGTTCAAGATCGATGAAACCACGTTCCGGTCTTTAAGTGATTTCAGATGGTTGCCCGGCAACGAGCATCCTGGACCTAAGGGCGATTTCCTCCGATTCAGTAGCGCCAGAGCGACCGAATAATCGGGGATCCGACAAAAGTTGTCACCAGAACTTTTTGGCCACTGCGGATCGAACACGAGGTACTGTTCCAACTCACTCTCGCTCGCGAAAAATCGGAATCGATCCGGCGGGCCGAAATACGAAACACCACCTCGACGTGTAAAACGCCGTTCCTTAGAAAAACTGCCCTTCTAACTCGTCGATGCTTCGGGTTTTAAAATTCCGAGAGGTGGCGATTCTCTCGGTCTGCGGCGCGATTGTTTTTTGACGGGCTCTTCCAACACCGGTATCGCCTCTTCGGCCGGCGCCACAGCGGGCACCTGTCCCCGTTTAATCTCCAATTCAAATCGGAGTTTCGCAATCCGTACCAGCAACCTCTGCGCCGTCCGTTCCGGATTCAACTTGTCGAAATAGTCCCCGCCCAACTCCCGATACGGCTCCTGCGTTTAAAGAATCGAATACGCAATCACTGCCAACATATTTTAAAAGCATCGAACCCGCAACAAAGGCGGGCTTGAAGAATCGGCAATTTGCGCAGAATAGGCACTCCAGAATGCCGCTGAGCGAGGGACGCCTCGACAAAAACCAACCTTCCTCAGGGGACTGAGCGAAAAGTCGTTCGCCTCAATCTGGGGTTCTGAAACTCGTCCCGACCAACTTCACAATCGCACTTGAATGGAGCAGAATGGCCACTGCCTTGATCGCCAGCGGTTCTCCCATCTTCGCGCCTTTGGCGCCCTTTTTCATCCCCTCGGGTGCCGTTTTTGGAAACCCGGAATCGAGCTTCACAAGGTAAAAAAATAAATATGCTCCAGCCATCTTTTTGATTACAAATTAGTTATCTATCTCGGCCAATCGGCCAGCGTCCGATTCGGTACTTCCGCCGTCGTAGATTAAAGCTGAGGAAGCGCTTGTGTCCAATCGCGGAAACAAGCGCTTTTTGCATTTCGAAATCTCGATCGGAGTTCTCATCATGACCGAAGAACAAAAAACCCGGCGCGCTGAAGTCGCCCGGGAAAATGGAGCAAAAGGCCGCGGCCCCGTCTCTCACCTCGGCAAGTACATCGCTTCTCTCAACAGCATCACGGCCGGTGAGCACCTTGAGTTACTCAAGGAGGAACTCCCCGAGTGCGTCGCCCTGCTTTCCTCCGATTGCTGGGTCAGCTATCTGCGACTCTATCAAAAGCACTTACGCCAATTGCAGCCCAATTCTGGGTGCGAACAGACGATCGTCCGGCATATGGCGATCGAACTCTTCCAACTGGAACGAACGATTTCGCTCGAAACTTACGCCCGCCAGTGTCTTCTGGACGCGAATTTGCGCGCCTATCCTGATATGCCGAATCAGATGCGCGAACTGACTAGCTACGAAAAAGGTCTCGAAAAGGAAAAGCTGTGGCGATCTCTACTTCGGGATAAGAAATCCCATCAGAGCGCTTACGCAAGCCATTACAAGATGCTGAAACAAATCCGTCGGGATTTCCCCACGGTTCCTCCCGAGCCGATTAATACCGACGCCGACAACAACGGTGCCGAACCGCCGTTACCGCCTCCGGAAGTGATCAAAGAGATGCTCGATCACGCCGACCGTGCAAAAAACGAACCGAACTACGAATTACCCCGCTGGGTCGCCGAGATGCTGCTCGATGAGGAACTGATGGCCGACATCGCGCCTAGTTATGACGTCGTCGCGCTGCTCGAAAAGCTAACGGTCGCGCCGATTCCTTTGGCTGCGTAGAAAAAGCGACAGAACAAAAAAGCGAACCCAGAGCGATCGAGCCAGAAACGACACCTAACGCCCTTGCATACAGAGACTTAGCTGGATCTTACAAACTTCGGGAAATCGAAAATTAAAGACCCAATCCAGGCCGAGCACGAGAGCGAAAGCAACCGAATCCGGGCTGCGTAGCGCCGGGGTCAGAGCTCGACCGTTACAAAAAATCAAACCCAGAGCCGTTTGGCTAAAAACAGCACTTAAGTTTCTTTCAATCATTTACTTGCAGGAAAGCCGGCCGAGTCTGGCATTCGAGCATACACGCCGGAATTCCTTACGGAGGCCGGAAACAACCGAGCACCGCATTGGGGTAATCGGTTGCGTAGCGCCGGGGGCATTGATCCCCGGCACTACGCCAAGTCAGAACTCGACCGTTCCAAAAACGAACCCAGAGCCGTTTGGCCAAGAACAGCACCTAAGTGCCGCTACATCATATACTTGGAAGAAAGTCGGCCGAATCTCAAATTCGAAAAAACTCGCCGGAACCGCTTGACCGAACCACGGCAGTGACCAGAGCACTGATTCCAGCGCTGGTTTGGACACGGCTAGGCACTTCGATCGAGCCCCGGCACTACGCCAAAGTCAGAACCCGACCGCTTCAAAAAGCGAACCCAGAGCCGTTCAGCCAAGAATAGCACCTAAGTGCTTTTCAATCATTTACTTCAAGGAAAGTCGGCCGAATCTCAAATTCGAGAATACACGCCGGACCCACCCTTACCGAGGCCGGCCAGTCACAACGTTCCAATTTTAAAGCCGATTCGGAAACGACCGAGCACCGCAATGGGTTAACCTGCTGTACAGTGCCGGGGCATCGAGCCCCGGCTATACGCCAAAGTAAGAACCCGACCGCTTCGAAAAGCGACCCCAGAACCGTTCAGCCAAAAATAGCACCTAAGTGCTTTTCAATCATTTACTTGAAGGAAAGTCGGCCGAATCTCTAATTCGAGAATAGACGCCGGACCCACCCTTACCGAGGCCGGCCAGTCACAACGCTCCAATTTTAAAGCCGATTCGGAAACGACCGAGCACTGCAATGGGAAACCTGCTGCGTATAGCCGGGGCATCGAGCCCCGGCTATACGCCAAAGTCAGAACCCGACCGCTTCAAAAAGCGAACCCAGAGCCGTTCAGCCAAAAATAGCACCTAAGTGCTTTTCAGTCATTTACTTGGAGGAAAGCCGGCCGAATCTGAAATTCGAGAATACACGCCGGAACCCCTTAACGAGGCCGGGCAGTCACAACGCTCTAATTTCAAATCCGATTCGGAAAACGACCGAGCACCGCAATGGGGTAACCGGTTGCGTAGTGCCGGGGCATCGAGCCCCGGCACTACGCCAGAGTCATAACTCGACCGTTCCAAAAAACGAACCCAGCGCCGTTTCGGCCAAGACAGCAAGTAAGTCCATTTACGTCAATGGCTTACAGGAAAACGAGCCCGCTGTGGAAATTTCAGAATTACGCGCCGGAACCAAGAAACCCAGCCCCATCGGGCCCCAACTCAGTTATTCCGGAAGTTAGCCGACTTGGCCTCCCAAGCCCCATAGAAAACCCGCAACTTCGGCCTGGCCGCCCGCAACGCGGCCAGCCCCTTCTCCGTCACCGCCGTACCCTTCAAATCAACCTCTTCCAAGCTCGGAAACGCCGCCAGAATCGCCACCGCCTCATCGTCAATCCGGTCGCACCCCTCTAGCCGTAGCTTCTGCAGCTTCGTCAACCCCTTCATCTTTTCCAACCGCCGCGCCGTCACGCTCATCGCACTCACCGTCGCAAACCGCGTCCCCTCCGATCCCACTCCCAACGACGAACACCCAAACCGCAGCTCCCGCAACTCGCTCAAGGTCAGAATCGCCTCCAACCCAACATCCGACATATTCACCGCCCACACGTTCGAATCCGTTCCCTGCCGCCCGCTCAGGTCCAAATACGTAATCCCCCGCATCTGCCGCAACGCCTGCAAACCCGCATCCCCCAACTCGTTCCCCCCTATCGTCAGCGCCTTCAAATTCGGCAACACCGTCAGCCGCTCCAACCCCACATCCGTCAGCATCACCGACCCCACGTCCAGCGTCTCCAACGCCAAACTCCCCGCAAAATGGTCCAGGGCGGTATCGCTCGCCTTCGTCCCGTGAATGTCCAGCCGCCGCAGCTTCTTCCAACCCTTCAACGCCGCCAACCCCTCATCCGTCACATACTCGGCAAACCGCAAGTCCAGCTCCTCAATCCCCGTCAAGCCCCGCAACTCCTGCATCCCCTGATCGGTCACCCGGGTCAACCCTAGGTTCAACGACGTCAGCCCCGCCAACCCGGCCACCCGGCGCATGTCCGCGTCCGTCACCCAACTCGCCCGAAAGTCTAACCCGGTGATCCGGCCCGCCGCATCCCGTATCGCCGTCCCGCCCGCGTCTTCCACCCATCGCGACTCATCCGCGCCCCAAGCCGCCGCCACCGCCCATAGCAACACCACAATCCGCTTCATCTAACGGGTCCTCCGGTTCGGCATCGCCGAGTCTCGATCAAACACAATCGCACAGCCCGCCAACGCCAGCTTCAGCTCCTCGTACCCCTTCTCGGAAACCAGCGTATGGTACAGGTTCAAACTCCGCAGCCCCGCCATCGTCTTCAGCGAGGCGATCCCCTTGTCCGTCACGTTCGTATTGTCCATGCTCAGCCGGCTCATCGCCGGCAGCCCCTGCAACGCCACCAGGCCCTTATCATCCACGTTCGTATAGTCCAGGTTCACCACCTGCAGCTTCTTTAGCGTCGCCAACGCCTCCGCCCCCGCGTTGCCCGCCCGCGTCCGAAACATCTCGATCCGCTCCAGATTAACCAGCGGCTTCAGAGCCGCCAAACCCTTGTCGCTGAACCGAGTCTGGTTCAAAACCAGCTCGCGCAGCCCCGTAAACCGGGCGATCCGCTCCATCGAGTTATCCCCAATATCGGTCCCCGCCAACTGCAGCGATTCCAGCTTTTCGAGCCCCTCGACCCCCTTCATCCCCCCGTCCGTAATCTCGGTATAGCTCAGCCGCAGTGTCTTCAACCCCGCCAGCTTACCCAACCCCGGCAGCCCTTTATCATCGAAACGGGTCGCCCCTAAATCCAGCTCCCGCAACTGCGGCAACGCCGCCAACTGTCCCACTCCCGGCCCTTCCACCAACGACCCGGCCACCCGCAGCACCTGCAAGCTCCCGATCTTCGCCACGCTCGCCAAGCCCGCATCGGACACCGTCGTATTGCTCAAGTCCAGCAACCGCAGCCGAGGCAAACCCACCAAAGCCGCCACGCCCAAGTCACCCACCTGCGTGGCCTGCAAATGCAGCTCTTCCAACTCGCTCAGCCGCCCTAGAAACGCGAGCTGCGCATCGCTCACCGGCGTCGTCGACAGGTCGATCCGCCGCACCTTCCCGCCGTCGAGTGAAGCCTTCCCGCCGATCGCTTTCACCCAGGCCGCAATGCCCTCGTCGGTGTCCGCCGTCGGCCTCGCTGCGCCGGCGTTCTTCGCCCTGATGCTTGCCGCGCCCACATACTGAACCTTCGCCTGCGGCAGCGCCGCCCGCAGCGCGTCCACGCCGTTGCTCGTCGCCCGGCTATAGCGCAAGTCCACATCGACTAGCTGCTTCAAATCCTGCAACCGAGCCACGCCGGCGTTAGTCACCCGCGTCCGGTAGAGGTCCAGCGCCCGCAGGTTCGGCATCCCCGCAAACACGTCCAAGCTCGCATCCGTCGCCGTCGCCCCGCGCAGGTTCAACACCCGCATCGCCGTCAACTTCCGCAGCGAAGCAACCCCTTTATCGGATAGCTTCACCCCCGAAAGGTCGAGCTCTTCGAGCTGTGTCAACTCCGCCAGATGCCGCATCCCCTCGTCGGTCACCAGCGTATCCCGCAGCAACAACCGCCGCAGTTGCTTCAGGTTCGCCAAGCCCGCCAGGCCCGCATCCGTGAACCGCGTGTTGTTCAGGTCCAGGCTCCGCAAATTCGTCAGGCTGGCCAAACTGACCTTGCTCACCTGGCACTGCGAGCAGCGGATCTCCCGCAACTTCGTCAATCCCGCCAACGCCTCAATGCCCTTGTCCTTGATGTTGATCGTGGTCGCAAAGTGCCATCCCACATAGAGCCGCTCGAGGTTCTTCAGGGTCGCAATCGTCTTGAAGACGTCGTTAGCGTCCTCGTTCCCGCCGCCCGGATTCCACACCGGTCCAGGCAGAAAGAGGTCCCGCAAATGAGGCAACCCGGCGATCTTGACGAGCTCAGTCGGCGACATCACCGAACCGGTCAGGTCGATCCCGACGATCTTCAACTCGCCCTCCGGCAGATGGTTCACGTCGCGAATCGGCTGGGCCTTGCCCTCCACCGTCACGACCCCTTCCCAGCGGATCACCCACTCGGCGACGTCCCGCTCCGCCGCCAAAGCCAGAGAGGGAACCACGCACAGGAACAGCAATAATGCGCCCAGGCCGCGAAGGCACGGCTTGAGCGAACGAGGAACTTGGCCACCCTGCCATGCCGGAACGTGGCCGTCGTCCGCGAGTTCCTCCGAAGCCCACACGCCGCTCCAGTACGGCACCGGCCGGCTAGCAACTTGCCCATCCTGCCGTGCCAGAGCGTGTCCGTTGTACGCGAGTTCTCCAGAAGTTCGTAGCATTCCGAGCCTACGCCAGCAAGCTGCTGATCTTCTTGGTTGCCGTCGGGAACTTCCCGATGCCGGCCTGTACAATCTCATCCGCCACGGTCAGATAGACATCGCCGGAGGTGCCTGTCACGCGCGTATGCTTTCCCTTGGAGATCTTGCCCACGCCGCCCGCCACCAGCATCGCCAAGCCGCTATTCTTGTGCGGATTCGCCTCGGCATGCTCATGAACGAAGATCAGCGCCGTCCGGTCAAACACGCTGCCGTCGCCTTCCGGGATCGATTTCAGCTTGGCGACGAGGTACGCAAACTCCTCGACGTGCCACTTGCAGATGTCCCGCAGCACGCGCTGCCCCTCTGCCCCGTCCGCACCGCTCACCCGGCCTTCGGCGTGGGTGTAGTCGTGGTGCCGCGCCGAGGTGTAGCCCAGCCACGGGAACCGCGAAATGCTCTGGCACTTGGTCAACATGTAGGATGCCACCCGCGTCTGCCGAGTCGCGAGCGCCTGCACCAGCAGATCACTCTGCAGCTTGGCAATCCGGGGCCAATCCTTCATATCCCCGTCGAACTCCGGTGCCTCAACCCGCCGATACTCTTCCGGTAGCGCCGCAATCGACCGTTCCAGGTCGCGGATGCCCGACAGATGCTCTTCCACCCGGTTCTGATCGTCGCCCGGCAACTTCTTCTTCAGCGCCGCCGCGTCGGTCGAAACCGCGTCCAAAATGCTCCGCTTCCGGTTCACCCAACCCTCTTCCCGCGCGCCAAACAACCGGTCGAACAGCCGGTGCGGAATCATCTCCGGCGGCAGTGCCCGCTCGTAGCCAGCCCAGCTCATGTTGCGCTGCATGCTCTCGCCGAACGACTCCTGCGCCACGCCAATCTGCAACGACCGGAAGCGCGACTCGCTCCCAATCTTGTTCGCAATCACCTGGTCAATCGACGGCCCCGAAGGGCCGCGACCCGTAAACGTGGTGCCGGTCATCAACCCGCTCATCGAGTTCGTGTGGCCATTTCCCTGCCCTGACGAAGCCGCGTTATCCACTCCGCTCAGCACGTGGAAATCCTGCCGGAACGCCGCCAACGGCGACAGGCAAGGGGTCATCTTATAGTCAGTGCCCTCCTCGGCCGGAATCCAGTACCGCTCTGGAATGCCGTTTCCGTTGAACCACAGCACAAACCGCGTCTCGATCGGCTTGGACTCGGCGGCATAGGCGGTGCCGTGCGAGTTATACATCGATACCAGCGGCGGCAAGCCGACCAGCACGGAGTTTCCGGCGGCCGTCAGACCTTTGAGCAAGGCGCGGCGCGAGAGTCTAACGCGATTAGTGATTACGTGCGGCATGGACAGTCCCTCCTGGAGTCTCTCGAGATAGCATCATCGAGGCAATGAGCGCTTTAAACCGATACTGCGACCGCCGGAAGTCTTCCGTCAACTGGCGGATCACCGGACGATCAGCCGCCGTTTCCAGACGGCCGGTCGTATAGCGAAAATACTGCTTTACCAGGCATTCCTGGCACTGAGAACTTTGGCCGAGCACGGCTCCCAAAGCCGACGGCGAAGCAAACGCCGACTTGGCTACTCCGGCGACAAAGCCGGTCGAATCGATCTCCAACGTCCAATCTTTCGTAGCTGCCTTCTTGCCCCGCCCGGGTGTCGTAAACTCAAACTTATCCCTTCGGGCCCCCACCGCGTCGAACTTCTCAAACCCAAAGCCGATCGGGTCGATCAAGCTATGGCAGGATGCGCAGCCGGGGTTGATCACGTGCTCGGAAAGCCGTTCCCGATTCGTCTGCGGCCGTTCGGCCGAGAAGGGTGGCAGGTTCGTATTCACGCCCGCCGGGGGGTCCGGTACATGCTGGCACAGAAACTGTTCCCGCACGAACAGGCCACGGGCCGTCGGCGAGGACTCGTCCGGCTTTGCCGTACTCGCCAAAAACAGCGCTTGGCCCAGGATTCCCGCCCGCTCCGAGGCCGGAGGAAAGTTCACCTTTTCAAACTCCTGCGCCGGAGCCGGCACCCCGTAGATCGACGCTAGCTCGCCGTTCACGTATCCATACGGCGCCGTAAACAGCTCCATGAAATTCCGGTCGTTCCATACGAGGTCGCTCACAAACAGCCGCGCCTCTTCGGTCATCGCGACCGCCGTTTCCCGGGTGAATTGCGGGTGCTTGCGGCGATCCTTGCTGGCGGTCAAAATTCGATCAAAACGCAGCCATTGGCCGACGAATTCGTTCAACGCCACCCGGGCTCGCGGGTTGTCCAGCATCCGGTTCACATGGGATTGCACCCCTTTCGGATTGCCTAATTCGCCCTGAGCAGCGGCCGCGAAAAGCTGCGCGTCGGGCATCGTGTCCCAAAGGGCATACGACAACCGGCTGGCCGTCACATAGGGCTTCAACTTGGGGTCGGAAGTCTCCTCGAGCCGGAACAGGAAATTGGTGGATTGCAGCATGGCTTCAATCACCAATTGCGCGCCCTTCACAAACTCCTTCTCGGTCCCAAACAGCGCCTCGTAGCGCTGCTGCTCCCCGCTTTCGAGCGGACGGCGGAACGCCTTCAACCCGAACTCTCGGACGAACTTCGACCGGCAAGGCAGCGACGGTTGACAGCCAATGAGGCCCCGCGTATCGCCGCCGCGCATCGCGCTCCGCGCAATCTTTTCGGCCGCTTCGCTGTAAGATTCAATCAGCAATGGCGAAAGGCTCTGGCCCTGAATCTGGTTCCGAAAGCCATTCACGAAGTCTTCCGGCGGAAACCGATCGGCGGGCTTGGAGACGTCGCCAACCAAGTCACGGACGGTCTGGTTGTATTGGCTATGAGTCAAGCGCCGGAGTTCCACCCGCGGAGCTTTCTGGCCTCCTCCGCCCTCTTGCTCTTCCCGATAGCGGAGCGCTTTGGCGAGCTCATCGCCGCTGAGTTTGGTCAACTCCCCGATCCAGGCGCGGAGCGTTGTTTCCTCGGGGCTACCCTGCTTAACTCGTTCGCCGCCGACGTGTGAAATGCGTTTGGTGGGCTTTTCAAGGAGCAGCGATTTGCCCGGCTCCAGCCGGTCCACCAAGGTGACCAGCGAGCGAAGGAAACTGTCTTTCTGCGCGGGGGAAACGTTGCCTTCGGGGAACAGCAGTCGGGTGCCGGCGGCGACGCCGTCCAGATTGTGGCACGAGTGGCAATCGGCCTTCTCGAACACCGCATAGACAGGGGCCTGCGCGAATGCAGAGGCCGAAACGAGGAGGAGGAGGAAGAAGAGGTGCATCAGACCCTGTAAAAATCCGGCCGCCAGTTCTTGACGAGCGCCTTAATATCCTTCTGCGACAAACCCTTTTCCGCGGCCTGCATCGCCAACGCGGGGAACTCGGCGTCGGAAGCGAAACGGAGACCTACAATCTGCAACGGTTCGAGCCGCCCGTCGAGTAATTTGCCGGTCAGCACGTAGTGCCGCAGATTCTCCTCGGCGCGAATCGCCCGATCCTGCGCCTTCAGCGCAAAGGTCCGTGCGAAGAACGCGGTCAGAAAGACGCAGACCGCCAAGACCAGCAAGAGGGACGCGCTGTAGATCCGCTGGTGATCGCCCAACGAGCTATACAGGTTTACCCCGCACCCGATGATCGTCACCATCAACGTTAAGCCAACGACTAGAAACGCCGGGACGCGCTGGGCGTGGTTCTCCAAATTCTGTGTCGACATTCTTTCATTATAGTGGCTTAATGAAGACTTTCAAGCGGATTGAACGCGACGTGCTCGAAATCTTAAACGCCGCTGACCCGGATGGCTTGATCGCCAGCGGCGGACTCGACGACGAATACATCACGCAGGTGCACAACATCATCAGTTTGATGGTTCGCAAGCCGTCGCAGGAGGCGCTCGAATCCGAACTCGCGAGGCTTTTCGGACCGGCGGAGGACTCGATACTTCGGGCCCGCATGGCGGCAAAGCTCCGGGCAGTCGCCATCTAATGCAACGGCAACAAGGCTTGCCACTTCGCGGCTAGAGTCGCGAGTTCGTCGGCCAAAGCGGGGTATTGAGAACGCAAATTCCGCGTTTCTCCGGGGTCCTCGGAGAGGTTCGACAGGAACAGCGCGTCGGGGCCGGTCAAGGCCTTGTTCCCGTCGGGTCGACGGTCGAAATCCTTCCCGTTCGCGACTAACTTCCGCTGGTGGAGACGGATGGCGAGTTGACCTAGATCGGTCCAGTAGAGCTCGCGATGCGGCGACGGGGCGTCGTCGATGAGCACCCGCCAGATGGAGAGGCCATCGAGTTCAGCGGGAATGGGCAGGCCAACCGCGTCGAGAAGGGTT
>Ga0163144_10026197_pt1 | contig 11347 bp, 8 predicted proteins | sample OliLak19BULKMAT1_FD_123175 | JGI IMG/M metagenome (GOLD analysis project Ga0163144, IMG submission 123175) | Freshwater microbial mat bacterial communities from Lake Vanda, McMurdo Dry Valleys, Antarctica - Oligotrophic Lake LV.19.BULKMAT1 | ecosystem: Environmental > Aquatic > Freshwater > Lake... | reverse complement strand
GTGCGGAGGTAGTAGGTGGTCTTGAGGCCGCGCTCCCAGGCTTCGCGATAGACGAAGCTCGCGGTGCGCGCGTCGTTGTCCGCCAGCCAGAGGTTCGTGCTCTGCGCCTGGTCGATCCACTTCTGCCGGACGGCGGCGCATTGGAGGATCCACGTCGGCGCGATCTCGAAGGCGGTTTTGTAGAGGCGCTTCAGGTCCGCCGGCACGCGGTCGATCTGCTGGATGCTTCCGTCGTGGCTCTTCAGTTCGGAACGCATCTCGTCGTCCCACAGTCCCAGCGCCATGAGGTCGCGGATGAGCAGGTCGGTCGTGCGGATGAAATCGCCGCTGAGGTTGGACTTGGTGTGGATGTGTTTGTAGACCGGCTCGATGCAGGGCGTGGTGCCGAGGATGTTCGAGATGGTCGCGGTGGGCGCGATGGCGAGGCAGTTAGAGTTGCGCATGCCCCGCTTGGCGATGCGTTCGCGGAGCGCGTTCCAGTCGAGACGGGAATTGCGGTCCACGAGGAGCGAAACGCCGCGTTCGTGTTCGAGCAGCGTGAGCGTGTCGAGCGGCATGAGACCGCGGTCCCATTTCGAGCCCTTGAAGGTGCTGTAGGCGCCGCGTTCGTTGGCAAGGTCGGAGCTGGCTTCGTAGGCGTAGTAGGCGACGGCTTCGATGATCTCGTCGTTGAAAGCAACGGCTTCGGCGGAATCGAACGGCACGTGCTTCGCATACAGCGCGTCCTGCAATCCCATTACGCCGAGGCCGACGGGGCGGTGCCGGAGGTTCGAGGTGGCGGCGGCTTCGACGGGGTAGAAGTTCAGGTCGATGACGTTGTCGAGCATCCGCATGACGGTGCTGACGGTGGAGCGGAGCTTGGTGTGGTCGATCGCGCCGGCGGGCGTGAGGTGCTCGCCCAGGTGGATGGACGCGAGGTTGCAGACCGCGACCTCCTCCATCGACGTGTTGAGCGTGATTTCGGTGCAGAGGTTCGAGTTGTGGATGACGCCGACGTGGTCCTGGGGCGAACGCACGTTGCACGGATCCTTGAAGGTGATCCACGGATGGCCGGTCTCGAAGAGCGCTTCGAGCATCTTCTTCCAGAGCGCGAGGACACGGACCTTGCGGGAGAAAAGTTTGCCGGAGTCGGCCTGCGCCTCGTAGTGGCGGTAGCGTTCCTCGAAGGCGCGTCCGTGGAGTTCGGGCAGGTCGGGAGTCTCGTTGCTGCGGAAGAGCGTCCACGTCGCGTCCTTGGGCAGTATGCCGTCGGCGATGCCCTTGAGGCGCTTCATGAACAGGTCTGGAATCCAATGCGCCGTGTTCATGTTGTGGGTGCGCCGGCGGTCGTCGCCGGTCTCCTTGCGAAGATCGAGGAAGTCCTCGACGTCCGTGTGCCAGAGCTCGAGGTAGCTGCACAGCGCGCCCGGGCGTTTGCCGCCCTGGTTCACGGCGAGCGCGATGTCGTTGCTGACTTTGAGGAACGGAATGACGCCGCTCGACTCGCCGTTCGTGCCGTGGATGTGGGAGCCGGTGCCGCGCACGGCGGTCCATGAACAGCCCAGTCCACCGGCCCATTTCGAGAGCATGGAGAAGCGCCGCCACGTTTCGGTGATGTCCTCGATGCTGTCCCCGCAATAGAGCAGGTAGCAGCTGGAGAGCTGGCTGGTGGGCGTGCCGGAATTGAACAGCGTGGGGGTGGAGCTGCAGGCGCGGCGCGACTTGTAGACCTGGTAGAAATCGACGGCGCGGCGTTCCTTCTCCGGTTCCAGCAAGGCGAGGCCCATGGCCACGCGCATCCAGAAGACCTGCGGGGCTTCGAGGCGCTGCTTGCGGTTGGTCACCACGTCGGCGCGGACGTGGATGAGATACCGGTCGTAGAGCGTCTGCAGGCCGAGGAAGTCGAACGCGAGGTCGGCGTAGGGATCGAGCGCATCGGCCAGTTTGTTCAGGTCGAAGGCCGCGAGGCGCGCATCGATCCGACCCGCTTCGATTCCGCGCGGAATGGCGGCGAGGAAGGCGCGGCGGTGCGCGTCCTTGAGCCGGGCCATGCCGTCGGCGACACACCAGGGAAGCGTTTCCTCGTAGATGAAAGTGAGGAGAATCCGGCCGGCGAAGAAACGGCTGTCGGCGTCGAGGTCGAGGAGCGACTTGGCGTTGAGCACGACGGTCTCGCGGCGTTCGGAGGCCGAGAGATCCAACGACACGCTGCGGAGGAGGCGTTCAGCGAGTTGGTCATGATCGAGCGCAAGCTTCAGACCGAGCCGGGCGAAGGCCACGCGGGCACGCACGTCGGCGAGAAGTTCCGCCGGGACCAGCTCCGGCTGCTCGGGCGCGGGATGCTGGCGGACGGCTTCCACTTCGCGCAGGGCGACGCGGCGGGCGCGTTCGCGGGCGTGGGCCAGGGCGACCTTGGGATGGCCCAGCTCGATCAACAGATCCTCGACGAGCGCGCAGAGATCCTCGTGATGGAGGAGCGACGGCTTTTCCTGGCGCAGACGGAACTCGACCTCCGCACGGAGCTGTTCAGGCAGGTTGCTGGCGGGGGCGTTGGCAATGATGCAGGCGCGCTGGACGGCGTCCTCGATCTTGTCGCCACGCCACGGAACGATCTGTTCGGGGGTGCCGGGCAGAGCAGGTTCGATGATGCGCGGCAAGTCCGGCAGGACATCGGCGACGGCGGGAAAGAGTTCGGTCGTGGGCATGGCAGGAATGCGGCTAGGTCTGGCGTCTCTGGGAAAGGTTATGGCGGGCCTCCTTGGCTTCGCTTCGTTCAGACAAGGTCGTCTTCGGCGGTGTTCTTCACGCTGCCGCTGGTCTGGTATTCGGTGACGCGGGTCTCGAAGAAGTTCTTCTCCTTCTTCAGGAAGATGACTTCGTCGAGCCACGGGAACGGGTTCACCGTCACCGTGCCTAGCGGATCAAGTCCGAGGCTGGTGAGGCGGCGGTCGGCGTTGTAGTCGACGTAGTCGAGGAACTCTTTCTGCGTCATACCCACGCCGTCCTCCGGCAGGCAGTCGCGCACGAAGTCCTTCTCCAAAGCCACACCTTCCCGCATGAACGCGCGCAATTCCTCGCGGAAATCAGCCGTCCAGATGAGCGGGTTTTCGCGGATCAGTTCCGTGAGGAGGTAGCGGCCGAGCGCGATGTGGTTCGACTCGTCGCGCAGGGTGTATTGGAACATCTGGCCGACGCCGGTCATCTTGTTCTGCCGGTAGAGCGAGAGGATCATGGCGAACAGCCCGTAGAACTGCGTGCCTTCCATGACCTGCGTGATGCCGAAGAGCGCCTTGGCGAACTTGCGCTGGTTCTCCACGACGGTGAGGTCGAGCCCGCGCTTCAGCTCGGGCATGTGGCGCGTGATGAACTCGTTCTTCGCGCGGATGCTGGGGATGTCGTTGAACTTCGCGGTGACCTCGTCCTGGTCGATGTCGAGACTGCCGATGATGTGCAGGAGGGAATCCATGTGGATGGATTCCTCGGCGATCCAGCGGAGCACGGCGTGCTTCAGCTCGGCGGCCGTGAGGTTGTCCTCGATCGCATGCAGGACGCTGTCGCCCACGATGCCTTCGGCCGACGAGAAATAGCCCACTCCCATCTCGATGATCCAACGCTCCTTGGGTTTCAGCACGCCGGAGTTCCACTGGGTGCAGTCCTTCGTCATGTCGATGACGTCCGGTTCCCAGTGGTTCGCCTTCATCTGTTTGTAGATGCGGTAGGCCTCGGGATATTTGAGGGGAAGGACGTTCAACTCCGGCGTGCGGGGACCGTTGATGACGCGTTTGGCATCCTTCTTGGCGCGGGCTTTCTCGCGGTCGAGGCGGAACGTTTTGCCTCGGAATTCGTAGACGACGAAGCGGCCGTCCTGGCGTTCGGCGAAGTCGAGGGGATCTGGGACGGGCGGGGCTACGGGCGCTACGAGTTCGGCGATGGCGTTCATGTAAAATCTTTCCGCCGCGCACCAACGCGACACGGTGCGTGGCCCGGCGAAAAAACGCCGTTCCCAACGCGGGCGATGACGAGACGCCCGCGACTGGAAACGGCCAGCCCGATCGCCCCATCCGGTCCTTGGCGGGACCGTTGGTCCGGGCAACGGCCCGGACGGATGAGTGTGCGAAAGCAGGTCTTCTGGCTCCGGGGTCGTTCTACTCGGCCCGCCTTACCGATCCCGATTGGGACAGTGGCTTCAAAGGCATTTCGTATCCCGTTACAGCGGCGCAACCGCGCGGGATTAAGCCGTTTCCAGCCGCACCCGCTTCCCTATTCTCCTCCGATCGTGACCGGAGGCACTTTCGCGCATTTCCTACAACTAATAGTAGGCCCATCAAAGAACTGTCCTCGTAATGGATGGGTAAAGGCTTCAGGTCAAGGCGTCATTGCCCCAGTTTTTGTCCGTAACTCGGGCTTGCTTTTGGCGCTCGAAATCAGACGCGCCTGAAGGCGTGGCCTTGCTTGCAATACACGCACGTTTGGCGAGCCTTTCCTGATGTTCCCCCATGGTTCTGCCGGTCGCTTGCTCGCCGTCGTTCTAGTCTGCCTGACCGCTTTCAAGGTGGTCGGGGCCGTCGTTCCGGTTCCGCAGCGTTTCATCCAGGAAGTCTCCCATCAGGCGACCAACGTTGCGGCTGCTCAACTGATGACCGTCGTCGTTGGCAAACCCAGGGTTTTCGCCGGAGGCGTCTGGCTTGAGCCGGAAGGCGAGCGGTGGAGCGAGGTTGGTAAAGCCTGGCGCTCGGATCGCGACGGCGAGTTCGTGTTTTCCGGCGCGGCCGGTGAACGCGTTTTGGCGATGGCCATTCCGTGGCGCGACGTCGTTCAAGTGATCCCTGCGGGCTCGAATTCGATCATTGCCACCCGGTCCGCTCTGTTTCGTCACTCAGGCTCCGGGATAGACGCCGTGCCGCTGCCGCCGGGAGCGATCGTCCAGCAACTCGCCGCGTCGCCTTCCGGACAGCTCGTCTTGGCCTCCAGCCTCGGACTGTTTCAACGGGCGGGGGCTGGATGGGAAACGATCCGGCCATTCGACTCCGGCGGACGGCTCTGGGCCGCGACCAACGTCCTCGGCGTGGCCCTCGATTCGTTCGGGCAGCTGTGGTTTGCGTCGAAGGCGGGCGTTGGTTGCCGCACCGCCGCCGGGTGGAAGTTTTACGAAGGGCGCGATGGTCTGCCCTGGAATGAGTTTACAGGTATGGCCGCCGGACCGGATGGGGTTGTCTGGTTCGCCACCCGCCTCGGTGCGATCCGCTGGGAGGCCGGCAAGTTCCATTACCGCCAAGGTCCGCGCTGGTTGCCGAACGACGATGTGCGCCAGATAGCCGTGACGCCGGCAGGCGACGCGTATTTCGCCACGGTGGGAGGCATCGGCCGGATAGAACGCCGCCGGATGGGCCTGGCCGAGAAGGCGGCCTTCTACGAAGGCGAGATCGCCCGGCACATCAAGCGGACTCCCTACGGTTTCGTGGCCGAAGCGGCGCTGGGCCGTGTGGCGGACCGTTCTTCGGCCAATCCGCACGACTCCGACAACGACGGCCTTTGGACCGCGATGTATGGAGCCGGCGAGTGCTTCGCCGTCGCGGCGACCGGTGATCCGGCGGCGAAACAACGGGCCCGCGACGCCTTCGAGGCGTTGCGTTTTCTCCAGAAGGTGACCCAGGGCGGCACACCTGCGCCGCCGAAGGGCTATGTCGCGCGAACGGTCCGCTCTGTCGATCTTCCCGATCCGAATATCGGGCGGATCGAACGCGACCTCGCGGAACAGAAGACGGATCGCCTGTGGAAAGTCTACGAGCCGCGTTGGCCGAAAAGCGCGGACGGAAAGTGGTTCTGGAAGTCCGACACCAGCAGCGACGAACTCGACGGCCACTACTTCTTCTACCCGCTCTACTTTGACTTCTGCGCCGACACCGCGGTGGAGAAGGACCGCGTGCGCGAGGTCGTCCGCGATCTCACCGACCATTTGATCAGCCATGGCTTCAACCTCGTGGACCACGACGGCAAGCCGACCCGCTGGGGATTCTACGGACCCAAGTCGCTCAACACAGACCCCGACTGGTGGGGCGAACGCGGCCTGAAATCGCTCAGTATCCTCAGCTACCTGGCCGTGGCGGAACACGTCACCGGCGATCCCAAATACGCGGCCGCCGCGAGGGAGTTGATCGATCGGCACGGCTACGCGCAGAACTTGATGTTCCCCAAAGTCCAGTTCGGCCCCGGCTCGGGAAACCAGTCCGACGACGAGATGGCCTTCATGTGCTTCTACAATCTGCTCCGCTACTCGAAGGACGAGGCGCTGAAGAGCCGGGTCCGCGCTTCGTTCTACGGCTACTGGAGGAACGAAGCCCCGGAGATGAACCCGTTCTTCAACTTCGCCTACGCCGCGCACTCGGTCGGCGCCTCGACCAGCAGCCCGTGGGGCATCCACGATGTCAGCCCGGTCGGCGATTGGCTGGAGGAGTCGATGGCGACGCTGCGCGGATTCCCGCTCGACCGGCTGAATTGGCCGCATCGCAACAGCCACCGCCTCGATGTCGAGCCGCTCCGGCCGGATCAATCTCGCGACCTGTTCGATGCCCGGGACAAGGCGCGCGGACGTCTGGCAAACGGCCGCGTCCTGCCGGTCGAGAACCGTCATTTCAACCACTGGAACACTGATCCGTGGACCCTGGACTACGGCGACTCGGGCAGCGAGCTCGCCTCGGGCACGGTCTTTCTCCTCCCCTATTACATGGGCCTCTACCACGGATTCATCGCCAAGCCGTGAGGCGCCGGAAAAAATTCTCGGGAGATTCCATGTGAGCCATGTGCGTTGTCTTTGTCTGAATCCCCGAACTCCCATGCCGCACTTCCTCCAATCCAGCCTCCGGCCCGCCTTCAGCGCGGCGGTGGTGTATGAGGCGACTTCATCCGGCCACTCTGTCGTGGGCGGAGCCAATACATTCAGTAAAATCACCGCCGCGCTGAAGACGGGCCCGCCACGGAAACTCCGTGGCCCCGGAATGCCGCCAGGGGACTGAGATGGGGAAGCGGTTTGTCAGGACTGGATCGAGGTATGCGCAGCGTCGGTGCCCCGGTTTCAATCCGATGCGCCGGTTATCATCCAGACAGTGCGGACTTCCGTCGGCCCCGACGCCGGGGAGAGAGCGGAATCGCGCCCGCGCCACGACATGGTGGTGCGAAAGCGGGTTTCGGTTGCTAGCAGTCATCTTGAGCCGTCGTGTGACGACGACGTTCTCTAAGTCGAGGTGGCGGGCCCGGCCAGGTTTCGGCCGGGCCCTGCTTCCTTTTTGGGCGAGGTTCCGTTCGCCATGTCGGCGGATCCTGGGCATGTTCCCCGTATCCTCATCCGGCACATGAACGGACCCTCCTCACCTTTCTATCCGCCGCGGGCCCGTTGGTATTCGCGATGGCTCGGGCGTTTGGAATGCTTGTTCCCCTCGCTCCAGCCGCGCGTGGTTTTTGCGGGCGCGCAGTTTGGCTGGAAGGGTTGGCTGGCCGGAGCGGTCGTGCCCGGCGCAGGGTTTTGGCTCATCGGCCGCCCTGTGCTCGCCCGCTGGAGTTTAGGGACCCACCTGCTCCTCTTGACTCTGGGAATCGCGGCCACGGGATTTCCCTTGGGCACGGGTGCGCTGGCTTTGGCGGTGGGGATCCATGCGGCGGGGCTCGTCTGCCTGGTCCACCGCGCGACGGTCGATCGCACGCTGCTGCTCCGCATCGGCTCGCTGCTTGCACCGCTTCTGCTCTACTTCCAGGCCTGCCTTCTCGTTGGCGAACACCTGTTTCTTCCCTTGGACGTCGGCGGACAGGTCATCGTCGTCTCGCGACTCACCGTTCCTACGGACGTCCGCGTCGGCGATTTCATCGCATGCCAGCCGACCGAACGGCGGGTTCCTGGTTTTTCCATGGGCAGCGACTTCGAGGTCGGCGAAGTGCTCGCCTTGGGCGGCGGCAGGATCGAGTTCGGTCCGATGCAACTGCGGACGCCTGACGGCGTTCTTCCCTCGCGTTACGGCATGCCGGCGCAGGGAACGCTGGTGTTGGGCGAAAAGGTTTGGTTCATCTGGCCCACCGAGATAAACACCCGCAGGAATCCCGAGATCGAATCACTGCTTCTCCAGGCCGCGCAGGTGCCCCATCGGGCGCTTGTCGGCCGGGCATTCCGGCACTGGTTCGGCCGGGCCCAGTCTTTGCCATGAGCCGCTTCATCAATCTGGAACTGGGCGACGAGTCGGAGAAACGATCGTCGGGCGCCGCCTCCGTGACGGACGAGCACCGGTTCCTCGGCGACGCGGAAGCGGCCTTCGCCCAGGCGCGCTTCGACCATGCGCTGCGCTGGTTCGCACGGGTCCTCGAGTTCAATTCCGCCAACGTGGCCGCGTGGATCGGCCAGGTCCGTTCGCTGATCGAGCTGGGTGAGTTCCGCGAAGCCAGCATTTGGGCGGACAAGGCGATGGAGAAATTTCCCCGCGAACCGGAGCTCCTCGCCGCCAAAGGCGTCGCGCTCGCCCGCCTCGGCGATCTCGATGCCGCTGCGGCGTTCTCCGACGCGGCCTTCGAAGAGCGCTCCGACAGTCCCTACCTTTGGCTCGCGCGCGGCGACGTGTTTTTGGCGCGAAAGGATCCCGGCGCCGAAGACTGCATCTCGCGGGCGTTGGAAATGACCTCGGGACAATGGCTCTACGCCTGGCTCGCCGCCCGCATGCGGATGTTCTACCGGCAGTTCACGCTCGGGTTGAAACACGCCCGTCAGGCGCTCGAATGGAATCCGACGAACCCCCAGCTCTGGACGCTGGCGGCGCTCTGCGAGGTCCGCATCGGATTGGTCCAGGCCGCCGAGGCGTCCCTGGCCAAGGCCTTCGAACTCGATCCCCACAGTCAGGACGCCCAGAAAGTCCGGCGTGAACTGGGCAACCCCGGCGCCTTTCAACGGCTGGCCGGATGGTTCAAGCAGACATTTCCAAAATGACGCCGAGCATTCTCGACCCGTATCTGGAGGCCGCGAAGGAATGCAGCGCCTCCGATCTCCACCTCGTCGCCGGCGTTCCTCCGACCTATCGCGTCAACGGCGAGATCCTCCTTGCCGATGCCGACGTGCTTACCGAGGCGCAGTTGGACGAGATCGCCCGCGTGCTGCTCAACCCCGGGCAGCTCGCGAAATTCGAGACCGAGTGGGAGCTGTGCATCTCGCGCCGTCATCCCGTCGCCGGACGCATCCGGATCACGTTCTATCGTCGGAACGGACACGCCGAGATGAGCTTCAGGTTTTGCGGCGAATCCGTCCTGGCGCGCGACGACCTGGGTTTGCCACCACGGATCGACGATGTGGCCCGCCGGCCTTCCGGCCTCGTGCTGGTCACCGGTCCGACCGGCGCCGGCAAGACGACGACGCTCAACTACCTCGTCGACCTCATCAACCGGGAGCGGCGCTGCAAGATCGTCACCATCGAGGACCCCATCGAGTTCGTTCATGAGAACAACCGCGCGATCATCGTCCAGCAGGAGGTGCTGACGGATGTGCATTCGTTCAACCGCGCGTTGATCCATGTGCTGCGCCAGGATCCCGATGTCGTCGTCGTGGGGGAGATGCGCGACCACGAATCCATCGCCACCGCCTTGACGGCGGCGGAGACCGGCCACCTCGTGCTGGCCACGCTGCATTCGCCGAACGTCTCGCTCGCGCTGGAGCGGATGATCGGCGTCTTCGAAGGCGCGGCCCAGCGGCAGATCGTGCTCCAGCTTTCGAACAACCTGCAGGGGATCCTCGCCCAGGAGCTCCTGCCTTCCGTCGATCGGACACGGCGCGTTCTCGCCTACGAACTGCTCATTGCGACCAATGCTGTCAGGAACATCATCCGCGAAAACCAGCTCCACCAGTTGGACAACGTCATCCAGACCGGACGCCGCGACGGCATGGTCCTCTTCGACGACTGCCTGCGCGATCTCTACACGAGGACGTTGATCAGCTTCGACACCGCCATGAGCCGGGCCCACATCCCGGAGCGCGTCAGCCGCAAGTCGGAGTGACTGCTTGGATGACGAAGTGCGAAGGCCCAAGGCCGAAGTTGTTTTAACCTTCGCCGCTTGTTGTTCAGGCTTCCCGGCTCAAACCCCATTCTTCGATGTTTCGCCGTAGTTTTGGCCTTTGGCCTTCGTGCTTCCTCATTCCATCGCGTGATTCTTCCTTGCCGGGACGGTCCAACGCTTGATGGATTCCCCCGACACACTCGTGGAGCCCCCGGAACCAACGGAAGTGCCCGCGGCACTCGCCGGCGAATTCGCCTCGGTCTACGAGGAGCATTCGCGCGCGATCTATTACCTGTGCCTCCGCTTCCTCTCGGACGATTCCCAGGCGCAGGACGCCACGCACGACGTCTTCCTGAAGGCCTTCCGCAAGCTCGGCTCCTTCCGCCAGGAGGCCAACCTGCGGACGTGGCTCTATCGGATCGCCATCAACCATTGCCAGAATCTCCAGAGCTCCTGGTCGCGCCGGAACATCCATTCCACCGACGACGACGGGATGCTGGAGAACGCGGCGCCGCGCAGTGAGAGTCCGTTGCGCGTGCTTGAGACCAAGGAGCTCGGCCAACGCATCCAGAAGTCGCTCGACGCGCTGCCGGAGGAATACCGGCTCATCCTTCTGCTCGTCGCCGACGATCAGCTTTCGTATGAAGAGGTCGGCGAACTCACCGACCAGTCGGCCGACGCCATCCGCGGCAAGCTGCACCGGGCCCGGAAGGCCTTCAGCCAGCACTTCGCCAAAACCGCCTGACCCCATGAATCCGAAGCACACCAAGCTCACCCAGAAAACCGGCGTCGAATCCGTTTCCCAGCAGAAGTCCGGGACGTCCGCCGCGCACGACTTCGAGACGCCGGAAGAGCTGCTCCGGTTCGACGCCTCCGGCCAGAAACCACCCGAAGCGGTGGCGCGTCGCCTGGCCGATTCGGTCGCTGGGGAGAAGCCGTTGCCCTGGTGGAAACGTCTGTTCGGACGGGGTTAGGAGACGGTTTTGGGTCCTTGGTTTGCAGTCCCTTCTCGCCGATTCCGTGGAACTGGCGCAGCTTTCTCCTGTCGCGAACCACGGTCCACGCCCAGACGCCATGTCCTTTGCCGAAGAACTTGAGACGCTCGTCCGAGCCCGCTACCCGATCGTCTACATCACCACCAGCGAGGAGCTGCGCGTGCAACGGATCATCGAGGACGTCGGCTTGCGCCGTTCCAAGAAGGTCTACGAATGGACCTGCAGCTCCGGTCTCGCGGTCGCGGGCACGTCCATCCAGTCGCAGAAGCCGCGCAACCCGGCTTCGCGAGATCCTCTCGTGGCGCTCGACCAGGTGATCGAGCAGGTCGAGCCGGCGCTCTTTATCTTCAAGG
>Ga0163144_10026195_pt1 | contig 11347 bp, 9 predicted proteins | sample OliLak19BULKMAT1_FD_123175 | JGI IMG/M metagenome (GOLD analysis project Ga0163144, IMG submission 123175) | Freshwater microbial mat bacterial communities from Lake Vanda, McMurdo Dry Valleys, Antarctica - Oligotrophic Lake LV.19.BULKMAT1 | ecosystem: Environmental > Aquatic > Freshwater > Lake... | reverse complement strand
TAATGCATAATGCATTAGTTCGGTGTTCACTTTTCGATGCGGTACAGATTCTTTTTCGTGCGCAGGATCAGCGCTTTTCCAGCGACGGCGGCCGACGCCATGAAGCCATCCTCGAGCGTGTTCTTGGCCAGCACTTTAAACGTGTCGCCCGGTTCGATGACGGTGCACAGTCCCAGGCGGTCGAAGAAATATATCCGGCCATCCACGAAAAGCGGCGACGACGAAAATTCTCCGCCCAGCAGCTGTTTCCAGATTTCCTTGCCCGTCTTCGCGTCCATGCACGTGGCCGTTCCGGTGTCGCTGACCATGTACACGCGTTCGCCAATCAGGACGGGCGACGGCTGCGCGGGCGCCTGGATTTTCACCCTCCACACCACGTTGCTCGCGCTAAGGTCGCCGCTGCCTTCGGGCTTGATCGCCCAGATTTCAGGCCGGCCAAATCCCGTGCAGATGTAAAGCAAGCCCTGTCCGTAAACCGGGCGCGGCACATTCGAAAATCCGGGGTACTTCACGTACCACAGTTCCTTGCCGGTCTCCACGTCGTACGCGTAAACCGCTTCGGCCGCCGTCGCGATCACCTGATCTTTCCCGCCGACTTGGATCACCAGCGGCGTGCCGTACGCCTTCTTCATATCCTTGCCCTTGGTGATGGGCTGGCTGCGCGGCGTCTTCCAGAGCACCTTTCCGGTGGCCTTGTCGAGCGCCGCCTGGAATTGCAGATCGCGGCCGTCGCAGCAGATCAGGATCTTGTCCTTGAAGATCATCGGCGTGCTGCCGGGGCCGTTTTCGTGATCGATTTTCAGCTCGCGATTTTCCCAGAGCTTCTTCCCCGTCTTCGCGTCGAGGCACGCCGTGCCGTACGTGCCGAAATAGACGTACAGTTTTCCCTCTTCCAAAAGCGGGGAGGGGGAGGCGTAACTATTGAGCTTGTGTTTGAACTCGGGCGCTTCGACCGCGAACACTTCAACGTCGTGAATCTGCTTGCCATCGGTCAAACCGAAGCACACCGCGCGCAGCGACTTGCCATTGTTCTGCGAGGTCGTCATCCAGATGATGTCGTCGGCGATCACCGGAGACGACCAGCCCTCGCCCGGATCCGGCGACTTCCACTTCACGTTCTCTTTCTCGCTCCAGGTGAGCGGCACGCCCGTGGCGTCCGAATGCCCCTGGCCGCCCGGCCCGCGCCACTGCGGCCAGATATCGGCCGCGCTGGCGGTGATGGTTAAAGCGATAGTCAGTGCGACGGGTGAGCAACGGATGCTTGTTTTCATTCGATGGAACTATTCCTTTGTGTCGTTTGCCACTGTCACGAGCAGGCTGGAAGCCTGCGGTACAATTCAGTTCACCTTCGGCGCGGTCGGCAGCATGGCGCCTTCCTGCACCGCGGCTTCTTTCTTTTTGAATTTCTCCGGCAGCGCTTTGTAATCGGCGATGGTCTGCGGATCGAGATTCATTTTCTTCAGCACTTCCAAAACGCCGCGCTGCAGCACGTCATCCACTTCCAGATCGTAAACCCATTCGCGTTTCTGCTCGTCCTGCACTCGCCGGCGCACTGCAAGCCGCAATTCAGCACGAACCATGTCGCGTTCCAGACGCGTGTTCAGCGTTTTGTAGAAGTCTTCGAAGCCCGGCCAGTTCTCACACTTTTCGTCGTCGCAATACGCCAGTTTCGCGTACAGATCCTTGTTGGCGTCCCAGTTCGCGCGGATGTAATCATCGATGACGCTTTTGTTGCGCAGGCTGACCAGGCTCTCGACCACCCAGCCCTGCGTCTCCGGAGCCTTTACTTCCACGTCCGCATCGACGCCCTTTTCATGAATGCAGCGGCCGGACGGCAGATAATATTTGGCCACCGTCAGCCGCAATTGCGTCTGCTGCTCCGTCGAGCGCAACGGAATGATTTGTTGCACGGAGCCTTTACCGTACGTTTTTTCTCCGATTAAAAGCGCGCGCTTGTGATCCTGCATCGCGCCCGCCACGATCTCGCTCGCCGATGCCGAACCGGCTCCCACCAGCACCACCATCGGCAGCGCCTCATCCGAATCGGATCCCGTGGACATGTAATCCTTGCGCGGGGCAAATTCTTTGTTGCCTTCCGAATAGCAGATGAGTTTGTTGGCGCTCAGGAATTTGTCGGCGACTTCAACGCCCGCGCGCAGCAGCCCGCCTGGATTATCGCGCATGTCCAGGATCAGCGCCTTGGCTTCCTGCTTGCCGACCAAATCGTCCAGCGCGCGCTGCATCTCTTCCGCGCTGTGTTCGCCAAAGCGCGTCAAACGAATGTAGCCCACCTTGGCCGGCAGCATCGCGGAGAACACCGTTTCAACGCGGATGTTCTCGCGCACGATGGAAATTTCGATCGGCTTGCCGAATCCGCGCCGGTAATACTTCAGCTTCACTGCCGTACCCGGCTTGCCTTTCAGCCGTGCGATCACGCCATTGACGCCGCCCTTGTCCACCAGTTCAGTGGCTTTCTGGCCATCCACTTCCTGGATGATATCGAGCGCGCGCAGTCCCGCGCGATCGGCCGGCGATCCATAGATGGGGCTGGTCACCACGAAATTATTGTTGCGCAGTCCCACGTACGCGCCGATGCCGCCGTAGTCCTGCGCCAGAAGTTCCTGCGTCGCTTTAACGTCATCGCGGTCGAGGTACTGCGAAAATGGATCCAGCCCGCTCACCATGCCCTTGGCCGCATTTTCGAAAAGCTTGTCGAGGTCGCATTTGGTCTCATCGGGATAGGCGGTGCGCACGCGCAGAAGAATTTCGCGCAGCAGCTGATCGCCCTGCGCCATTTTAGTTTCGCGAGCCCGCGTGGCATCGTCTTCGGCGTTGCGCAGCACATTTCGCGCGCGTTCGCCCTGCGCCGTGGGTTCGTGGAATAGATCGACCAGACGCAGCCGCACTTCATGAATCTGCATCGCGCCGTTCTCCGCGAGCACCAACGCGGCTTCATCCTTGATGTTCCGGAAGCGCGCTTCGGAAAGAATCTTCAGCAGCGCCTCGCGCCCATCGGCATGCGGCCCGATGTACCAGAGGCTGCGTGCAATGGCGATCCGCGTCATCTCGTCGGTTTCGGTTTTCAGCGCCGCCAACAGCGCCCTCGATGTCGGCTCGTGCCCGCAGAGGCTGGGCGTGAGCCCCACCGAGCTGGCCGCCATGCGCCGGATTTCAGCGGTCGTGCCTTTCGTTACCAGGCTGAGCAGTACCGGCGCCGCCTGTTCCGTGGACGCCAGCTGGCACATCGCCTTGGCACAGGCGAGCTGGATTTTCTGGTCCTGAGCGACCAGCATTTTTTCGAGGCGTTCGGTCACCGCGGTGCCGTTGCTGCGCGCCAACCGCACCAGCCGGTTCACCGCGTCCCACACGTTGTCAGCGGTTTCGGTTTCGATCTGCTTGAAAAGAAAATCGGCCTGCGCCGCGATATCTTCAGCGCGCAGTTTTTCAGCGACAGCGGCCTCTTCAGCACGCAGCGTCGGCGAAAAACCGGCGATGCAGACTAAAGCGGAAATAATGAAAAGTGGAAGTCGTTTGGTGCGGCGAGCGTGAAGCGTTGTCATGTGCATGCATCCACCTTGTGATGGCGATTACACTGAAACGAGCACCACTTTTTACACCTGCTGACCCCGCTCGTCATCAACAATCCGGCACGAACCGAAAATTGACCGATTCTTCCCGTCAGTAGACGGGGCTCTCCAGCCCCGTCCCTGCAAGGCGACGCCGGAGCGAGCAGTAAAAAAACATTTGCACCCGCTCACGGCTCGCTCCTTCGTCGCATTGCTCATGACGGGGCTGGAGAGCCCCGTCTACCCGGCCGCAGGAGGCCACCTCTTTATCGCCTCGCATACCGCCCGTACCTGCTCGTCGCTTAGCGCCGGATACATCGGCAAGCTCAGGCATTCGCGCGCCGCCGATTCCGCTTCCGGGAAACTTCCGACCCCCAGGTTCAGCGCCGCATAGGCCTTCTGCAAATGCACCGGCACCGGGTAATGCAGCCCCGTCCCGATGCCACGCTGCCGCAGATGCTCCGCCAGTTCGTCGCGCCGCGCGTGCCGCACCACATATAAATGATAAGCATGAGTCCGCTCCGCCGCCCTCACCGGCAGCTTCACCGCGCTGCCTTCCAGCAGCATGGAATACAGTTTCGCGATCGCCGCCCGCCGCGCATTCCAGCCGTCCAGATGCGGCAGCTTCGTGCGCAGGACCATGCCCTGCAAGCCTTCCATGCGGTAATTGTAACCCACCGTGTCATGGTAATACCGCTTCACTGAACCGTGTTCACGCAGCGCGCGCATCGCCGCCGCGATGGAACTGTCCTGCGTCAGCGCCATGCCGCCTTCGCCGCACGCGCCCAGGTTTTTACTCGGATAAAAACTGAATGCCGAGACCGCTCCGAACGAGCCGACCTTCTTGCCCTTGTACGTCGCGCCGTGAGCTTGCGCGGCGTCCTCAACCAGCGGCAGCCCCTTGCGCCTGGCCAGATCCAGCAACGGATCGAGATCCACCGGCTGCCCGTACAGATGCACGGCCAGGATCGCTTTCGTTTTCGGCGTGATCGCGCGCTCCGCTTTCCGCGGATCGATCAGGAATGTTCCCGGATCGATGTCCGCAAACGCCGGCGTCGCGCCGCAATACGAAACCGCCCACGCCGTCGCCACAAACGTGTGCGGCGTCGTGAGCACCTCATCGCCGACCTTGATGCCCAGCGCCAGCAGCGCCAGATGCAGCGCCGACGTTCCGGAGTTCACCGCCACGCCATGCGCCGCCTGCGAATACGCGGCGAAGTCGCGCTCGAACGCTTCAACATCAGGCCCCAGGCAGAATGCATTTTTATCGAGAATGCGCCCGAAGCCTTCGAGAATAACGCTCTTGAGTGCCTGGTTCTGAGGGGTCAAATCGTTTAACGGAATCTTAATTGTAACCGGCTGGTTCATGGCGCTAAGATTATTCGATTGTCCGCTATTGGCGAGAGCAAATGGCGGACAGTCACGTGAGCCGTTTATGCACCACGCAGCATGCTTTAGGGACACACATGAAAGCTCCATCCAACCTGATCGATCTCACCCGCCTCGTCTGCCGCGGGCATGCTGAAAAACTTGCCGACGCCATGAACCGCCTGCTGCGCCATCCGGACGAGGAAGCCGTGCATGATGTCCGCGTGACCTGCCGCCGCTTGCGCGTCGTGATTAAAATGATCGAGCCGCTCTACCGCAAGCGCATGATCCGCGCCGCACGCGGCCGTTTTCGCGATCTTCTGCGCGTCCTCGGACCGATTCGCGATGCCGAAGTGCTGGGCGAACGCGCCAAAGCGCTCTCCGAACAAACGCCCCACGCCGGCCTGCTTGAGCTGGCGCGCCTGTTCAATGCGCAGGCCGAATTCGAACGCATCAAGGCCGTCGCCGCCGTGGACCGCCGCAACTTTATCACGCTGCCCCGGCTGCTCGAAGCGCTGCTGGTGAGCCCCGCCATAAGCGCCCAAGCCGAAGAAAAGTACCGCGAAAAATCCCTATCCAAATTCGCGTTCCGCCAGCTCTCCGAACACCTCGACAACATCGACCAGTACGCCGATTTAGGCGCCGACAGCGCTCCCGAAGACCTGCACGAGCTGCGCATCGAATTCAAAAAACTGCGCTATACCGCCGAGTTCTTTCAGCCCGCGCTGCCGCTCAAGCCTCTGATCAAGGCAACCACAAAATTTCAGGAACTCCTCGGCGATCTTCACGACACCGACGTGGCCCTGCACACCTTCACGCCCTGTCTGCGCCGCACGCATTCCGCGGCTAGCGCCGATCCCGCCTCCGTGGATACCGCGTTGCGCGATCTGGTCGCATCGGCCACGGAACAGAACCGCTCCTTACGCCAGGCCTTTGCCGCGAAATGGACCACCGAAAACCGCCATGCGCTGCGCCAAGCGCTCGACGAAGTGAACGTGATCAACCAGCCGGCGCCGGCATGAAATCCTTGTCGAGCACCTCAATAAGATCCCAGAAGTTGTGAATGACATACGAGGGCGGCGTGGTCCCCGGCCGTTCGTGATAGCGCCCCGTCCGCCGGTTCAACACCGTGATCCAGCCCGCGCTGTTGGCCGGATCGATATCGCGGTCCGGCCTGTCGCCCACATGCATGCACCGCGCCGGTTGCGCCCCGACGCTCTCCGCCGCTCGGATGAAAAATTTCGGATTACTCTTGCTCGTCGCGATCTGGTCGCTGAAAAAAATCGCTCTCTTATCCAGGTACGGAAGAATGCGCAGCCGCACCAGTTTTTCCGCCTGCTTGATCGTCACGCCTTGCGAGACAATTCCCAATCGGTATCCCGCCGCCTGCAGCCGCTTCATCGCCTCGATCGCGTCTTCGTACGCTTTCAAACTGTTATGCACCGTATCGCGGTACGCCACGACTCCGGCCGCGACAAGAATCGCCGGATTGATCCCGTCCAGCGTGGCTTTGGGCAATCGCTGCAGCAGCCGGTCCAGATGATTCGGATCGTTCGAGGTGAACTCACTGACGACCTCATCCATCTCCGACTGCGCCGACTTCAGATCGATTTTCAGCCCCACGGCGATCAGGGCCTTGAGCGCATTTTCGCGCGCCAGCCGAGCAAAGTCGGTGCTGGAATAAATCGTGTCATCAATATCGAGCGTAATCAGGCTCAACGGACGTTTGCCAGCCATGCGATCTCCCCCCTCGATCAATGCCGATAGCTATAAACGCTCCCGGCCAAAGTTAAACCAGAAAAGGTGCGAGCCGTGGTGAAGCATCATGCCAATATTTCTCGCAATGAATCTCGAAATAAACAGAAACAACGAGATTTATTTCTGTCAGGTTGCATGTGCTCGGAAACTTTTCGGGCAACTTCGATCTTTGGCATTCCAGTTTGATAGTAGCCTGCCTTTTTCATAACCCTTTCAAGTGCCTCCCAAGTTCCACCAGCGATCGCATCTGGATCGCGGAAACCGCGCTTGTTAGCCAGTGAATTCGGAATTCGGGGATATGCAGTTACAAGTGCTTCGACATCGCCGAAAAACCACGCCTCAAGTTCTTCGATTACTATCCGATTGAGAACTTGAAAATCAGCACCTTTTCTAACGGACGTTTTTGTTTTTAGCCCTTTAGAGAGTGCTGCTTTTTCTAGGGCTGCTTTCAATTTCTTACAATCGTTCTCGTCCCGGTCCATCACTACAACGATTATGTATCCAATGGGCAGCCATTTGGCATAACCGTCTAAACGTGAGGGCAGTGCATTCAGGAGGTCCTGCTTGCCTTGAAATGAATGAATGTCCCACGAAGCGCTTGCTCCAACAATTTTTGGAACGAGTCGCTTTATCGCTTCTGCGCCGGATTCATCTTCCACCAAAAATTCCAAGTGCATCTAGCGCTATTCCTTTCAATTAGCCGATTTAGAAAGCTTCTTAGGTCCGCCCGATGACATCAACGGATCTCCAGCTTCAAAGAATCCTTCCATCCATAAATGACCAAGTTTTCCGCCAGCTTCGATAAAGCTTGGTATGCCATCCATGTCCGACGCACGACGTCCTTCGGTATAGCCTTTCTCATTTCGGTAGAGCATCCAAACCTCTTCAGGCCTAAGCCCGTTTACGAAAAACGGCGAATGCGTCGTAACCATTAGTTGAGTGCGAATAGCGGATTTTCTGCACTCTTCAGCGAGCTCTGGCAGCAAGCGAGGATGAAGCTGATTTTCCGGCTCTTCTACTCCAATGAGTTGCGGTGGCGTCGGATCGTATAAAACTGTTAAGTAAGCCAACATCTTCAGCGTTCCATCAGATGCGAACTTGGCAAGAACAGGTTTTTCGAATGGCGCGTCCTTGATTTGCAGCAGCAAGCGACCGTCTGCCATGAGGTCCGCATCGACGCGTTCCAATCGAGGAATTCGAGATGCCAATACTTTCAATATTTCAGTTAATCGTTCCTGATGCTGCTCCTTAAGATACTGGATCACATTAGCCAGGTTGTCTCCAGTGGCAGACAATCTTTCTTGCGGTCCTGCTTCAGGTACTCCGCGCGTACTATCAGCGGTTAAGTACGATAGGTACCAATCAGAGATGAAACGCCGAAGTGCACTTACGCGCGGATGTTTTGTAAATTGTCCAAGTGTATTGACCGCCAACATCTCTCTGGAATCCAGTGTTTCTACTATGCGCTCGTCCTGTTCGTCTGGCATTTCTCCTGTAACTACTCGACCAGAACCATCTTTGAAATCGAGGAATCTAAAGGGTGCACCGAAATTTTTTCCGCGTCGCCACTTTAGCCATTCTTCGGCAATGAACGGTCCTTTGACATCTTCTGCGATTGCCAGATGGTAGGTGACGACTGTCGCGCCTGGTTTTTCACGGTATTTCAATTCAAACTCGATTGCGCCATCTGCACCTCTAGTACGCAGTTCCTTGAATCGACCGCGTCGATCCCAAGCCTTTCTTAACCCTACCGAAAAGCATTCAGACATGAATGCGAACACATCAAAAATCGTAGATTTTCCACTTCCGTTGGGGCCAAGAAATACTGTCAACGGTGTGATACTTTTAAGTTCTAGGTCACGGAGCGCCCTGTAGTTTTTTACCCGTAGATATTCGATTCTTGGCACATCTTCTGAATCAATATTCAATTTACTGCTCATCCTGCAATCTCCTTGGAGCGTAGCCTTGGAAATGATTATAAGCAGTTTTGTTTTTGCCGCTTGTCGTTACTTCTTTAGCGCCGTTCACCGCGTCAGCCCATCAATCCGCGTCAGCTCCTCCGCCGAAAAGGCCGCGTGCTTCAGCGCCGCCACATTCTCTTCAATCTGCGAGACGTTGCTCGCCCCGATCAGCGCGGACGTAATCCGCGGATCGCGCAGAATCCAGCACAGCGCCATCTGCGCCAGCGTCTGCCCGCGATCCAAGGCGATCACGTTCAGCGCGCGAATTTTCTGCACCACGTCGCCGCTCATCTTGTTCTCACGCGTTTGCTCCGCCCACCACAGCGCCGCGCGCGAATCCGCCGGAATCCCGTTCAAATATTTATCCGACAGCAGCCCCTGCGCGAGCGGGCTGAACACAATCACGCCGCACCCGTGGCGCTCGGTGTGTTCGAGTAAATTTGATTCAATGGTGCGCTCCAGCAGATTGTAACGCGGCTGGTGAATCGTGATCGGCGTCCAATGTTCCCGCTCGACGATGCGCACCGTGTCGCAGAATTGCGCGCCGCTATAATTCGACACGCCCGCATAAAGCGCCTTGCCCTGCTTGACGATCAGATCCAGCGCGCCGATAGTCTCCTCTAAAGGAGTATCCGGATCGGGCCGGTGCGAATAAAAAATATCCACGTAGTCCAGGCCCAGCCGCTTGAGCGACTGATCCAGACTGGCCACGAGATACTTCTTGCCGCCCCATTCACCATATGGTCCGGGCCACATCCGGTATCCCGCTTTGGTGGAGATGATCAATTCGTCGCGCGGCATCTCTTTAAAGATGCGCCCGCATAGCGCTTCTGCGTTTCCGGGCGGCTTGCCATAGTTGTTGGCCAGATCGAAATGCGTGATTCCCAGATCGAACGCCCGAAACATGCACGCGCGCGCCGTCTCCTCGCCGCGGTACCCGCCAAACGTCTCCCACGCCCCCAGCGAGATCGGCGGCAGCAGCAACCCCGACCGCCCACACCGCCTGTAACTCATGCTGTCATAACGCGTTTCAGAAAACACATGCGGCATGCTCTACTCCCCGTGGTTCGCGACTCGCCCGGACAAATCCGAAATAAAATGCACATCGCGCGTTCAATGCCCCTCAATCTGTCCATAAACGCACCACGTGCGTTAATCCGACCGCTATTTTTTGCGTACTTTGCGAGAGATAAAGCCTCTTCTTCGTATCCGAAGTCTACCCTAACATAGACGTATCCGCCGCTCTTTTATTGCCAGGTTCTTTCCGAATTCGCAGCGACTTATTGCGTAAAAAGCGCGTCCAGCGCTATCATCGCTCCATGCGCGCGTTTCTCCTCCTCTCCTTATATAGTACCTTAGCGGGTGCTGCGGAAACCACCCCCTTCGATCCCGCTCCCGCCCATCTCTGGAATCGCCTTCACCACACACTTTTCACGCGAACCGCTGCCGATGGTCGCACCTTCACGCACGAGATCGACCCCCTGTTTTTTCCAAGCACTAAACAGTTATTGATCGAACCCTCGCATCAGCGCGCCATCGACGTCCTCGACGAGTTCCTTAAATCCGGCGGAGAGACGCTGATCTCCGATCCCCTCAAGCGCGCGATCCTGCAGCGCGATCTGTGGGCGCTCTTTGATTGGAACGCCTGGATTCCTGACGAATGGGTTCATCACAGCAAACACGAACCGGCCAGCCGCGCTCTGCGCGCCCGCCTCGCGACACTGATCAAGCGTCTCGCCCTGAGCGACGCTGAACTTTTGGCGCTGCCCGACAATTACGCGCAGGCCATCGCCGCAACATCGTTTTCGCGGAAGAACACCGGTGAAGCCCCGTTCCTGCCCCCTGATCTTTTCTCCGCCGACGGTCCGTGGGTCCTGTTCGCCAACAACCTAGAGACCGTGACGCCTGTTCACACCCGGGCTTTCGGAGGCCGCTCCGTTTTTTTTATGTTCTTAAATTTACCGGGCGGCCGCGCTGCAACGGAAGATTACATCCGTCGTCTGCGCAAGAATCCGCCGCAGTTCCCCGCCGGAACACAAGTCGCCCTCGTCCGCCGCGCGCTGCTGATTGATACCCGTGGAAAAATCGCGCCTTCACACCTAACCGAGAGCGTCCAGTTGCGCATCTATGTAAAAGAACCCGCCGCCGCATCCGATGGGCAGCGCGGACAATTCGGCGACCAGCTCCCCTTCGAATTCTCGCTCAAGCGCGCTAGTCTTTTTGCTGGCACAGGGGGGCTGTCTGCAACCCACAAAGATCATCGCGGAGTCAACTTTTTGCCCGGCGTCGGAGGCACTGAAATCTTCGAAGCGTACAAAGAAAACCCTCCGCCAGATCCCCTAAAAGAAATGCGGCACACGATGTCCGATTGCCTCGGCTGCCACAACGCTCCCGGAATTCATTCCGTCCTCAGCATCGCCGCCACGTTGCGGGTAAGCAGCCCCACCGCCGTTCCCCGCTTCGAAACCATCCCCGCCAAATTTCAAATCCATGCAACCCTGGACTTCAAACAGAAACAATACACCTGGGGCCTCCTGCAAGGCTATCTCGAAACGACGCGTTGATTAACAGAAAATTTTCGTGCCTAGCCTGTGCCAGTGGCCGCAGTCAGTGATTCGCGGTATGACGCCTGTTGCTCAACTCAAACCGTCGACGTCACTGAACCCGAAACCCGAAACCCGAAACCCGAAACCC
>Ga0163144_10026194_pt1 | contig 11348 bp, 19 predicted proteins | sample OliLak19BULKMAT1_FD_123175 | JGI IMG/M metagenome (GOLD analysis project Ga0163144, IMG submission 123175) | Freshwater microbial mat bacterial communities from Lake Vanda, McMurdo Dry Valleys, Antarctica - Oligotrophic Lake LV.19.BULKMAT1 | ecosystem: Environmental > Aquatic > Freshwater >... | reverse complement strand
TAAACAAATGTTCGCGCTCGGTGTGATCGTCAATTAACGTGTCGATGAGCAACGAATACATTTTACTGTGGATGTTTTCAATGCAAATTTGGAACCCATAAAATAAGCGCAATTCTGGTATCTGCACTTCCCGGTAAAAATTGACGGCCAAGTTTTCATTCACAATCCCGTCACTCGCCGCAAAAAAGGCCAGCACGTGTTTGATAAAATGACGTTCGTCGGGCTTCAATTTTTTTGACCAGTCGTGCTTGTCCTCTGCAAGATCAACCTCGGATGTCGTCCAAAAGGATGCTTCAGCCTGTTCGTACATCTCATATGCTGCTTGATATCGGATAGGAAACAATGTGAACCTATCTGGATTTTCAACCAATATCGGTTCAGGAAGCAACTTGCCATCCAATTCAAGCTTCTTTAGTTCGGAAATTGGACTCATGATGTGAATAACATGTTAATTATGTGATTTTAAATTTGTTCGTAACGGTAGGGTAAGTATTTGAGAAATATTTATTCCAAAACTCATTTTAAGGAGTGCTAAAGGTAGGCCACTTAACGTTCTTAAAATGGAGTTTTGGAATAAATATTTCTCACCTACTTACCCTACCGTTTTGAACAGTCCAGACCAAACACAAATGTTCTCTAGACCAATCACAACATGACAGAGAACACCATTGATTTAATTGCAACTCTAGTTGACAAGCAAACGAAACAAGTTGCTGATCAACAAAAACAATACGGCGACTTTTCAGAAGAATTGGCAAGTCTTGTTTATAGGTTGAAACAGGAAAACATCTGCTTGAAAAATGAGTTGGAAACTAGCAAACGCGTGCGTTTAGATGTGGTAGACTGCAAACGATGCAAAGATCAAACAAGTGCAACCGCACGAAAAATTGAATCGATTAACAGTTTCCATGCAAACAAGACCGATACAGCGAATCGAAGTTTTGCGGCATACAAGGAAACGATGGCAAACGATCACGCAGCCGAGTTGGCAAACGTTAAAAACGAATGCAAAGAAATTGGGAATAAACAAAAACTTTGCAATGCAGACATGCTGAGCACGCTGGAAAAACATTATGTGGAACAATTGGACCAAGTTATGCGCACGCACAAACAAGAGGTGGAACAATACGCGGAGAGAGAAGTAGCAATTATCAAAAAGCATTTACAAGAAAAGAGCGAGTTGTTTACATTTGATGGTATCGCCGACCCCCCTACAGTATGGTCGTATTGTCTCCCTGGTGGCAGCGTAAACCATGTCACCGTGTACGAGACTTCACCTGACAAGGCAATTGTATCGGGGTATAATCCGGCAAACGGAAAATTGTGTACTCTGCCGGCATCGTTTAAAATTAGCGTGTGCAGCAACAATCGATGGACGGAAATTACGCCAGATGCAACCAGTAAGAAAAATGACCGTACGTTTAACATTCGATGGAATAAAACGTACCAGTTGTGTGATGGCCAGTACACGGTGGTAACATTGAACAACCTGCGCCAGTATCAATGCAAAACGGCAATCGGGGGTAATAAAATGTAAACCGTTAAAATCACAAAAATGAAAAAGAAGGACGTGCTCGAATTGGTGTCCGGGATGTTAAAACCATTGCAACAAGAAATTGTAAAGTGCAAATCAGACACGACCAATGAAAAGTTGGCTGCCGAAATGGTCAAACTGGAAGCATCGTTTGAAAAGTTAAAAAACGACATAAAGACAGGATTCGAGGAGCTAAAGGAAGAAAGGAACAGGTGCGCACGATCCGAACTTGCGCAAATCACATCGGACCATAACAAATTCGAAAAAGCAAAGGAATTGGGATACGATGTAGTGCCACGATGGGATCAAATGAGAGAAACCCCTCTCGAAGATGTAAATGAACCAAACAATAATTAAATATTTCGTTTCCACATTTTGTTTTTGTATACGCGATACCCTCGACTTTCCATCGTTTGATACACATAGTCTTTGCAAGCGATATTCACCACAACACACCGAGTCTCGCGTATTGCAATTCGTTCCCATTCGGCAATGAAACGTGTAAAGACTCGCTGGTTTCGATATTCTTCCTTTACTTCTACGTGCGCCACTTCCATTGTTTTCACTTTGCTGGTGTAATGCGGGCCAATTAGGTGTCCCCAGCGTACACGTGCATTGATGTATTCACATTCAATGTATCCGTCAAATTCGTACTCTTGATCAGATCGCTTTACCCACGTCTCGATCATGACAGCCAATGTTTTTTCGAGCGTGATTTCCATTTTGTGATTGGACTGGAGGCAAGTTTCATTTCACAAATGGAATCAAATGAATTTTTGCAAGCATGTCGAACCGGAAATATCGTTCATCTCCAACAAATGAAAGCAAAAGGATGGAATATCGATTGTATGGTATTAAGTAACATTGATTACCTTCAATCTGCAAGTCAACACCCGGAAACGATTCGTTTCTTAATCAACTGGCATTCAAAAGTTTATCATCATTCGATACTAGTAACCGCGGCTACTTATCAATATGATGCAATTGTGCGAGTAATGTTTGACATGGGGTTGGTACCAATCGAGTTATGGGTTAGTCTCAATTTTGTTGCAATGGTGCGATGGATTGTAACAATCGGCCTTGATTTAAACCAAATAACAACTACGCAGGGCCAAAGTATATTTTATCTGATAAGGAGCCACGAAATGTTTGATGTTTTGATCTCGCCCATGCCGAATTTTAATTCTCGCCGTAATTATGGAGTAAACGCTACAGTCTATTATTTGGCGTCTCCGTCTAACAGTGTGTGTTACCAAATTGGATGTAGAATGTCAAACGAATTGGTTCGGCACGTATTGTTAGTGATGTTAAGCGCCAGACGTTATAAACCCGATGGAGTTACACGCATCGCAATCAGTAGGTTGCCGAGTGAATTAATAAGGTACTTAACGGATTTTGTAATACTTTAAATCCAGACCAATCACAAAAATAAATGGAGCAATTTTTAGATGCTTGCAAAACAGGCGACATTTTATACGTTAGTCGTGCATTAAGTCAAAACCCCGATGGCGTTGAGCAGTATATCGAAACGGCTTTGATCCATGCTCAGTGCCATGGGAAGATGAATGTGTTTCGGTACATTGTCGACAGATGGCACAACAAAATTAACTTGAATTCTGTATTTTGTTACTCTTGTTTGAATGGATACACGGCTGCGGCAATCCATGTTATCGAAAGGTACAGGACCGGATTGGATGTGTCGAGAGGATTGATTCTTGCAGCAAATGGCGGGCACATGGATTTGGTGGAATATTTAGTTGAGAATTACGAATCAGATTTGCAACCAGCATTGGAAATCGCCGTTTTCCATGAACGCAAAGAAGTAGCAGTATATTTACACAAACAAATAAATAATCGCAAATGAAACAAGAACTTGAAACTTGGTATCTTTCCACAAACCAGGATCCGTTTGTTGTGAAATACTTACAAGAGTTTCTATTATTCGAAAATAGGATGGATTCAAACGAATAGTGTAATACTAGAGTTTGTTATCATGGTAACTAGCATGCTTGTGTTAACCCACTTGTTAACGCACATAGGGCCATACTATAACAACATCCGTTAAATCACAATTTGATGCAACGTTCGATATCACCAAAAGAATTACCATCTCTTTTTGTTACGGGAGAGGAACGCATGGATGGGGATGAAGAGGCATACAATTTTTTAGAAAGAATGCAAACTGCCGGGCAGGGGATCCAAAAAGGTACCCCACAGTATAAAATATGGAAAAATATGATTGCCAGATACATTATTTTTCATACAAACTTACACGCGGACAATTTAATTACCATAGCGAGCTCAGATTTGTTCGATCGTGAAGATGTAAAAAGCGCGTTAAAGTGCGCGGAAGAAGATTATTATTTTAAAAAGGCAGCACGCAAATGCTTTAAGCATGGTGTGTTGCCAGTGTTATTGTGTTCCAACGTTAACTACGGATTTAATGACGATACAAAGTTAGTTGTAGAGTTGTTTGACGCCGAGATCGGGTTAAACAGTGTGTGCATACAATGCACAGATGAACCAAGATTAGATATAGGACAATATCATATGCGTCGGTGGTTTATTTGGCACGTGTTGGAATTTGTCGACAAAGTCAAATGGTGAAATCACAATTATGGATCAATCCTCATCACCTCGTAAATTAACAATCCAAAATATTAGCACAGAAACAGAGCGTGAAGATCATGATATAGAATCGCTAAGTCTGTTACTTGAAGCTGTACAACATTCGTGCTTTTTTTCAGAGAGGTGTTGTCGTCGAAGATGGGTAGATTTAATGGATCGTCTTTCCAATGAAGACACACGCAACCATAGTTATTATGGAAGGCAAGCCATTACGCTCGCCAACGATCACGAACTTACGCGCAATGGTTTGCTTGGGTTGTACTACGACCAGCATTTATACTTGCGTTTTATAACGTTAAGAGCTAATTGTAGAACAATCAATCGATTCCCAATTTTAACCATAAGTGGAACTACGTATGGGTTTGATTTAACATTAAGGCGTGTCGTCATTTCAAATACAGCGTTTCAAAACGAGGTTAGTTTTCAACGACGTATAGCGGTTCGCAGATTAACACAAGATCATACGGACAACATGACGTGGTTTATCGGGCAACTTGGAGCTGCGTATAACGAAACTATTCCTGTTCCATTTGGCGGAATGCCACGTACTCCGCTTCCTGAGTCATGGGAGGAGTAATCACAAAAATGGACGAACAACTAAATTTTTTAAATGCATGTAAAAACAAAGACACTGAAACGATTGCTCGAATGACAATTGAAAATAAAGCCACATGTGACATTTTCTTTAAGAGTGCATTTGAAGCTGGATGTGAAACGGGATGCATGAAGATTGTAAAACATTTAATGGAAAACCATTATTTTGAAACTGCGAATGACAACAATAAAATGTTAAAGGCATCTTCGCTTGAATACTACTGCGAGCGTACACTTGATAAGCATATAAGCGTGTACCATAACGAACTAGCAATGTTAGTCACAGCAGTCAATAGCGGACACACTGAGATCGCAACTTATATTATTACGTTTGTCGGGAATGGGTACAACTGTTCGGCACACCAAGCAAAAATCACACGAAAGTGGAAAACTAATTTTTACATATTTTAAATGTACGGCTTAATCGATCTCATTTTATATCTGTTTCAAAACAACATGGAGGGACTCATGTGTATATTGATTGGCAACAAAGAACCGAAAATCAACCTCTTTTCGGTGTTTATCAAAGATTATTTCATCGTTTAAAGACTAATCTTATTGTAATTCTTGTTCACCTCGACATCAGCTTCCATTCTTGGTGTCACCGTCATAAACAACTCTCCCTCAATATAAATGTCCACTGGACTTGTTATACGGTTCAACCTTTTCGTTTAAATACTTCCACACCCACTGGAACAGAAACTGTGCCTTGTTCTTCAGATATAAAACTAATCTTCGAGACTCCGGCACCAAATGGTTGCACTTTCACATGCATACGTGGCATACCGGGCACTGCATAGCGTGCAAATTGATATGCCGTACTGTGTTTTATTCACAAATAATGGCAGAATACAAAAAAGGATTTGCTAAGCTTTATTTGGTCGCGCCAGAGCTCGAATTTTATGCGCCGCTCCACGAACAGATGGCAAATTTTGATCCCGCGTGGACCAAGTACGTTGTTCAAAAACATGTAGAGACCATTGTGCTGTCCAGTTTCCTCGCGGTCACGCTGTACGCTCAACCCAATGCCGATGTTGTATGCATCGGAGATGTTAACATTTCACTCGTTTATCATTATCTATGTGAGCTTGGGTTGGAAAAGGATGACACCCTTAAGCAATTAAATGCTAATCACCTTGTTGTAACTATCGGGTTAAACGGCGAATTTACAAAGCGTTCCTTGCGTGTTTATACACGCGCCGACGGGCTACGTGGTGTTGCACCAACGTTGCTTGTAGTCACAGACCAAGACAATGAAATGCATGCCAACCTTGTGCCGTTTAAGGGTGTTGTAAATGCACTATTTATGGGCGACAAAAAAGAAGAGCAGCTGGTGGACTTGCTGTCCACCTTTAATTTTAGTGAACCTAATTTAAATAACTGCGACTAATTCATCTTCTGGTATTTCGGTACATGTAATCTCGAGCGACGGCAGCTGCAACTTGTACATGTAACGCGGTCTGATGTCGGTCTTTTCCACCCTCTCACCCCCGTTCAACACGTCACCCTTTTTCAATGGAATTGGCGAGTCCATCCACTCCGACAGACTTCCCTTTTCTGTGCGATACCGGTATCGATACGGATGCTGGGTTTTAATAGTGTGTACCTTTCCACTAGTAGCAGGATACTTGGTGGACAAGTGTCGTTGAACCGAGGTCCCGACTTTAAACTTGGTTGGCGGCGGAGGAGGCACGAGTTCATGCGACGGCTCGTTTACTGACATCATCTTCAACTTCCATAGCCGGGTTTGCTCTGCCTTCATTTCTTGGAATTCCTGGTCCTGCCTTTGGTTAATCTCATTCCATCGCTCCGTTTGTTGCTTTTCCGTTTGCTCAAATACAAGCATCTGCTGTTGCTTTTTAATCTTGAGACGATCCGCGTCAGATTTGCGTCCTCGGTTGTCCTTTACCGGAGCAGCGGCAGCAGACGAACTAGAATGCTGTTCCAGTTTCAAACGTTTTTTTACATTCTCCAACATTATCCCAATTTCTTCCTTCGTGGCATACATGGGCGTTTTGGATAATTTGCGTTGCAGTTCTCCTACCTTTCTTTTGAGTCCGACAATTTCTTGTTCCAAGAGTTCCACTTCATTGGATTTCAAGATTTCTGGAGAAGCAGAAAGAAGCGGATCTAAAAACAAATTAAAATCGGAAAATGTACTCTTTGGGCTTGCGTTTCCACCAAATGAGATCAAGTCAAATTCGTTTTGGTCTGGCCACGACATTTTTTTTGAATTGTAAACGGTAAATGTCAAACTCAAAACGAATGAAGATACAAGACGCTCACGAGGAACAACAGTATTTAACCTTGGTCCGAGAGATTTTGACTTCGGGAGAAGTTCGAGGCGATCGAACCGGGACCGGGACCAAGTCCGTCTTTGGTCGAACGATGAGGTTTTCATTACGAAACGGAACCTTGCCCCTTCTCACGAGCAAGCGTACCTTTTGGAAAGGAGTTGCCATTGAATTGCTTTGGTTTATTTCTGGGAGAACCGACGCCAGTGAGCTTCGCAATCAGGGCGTGAATATTTGGGAAGGCAACAGCAGTCGGGCCTATTTAGACAGCATTGGTTTAACCCATCGTGAGGAGGGCGATCTTGGCCCGGTGTACGGGTTTCAATGGAGACATTTCGGTGCAGAGTACAAGTCGATGCACGATGACTATCAAGGACAAGGTGTGGATCAACTCAAAGAGCTTGTTGATCTGATTAAACGGGATCCCAATTCCCGACGATTGATTTTGAGTGCATGGAATCCCACTTGCTTAAAACAAATGGCGCTGCCGCCCTGTCATGTCATGTGTCAATTCTACGTCAGCGCTGCAACCAAGGAGTTGAGTTGTCAAATGTACCAACGAAGTGCAGACATGGGACTGGGCGTACCCTTTAACATTGCGAGTTATGCATTGCTTACCATGTTAATTGCCAAGTGTTGTGGTCTAAAATGCGGGGAGTTGGTTCACGTCATTGGGGATTGTCATGTGTATTTGAATCATGAACAAGCGCTTTGGGAGCAGTTGGAAAACGTACCTCGTGAGTTTCCAAAACTTAATATCAATACGGAAAACACGGATATTGAAAAGTTTCAATTTTCCGATTTCGAATTGATTGGATACAATCCTCACAAATCCATTAAGATGGATATGGCAATTTAAAGATTTGTTTCATTTTCATATGTCCCCTGCAAACACGCAAGACGCAACCCGTTCCAATCGTTTCTTTAGAACGAACCGGAAGTTTGAAGATCAGAACGAAACCGGATGTGGAGGATAGGGGACCAGCAACAATTGAATACGACCCAATCCTACAACAATGCACCCATGGCGAAGTATTATACATTGACCAAGAAAATAGCTTAGCATGAACGTGCACCTTTAATGTATACGCATCAACCTGTACCAAATGGAGTGATCTTTACCCTGTCGCACTATGCGGGAACGTTGGAAGACAAGGTTAACGATATTGACTTTCCATGCATCATACTTGATTTCAAGACACGGTTCGCGAATGAATACGGTGAGTTTGCCGCTCAGCCAACTGAAATGCCTGAAAGTGATGTAATTTAAACGTGCTATTTTTACACAAACAATGGCAATATGTGTCTATCTTCTACAACCATGTCGTCTCCCACATAGTCTGACGCACTCGTACGTTGGGTTTACTGTCAACCTCGCAAACCGTATTCGTAAACACAATGGGGAGATTGTAGGAGGGGCAAAGAAAACTACATTACATCGACCGTGGCGGATTGTTACATATGTAACGGGATTTAAAACACAGCAAGAGGCACTCAAGTTTGAATGGATGTTCCAACACACTCTCAAGAGTAAAGCGTCTCGCGCGATTATTAAAGAAAACATGTACAGAAAGCATGGTTTTGGCCCCGCGTACTCCGCAAAAAGAAAGGTAGCGGAACTGCGTTTTATTTTAACATTGAAAAGGTATCAACATTTAAAGGCGTGGCGGGCGTAAGACGGGCGTAAGATACGGGCGTAAGATACGGTCGTAAGATACGGTCGTAAGATACGGTCACAAACATGGAAAAAATAAACGAAGAAAAGGACATCATGGAGTTTTACAATGCAAATGATGTGGCAGCTCGGTTAAAAGACTTGCCACATGTTCAGAAATGGATTGAACATCAAGGAAATCGTGAGCTTGTCAATTATATTGACAAACGATTTGAAGGTTATATTTCAAGTTATCCGCATGTAAACGTAGACGATTTAACATGGCTACGCGGATGTATGTATTTGTCAGATGGAAAATGGCGTAAGCTGGTGTTTTATCGGTTGCCAAACAAAGACAATCCAGCTGGTGCCATACGTTTAACATGCAGTGGTACAAACCAGGACGAGTACGAGTTACCCATTGGCCATGTAAAGGATTATGAACTTTGCATCTCAAATTTTATGCCGTTTGAAATGACGCATTTGTGGGGAGGCGGAGTCAAGGAGTCGGTTAAAAATTCGGGACATTTTAAATAAATCACAATAATACAAGAAACAAAATACATGCCATCTAAACAACCATGTGCTGCGTGCAAAATACCGCCATCTAAACAACCATGTGTTTCGTGCAAAATACCCACACACGAAACGTATATTACAGGTATAAAAGGACAAAAGGAATATGCGCTTCCATTGTGTAACGAGTGCTACGAGAAGTGTAAAACAAATGCGGTGCTGTTAAAAATTCGGGACACTTTAAATAAATTACAATAATGCAAGAAACAAAATACCGCCATCTAAACAACCATGTGTTGCGTCCAAAATACCCACACACGAAACGTATATTACAGGTATAAAGGGACAAATGGAATATGCGCTTCCGTTGTGTAACGAGTGCTACGAGAAGCGTAAAACAAATGCGGTGCGGTTAAAACTTCGGGACATTTTAAATAAATCACAATAATGCAAGAAACAAAATACGACAATTTGGAAGAGCAAGAAATGATGAATGAACAACAGCGGGTTGAACGGTTAATTAAAACCAAGTCTTGTGGGCGTTCAAGGAATTATTGCATCTGCAGATGCAATGAAACAGAGGCTGTTTGTATGGTAACGGTTGCAATCAGTGTGTTTCTATCTATAATGTTTATAGTGTTTGTTACCGTCGCAGCAGTTATCAAGGCATGCGAAGTTACTGATTGTTTCCAATTGGGCAACTCGCCAGATGTATGCTTTAGTGTGTATGTTCCAAAGGGACAAGGATGTTAACCAATGAATAACCACCATTATTTAACAATTTCCAAAATAATGCGCTTCACCTTTTCCGGCATGTCCATATACTCGGCTTGCACCACAATTTTTCTTCTAGTAGACAAATCTACCGTGCATGGTGGAGAGTGCGATTCGCGATGACCTCGGCAATACTCGCGCATTGCTTCCTTTACATCGACCTCCACGTGCTTTTTGTCAAGTAGGTATCGAATAACTTCCGAATGTGCCTCCCAGCACCCAAACAACCAGCTTCCGCCATCACACGCGTAAACGAATGCTTCTTGAAAATCAACCGCGATATCAAATTCGTCACATTTTCTCTCCAAGTACAATAGTGCTTGCTTGTACCCCCCGTAGCACGTGTATTGGACGGCCCAATTAAGGTTTCGTGCACCCATCGTTTCCACTACATGCACCATAACATCCAAATGTCCGCCAAGTGCTGCACGACACAACCCGGTATCGGCGTCCAAGACATGCCCTACATGTTGTGATCCCTTTTGCATACACATTACCGCATCCAAGTGTCCACCCTCGCATCCACCGTAAAAGCCCCAGTCGTAATAATCCTCGCCTTGATCCGTCAAAAAACAAGCAATTTCCGTATTTCCATACAAACATGCATAATACACCGCCCATTTATAATCTAGCTCGTATGTGCAGGCAAATTCAACCAGATGTTTGACAATCTCAAACTGTCCATACCGGCACGCACAATTAAAACCTTCTTCGCAACGAAATAATTTTGAAGCATGTTGCAACAAAAGTTGGACCTTTTTAATATCGCCTTCGATACACGCGGTATTAAATGCACGTACAATGTCATCTCTATCTAAATTTTGCATGATTTGTGTCACAAAAATGAGCCAGTCCACACGCAACAAAAATTTACACCCTTAACATACGCGGTGACAGAAGGATGCGTAACATGGGCATACTTGTATGAATGGAATAATAATTATGTTGCCATTCGCAGGCAACAAGGCGAAACATGGAAATGCTGGGTGCATTGGGTTGTCTACTCAGACAACATTGACGATAATTACATTGCTAGTCTCGTGGAGAAGTGTAAGACTATCTACGGAGATTCACTCGTTTTTGAAGTAATGGAAATGCCAGAGTTTGAAAAGTTGGTATTGTTATAACAAAACATTAACTCGTAAATGAATACGTTTATTGTTAATATTTCGTAATGTTCTGTCTGCACATGGGACACGAACTTTTACCATTGTCCATCCACTGGGCACAGCACTCCCAATGAAACGCGTGTTTGCACGCAAGGATGCGGTATTCCCCGCTCATTTCTTGCAAGCAAATTGCACATGGCTCCTCAAAAGGGGTGTCGTCCACAACCGTGACTAAAGGAATCCCT
>Ga0163144_10026193_pt1 | contig 11349 bp, 3 predicted proteins | sample OliLak19BULKMAT1_FD_123175 | JGI IMG/M metagenome (GOLD analysis project Ga0163144, IMG submission 123175) | Freshwater microbial mat bacterial communities from Lake Vanda, McMurdo Dry Valleys, Antarctica - Oligotrophic Lake LV.19.BULKMAT1 | ecosystem: Environmental > Aquatic > Freshwater > Lake... | reverse complement strand
TGTCGGGCGTCTTCGGAGGCTGGGCGAGACGAGCCTCGAGTTCGGCAATGCGGGAGACCAGCGCCCGGTTCTGTGTTTCCAGCGCCTCGACCCGCGCAAAAAGCTGCAGCACAAGCGCTTTCAACTCGGCCTTGTCCAGCGACTCGAGAAGTTCCGGCGTCATCCAGAACTTGAATCAGAACCGCCTTCCACGTTCAATCTTCCAGAACCCGAGTCACAGCGCCGCAGTGGGGTGAGCAATTACGGCTACTTTGGTTAGCGTTAGCTTTTCAACCAATGCAGTCTCCGTTGTCGCGGCAACCGTCATTGCGATTTTCTCTCGGCGTCAACCGCACGTCCCGCATGCAAACAATCTGGCATTGCGGGTGCATGGTAATCACAACACCAAGCTGAATATAAATACAGATGCAACGAGCGCGCCAGAGTTAGCGCGTATACTTTCTCGCAATGGGCGAGCGTTCACGTCAACATGTATCCAATGGCGTGAAGAACTGACAATTCGCCGCTTTCACGGTGCTGCTGATCGATACGGATATCGGCGCCTGCCCCCGCGACTTCGCGAGCTGCGCTATAGCTAAATCACTGTAGATCTTGCCGGACGCGAGCGATCTCGCTTCGCAGTCAGAGTTAATGTTCATCCCGAAAATCCCCCGCATGGGGAAAGGCTCGTCCGGAGCGGACGTTGGGGGATGAATGTCATGTCTGACACGAGGCTGATGGAGTAAGACAGGTTTTTCGTATCGATGGCGTTTTTGCCGGGCTTGGTGGGGTACTAAAATGTCTGCTTTTAAGCTTAATATCGCAGATCTCGTGTTCGTTTTGAAACAGATCAAGATCGCAGAGGCCCATTCTTCCGGGACGCCGCTTACGCAGATTTATGTGGATGCACTGGGCAATGTGGTCTCTTCGACTACGCCGGGCGCGACCCTCGCGATTCCTTCGTCGATAGCCCCGTTCGGCCTGCGCACAGTCGACGGATCGTTCAACAACATCATTCCGGGCCGCGAGCTCTGGGGCGCCGCCGACCAGGCAATGCCGCGCCTCTTGCCGAGCTATTACCGCAACGAGGGCGACGACCCGTCTTTCTTTGGCGTGAGCAACAACAACTACGCCGTTAACCGCGACCCCGTCGATGGAATCCCCAGTGGGAGCGTCGTGGACGCCGATCCGCGACTGATCTCGAACCTCGTCTCCGACATGTCGTTCAACAACCCGGCAGCGATCGTTGCGGCGCTGACATTCAACGGCGTTGAGGCAATCTACGGACCGGGCGGCGCGCTGGAGACCATCCAGACGGCTTTTGCGGCCCTGCGCGTTGTTATCGACCTGCCCCCGGTCGCGCCCGTTGTCCCACCGGGCGATCCTACCAACCCCGCCTATCTCACAGCGCTCGCTGCGTACAATGTCGCGCTTGCCGCATACAATCAGGAAGTTGCCGACGCCAACGTCGCATTCGACGCGGTGCTTGCTAACTATGGCGTTGAGCACAATGGCGCCTCGATCTCCATTCCGAACGTTGCGCCGGATGAGGGTCTGTCGGCCCCATTCAACGCCTGGATGACGTTCTTCGGCCAGTTCTTCGATCACGGCCTCGACCTGATCAACAAGGGCGGCAACGGCACGGTTTACGTTCCGCTGAACCCCGATGATCCGCTGATGACGCACGGGGCCGATGGAATTGCCGGAAATGCGGATGACCTGTCACGCCCGGAAAACTCAAACCTGCGGTTCATGGCGCTCACGCGCGCCACGCCGTCGGGTGACACTGAGTCTAACCAGACCACGCCGTTCGTTGACCAGAACCAGACCTATACCTCCAACGCCTCGCACCAGGTGTTCCTGCGCGAGTACAAGCTGGTTGACACAGATGGGGTGGGACCGCTCGCAGCCCGTCCGCTCGCGACCGGCCACCTTCTTGACGGCACCGACCCCAATGACGTGGCCAGCACAGTGGGCGGAAGCCTTCCGACCTGGGCCGACGTCAAGGCGCAGGCCCTCAACGTGCTCGGCATCCGGCTGACTGACCTCGATGTCGGCAACATTCCCGTTCTGCGTGTCGACCAGTATGGCGAATTCATCCGCGGCCCGAACGGTCTGCCGCAGTTGCTCACTATCGTTGGTAACGTCTCGGTCTGGGTTGAGGGCAATCTCGGCAACCCCGTTGATCCGTCAGTCATCGGCGCAGCCCGTACGGGTCATGCGTTCATGGACGACATTGCGCATACCGCAGTGCCGGGTACAGTCTTCGATCATGACAACAACCCTGCAACAGCGCCGATCTCTGTGCAGGCTGACTCGGACAATATTGTCGGCAACTCGATTGGCACAGACAGCCAGGGCCGCAAGGTTGCGTACGACAACGATCTGCTCGACCAGCACTACATCACGGGCGATGGTCGCGGTAACGAGAACATCGGCCTGACGGCCGTGCACCACATCTTCCACTCGGAGCATAATCGCCAGGTCGAACAGCAGAAACTCACAGTCCTCTCATCCGGGGACGTCGCCTTTATCAATGAGTGGCTCGCCGTTGATCTGGTGGTCGGCGCTGGCGCAACGCAGATCACGCAAGGTGAGCTCAACGCGCTCAAGACGATGACGCTTCCGCAGCTTCAGGCTTTCGCAACCGCGGAGAACCTGCAGTGGGATGGCGAACGCCTCTTCCAGGCCGCCCGTATGGCGACCGAGATGCAGTACCAGCACCTCGTGTTCGAAGAGTTCGCGCGCAAGATCCAGCCGAACATCGACCCGTTCGTGTTCAACTCGACGCCCGACATCAACCCGGCCATCTTCGCCGAGTTTGCGCACGTCGTGTACCGTTTCGGCCACTCTATGCTGACGGATAACATGCCGCGCCTCGACGACGCGGGCGCCGAAATGCCCGCCATGAATGCGCATGGAGAACCGCTGACCGCCGAGCAATTCGGTCTCGTCGCCTCCTTCCTCAACCCCATTGCGTTCGATAACAATAGCTTGCTCACCGACGATCAGGGCGCGGGCGCGATCATTCGCGGCATGACGATCGAGCGCGGCAACGAGATCGACGAATTCCTCGTCGACGCGCTGCGCAACAACCTGCTCGGCCTGCCGCTCGACCTCGGTGCGATCAACATCGCCCGCGGCCGTGATACCGGCATGCCGTCGCTGAACCAGGCCCGCCAGGCGCTCTTCGACGCCAGCGGCTCGACCTTCCTCAAGCCCTACGACAACTGGATCGACTTCGCGGCCAACCTCAAAAACCCGGTCTCGGTGATCAACTTTATCGCGGCCTACGGCACGCACGTCTCGATCACCTCGGCGACGACGGCTTCCGAGAAGCGTGATGCAGCCTGGCTGCTCGTGATGGGCGACGGAAACAACCTTGATGGCGTGACGATCAGGGGCGTCACCTACTCCGCCGCAGACCGCACCGCCTTCCTCGCGGCCACCGGCGCATATACCAACAAGGGTGGTCTCAACGAGATCGACCTGTGGATCGGCGGCCTCGCCGAGAAGAAGATGCCGTTCGGCGGCTTCCTGGGCTCGACCTTCAACGCCGTGTTCGAACTCCAGCTCGAAAACCTGCAGGACGGCGACCGGTTCTACTACCTGACGCGGACGCAGGGTCAGAACTTCCTCGTCTCGCTGGAACAGAACTCGTTCGCCAAGTTGATCATGGCGAACACCGATCTGGCCCAGCCCGGCGCCGACGGCATTCGTGGAACGCCTGACGACGTCATCGCCCGCCACATGGGTGTCGACTCGTTCGCTGTCTACGACCACGTGCTGGAAGTGAACATCGCGAACCAGGCGGACTACACGCCCGTCACGCAAGCTGAGGAGGACGCCGCCAACGCGGCGATTGCGTCAGCTCAACTTGTCTACAACAACGCGGTTGCCGCAAAGATCCTCGCGGCGGACGTGGCCGATGACTTCGTTTACGCAACCGAGCAGGCAGAGTATCTGCTCGCTAAGGCGGCTGCGGATGGACAAGATGCTACGGGTGAACTGGCTGCCTTGATAGCTGCGGCGACGGCTGTTCCTCCGGACTTCGATCTTGGTGTGCTACAGGCAGCCATTACCGCATATCAGAATGCGGTCTCCGCTGATGCACTCGCTGACGCGGCTGCCGCCACAGCACTTTCCGAGGCTGTGAACGCTCTTGCAGCCGACAACGCGCTCGCCGCGGCGGTTCTTGCCGAAGATGCGGCTCTCCTGGCGCTCCAGGGCGCGCAGGCCGATCTCGCAGCGCTCATAGCCGGCGGAGCCGGTAAGGACCCCGTTGGCAACAACCCGATCCTCGAGGCCGTAGGACTTGGCAAGGTCATCCGTGACGACCCGACGACGGCTGTGGTTGAAACGAACTACATCCGCGTGCAGGGCGGGGAGCACACCGCCGTCGGCGGCACCAATGGAAACGACACGATCATCACAGACTTTGGCGATGACGGCATCTGGGGCGACGCGGGCGACGACCGCATCGAGTCGGGCGCAGGCGTCGACCTGGTCAACGGTGGCTCCGGCAACGACATCATCACCGACTCCGGTGATACGGGCGACTTCCTGAAAGGTGACGAAGGCGACGACGTCATCTCGGGCGGCAACGGCCTCGACATCTACATGGGCGGTGAAGGCAAGGACGTCGTCTTCCACGGTGTGGACGATGCCGAGACCTTCGCGGGCCAGGGCGACGACTTCGTCCTGGGCGGCCTGGGCGTCGACCTGATCATGGGCAATGAGGGCGACGACTGGCTGGAAGGCGGCGCCGGCTTCGACACCACGGCGGGCGACAACTCCGAACTGTTCTTCGACTCGAAGATCATCGGTCACGACGTCATGTTCTCCGGCTCGGAAGAGCACGATTTCGACGCCGAATCCGGCGACGACATCATGGTCCAGGGCGAGAGCGTGCTCCGTAGCGAAGGCATGTTCGGCTTCGACTGGGCGACCTATGACGGCAACGCTCAGAACGCCGATGTTGACCTGGCGCGTCCGATCTTCACCACGGAAGTCCAGGACGTGCTCCGTGACCGTTTTGACAAGGTCGAGGCGGCTTCCGGCTTCACCGGCAATGATTTGCTTGTGGGCGACGACCGGGTGTTCGACGCAAATGCTCTTGGGACGATCGTTGCCGCTGCCGGAGGAGCATTCCAACGGGACGACATTAACGCGGCGGGTATCGCGCGCATCGATGGTCTGAACCAGATCATCACGACGAACCAGATGCGCCTTGGTACGTACACGGCCGAGTTCGGAGACCTCTACAACCCGACCGCTCCGCAAGAGCTGATCTTTGGCTTCGGCAACGTCCTCATCGGCGGCGCCGGCAACGACGTGCTGGTTGGTAAAGGCGGCGACGACATCCTCGATGGCGACCGCTGGCTCAACGTCCGCATTCGCTTCACGCAACCCGGCCAGGCCAACACTGCGGCCAACCAGATTGCGACCATCGATAGCCTGGACCACGTCTTCACGACCCAGACTGCAGGCGCCAACACAGCTTGGGTGGGCAAGTCGCTCGCGCAGCTTCTCCTCGACCGCACAATCGTGCCGAACCAGATGCACATCGTTCGGGAAATCCTGGATGGTGACGCTGCGAATACGGCCGTGGACACCGCTGCATTCTGGGATGTTCGTGAAAACTACACGTTCACGGTCGCCGGGAATGGCACCTACGTCGTTAGCCACACCGGGTTTGGCAACACGCCCATCTCACAGGCGATGTTGGATGCGGGCTTCCGCAATATCTCTGATGGCGTCGATACCCTGAGGAACATTGAAGCGCTGCGATTTGGAACGCAAACTTTCACGCTCCGTGAGATCTTCAACAGCGCGCCGACTGGCAACTTTGTCATCACCGGTCAGCCCGCACGTGAAGGCTCGACGCTGACCGCGCCGGTGATCCAGGATGCCAACGGCATCAATCTCGCCACCCGCACGATCCAGTGGCAGTCGTCCATCGACGGCCTCAGCTGGTCGAACATCTCAGGCGCGAATGGAACGCAGTTCACGCCGCCCAACGTACCCGGCATGCAGGTCAGCCCGTTTGCCGCCAACCTGTTCCGCGTGATCATTTCCTATACGGACAATGCAGGCTTTGACGAGCAGGTGGTAACGGTGCCCACCACCACGCCGATGGGCATTGTCTGGTCCGCAGCCGGAAGCGGTACCGGTGTAACCTTCACGGCCTTCGCTGGCCCTGACAACCTCACGGGCAGCGGCTCTGCGGATACACTGGACGGTGCTGCTGGAAATGACAGCATTTCGGGCGGCGGCGGCAATGACATCATCACGGGCGGCGCTGGCGACGACTCCATCGACGGCGGAGCCGGGGGCGGCGACGTGGCGGTGTTTGCCGGACCGGTCGCGTCGTATGAATACGACACGACCCTTCTCGGGTTCGGTAGTGACCCGGTCATCACCGATACAGTAGGCAACGGTGGTACGGACACGCTCGACAACGTCGAAATCCTGCGCATCGCTGGTGTGGACTACACCATCGTGACGGGCACCTTCTTCAGCGATGGCGCGCTGAACGGCGTCAACGGCGCAAACGGCTCGCAAATCGTGTTTGCCCGGACTGGCAACGACACGCTCAATGGCGGCGCGGCTAGCGACATCCTGGTCGGTAGCAGCGGCAACGACACGCTTGTTGGCGGCGCTGACAACGACTTCGTGTTTGGCGGCGCTGGCACTGACACCATTCGTCAGGGGTCGACCGAAGGCCGTGACTTCATCGATGGTGGCGCTGGGACTGATACCTACATCCTGACCGGGGTGGCCGGTGTCACAGAGACGTTCAATATCTACGCCCGCGCTGCCGCTGTCACGGCAGGGTTCGGCGCTGGTCTGGACGCCGATACTGAGATCGTCATCACCCGCGCCGTCGGCGCAGGCCCTGCAACTGTGATCGCCGAGCTGGACAACATCGAGGAGATCACTGTCAACGCACTGCAGACGACGGCGCAAAACGGCAACGGCGTGGTGGACGGCGGAACTGATGGCAGCGGCGACACCATTGCGGTGTTCGGCAACTTCGCTGCTCCGAACACGAGCCTGTTGTATAACACCATCACGATCAACGGATCGAACGCCAACGATACGGTGGACATTTCGGGCCTCGAGTCTGACCACCGCATCGTGTTCACCACGAATGGCGGAAACGATACGCTGGTCGGTCCGGTGCGGACACAGGACACGATCGTCGGCTCCGTCAACGATCCGCAAACGACCGGCGGAGCTGACTTCGGCGCTCAGGATGGCCTTGGTGCCATGGTGGGCGGCGATGTGCGGGCTGAGCTGCGCCCGTCGTTGGCAGACGTTGAAATGTCGCGCGGCCGTACGATGATCGAGATTGACGACCTGCTGCCCCTCGATCTGGCCGATATGGGCCAGGGCATGCCCGTCCACCTCTTCTATGCGCCGATCGAGTTGGGCGATGGTGACCACCGCTCCGTGATCACCGACTACCCGGTCTAGTAGACCAAGGTTAACCGGCGCCAGTCCTGCAACCAACAGGACTGGCGCCGGCATTTTCTACGTCGGATACGCGAAACGGGGATTGGTCATCGTGCTGAAATCTCTTCTTCCAGGTCCGGTGTCCAATGCTCTGGAAGCCTGCCGGCCGCACCTCGCTGCGGCCGCATTCTTTAGTGCCTTGATAAATATACTCTATTTGGCGCCCACGATCTACATGATGCAGGTCTATGACCGCGTCGTGCCGACGGGAGGGGTCATTACGCTGGTCTGGATCACCGCGGTCCTTGCCCTTGCGATCGGCACTCTGACTGCCTTGGAGGCGACACGTTCACGTATCCTGATGCGTGTATCGCTTCGGCTCAACCGTCTCCTTTCGGGAGAAATCCTCGATCGCCTGATGTCGCGAGCTAAGGTCAAGCCGGGCGAACCTTCAACTGCCCAGGCTATTCGCGAATTCGATACGATCCGCTCGACCATCTCCGGCCAGGCCACGTCGGCCATGTTCGATGTGCCTTGGACGCCGCTCTACCTGCTCGTCGCTTGTCTGATTCACCCGCTGCTGGGCGGCCTGATCATCGTTGCGGGCTTACTGCTGGTCACACTGGCGCTGGTTAACGAAAAGCATACCTCGGGGAAATCGGCCAAGGCCCACCAGGCGACCGCCGCGTCTTATGCAGCTCACCAGGCGACTGTCGGCGACGCTGAAGCCATCCGTGCGCTGGGCATGCGCCGCGCAATGGTCTCCAAGCAGATCGTGCAACGTGCGGAGGGCCTCGAGGCCGCCAACGATGTGCAGATTCTTGGCGTTCGCTACAACACGCTGGTCAAGTTCATCCGCATGTTCATGCAGTCGCTGGCGCTCGGCGTCGGTGCGTGGCTGGCGGTTACAGGTCAGATTTCGGTCGGCGCGATCATTGCTGCTTCCGTCCTGCTCAGCCGTGCCTTGCAGCCGATCGAGCAGCTGGTCGGAAGCTGGCCCAACATCATGCAGGCCCGCAACGCCCTCGGTACGATTCGCAGACTTTATGAATCGACCGCCTCGCCGGATGTGGAGCGGACGTCGCTCCCTAACCCCAAGGGACACCTCGAAGTCGATCGCATCGTCGTCAAGGCGCCTGCAGGCGGTGATCTCATCCTCCGCAATGTGTCATTCGCGATCAAGCCTGGCGAAGTCCTGGGCGTGGTCGGACCGTCCGGCTCGGGCAAATCGACACTTGCGCGTATTGTGGCTGGAGCGATCTCGCCGGACGCTGGCGAAGTTCGCGTGGACAGCGCGAACGTCGCCGACTGGGATGCAGAACTGCTGGCCCAGCATATCGGCTACCTGCCGCAAAACATGGGGCTGCTGCCGGGCACGATCAGCGAGAACATTTCGCGCTTCCGCAGCGCGACGGCGACCGGGTCAGACAAGGCACAAATCGATGGCGACGTCATTGAAGCTGCGAAGCTTTCTGGTGCGCACGACATGATCCTGAAACTGCCAAAAGGCTATGACACGGTCATCAAGACTGGCGGCTTCGAGTTGTCGGCCGGGCAGGGCCAGCGCGTGGCGCTTGCGCGCGCCTTGTTCGGCAGTCCGCAGGTCTTCATCCTTGACGAGCCGAACTCGGCGCTCGACCAGGATGGTGAAGAAGCGCTTGACCGCGCCGTGAAGACCATGGTCGCGCGCGGCGCCGCCGTAATGATCGTCGCGCACCGCACCGCAATTCTGAACAACGCCGACAAGCTTATGGTCTTGGCCGAAGGCACGGTCGCACAATACGGACCGCGCCAGGAAGTCGTCGAAGAACTGCGCAAGCGCGCGGCGCGCGCCAACGTCGTGCCTATCACGCAAGGCGGGAGGTCATAATCATGTCTACGGTCATGACATCTGAGGATCAGGTCGCCGCCCGCCCCGACGTAATGTCGCCCACAAGGGATTCTCTTCTGCCGGAGCTTCGTATCGGCGGCGTTATCGCCGGCGCGTTCTTCGTCGGCTTTCTCGGTTGGGCCGCCTTCATCCCGCTCGACGCGGCAGCGACCGCCGATGGCCTCGTCGCCGTTGCGGGGAACCGCCAGGCGGTTCAGCACCGCGATGGCGGCATCGTCACGAAGCTGAACGTGCAGGAAGGCCAGATGGTCAAGGAGGGCGACCTCCTTCTGCAGATCTCGGCCTCCGAACTGGTCGCGCAGGAGCGCGGTCTGGCGGGCGAGGTCATCTCGCTTCAGGCCCAACGCGCGCGACTGCTTGCGGAACGCGCGGGCGCTGCTCGTCTTGAGCGCCCGCTCGAGTTGATGAGCCTCAGCGAGGAGGACAAGATTCTCGCCGATGAGGCCATGGCCAGTCAGCAACTGCTGTTCGCAACGCGGCGCAGCTCGCGCATCAACGAGCGCAACGTGCTGGAGCAACGCATTCGCCAGCATGACGAACAGATTTCTGGCATCGCTCACCAGCAGGTTTCCAACGAACTCCAGAAGCAGCTGCTTGGTGAAGAACTCGGGGGCCTGCAGAAGCTTGTGCCGTCCGGCTATGTCGCGCTCAACCGCGTGCGCGCAATGGAACGGGAAGTCGCCAATCTCGATGGGCGCGACGGATCGCTGCGCTCGGACGCCGCCCGGCTGACTGAAGCCATTGGCGAGGCCCGCCTCGGCATGATCAGCATCGACCGCCGCACGCAGGAAGAAGTCGCAACCGAACTGCGCGACATGCAAGTTCGTCTCGACGAAGTGCTGCCGCGCCTGAATGCTACACGCCAGCAGATCGCCCGCGCCACCGTGCGTGCGCCCGCGACCGGCCAGGTCGTAGCGCTTAAAGTGTTCACCGAGGGCGGCGTTGTGATGGCCGGCGATACGCTGATGGAGATTGTTCCGAGCGACCGCCGCCTTGTCATCGAAGCGAAAGCTGCGCCCACAGACGCAGATGACCTGACAATCGGCATGACCACGCAGATCCGTTTCCCCGCGCTGCAGGAGAAAGACTTGCCCATCATCGAGGGGCAGATCTCCAAGGTGTCCGCCGACAGCTTCGAGGACCAGCGTACGGGCGCCCACTACTTCGAGATCGAAGTCATGGTGCCGCCGGAATCGCTCGAGAAGCTGAAGGAGTTCCGCGTCGATGGCGGTATCCGCGCGGGTCTTCCGGCGCAGGTTGTCGTCCCCCTGCGCAAGCGCACCGCGCTTGATTATCTCATTGAGCCGCTGTCCTCCACGTTCTGGAAAGTGGGACGGGAGCACTAGATGCGCCGCTACGCGTCAATGGAAAGCGGTACGCAGAGGCACGATCCCTGCATAGCGGTTTCCAGGTCCGCATCGCGCGGGCATTCGGAACGAGGCAGAATTTCGACAGCCTGCAAAATCGGTCAGCCGACAACCAGCCACTGTCACAAAATGCAACGCAGCAGAGACAAGTAGAGGGGAAGACGATGGGTATCTGGACACCTGGCCCTGGGCCAACCGCCGGCGACGACATTTTTATTGGCGACGGCACTGATGAAACAGCGTCGGGCGGCAACGGAACTGACGCTCTGTCCGGCGATGGCGGAGACGATACGCTGAATGGTGACGACGGCGCCGATTTTCTTGACGGTGGTGACGGTGGGGACCTTCTGAGCGGCGGCGACGGTAACGATGAAATCAATGGCGGCGCCGGCGACGACTCGGTGTTCGGCGACGCGGGTGACGATGTGGTTTATGCCGGCGCTGGCGCAGACATTGTCGATGGAGGCGACGGAAACGACAACTTGCGCGGAGAAGAAGACGCTGACTTCATGTTCGGCGGCAGCGGCGAAGATACGCTCCAAGGCGGCGATGGCAATGATTCTCTTGATGGTGGCGATGATATCGACACGCTCTTAGGTAATGCGGGATCTGACGAACTCGACGGCGGTGCGGGCGACGACGTGCTCGGTGGTG
>Ga0163144_10026192_pt1 | contig 11349 bp, 10 predicted proteins | sample OliLak19BULKMAT1_FD_123175 | JGI IMG/M metagenome (GOLD analysis project Ga0163144, IMG submission 123175) | Freshwater microbial mat bacterial communities from Lake Vanda, McMurdo Dry Valleys, Antarctica - Oligotrophic Lake LV.19.BULKMAT1 | ecosystem: Environmental > Aquatic > Freshwater >... | reverse complement strand
GTGGCCACTGTTTCGCGCGTTCTCAATGACCACGAGGCGGTGCGCCAGGAAACGCGCATCCAGGTTCAGCGCGTCATCGACGAGCTGGGCTACCAGACCAACCACTTGGCGCGCAACCTGCGCACCGCGCGCAGCGGACTCGTGCTGGTGACCGTGCCCGACCTGCGCAACCCGTTCTACGGCCGTGTCGTCGAAGGCATCGCCGAGCGTTTGCAGCCGCTGGGGTACCACACGCTGCTGTGCGATACGCGCCAGCGCACCAAACAAGTCACCAACCATCTGCAGCTGATTCAGCAGCGCAAGGTGGACGGCGCGATCTGCCTGGACCCGTATACCGTCCACCGCTCGCTGGCCGAGGACTTGCACGACCTGCCCTGGGTGGCCTGCTGCGAGTACGACGAGGACACCCAGGTGCCCCACGTGGGCATCGACAACTTCGCTGCGGCCCGCGACGCCGTGCGTTACCTGCTCGACCGCGGCCACCGTCGCATCGCGATGATCGGCTACGACCAGAGTTTCCTGTTCGCGCGCCAGCGCCGGGCCGGTTACGTGGCGGCGCTGGAGCAGGCAGGCGTGGCGCTGGACCCGCACCTGCTGCGCGTGGCGCCGGGGCTGGGTTTCGACGACGGCGCCGACACGATGCAAAGCCTGTGTCAGCTGCGCGAGCGGCCCACGGCGGTGTTTGCGGTGTCCGACACCCTGGCCATCGGGGCGCTGCGCGCGGCGCGCAGCGTGGGCCTTCAGGTGCCGCGCGACCTCGCCGTGGTCGGGTTCGACGACATCGACTTCGCGGCGCAGACCGACCCGGCGCTCACCACGGTGGCCCAGCCCATGGAAGCGCTGGGCCGGGCGGCGGCTGCGATCCTGGTGCAGCGGTTGACGCGCCCGGACGACCTGGCCATCAGCCAGACCTTGCCGCACGAGTTGCGGATTCGGGCTTCGGCTTGAGCCCGCGATGAACCGCAAAAGAGCCGCCGTGAACTTCAGACAGATGCCTCGCTGGGTCGCGAATGTAATCCATTACATCGTTCCTTCCGCCTTCCGCCTTCCCCCGCCCCGTCCCACCGCCTCTTGGCTGACGGTGGCGCCCCTTTCCCTCGCCGATTTTCTGGCTGCGAATCCGCGGCACCCCAGCCGGCACTCGGCAGCCGGCAGTTCCCACCCCCCAACTTGAAGCAGGAGACACTTTCATGAAGCGATCGAACTTCCTCCGCGCGGCGCTGGCCGCGGCTGTTCTAGGTCTTGGCTTTGGTGCTGCGCAGGCGCAGGTCACGCTGAAGCTGGGCCACAACATCTCGGTCACCTCGCCCTACCAGGTGGGGGCCGAAGCCTTCGCCAAGGCGGTGGCCGAGCGCACCCAGAACCGGGTGCGGGTGCAGATCTTCCCCTCGGGCGCGCTCGGCAACGAGCGTGACATGGTCGAAGGCCTGCAGTTGGGCACGATCGACTTCGTCATCAGTTCCACCGCGGCGGTGGGGCCCTTCGTGCCCGCGCTGCAGGTGCTCGACGTGCCCTTCCTGTTCCGTGACTACGCCCATGCACGCGCCGTCATTGATGGCCCCATCGGTGCGGATCTGGCGAAGTCGGTGAACGAAAAGAACTTGGCCGCACTGGCCTTTGGCGAGATCGGGTTTCGCCAAATCAGCGCCAACAAGCGCATCAACGCCGCCGACGATCTGAAGGGCGTGAAGCTGCGCAGCCAGAACAACCCGGTGCACCTGGGCGCCTGGCGCGCGCTGGGTGCGCAGCCCACCGTGGTCGGCTTCAACGAGCTCTACGCGGCATTGCAAGGCGGTGTCGTCGATGCCAACGAGCAGCCGATCTCGATCCACGCGGCGTCCAAGTTCTTCGAGGTGCAGAAGCACCTGACGCTGACCAACCACATCTACGGCGCCGCGCTGCTGCTGGGCTCGCCCACTTCGCTGAGAAAGCTCTCGCCGGCCGACCAGGAAGCCGTTCGTGTGGCGGCGCGCGAGGCCGTGGCACCGATGCGCAAGGCCGTGGAGGCGCAAGACTCCGGCGCCATCGCCACGCTGCGGCAAGGCGGCATGACCATCAACGAGAGCTTCGACCGCGCCTCCTTCGAGCGTGCACTGGCCGAGTACCAGGTCGGGCTGGGTCAGACGCTCGGCGCAGACCGCCTGAAGGCGATCCGCGAGACGCGCTGACCGCCCAGCTGACGCCGGATCCCGCCAGACCATGGACCCCATCGTCGATCGCGCCGTGCCAGCCGGCCCGTTGGCGCGCGCCTTGCTCGCGGCCGACCGCTGGAGCACGGGTGCCGCCACGGCGCTGGCTGGCGCGGCGCTGATGGGTGCCGTGTCCCTGGCGTTCTACCAGGTGCTGATGCGCTACGTCTTCAACCGGCCCACGGCCTGGACCGAATCCATCCTGCAGTTGCTCGTGGTGTGGATGATCTACCTCGGCCTGGCGGTGACGTTCCGCACCGGCGCGCTGGTCTCGGTGGACCTGCTGCTCACCAGCACCCGTGGTTTGCTGCGGCGCACCGTGGAGGCGACCATCCTGCTGCTGTCGCTGGTGCTGCTGGGGCACATGGTCTGGTATGGCTCGGCCATGGTCCAGCGCGGGGCCAGCAACATCAACCCGGTGCTCGGCTTCGCCATGTCCTGGGGCTACCTGGCTGTGCCGGTGGGCGGGGTGCTGGCCACGCTGGCAGCGCTGGCGCGTTTTGTCGACCCGCAGGCACGAGAACCGGTGCCACCGGCGGCCGACTGAACACCGCCGGGATACCGAGTCATGTCTACGACGATGCTGGTGGCAATGTGCGCATTGTTCGCGCTGGCCGTGCCTATTGCGGTGTCGATCGGTCTGGCGGCCATCGTCGGCATCCAGTTCTTCGACGCCATGCCGCCCGTCGTCATCGGCCAGCAGCTGTACGTGACGCTGGACCGCTTTCCGCTGGTGGCGATCCCGTTCTTCATCCTCGCCGGCAACCTGATGGACGCCGGCGGCATCAGCCGCCGCCTGGTCGAGTTTGCGCGCGCCATCGTCGGGGGTCTGCAAGGCGGCCTGCCGGCGGCCTGCGTGCTCACCTGCATGATCTTCGCCGCCGTCTCGGGCAGCAGCACCGCCACCACCTTTGCCGTGGGTGCGGTGCTGATCCCGGCGATGGTGCGCGCCGGCTATCCGGTGGCCTGGGCCGCGGCCTTGCAGGCCTGTGCTGCCGAACTCGGCGTGATCATCCCGCCGTCGATCCCGATGATCCTGTACGGCGTGGCCGCCGACGTTTCGGTGGGCGAGTTGTTCATCGCCGGCTTCGGCCCCGGCTTCCTGATCGGCGCCGCGCTCATCGCCTACGTGCTGTGGGTCAGCCGCCGCAAGGGCTGGGGCAAGCGCGACGGTGACGGTCGCCTGACCCTGGGCGCCGCCACGCTGTCAGCCTTCTGGGCCCTGTTGATGCCGGTGGTGGTGCTGGGCGGCATCTACGGCGGTCTGGTCACGCCCACCGAGGCCTCGGCGCTGGCGGTCTTCTACGCCGTGTTCGTGGGCGCCTTCATCCACCGTGAGCTGACCTGGGCCCGGCTGTGGGACGCCGTGCGCCGCTCGGTCATTGCGTCGTGCGTGGTGCTGTTCATCATCGCCTGGGCCGGCCTGCTGGGTTTCATCATCAACCGCGAGGGCGTCACCGCCGACATCGGGCGCTGGATCATCGACACGCTGGACAACAAGTGGTTGTTCCTGATCACGGTGAACCTGGTGCTGTTCGTCATCGGCATGTTCATCGAGACCTCGGCGGCCATCATCATCCTGGCGCCCATCCTGGCCCCGGTGGCGGCCAAGTTCGGGCTCGACCCGGTGCACTTCGGCATCGTGATGGTGATCAACCTCGCCATCGGCTTCATCACCCCGCCCTTCGGCGTCAACCTGTTCGCCGCCTGCATGGTGGCGCGCATCCCGGTGCAGAAAATCATCCCGCCGGTGATTCCCTTCATCGGCGTGGTGCTGGCGTGCCTGATGCTGATCACCTTCATTCCCGCCATCCCGCTGACCCTGCGCGACCTGGTCTACCGCTGACCGCGTCCTTGTCTGCCTCCCTTCACACCCGGTATGAAAACGCTCAAAGGCCCTGCCATCTTTCTCGCGCAGTTCATCGGCGAGAGCGCGCCCTTCAACACGCTAGGGGGCCTGGCGGCCTGGGCCGCAGGGCTGGGCTATCGCGGCGTGCAGGTGCCGACCTCGACGCCGCACATCTTCGATCTGGAGCAGGCGGCCATCAGCGACGCCTACTGTGACGAGGTGAAGGGCCGCCTGGCTGATCAGGGCCTGCAGATCACCGAGCTGTCCACGCATCTGCAGGGACAGTTGCTGGCTGTGCACCCCGCCTACGACACCCTCTTCGATGCCTTCGCCGCGCCAGCAGTGCGCGGCAATCCAGCGGCACGCACGGCCTGGGCCGCGGCGCAATTGCGTCTCGCCGCGCAAGCATCGCGCAGGCTGGGCCTGCAGGCCCATGCCACGTTCTCCGGCGCGCTGGCCTGGCCGTACCTGTACCCGTGGCCTCAGCGCCCCGCCGGCCTGGTGGAGCAGGCGTTCGAGGAACTGGCTCGCCGCTGGCGGCCCGTGCTCGATGCCTTCGACGACGCAGGCGTCGACGTCTGCTACGAGCTGCACCCCGGCGAAGACCTGCACGACGGCGTCACCTTCGAGCGTTTCCTCGACGCCGTGGGCCAGCACCCACGCGCCAGCATCCTCTACGACCCCAGCCACTTCGTCTTGCAGCAACTCGACTACCTGGCCTTCATCGACCACTACCACGCGCGCATCAAGGCCTTCCACGTCAAGGATGCGGAGTTCCGGCCCAATGGCCGGCAAGGGGTGTATGGCGGTTACCAGCCGTGGGTCGACCGCGCCGGGCGCTTTCGTTCGCTGGGCGATGGCCAGATCGACTTCCGCGCCATCTTCAGCCGCCTGGCCCAGCACGGCTTCGACGGTTGGGCGGTACTGGAGTGGGAGTGCTGCCTGAAGAATCCTGAAGACGGTGCGCGCGAAGGCGCGGCCTTCATCCACGAGCACATCATCCGCGTCGGCGCGCGCGCGTTCGACGACTTCGCCGCGGCGGGTGTCGACCGCCATGCCCTCCATTCCCTGCTCGGTTTGGGCAAGGACCCTGCACCGTGAGCGTGCCAGGCGGCGCGCGACGGCGCATCCGGCTGGCCATGGTGGGCGGCGGCGAAGGCAGCTTCATCGGCGCAGCGCATCGCGTCGCCGCGCGGCTGGACGATAGCTTCGAGCTGGTCGCCGGCGCCTTGTCTTCCGACCCCGCGCGGGCGCTGGCCAGCGGCATTGCCATCGGGCTGCCCGGCGACCGCTGCTACGGCGGGTTCGAGCAGATGGTGGCCAGCGAAGCGCAGCGCCCGGGTGGCGCCGAAGTGGTGGCCATCCTCACGCCCAATCACCTCCACGCGTCGGTGGCCACGGCCTGCCTGCAGCACGGCCTGGACGTCATCTGCGAGAAGCCGCTGGCGGTTTCGCTGGCCGAAGCCGACGCGCTGGTGCGGCTGTCGGCAACGCAGCATCGCCTGTTCACCGTGACGCACACCTACGCCGGCTACCCGGCCGTCCGCCACGCACGCGAACTGGTGGCCAGCGGTGCGTTGGGCGAGCTGCGCGTGGCGCAGGTGGAGTACGCGCAGGATTGGCTCGCGACAGACCTCGAGCGGACGGGCCACAAGCAGGCCGGCTGGCGCACCGACCCGGCGCAGGCCGGCCCCGCCGGTGCGTTGGGGGACATCGGCACGCACGCCTTCCACCTGCTGGGCTACGTCGGCGGCGCTGCGGTCGAGCAGGTCTGCGCCGAAGTCCATACCTTCGTGCCCGGCCGGCCGCTGGACGACCACGTCCAGGCCCTGCTGCGCATGCGTGGCGGCGCCCGCGGCATGCTGTGGGCCAGCCAGGTGGCGAGCGGCGAAGACAACGCGCTGCGTCTGCGGCTTTATGGCAGCCGGGCGTCGATCCGCTTCGACCAGGAAGAGCCCGACACGCTGTGGTTCACACCCCTGGGCGAGCCGGCGCAGCGTCTGCGTCGCGGCGCGCTGAACTCGCCCAGCGCGGCGGCCGCCACGCGCTTGCCACCGGGCCACCCTGAGGGCTGGTACGAGGCGCTGGCGCAGTTGTACCGCGACTTCGCCGAGCTGTGGCACGCGCGCGCCGAAGCGCGGGCGCCGCCGCCCTGGGCGCTGTCTACGCCCCAGTTGCACGACGGCCGCCAGGGGCTGGCCTTCATCGACGCCGTACTGCGCAGCCACAGCGCCGGCCAACGCTGGGTGAGCTTGCAGTGATGCCCGGCTGCGCTGCGGCGCCGCATCCGTTCAAGCTTGAACCTCGGCAAGCCAGGAGAGCCGCATGACCCCGGGCATGAACCTGTACCTGTGGACCGACCGCCTGCAGCCCAGCCACCGGCCGCTGCTAGCGCAGTTGTGCACGCTGGGCTACGGCAGCCTGGAGGTGCCCGTGCTGCACCACGAGGACGAGGCGGCCTACCGCAACGCGTCCCCATGGTTCGATGAATTGGGCCTTTCGCGAAGCACCGCGGCGGCGTTGGGGCCGGAGGTCAACCCGGCCTCACCCGATGCGGGCGTGCGCGCCGCGGCGCTGGAGAGCCTGACACGCATGATCGGCTGCACGGCTGCGCTGGGTGCGCGCCGTCTGGTCGGCCCGCTGCACTCCTCGCTGGGTGTGTTCAGTGGCGTGCCGCCCACCGCCGACGAGTGGCGCTGGTCGGTCGACACCGTGCGCGCGGCCGGCGAACGCGCGGCGGCCGCCGGGGTCGAGCTTGCCATCGAGCCGCTGAACCGCTTCGAGTGCTACCTGCTCAACGATCAGCGGCGCGGCGCCGAGTACGTGCGCGCGGTCGGCCTGCCCAACGTGGGCCTGCTGTACGACACCTTCCACGCGCACATCGAGGAGAAAGATCCTGCTGCGGCGCTGGACGATGTCTATGGCGAGCTCATGCACGTGCATGCCAGCGAGAACGACCGCTCCACGCCTGGACAAGGCCAGGTGCGCTGGCACGAGACGCTGTCGGTGCTCAAGCGCCGCGGCTGGGATGGTGTGCTGATGGTCGAGGCCTTTGGCATGTCACTGCCCGCGCTGGCCGCAGCCACCCGCATCTGGCGACCGATGTTCGAGAGCCCGGAGCAATTGGCGCGTGACGCGGTGCAGTTCCTGCGCCGCGCGTGGGCAGCGGCCGGCGACGGCCAAGTCCGTCGCGGCGCAGGGTGAGCGGGGCCGGCAGGTCCGACAGCTCAAGGCCCGCAGCGCTGCCCGCTGAGAACGTCAGCACAAGGCGGCGCAAGCGGCCGCTCGGTGCGGTGCGATCGAGGGCGATTCGGTGTCAGGCCAAGGCACGGCCGATCAGGATCCGCTGCACGTCGCTGGTGCCTTCGTAAATCTGGCACACCCGCACATCGCGCCAGATGCGTTCGACGGGGAAGTCGCTGACGTAGCCGTAACCGCCGTGGATCTGGATCGCAGCGCTGCAGACGCGCTCGGCCATTTCGCTGGCGAACAGCTTGGCCATCGCAGCCTCTTTCAGGCAGGGCCGGCCGGCGTCCTTCAGGCTGGCGGCGTGGTGAATCATCTGCCGCGCGACCTCGATTTCGGTGGCCATGTCGGCCAGGCGGAACTGCAAGGCCTGGTGCTCGAAGATCGGCTTGCCGAAGCTCTCGCGCTGCTTGCTGTAGGCCAGTGCCGCATCGAACGCTGCGCGGGCCATGCCGACGCTCTGGCTGGCGATGCCGATGCGCCCGCCCTCCAGGCCTGACAGCGCGATCTTCAGGCCCTGGCCCTCGTCGCCGATCAACTGGGTTGCCGGGATACGGCAGTTCTCGAACAGGATCTGTGCGGTGTCGCTGGCATGCTGCCCGGTCTTGTCCTCGAGGCGGGCGACGGTGTAGCCGGGGGTGGCCGTTGGCACGATGAAGGCGCTGATGCCCTTCTTGCCGGCGGCCTTGTCGGTCACCGCCATCACGATGGCCAGGTCGCCCTCTTTGCCGCTGGTGATGAACTGCTTGACGCCGTTGAGCACGTAGCTGTCGCCGTCCTTCACCGCGGTTGTCTTCAGGCCGCCGGCCTCGGAGCCCACATGCGGTTCGGTCAGGCAGAACGCGCCGAGCATCTCGCCGCGCGCCAGCGGCTTGAGCCAGAGTTGCTTCTGCGCTTCGCTGGCCCAGGCCATCAGGATCGAACACACGGGGCAGTTGGTGACGCTGACGATGGTGCTGGTGGCGCCGTCGCCGGCAGCGATCTCTTCGATGATCAGCGCCAGCGCGAGGTAGTCCAGGCCGGCGCCGTCGTATGCCGTCGGCACCGCGACGCCATAGCAACCGAGTTCGGCCAGGCCCTTCAGTTCCGCCTTCGGAAAGTGGTGCGTCTTGTCCCACTCGGCGGCCTTCGGGGCAACGCGGTCCTGCACATAGGCCCGCACGGCATCTTGCACCGCGATATGGTCTTCACTGAGCAGCATGGCAGGTCATCTCCAGAAAGTTTTCAGTACGGGTCACCGTATCGTGTCGGAGCCGTCACCAGGCCAGCGGGGCCCGCGGCACGGGCCGGCAAACACAGGGTGGATGCCCTGACTGGCCGATGACCCGGCGCCTGTTCACGCCGACACCGGTCTTTCGCGCAGCAGGCGCAAGGCCAGCGCAGTGAAGACCACGCCGCCCACTGCGTTCAAGCCCTGGCGCAGGCGCGGCGATGCGCCGAACCGGGCCAAGCGCGCCGCCAGGGCCACCAGCAGGAGCAAGAAGATCAGACCCTGGGCCACGAACCAGGCCCCCAGCAGCAGGAAAGACAGGGTCTTGTCGGACGAATTGGCGGGCACGAATTGCGGCAGGAAGGCCAGGAAGAACAGGGCCACCTTGGGGTTGAGCACGTTGGTCAGCAGGCCGACCCGAAAGTCGGCCGCCCAGGAGCGCGCAGGCACCGGCACAGCGGCCGACAACGCCGCGCCTCGCCAGGCTTGGCGCAGCAGGCCCAGGCCGAGCCAGACCAGGTAGGCGGCGCCCGCCCACTGGATCAACTGGAAGGCGGCGGGTTGCAGCGCCAGCAGGGCGGCCAGGCCGAAAGCTGCAGCCAGCGCGTGGACCACGCAGCCGGCGTTGATGCCCAGAGCCGCCGCCACGCCCGCCCGCGCGCCGCCCTGCAGCGTGCGGCTGACGGTGAGCAGGAAGTCCACACCCGGCGTGGCGTTGAGGACCAGGACCGCCAGGGCGAACACCGCCGCGTCCGATGGCGCCGGCAGCCAGGGGCTCACAACATCTCCAGCGCCAGGGCCGTGGCCTCGCCGCCACCGATGCATAGCGCGGCGACGCCGCGCTTGAGGCCGCGCTTCTTCAGGGCACCGAGCAGGGTGACGACGATGCGCGCGCCCGAGGCGCCGATCGGGTGGCCGAGCGCGACAGCGCCGCCATGCACGTTGACGATCTCGTGCGGCAGCTTGAACTCGGCCATCGCCGCCATCGTCACCGCAGCGAAGGCTTCATTGACTTCCCACAGGTCGACGTGAGGGACGTCCCAGCCGCAGCGCTGCAAGACTTTGACAATGGCACCTGCCGGCGCAGTGGCAAACCACTCGGGTGCCTGGGCGTGCACCGCGTGGCCGACGATGCGGGCGATGGGCGTGACGCCCATCTTGGCCGCGGTGCTTTCGCGCATCAGCACCAGTGCTGCCGCACCGTCGGAGATGCTCGACGAGGACGCCGCGGTGATCGCGCCGTCCTTCTTGAAAGCCGGCTTGAGCGTCGGGATCTTGTCGAGCTTGGCCTTGAAGGGCTGCTCGTCGAACTTGACGAGCGTGTCGCCCTTGGCGCTGCTGAGCGTGACCGGCGCCATCTCCCAGGCAAAGCTGCCGTCTTCGTTGGCAGCCTTGGCGCGCTGCGTTGAAGCGATCGAGAACTGGTCCATGGCCTCGCGCGTGAAGCCGTACTTGCCAACGCATTGCTCGGCGAACACGCCCATGGCCTTGCCACGCTCGTAGGCGTCTTCCAGGCCGTCCATCGCCATGTGGTCGTAGAGGGCGGCCGCACCGTACTTGAGGCCCTTGCGCGCGAACATCAGGTGGGGCGCATTGGTCATGCTTTCCATGCCGCCGGCAAGCACCACGCTGGCGCTGCCGGCAGCCAGCATGTCATGCGCGAACATCACGGCGCGCATGCCGCTGCCGCACATTTTCGACAGCGTGACGGCGCCGGTGCTGTCGGGCAGGCCCGCTTTGCGCAGGGCCTGGCGCGCCGGCGCCTGGCCCTGGCCGGCCATCAGGCAGTTGCCGAACAGCACCTCGTCGATGCTGTCGCCGGGCACACCCGCGCGCAGGGCCGCGGCCTGGATCGCCACGGCCCCCAGCTCCCAGGCGGCGAGCGAGGAGAAGTCGCCGAGCAGGCCGCCGATCGGCGTGCGGGCGGCGGAAACGATCACGATGGGGTCGGCGGTCATGGCGGGCTCCTTGCGGTCAGGTGGCAACAGTCGGACCTTGCAGGGTGCGCTCTTCCCGCGCAACCTGCAGCAGGTAGGCCTGGAAGGCCGGGTCCTCGCCGCGCAACAGTTGCGGCAGGGCATTGAAGAAGTCGTCGCGCCGGCTCCACTCGCGCATGTAGTCGTCCCAGGAGTTCCAGCGGCGGCGCTCGGTGGCGCTCATCTCGTCCTTGTACGCCACCAGGTAAGCGCGCTCGAACAGCGACACCAGCATGTCGAAGACGATCAGCATGCGCTCGTGTTGCTCCGGGCTGGGGTTGGGCAGGGCCGGGGTGGAGCGCAACTGCAGGTCGGCATTGGCCAGCACCACGCCGAGGAAGTCGTTGTAGGCGTCGGAGAGGTGCTGGTAGGCCTCTTCCTCTTCGTTCTCGCGCTCCTTGCGCTGCTCTGCCAAGAATACGCAGACCGCGAAGGGCAGGGCAATCACGGTGACCGCGTAGCTGGCCAGCTCAAAGCTCTCGAGCAGAGTCATGGCGCGGCGCTGGCGGGGCGAAAACGCTTGTCCGCATCGTAGGGAAACACGTCGTGCACATGGCCGGCGGCGATGCGCTCCTTGTGGCCTTGCCAAAAGACGGCGTCGAGCAGATCGGCGTGGTGCTTCATGAACACCGCCCGCACACGGTCGTTGCCGAGCAGGAAGGGGCCGAAGGTCTCGGGGAACACGTCCTTGGGGCCAACGTGGTACCAGACCTCTCCGCTCATCTCCTCCTCCTCGTTGCGCGGCTCGGGCACGCGGCGGAAGTTGCAGTCGGTGATGTATTCGATCTCGTCGTAGTCGTAGAACACCACCTTGCCGTGGCGCGTGACGCCGAAGTTCTTCCACAGCATGTCGCCGGGGAAGATGTTGGCGGCCACCAG